>Ga0067045_1027755_pt1 | contig 63315 bp, 46 predicted proteins | sample TerdegcTABiofilm_FD_59184 | JGI IMG/M metagenome (GOLD analysis project Ga0067045, IMG submission 59184) | Combined Assembly of (Gp0054472, Gp0054536) Wastewater bioreactor microbial communities from Singapore -Terephthalate degrading...
TTGCGGCGGGCCACGAAGGAGTGGGGAAAGTGATCAGGGTCGGAGACAGTGTGTCGTCGGTCAAGGTCGGGCAACGCGTTGCTTGCCATGAAGTGCCGATTGGCACGCCGGGCGGGGCCCTCATGGCACGCCATGCGATTCGCTCGGAAGACAAGATGACCGTTATACCTGAAAATCCGATACCCCTTAAGTACTGGGTTGTTGAGCCGGTCGTCTGCATCGTGAATGGGCTAGTGTATGCGCAAATCCAACCAGGCGATGCAGTCGCACTTGTCGGAGCTGGCTATATGGGGCTCATCTTTGCACAGGGGCTCGCAAAAACCTTGGCACGGGAGGTTGTCGCCTTCGATGTGGATGAAAAGCGTCTTGCCCTTGCGCAAGGGTTTGGTGTCACGCAAACCGTGAAGATCGATACCGGAGTCATTCCTGAAGAATTTCGGCGTCACTTTGATGTGGTCATAGAAACTGCCGGCCGACCTACTTCCATGGAAACGGCTCTGTCAATTGCAAAAACCGGCGCCATTATAGAGAATTTCGCGTGGCACCACCACACACATGAGTTTGATCTCGATGCGTGGCACACGAATGCCTGGCGAATCCTTAACATTCAGCCGAGCGTAAACCCACATTTTGGTGATCTTTTTCCCCGCACCGTCGACCTCATGATCAATGGTACATTTTCGAATGAAAGGCTCATCACACACTGGGCACCGGTCGAAAAGGCCAAGGATATCTTTTCCATCGCATTGGACAAGCGCGAAGGCTACATGAAAGGCGCTATAATGTTCAATTCTTAAAATTTTTATAGCCTAGCTTCAGCCTTATAGAACTTTTTTCTTTTTTGCCTCATATATCGCTCTGAGGCTGAGACTGCTCCATGCTTGGAGAGGAGAGCCTCTACCAAATGGTGGAGAAAAGTACTCAACTGGTTCCGCCCACCCTTGCTCAAGCCCATATTTCCACCATCGTGTCAAGGCATATTGGTAATCGGGGTCGTTCCTCTCCACAAGAATCCAGGCTAACAGTCCGTCCCAGTATGGCCAGTCGGCACCATTGTGATATCGATAAGGGAATAAAGATTTACCTCTTCTTTTAGTACGGGCTGAATATCCAGGGAAAACCGACATCACTCCCCAATCGCCGAATGGCTGTGCTTGATTATTCCTTGTAAAGAGGAGTTGTTTCACCGCCCTAAGCATTTTTCTTGATTGTTCTTCGGTGGCCAAATTGAAATGAATTGCGCTAATGGTTTCTATTGCCAAATGTGTTTCTGCATAGCCATCTGACTGTACAAATTCAGCAAAATAGCCTTTATCATCGAGCCAAAGACGCTTGGTGGCGGCACGGCGCAATGCCTGTGCACGTGCCTCGAGAGTCTCATCGATCCTTGAGGCTTTTACAAGCGCCCCATAATAGAGTGCCACATCATAGGTGACTGCCCCTTGTCTAAATACATTGTCTGCCCAGTCCCGGTCGTGAAATGGTTTTAAAGGAATGCCGTCTGCATCTTCCAGGGCTTTATATCTGGTAAAGATAGAACGAATTTTTTCCAAAATGGGCTTGCCGGTACCCCCATCCAGAATTGACCAGTCATTCGTGAAATCAAGATAATCGAAAACCAGATTGACAAAAAATAATGGTGAATCGAAGTGATCCGACCACCAATCGAGTGGCCGTACATGGTCGCGAGCCAAAGCTGGGTCGATTTTTTTACGCTCTTCCCAATAGCGCAAGCCTGGATCGGTAGGGAAAATCAGGCCCGATGGAGCTTCACCATTCTCATACACGCCTTTCTCGAGAAAAAGAATCTGTTGCCTCACGATATCGGGCGTGAATGGCAGAAGTGCCAGGCATGTCCAGTATGAATCCCTGAAATAGCTTCGAGCAGGAATGGAATAACCTATGCCGGCCGCTATTCCCGCAAAATTCTCTGAATCGTCTCTTTTCACACAGGAAAATGCCGCATGAAAACAGTGGATGGCCTGAGTGGTGCAGGAATGGTCCAAAAGCCCCAGCTGCGCCAATTTTTGCATGTACTGGGTGGCAGGAGCAGAGCGAGCTGCAACATCGTATGCTTCAGATTCATTCTGTAAAAGTCTGCTGAGTTTTTCAATCGTCCTTTTCGTTTCTTGGGCCGAGCCAATCACAAAAAAAGAAAGGCATAGCTGCTTGCCCTGAATATCGTACATGATATTTTCATAATGCATAAAGAGTTCTTCATGTATCGCCGACAGCCTTGCGCTCTTTCTAAAAATAAAGGATGTATGTATCTGTTTGCCGTTTTCCGTTTGCCATACATAATTCTTCGAAGGTGCGAATAGTATGTTTTTATTCAATGGATCGCCATGGCTTTCCTGGTACACCACAATAAGCGGCTCATCCACCATCGCGGACAATCGCACCATGCGTTTGTCGCGTTTTAGTTCCAGAACATTAGGAGAAGCGCGATATTCAGCAAAGTTCCTGTGCCCTGGGGCGCGCTCTGCTGATTGCAAATACAATGAGCCTATTTTACCTATGCCCCACAGCGCAATATCCAGAACGCCCCTATGATTGAAAAACCCCTGTAAGCGGCTCCCTGAAAACGGAAGACGCAAAGAAGTATCGGTTGCAAGCCAACCATTGCCCAGGTCGTGTAATCGATTCATACTTTTTTTTCGGTCGATGGCAGCATTTCGTTACCCCTTCAGCCCTGTCATGCTTATCCCTTTTATGAAATATTTCTGGAAAATCAGAAAAATGACGAGCGTCGGTAGAATCGAAAGTGTCGTCATTGCAAGAAGATCTCCCCATCTGACAGCATATTGCCCGACAAAATTGGCAAGCGCGAGCGGGACCGTTCTTTTATTGTCGTCGTTGATCACGAGAAACGGCCAGAGATAATCGTTCCAGCGCCAGACGAAGCTGAATATTGTCAGCGTCGATATGGCCGGAAACGACAATGGTACAATGAGCTTTGTAAAAATTTGATATTCATTTGCCCCATCGATCCTTGCTGCTTCTAGAAGTTCATCGGGGATACTGTGCATATGCTGCCGCAAAAGAAAAATACCTGTCGGTGTGGCCGCCGGAGGAATAATAATGCCGAGAAATGTGTTGATAAGCCCATATCTCTTCAACGTTAGAAACATCGGAATCATTATTATTTCAAGCGAAAACATCAACGTCGCCATGACACCGATAAAAAGAATATCCCTCCCCGGAAACTTGAATTTCGCAAAACCATAGCCCGCCATAGTGCTGATAATTACGGTTATAATTGTGCTCGCTATGGTCACGTACGTGCTGTTGATGAAATATTGGGTAAAGTTGCCGAATTTCAAGCCGCTTCTAAAATTATCGAGCGTAAAATGTACGGGAAGTATCTTTGGAGGGTTGAGAAACAACTCGCTCTCGCCCTTAAATGCGCTGAGAACAACCCAGAGCATTGGGAAAAAGAAAAGGCCGGATACAAGAATCACAATCAAATATTTCAAAAATCCGATGAGAACCTTTCTGTTTTTCATACGGATTCTTCCTTGCTGAGTTTGAATTGGGCAATGGATAAAAGCAGCATTACAAAGAAAAACACCACTGATTGCGCGGATGCATAACCGACGCTTAGCGGCTTTGTAAATGCTTCTTCATAGATATTTTGTACCAAAAACGTCGTTGCACGCCCAGGTCCGCCCGAGGTGAGCACGGTAACGAGTTGGTACACTTTGAATGCATTGATGGTAGACAGCACCAGCACAAGTAGGGTCGTGGGTCTGAGTAAAGGCAGAGTGATCCCCAAAAACTGCTGCCATTTGTTTGCACCATCTATCTTGGCGGCTTCGTAATAAGAATCAGGTATGGTATTGAGGCCACCAATGAAAATAACCATAAAAAATCCTGTTTGTGCCCATATGGAGACAACAATCACTGAAATGAACGCCGTCGTGTTGTCGATGAGCCAAGGTTGATTCTCTATATGAAAAATAGTCAGAAAATAATTCAAAATGCCAGTCTCATATCCTAGAATCCAGCGCCACGCAATACCGATGATTATGGGGCTTATCATCGATGGCCAATATACCATCGCGCGTGCAATACCGATTCCATGAATATTTTCTTGCAAAAGTAACGCCAATGATAGAGAAACAACCATGATGGACGGCACAGTGATGAGTGTAAATAAAATTGTTTTTCCGAACGCAGTTAAAAAACGAGGATCCGATACAAGCTTCCAGTAATTGAAAAGTCCTACAAATTTTGAGCGGAGAGCAGGAATGTCCTGTCGCACGATAATGCCACGGGTAAAAAGAGATTGCAAAAACCCTTCCATTGCCGGCACAACAATAAAAAGCAAGAAAATAATTATTGCCGGTGCAATAAAAATATATGGTGCAATCGGTATTTTTCTTTTGCTCATAGGCTCTCGCTTGACTCGCACGAAGGGAAGGAAGCAAGTTTGCGCTGCTTCCTTCCCTCAACAATAGATTATATTTCCCGAAAAGCTACTTTCCGTAGACTATGCGGAGAGAATCTTCAATCTGAGCATTCACATCAGCGGCAGCTTTCTCGGGGGTTTTTGTTTTCGTCAGCACCGCGATAACATTTTCCTTGACCGTGTTCCAAACATACCCCATAACCGGGTTCGCAATATCGGTGCTTGCCGACAGCGGGCTTATGGCAAGCTCATAGGCCAAATTATTCAAAGCCGAAGAAGCCTGCGCATTCCCATAATTAATCGTGCCTGTATCCGTTCTCGATGCAATGGTCATAAGCGATTTCGCATATTCAATGTTATTTTCTTTTGAAGTAAAGAATTGAATAAAATCAGCCGCAATGTCCGGGTATTTGCTGGTGGAAAATGCGGAAACGAATTTGTATCCAAGAACGCTCGATCGTGTGGTTACATACGGATTTGGTCCGGCAGTCCATTCGAAATTTTTGATATTTTCGAGCATTGCCTTGACTTGCCAGCTGCCGCTCATCCATGCAACTGCCTGCCCGCTGAAGAACATATCCCGCGGATTTTCCGAGCCGATCCAAATGCTCTTCGGGATATATCCCTTATCGAACATGTCGGCGAAGCCACGAAGCGCTTGTATTGTTGCAGGAGAATTGAAATTGCTCTTGCGGCCGGTCGCATCATAAAAAGAACCGCCGTTCTCAAATAGATAGGTAGCCCAGCGATGTGGAGTGACATCCCACACAAGAGGATACAGCGCACCGGTTTTTACTTTCACTTTAGAAATAGCTTGGAGAAATTCGTTATAGGTCCAGGCTTTTTCTTTAGACGGAATAGCGACCCCAGCCTTGTCGAACAAGGTTTTGTTGAGAATCATGCCATTTGCGGTCACATCGAGGGGAGCTCCCAGAATTCTTCCCTCTCGATTGAGGGCTGCCGCGACACCAGGAATAAATGGTTTCAAAAAGTCCTTGCCGGCATATTTCGAAAGGTCAAGGACAAAAGGCTCGATCTCCGGTCGAATGTCTGTCAGTTTGACGATGTCCGGCGGATTATTGCCCGCGATAAGCTGAGTAAGGCGGGGAAACAAGTCATCGTAGGCAACAGTATTCACTTTGATTGTCACGTCGGGGTGGAGCTTAGAATATTCTGCTGCCTTCTTGTTCAAAAACTCCAGCTCTGATGGATCATCATAGAACCATAGAGCCGTCAGCTCTTTTTGCGTCTCTCCAAACGCAAAAATTCCTACTACAAGCAAAAAAATGCTTGCCAACAGAAATAGTCGCTTCATAGTATGCCTCCCTATTTTTATGCCGAACTCCAAGAGTCCGGTAATTTAACAATATGAACGCTCTCGGTTTGCCCTAGGCTGAATAACTTCATTGTGCATTCGCTGTTCGCCATACCGCCTGTCGGTGAATCATAAAACCTGTAACCTGGAGGCAGGCTCAGCACCAATGTTCTTGGTGTTGGCCCATTCTTGGCCTGGCTCTTCATGCTGACGGAAAGTTGAACGCTTGAGTTCTCGGACCTGTGCTGGGCAAATTCAAAAGAGTTATAACTTCCATCTTGAATTTCGCTTAGACCATCGTCTTCGTACACATTAAAAACCGTTGACTGGATACGCTCTTGAGGAATGGGAATAATAAGTACATGCAGGCTGTCGCGAAAGCCTTCGAGGGGTCCCGATTGCCCACTTTCGAACGGAATAGCCGAGCCTGCCCGGAAGAAAAACAGAGGCTCCTGTTCTGGATACTGTATTTGGACTGTGCTTCCGCCCCAGTACCACGTCGCGAGATCTGAAGAAAGCCACATGGTGTCTTGAGGAAAACGGCAGTCAATAGCATGTTCTCCTACTGATCGAGGCGGTATGACAAGCAATGCATCGCCCACCAGATGATTGGCCGAATCGACATCGAGCGAATTGTCAGTCGAAAACTCGAGCCATACAGGGATTTCGAGAGGCACCGATTCCAGGACTGAACGAATGGCGGAAGAGTATATATAAGGGAGAAATTTGTAGCGCAGTTTGATGAGCCTGCGAATGGCATCGAGAATCTCGGGATAGAGCCACGGTTCGGTCGGAATACCATCCGGATTCCAGGAATGCATTATAAAGCGAGGCTGAAAAACTGCACTTTGACACCATCTGAGAAGAAGGTCCTTTCCCGGCCGAGAGCCATAGAATCCTCCGATATCATGACCGTAGAAAAAAAGACCGGAAAGCCCCAGATTGAATCCCATTGGAATGTTCATGATCATGGACTTTTCGTCAGATACATTATCTCCTGTCCATGTTGAAGCAAATTTCTGTATCCCCGTAAATCCAGCTCGCGATATAACCCATGGACGCTTGCCCGAAAGCACTTCCTGCGAGGCTTCGTAACTGGCTTTCGCCATGAGAACAGGGAGAGTCTTCGTCATTTGAATTTCGTCGTCTTCCAGCTCGAATTCATTATTATCATTCCATATGCCCAAAATTCCCAATTCCAGAAATACCTTTTTTATCTGTTCTTTCCACCAGTTGTATGCTTCTTTCTTAGAGAAATCGATGAGAGATGCATAATTCCCCCAGTAATATTCAACTGCTGCCTCACCCAAGGTGTTTTTGATAAAATAACCTTTAGACTTGAGCACTTCATACCACGGATGGTCCAGCAAAAAACCGGGTTTGACATTACAACAAAGTCGGTAACCACGCTCTCTTATAAATTGAATAAATTCTTTGGGATTTGGGAATTTTGCGGTATTCCATAAAAATGTATAGCGACGTCCATTTTCTGCTTTGATATAGCCGGAGGAAAGATACATGCCTTCACAAGGGATCCCATTTTCTTCAACTTTTTGGAAATATTCCACTATCTTTTGTTGCGCATCTTTCGACTCGGTATATGACATCGATGATCCAAAAAAGCCAAAGGCGAATTTTGGAGGGAGTGCAGGGGTCCCAACCAATGTCAGATAATGTGCGAGAATTTCTTTATATGTGTCGCCGACAAACACTATATATGCATAAGGGCCTTTTGCCATTGATACTGCTGTATAAAAATTACTTTCGACAAGAAAATCGATTTCCTCAACCGCCACGGACGGGAAATACACGCCGGCGATTGTGGAATGGCGCCTATTTACCTGATAATAAAATGGAATAGAGATATAGAGAGGATCGGAAAATTCCGGCTCATATCCCAACGCGTCACGATTGAACATTTTTAGACGTCGATAGGCTTTATTGAGCTTTCCCGTCTTTTCTCCCAGACCCAAAAAGACATCGTCCGGTTCGGATCGAAAATTAAACTGAGCAGGCCACTCCTCACCAATTCCCAGATTTTCTGTGTTTTGCGACTCGTATCGAACTCTAAGAGGAAATTTCGGAAGCACGGTGTCACTGTTCCCTATTACACCGCCAAAGGCCAGCTTGTTTTTCCAATAGACACTGACTACGCCGGTTTCTTTCAATACTTCAAGCCTCGCATCGTTCTGCACAAAGACAAATCTGTCCTCTTGCTCTTGTAATGATTCGAAATTGCAGAAGTTTAGCGTTGGGGCTTCAAATTCGCTTTCGAGACGATGGTCAGCTTCAGAAATCATATTTCGCGAAAACCCGATCTTGTACTCAATATGAAAAAAATTCGGAAACGGCGTAACGAGAAGCGCACCATTCTCTCCATAGATTTCGACCTTGTTATTGCGAATAGAGAAGTTGGATAGGTGCTTGATCTCAAGTTTCACATTCGCTCCCTTCTTGAGCAATCAAAAGGTTTTGATGATTTGAATTCTAAGATCGGTTTCTCTATCTGTCAAGGTTGAAAAATAAAATACTTGAGTTTCTTCCAAAAGAACCCGACTTATAAAATTGGTTGACCTTCTAGAGCTTTATAGAAGACTTACAGGGTGCTTATCAAATTTTTTATATTTTTGAACTGAGACCATTCGATTTTCTCCGACTACCATAGCATCCTACAGCATCACACCCGTCGCTCTCTTTCAGAGATGAAATCCTGTCGAGGCTGATTCGCGGGCGCAGAATACTTTGTAGGCCTCCTGGTCGTAGGGATAGTCCCATGTGCCCTGGCGGTGCAGGAGTGCGCCCCCGAAGCCGCTCTTAAAGCGGTAGAGGCCGTAGAGAGGATGCTCGGGGTCGGGCCGGGGTGCTGCGCCGAAGAGATCGTAGCTGGTACAGCCGGCCTGCCTAGCCTTCTTTATCGCAGCCCACTGGATGGCGTAGGGGGCCATGAGGCTGCGTCCTTCATCGGAGGAGGCACCGTAGAGGTAGGTAGCCCTGTCGGCCGAGATGGAGAGGAACATGGCGGCCAGGGGGCTTTTTCTTTTCTCAGCGATGAGGAGTTGGACTCTGGTGTCCGGCGAGTTCCGGTCCATCAGGGCATCGAAATGGGCTTTCCCATGAAAGACTATATTGTTTCGGCGCGCGGTCTGGCCGTAGAGATCCATCCAGAGGCCGAGGTCGGCAGGTCCTCCGGTGCGCACCGAGACACCCCTGCGCGCGGCGAGGCCGATGTTGTAGCGGGTCTTGGGCTTCATTCGGGCAAGAAGGCCGTCCTCCCTCCCTTTAAGATCGACGATGATGGTGTCGGGCGGAAGAATGTCGGTGGGGGCCTTGCGCAGCCCCACCTCGGTCACGCCCCAGTTCATTCTCAGCTCGCGCAAGCGGGTTTCGGGAGGACCGAGCCAGTGCCCCTCTTCGTCGAAGCGATCCTCTTCCTCGGCATAGGGGGAGGACCAAGGAAGGTCCCATCGGACGAAGATGCAGGAGGAGCCGAGATAGGCACCGAGCTCCGACGAGAGGGCTGCGAGGTATTCTCCTCTTCTCTCGTTTTCGGGGAGAAGTTCGGGGCCGAAGGGTGAATAGGCGATGCATCTATCTCCTCCGACGTCGTGGATGAGCAAAAGGGCGTCGCCCGAAGATGCTCCATCGGCCTCAATGTCGAAGGCGAGGGCATTCCAGCCAAGTCGGCGCTTCACTCGGCTCCAAAATGTCGTCTGCTGAAGAAGAGGCGTGGTCAAGAGATCGGTCACGGGCTTGGGAAGGACGTGGACGTTCACGGGTCGTCTCCGTTGCTCACTTTACCGTCACCCAGCGCAGAACTTCTTTGAGTTTTGGCCTCTTGCCCGTCATCAGAATGCCTATACGGAATATCTTGGCCGCCAGGACGGCCGTGCCCGCCACTGCCGCCACGAGGAGCGCGATGCAGAGGACCAGCTGCCGGACCGGGGGCGAGGAGACGAGGACGCGGGCGAGCATGACGATGGGGCTCGTGAGCGGGAAGAGGGAGAGGATCACCACCAGCGTGGAATCCGGGGTGGTCACGAGCGTGTTGATCATGACCAGGGGCACGATGAGGAACATGATGAGAGGCCAGGCCATCTGTCCCAGATGCTGCTCGTCCTCGCTCGCCGCTCCCAGGGCTGCGTAGGCCGAGGAGTAGAGGAAGAAGGCGAGAATGAAAAAGACGACGAGCCAGATCAGGTTGCCGGTCGAGATACTCGCGGGCAAGGACAGACTCAAGAGAGGCCCCACAAAGCGCTTGAGAAGAAAGGCCATGGATACCCACACCGCGTACTGCAGAAGTCCGGCCAGGCCCAGACCGAGTATCTTGCCGAACATGAGGTCCCGGCTCTTCACGCTGGAGAGCATAATCTCCACGGTTTTGGAGGTCTTTTCGGTGACGACCGAGCGGCCGATCATCTGGCCGTAGAGGAGAACGGTCATGTAGATGAGCATGACGAAGACGAGGACCGTCATGAGCACTTCGACGAAAGAGTCGCTGTCGCGTGCCTCTTCCGCGCCACCCTTGTCGAGCTTGATGACTTCGAATGAAGGCGGGGAGAGAACTTTGGCGACCAGGGCAGGGTCGATTCCGCTCTCCACGATGCGGGCTTCGCGCGCCGCCGCTTCGAGGACGGCGGAGGCCGCGCTGTAGAGTGTTATCTCTGCGCCGCTCTTTGAGTACCAGACGGCCTTGCCGTTGTCGGGCCACCCGGCCTCGAGGGAAAGAAAGGCTAACAGGGAGCCGTCCAGCACCGAGTCCTTGGCTGTCGCAGCGTCGTCGACCCGCTCCACCTCGATGCCCATGCCGGAGAAGGTGGCCTTGAGCGCCTGCTCGACCAAAGGCGGAGCACCGAAGAGGGCAAGGGGTTTGCCCGAAGCCACCGTTCCGGGCGACTGGGCCAGGAGCGAGGGCAAAACGGTGACGGCGAAGATGAGAAAAGGCCCGAGGATGGTGAGGATGACGAAAGCCTTGTTCGCCGCGGTGAGCCTGAACTCATGGCGGATTACATACTTAAGCCTGGACATTCTGTGCCTCCTCGCCGCCGACGAGACGGACGAAGATCTTGTGCAGTGAGGGTGCCACCGTCTCGAAGCGCCTAACCCTGAGCCGGCCCGCGAGCGCCCTGAAGAGCACATCCGGATCGGCGTCTTCCTTCAGTTCGACTTCGATCCAGCGTGGATAAGACACCACCGACTCGACAAAATCGAGGCCAGCCACGAAGGATGCGTCCCCGTCGAACTCCAGCTGGACCGCGTTGCGGCCATATTGGGCCTTGATGTCCGCCATGGTGCCGTAGACTACTTCCTTTCCCTTGTTGATAAGAAGGATTCGCTCGCAGATCTTCTCCGCGTGCTCCATGATGTGGGTTGAAAAGAGAACAGTCGCCCCCTTCTGTTTGAGCTCGACCATGACGGCGAGGAGCTCATCCTGCGCCAGGGGATCGAGACCCGAGAAGGGCTCGTCGAAGAAAACCACCGAGGGATTGTGGGCAACCGCCGCGATGAACTGCGCCTTCTGCGCCATGCCCTTGGACAGCTCCTGCACCTTGCGGTGCTTCCACTCGGAAAGCCCGAAGCGTTCGAGCCAGGCGTCGATGGAAGGGCGGTACAGGGCAGGCTTCGCCCCTTTGATAGCAGCCAGATACTCAAGGACTTCGCCCAGCTTCGCCTTCCTATACAGACCCCGCTCCTCGGGAAGATAGCCGATCCGGTCCTTGTCGACCTCCGAGAGAGGAGAGCCGTCGAAGCTGATCGTGCCGGTATCCGGGGCGATGATGTTCATGATCATGCGTATCGTGGTCGACTTGCCCGCCCCGTTGGGACCGATCAGGCCGAAAATCTCTCCAGGCCTGGCCTCGAAAGAGAGACCCGCGACCGCCTGCACGCTCGAGTAGGCTTTGTAGATATTCTCGACCCTTATCGTAATCGGCCTCCTTTATTGATACACAATGTACCAGTGGCGTCTTTAGGGGTCAACATAGCGAATAAGGCAGCGCAGGCTGCGGCCTCTTTACTCAAGGTGAAGCTTCCTGCATAGACAATAATTGCGCTCTTCAAATTCTATGTCGCCGCCGAATACTTCAGAGATCTTTTAGTTCATAGCAGGAGAATGTCGGTGGGCAAGGGCTTCAAGGTCTGCATCGGTGAAGACCCACCCCCGTCCCATTTTTCGCCCAATGCCATATCGATGTGCATATACTCTGGCCGTCGACGGCGCTATGCCTACTTTCTTTGCAAAGGTCTTTATGTCGTACAGCGTTTCGACACGCCTCTCGCTCTTCACGTTTCCTTCCTGCCCAAGATCGAAAAAGAAGGCTTTCGAAGTAGGAGTTGGAACAGGGTATCCTTCACGCTGAAGCCCCTCGATGTGAAATTCAATGGCTTCCTTCATTCGAGTACGAACCTCATCGATCGTTTTTCCTGTTGCAATGCACCCCGGAAGGTCAGGTGCATAGGCAGAGAAACCCGTTGAGGTTCTCTCGGCGACGATCAAGTAGTCCATATGTTCACTCCTTCAATCCTGCTTGTTTCAAGATACTATGAAGAGTCCCTCGATCAACTTCATCCGAAGGATGTCCAGCAATGGTAACGAGTCCAGGCTTGCTGGGATGTTTATACTGGTGATGACTTCCCTTTGTGCGGCAAAGAATCCAGCCGTCTTCGGTGATTCGCCTGATAATCTCGCCCACCTTCATAGCAACATAGTAACGCTATCGTTACATAACGTCAAGCGTAAATCAACCAAACAATCGCTTGATGCATGAAAGTTGAAAAAGCAGCCTTCTTTACAGTAAATTTGTATAGAGCTTGGGCCCTCTATGCGGCCTTGAATCTTCGGATTCGGCGATGGTCTGATGGGTTTCAAACTCTTTTTTGGGGCTTGTCATAGGAAGATTTGGCTTATCGATTTGTCCTAAAAAAACTGGAGGTGGGGGGAGTTGAACCCCCGTCCCCGGGCGTGCAGTGCACACATCTACAGGTTTAGCCAGTCGGTATATTGTCGGGAACCGGGGAGCTGACTGGCGCGCGTCCGATTCCGTATTCCGGTTTGGTGTCCCTCGGGGTCTCCGGACCGGCCCCAGGGTGAGCCCCCGAATGTCACAGACCTCCACAGCGTCGGAGACAGCCCGCCATGGTGTCCGTCGCCCGCTACTTACGCAGCAAGAGCGAGAGCGCCGTTGTTGTTGGCACTTAAAAGTTTTGCCACTTTGAGGAGGGTAGCCACTCCACCTGCAGCGCACACCACGAACCGCACAGGTCGAAACCGATGCACCCCCATGGATCTATTTATAGAAGATATGCAAAACACATGAAGAAATCAAGCATTGACTCAGGTGTCCTCGCTTCCGGCATCTGCGATCGCCTCGTCGATGATTCCCCCGCCGAGCACGAGACCGTCTTCGGAATAGATAACGGCGGATTGGCCTGGTGCCACGGCTCGCTGTGGAATTTCGAAATCGATGCGCGCTCCTCCCTCGCTGTCCACCAATACGGTTGCCGCAGCTGGTCGATGGTTCTGGCGTATTTTTACCCTGCACGAGAGCGGCCGGCCGTACATCTGAGGGTTCTGCAATCTGAAGGAGTGTGAGAGGAGCCCCGAGGAAAAGAGCCCTTTGCCTTGCCCTACGATGACTTGATTTTTTGATGCATCCAGAGCGAGGACGTAGAGTGGTTCTGTCCCGATGGATATCCCGAGGCCGCGCCGCTGGCCGATGGTGTAGAAGGGTAGGCCCCTGTGGCGACCAAGCAGGTTACCCTTCAGGTCGACGATGTCGCCCGGCTGTGGTCTGTCATGCTCGAAGAGAGGTGCATAGTCGCCGCCGCCGACAAAATCCTGGCTTTCTGGTTTATCGGCAACTTCGAGGCCGTATGCCCTGGCGGCGGCGCGCGTCTCTTCTTTCGTCATTTCGCCCAGGGGAAAGATGATGTGCGAAAGACGGGATGAATCCAGGCCGTAGAGAAAGTAGCTCTGGTCTTTCGCCATATCCCGTGCCGTTCTGAGGTAGGTCGTGCCGTCTCTGGAGATTGTTCTCACATAGTGTCCGGTTGCGAACAGGTCGAAGTCTAGGCCGGCCTGTTTCGCCCGGTCGACCAGAAAGCCGAACTTCAGTTCGCGGTTGCAGATGATACAAGGGTTTGGTGTCCGACCTGCGAGGTATTCTCTCCGGAAATAGTCGATGACGTAGCGCTCGTATTCCGCCGATAGATCGATGACGTGATAAGGGATGCCGATCCGGCCACACAGCCGCTCGCAAGCAGCGATGTCTTCCTCTTCGCCTGGGCCGAAACAAGCATGCTTCAAGTCCTCCTGGATATTGTAGGCTCCCTTCCATATTTTCATGGTCAGGCCAATGACCTTGTATCCCTTCTCTTTGAGGAGGTATGCGGCAAGCGAGGAGTCGACGCCACCGGACAGACCGACCGCGACGGTGATATCCTTATTCATAGAATGCGTACTTTACTATAAAAGAAAGACGTAATCCAGGAGCGCGGCGGCGGCTTATATGAGGCGAATATCTCGCACGATCTTTTGTTCCTCTTGTCTTGCCGATTGTAGGTAGGATACATTAGGACCATGCAAGACATATTCATAGGTTTCACTTCGATTACGTGGAAGATGCTCGTCATGTACGGCATAGGGGGCCTTCTCATCTGGCTTGCAATAAAAAAGCAGTATGAGCCCATGCTACTTCTTCCGATTGGTTTCGGGGCCATTCTCGTGAATATGCCGCTCGCGATCGCCTGGGAACACGAGGGTGTGCCTGGTTTTCTGCATATTTTATACGATGCAGGGATCGCGAATGAACTCTTCCCGTTGCTCATCTTCATTGCAGTGGGGGCGATGATCGATTTTGGGCCGTTATTTCGCAATCCGCTTATGATCTTTTTCGGGGCGGCGGCCCAGTTTGGCATTTTCGCCACGATGATCTTTGCGACGCTGCTGGGGTTCGACCTTAAAACCGCAGCATCGATCGGCATCATCGGGGCTGCGGATGGCCCCACGGCGATCTACGTGGCCACCAAGTTTGCGAGGGATTATTTGGCGCCGATCTCGGTGGCTGCGTATTCCTACATGTCCCTTGTTCCCCTCATTCAGCCTCCCGTCATTCGACTTTTGACGACAAAGGAAGAGCGGCGCATCCATATGCCGCTGCACGAAGAGCAATCGCCGCAGTGGCTAAAAGTTCTTTTCCCGATCCTGGTCACAATGACCGCAGGTTTTGTTGCGCCGATCTCCGTACCTCTTGTGGGCTCCCTGATGTTCGGCAATCTGATTCGGGAGTCGGGAGTGGTGGAGCGTCTCTCCCATACCGCCCAGAACGAGCTTGCATACCTCGTGACGTTGCTTCTGGGGATCACAATCGGCGGTTCCATGACTGCGGAGAAGTTTCTGAACTGGGATACGATCCTCATCCTGGCGATGGGACTCGTCGCCTTCATCTTCGACACGGCGGGCGGCGTGCTGTTCGCGAAGCTCTTCAATCTGTTTTTGCCTCGCGAACGAAAAATCAACCCGATGATCGGGGCCTGTGGAATTTCGGCTTTTCCGATGTCTGCGCGCGTCATCCAGAAAATGGCCAACGAGGAAGATCGAGGTAACATCATTCTTATGCAGGCAATAGGGGCGAATGTGTCGGGCCAGCTCGGCTCGATCATCGCAGGAGGCCTCGTGCTCGCCCTCGTGCCGCTCTTGGTGAAGTAGGAGTCGATTATGGATGGAATTATAGAGACCCTTCGGAGCGCGAGCTCGACTATCCAGGCGATCGGCGTATCGGTCGGCGGCTTCATCGGCGTTTTTGCAACGCTGGCCTTCTTTTTTATACTTATTGTGGCCGCCGACCGCCTCAGCAAACATTAGCGCCCTTTAGGCTCGCTGTGCTCCCTTGACGCGTCGGGCAAGCTCACGACCCCGCTCGCGAAGCAGGCGTATCGTTTCGTTGCTCGGGGCTCCTGCCCATTCGACAGAATCGAGGGAGTCCCATTTGAGGGCTCCAACCTTTGCATCATATTCTTTCTTCGCTCCGCCGACCCAACCGTAGCTGCCGATGCGAAGTGCCTTCCGCCCAACGACGTGTTTGCGCTCGAAAATATCGAGCATGTAAGCCATGGGCGGGAACATCTTATATTCGTAGGTGGGCATGGCGATGACGATGCCCTCGCTCTTGTAGGCATCGGCGAGCACGAATGAAACATTCTCGTTAGGAACACGGTGGATGGTGTAAGGGACCTTTTCCTCTTCTATGCCCTCAATGACGTACTTTAGGCCTCGCTCGGTATTGCCGTACATGGATCCCCACACGATCGCGATCTCTTGTTCGCGCGGGCCATTAAGATAATTGGCATACTTCAGATAGCGCTCGATAATAGTCTGGGGGTGAGCTCTCCAGATAACGCCATGGCTGGGTGCTACAACCTTGATGGGAAGTGCAGAGAGTTTGTCGATGGCGCGCTGTACAAAAGTGCTGAAGCTCGCCACGATATTCGCATAGTAGCGCAGCGATTCGGCCTCGAAGAACTCATGTGCATCGTGGCTTAGCTCGTCGTCGAACACACGGTCGCCCAGCGCTCCGAAAGCACCGAATCCGTCGCAGGAGAAGAGTGCACCGCCTTCTGCCGCAAAGGTCATCATAGTCTCGGGCCAGTGCACGTTCGGTGTTTCGAAGAACTGCACCATCTGTCCTGCTCCAAGGTCCAGAGTCTCGCCGTCTCTAACCGCACGCACTCGCTCTCGCTCGAAGTAAAAGCTCTTGACGAGTTCGATTCCCTTCGCAGTGGCAAGCACGCAGGCCTTTTTGTTGATGCTCAAAAAATCGGCCAGCCAACCAGTATGGTCCGGCTCGAGGTGGTTGAGGATGAGATAGTCGATATCCTCGAGCATGACGCCTATGGAAGCGAGTTGATTTTTGAGCTCGAGAGGGGCCCCTACCCAGTCCCGCACCAGATCGATGAGGGCTATCTTCTCTCCCCTGACGAGATAGGAGTTGAGCGAGACGCCATAGGGGATGGGCCAAATGCCCTCGAAGAGATCGTCGCTTCGGATATCGGCGTGGAGTGCATAGATGTGATCGGTAATCGCGTGTACCTTCATAGTCTCCTTCCTTCTAAAACAGTTCCATCATTGAAGGGACACTTCTGCGAGCAGCACGCAACTGCTTCACCATGTGTCAGGACCCACTATACCAGATACCCTTTTCCTGTGCTACCGAAGGATTCTCTCTTCTCTTAGAAGTTGCCGGAGCCTGCCGTAAGCGACAGGCCTATGACTACGGGTCTGCCCTGGAACAAGAGGCCATATTCCGTATTGTCCGCACCGAATCCGAAGGTCGTGGAGAAAGAGAGTTTCAGGTAGTCGGCGATATCCCAGCTCAGGCTGGGCTGCACGAATCCCGAGAGATCGGAGATGTTCATGATTCCCAGCGCGGAGGCGGAGAAATCGCTCCCTCCGATTTCGGAGAAGGAGAGGTTCGCCGCTGCGTAGTGCCGGCCGGTGGACTGTGGGAAATTCGTGATGTCTCCATTCGCCATTGACTGGAATATCGCCAACTGGATAAATGGTGGCTGTGATGTAAAGGAATTGAAGAGAGCAGTGCGGTCGCTGTCGGAATAGCCTTCGCCGTTGTAGTAGTACTGGGCTGTCGCGGTAAAGTTGTTCTCCTGATCGCTGTACAGAAAGCCCAGGGTGCCCGAGGGGTAGAAGGTCGTGCGGACATCGTCCGGATTCACCTCGGTGTAGTAGGGCGAGGTCGATGTAAAGGAAGTGTAGAATGCCTTGGGGCTGCCTCTGGCGATGACCCCTTCCGCAAACACATCGAGGTTGCCCAGGGGCCCTGTGAGGGTGACCGCCGCACGTTCGGAGGTGTCGTAGCGATAATAGCCGCTTATGCCGAGCTCATAGTTGCCCAGCACGAACTCTGCCTTGCCCGCGAGGGCCGTGTTGGAGAAGTCGGGATTTACGCTATCGAAGATCGCATAGAAGCTCAGGGTGTTCTGGCTTTGTCCGTAAGGTATGAAGACGCGGAACTGCAAGGGGCCTTCTCTCTGGGTCGTCGGATCGGAGATGTCGATCTGTTCGAGGTTGATGATGTCGGCCGGGCTGAAGAAGTAGCCGACGCCCCACTTCACCGTCGCCTTGCCGAAGCGGAAGTATACCGAGTCGCCCAGTTGAAAATCCGAGAAGAGCTCGAAGATGCGGATGTCGGGGACGGTGACGGACGCGGAAGTCGTTGCCGTGTCCAAAAAACTGCGTATGCTCGAAAAAGGCCAGGCCGTCTTCACCGATCCGTGCACGCGGAATTCCTCTGAAGGCCGCGCGTCGAAGTAGACGAGGCTCTGGAGGGCGGGGCTCAGTTCATGTTTGTCGGGATTTAATAGATCGAAGCCACTGTTCCATGGATCGTTCCATGTCCACGTGGCGCCGATTTTTCCGGTTAGGCTGCCGCCGATTTTGACAGCTTCGGTCTTGAGAAGCCCCTGAAGGGGATCGATCGCGGATGTCGCCGCAGCTCCCTGTTCCGATGTGCCCTGGGACGGCTGTTCAGGCTCGACTAGGACTTCATCTCCGAAAAGCGCATCGATATCGCTTCCACTCTCCTGTGCCCCCGCGCTAAAAGCGGACACCAGAAAGAAAGCGAACAGACCTGCGAGCGCAAGGCCACGAAAGTGCTTCATAGTTATTCCTCCTTCATACGACTAACGGCTCACCTGTTCGAGGAAGGCCTTGGTGAAGACCCTGTCCGGCAATGGTGCGACAGAGTGTTCCGTCATGGTGATCTGGCTCTTTTCACCCTTGTTGATCTCGTCGAGAATAAGAATCTGCGAAGGCAAGAGCTTGCCTTCGAGCTCGACATACTTGGGATAGGCGGTAGTGCGCATGAGCCTGCCGTTCACCGAGTAGTCCTCTCGCTTTAAGAGCATCGTCCGATCTTGTCGGATATAGAGCACCACCCTGTCATAGGCGACTTCGTTTGTGTTTGCCTTAAGGTCGAGCACCCAGACCGGGAATTTGCCGACCATGCCCTCGTTCATGCTGGTCACCGTGTAATCTTCTGTAAAAGAGCTGAGGGTGAAGTCAGAAGTTTTTGCCTTGGTGTTCTGGAGATTCTCTTTCATCGATGAGTGAGAGAACTTGCGGCTTGTGGGATCGTAGAACCAGACGTTGTCGTCCTCGCGAAGGTAGCCTTGACCTTTGTTCACTTCGGGCAGGAGGATGAGAATGAGGAATTGTTCTTTCTGGTCGCGGCGGAAGACGCGAGTCTGCGTTACGCTTTCTTTCTCGCCGGGTTTCTGCGTGACGATGGTGAATACGGCGGAAAAATCCTTACCCGTAAAATCGCTCAGATCGTCGAGCTGTTTGAGCAGGGCCTTCGGGTCCGGTTTTGCCTGGGCCGAAACCGGCATGCTGCCGATTGCAAGGCCGAACATAGTGGCGAGCAGTATGACGGTAAGTTTGTTGAGGGGTTTATTCCTCTTTGTCAATAATATTGAAAGCATACGACGTACTCCTTTTACTTTACGGTTCTGAGCGCCTCTGCAGGCGGCATTTTGGCTGCGGCGTTTGCAGGAGCATAGACTGCGACGAGCGTCAACACCGCAATGATCGCAATATTCCCGAGCGCACGCAGCGGAGGCAGATAGAACGAGAGATGACCACGTTTGAGTATCAGAAACACAGGCGACTGCGGATCGAACGTGATGAGGCCGAGTATCGCCATGACGACGAGCGCGAGGATTATGCCGACTACCGCACCGGCGAGCGCAAGGAAGAGGGCCTCATAGAGAAACATCGAACGGATCTCATTCCGTTGGACGCCGACCGCGCGCATGGTCCCTATCTCCCGTATGCGCTCGTACATGGCCATACGGAAGCTGTTGGATATGCCGATCATCACAATTGCAAAGAGAACAATGAGGATCGCGACGCTGGCCGTGTCGAGCGCCACGACGATCTGCTTCGCCTGTGCAAGCACATCATCGACAGTGAAGACTCGATACTGTGTCCCAGTCCATTCTTCACTGTTCTGGCTGCCGATCATAGCCTGGAAAGGCGTCATCGCGCCGTTTTCATCCTGCGTCGATCTTTCGAAGAGCTGGAGCCCCATGCCTTTCATGGAAGTATAAAGCGACGTGGCAAAGGCATCCGATCTTTCGAGATTGTCCAGCATGATGCCGAGCGACATGTATTCATTCTTGCCCAGCCCGATAAGGCTGTTGAGATAATCGAGCTGCACATAGGTCATGATGGAACCGATGAAGCTCGAATCGACGGTGACCGCCGCGAGTCGAAATTCTCCGACATTGTTCTGCCCAGTGACGGTCTGAAACTGAGCGACGACGGTATCTCCGGGCAGGACATTCAGTTTTTTTGCAACGCTCTGGGAGAGGATGATGGCATTTGGCCATGCGAGGTTGTCCCAGCTTCCACTGACAAGGGCGAGGCGCTCTTTGAGCATCGCTGAGTGGGCAAGGTCGATGCCGGTGAGGTTTTGGCTTATGCTTTTGCCTTCGAAGATCAAGGTCGCCGTGGTTTCGCTCGTTTTCTGTAGGCTCGACCATTTCTGGCCCGATTCCGAAAGGGCTTGCATGATGATGGAGTCGTCGCGTATGACCGATATGCGTCTACCGGATTCCGTATACTCCGATCCGCTTATAAAGACATGGCCTCCCATAAGGTAGGCGAAGTTTTCGGATACATTCTGTATGAAGGAGCCGGCGAACCCGTTGATAAGCGTGACGATCATAATTCCGAAAGCGATCGCTCCGGCCAAGAGTGTCGTCCGTTTTTTCTGTCGCAATAGATTGCGTGCAGCGATGCGCGGTAATACTGTGTTCATGCGCTTTCTCCTATTCTTCCTGCATCGCTTGGACTGGCTGTATTTTCAATGCCAGCGAAACGGGGTAGAGGTGAGCGATAAAACCCACCAGAATCATCACTAAGATTGCCATTAGTATATTCCCCGTCGTGGCGACTGGGTTCATATAGGTGCCGCCGAACAGGACGAGGAAAAACGGATTGGTTGCTTCTATCTGCAAGGCCCTCAGCAGCGCGGTGATCAGCAGCCCGAGGCCGGCACCGATCGACGCCGATACGATAGCGAGTATCACAGCCTCGGCGGCAAACATCCTCTGCACAAAGCCTTTGCCTGCGCCGATTGCACGCATCGTCCCTATTTCGCTCGTTCTCTCGATCACCGAGATAAGGAAGGTATTCATTATAATGATGATCGCGACGATCGAGAGAATGATGATGGCGACCGCAAAGATGATCCTGACGACATCGACCGACTGCCCATAGGGACCAGAGGCTGTCTGCCAGTTACCTGCAACCGCCTGGATGCCCTCCTCAACAAAGGTCTGATTGAGCGAGTCTATGACACGATTGATGTTTCTGGGAGAATCCACTTTTCCTACAATGAATTGCCAGGAACCTTCATCGGCCTTGAGGGGGTCGATGGCGCTTGGCTTGGACAATTCGGCCGCAATGGCGTTGACATCGAAATGCGTCGAAGTCTCGGACGTGACGAGCATATCCTCGTCGAAGAGTGAGTCGGCGTCATCAATCGAAAGCATGCTCGTCTCTTCGGGCTTGAGCTGTATCGGCTCATTCGCCCCGACCGTCATGCCGCTCATGATACGCAGGGACTCTATGTCGATGTATGCAAGCTGTTCAGGCGTGGTGCCCGGGTTCTTGAGGCTGAAAACGCCGACGATCGGAAGCTCCCTCAGCCTAAAACCGATCGAAGAGAAACCCTGAATGAGAAGCGTATCCCCTACCCCGAGGGGTTTTTCAAGCCAGGCCGAAAGTTTGGCGAGCTGCCCCTCGTTGATCATGAGCCCTTCCTGCCCTGGCTGGAGCTTCTTGCCGGCGACCATGTCGATGGCGTCGAAAAGGTCCCAATATGATGCAGCATCGATTCCAAATAGGAACAAGAATCGATCCTGAGGCTGCGCCCTATTATTCGAAGCATTTTGGGAAACTGACGATTCCTCGCGCGTTACCATGGCGAACCCGGTCGCGAGCGAAGAAGCCTTTGCGAGGTGAGGCGTCGATTTGACTATGGACAAGACCTTTTCGTAGTCGGGAATGATGGGGGTCTGCGCCATGCCGCTAGGCGAAGTCACGCCGAACAGCGATACGGGGCCTTCGCTGGAGATACCGGATATAAAGATATCTCCGGTGTAGACATCTGAGAACGTCGAGCGAATACCCTCCTGCGAGGCGTTGATGAACGCTGTCCCGACGACCAGAATCATGGCTCCAAGGGCGAGAAGAATACCGATGATGAGGCTTTTGGATCTGTGCTCTCTAATGTTGCGGATTGCCATTCTGAGGATGACGGGCATGATCACTCCTCCACTGATGCGACAGCGGCGCCTTCTTCGATGATGTCCTCACCGTTGCGCCTGTTCTCGATGATGGTTCCATCACGCAGGCGGATGATATGATCCGCTATATTGACAATTTTGGCGTCGTGGGTGGAGAAGATAAAGGTTGTCTCGATTTCGCGGTTGATCTTCTTCATAAGGTCGATGATCTGCTCGCCGGTCGCCGAGTCGAGGTTTGCGGTCGGCTCGTCGGCGAGGACGATGGAGGGCTTGGTCACGAGGGCGCGCGCAATGGCAACCCGCTGGCGTTGGCCGCCGGACAGCTCGTTGGGTTTGTGGTTGCGCCAGTCGCCCAGCCCTACCTCATCGATGAGAAAATCGATCCATTCTTTCCATTCGTTTTTAGGAATTCTGGTTTTGCCGAGCAATAGAGGAAATTCGATGTTTTCCCATACATTCAGTACGGGGATAAGGTTGAAAGACTGGAAAATGAAGCCCAGAACTTCGTGGCGAAAGCGAGTGAGTTCCTGGTCGGACATACCTTTGGTGTTTTTCCCATCGATGATCACCTCGCCCGAAGTAGGGATGTCGATCAGCCCTATCATGTTGAGTATGGTCGATTTCCCCGAGCCCGAGGGGCCTGCTATGGAGACGAAATCGCCACGCTCGATGGAGAACGATACACCCTTAATTGCCGGGACGATCACTTTTCCGAGGAAGTAATCTTTTTTTACATTGCGCAATTCGATAATAGGCATGCTGCTGCTCCCACCTCAGAATTAAAATATCTCGATGAGAAAATAGCGATTTCTGCGGGGATGCGGCAATACAGGTCCCAAACAAAAGATGATATTTAATCGTGTTTAATAATTTAGAAAACTTATACGCCCTCTCTCTGTACGGGGCTGAGGCGTTATACAAGCCGCCGGGGCAATGTTTGGTACGCCGGCAGGGGTCCGATGGTCTTACAGGCCTTCTGAGGTCGTCTGTCCGCGAGGACCAGCCTCATGCTCCTCGATCTCTTCCCGAATCGTGTCGGCGAGACGCTTCACTCCCTCGTCGATCTGCTCGAAGGTCGAATAGGAGAAGTTGATGCGCATCGAGTTCGTTTCGGGTTCATCGAAGTAAAAGGCGCTGCCCACCACATAGGCGACTTTCTTTTCTATCGCCTTGTAGAACATTTTCTCCGTGTCGATGTAGTGCGGCAGGGAGAGCCAGAGGAAGAGTCCACCTTCGGGTTTGGTCCATGTGAGGTCGAAGCGCTTCGGCATGTAGGCGTCGAACTTCTCCAGCATGAAGTTGCGTTTTTCTCGGTAAATGCCGCAGGTGCGCGCGACGATGTCTTTCAGTTTTCCCGTCGCCATGAATTCTGCGATCATCTTTTGGGTGATCACGCTCGTGCACAAGTCCATCGCCTGCTTTGCGACCACCATCTTCTGGATGATGTCTTCGCGCGCGACGACCCATCCGATGCGGGCCCCCGGCGAGAGAATTTTGGAGAAGGTCTTGAGGCTAATGATAATGCCGCGGTTCTGCATCTGCTGTTCCAGTTTATAGAGAGAATCTACGGGCTCTCCGAGGAATCGGATTTCGCGGTAGGGTGCGTCCTCTGCGATGAAGAGATTTTCTCTGTACGCAAACTCAATGAGGGCCTTGCGCTTTTCCAGACTCCAGCAGATGCCCGTGGGATTCTGAAAATCAGGGATGACATAGATGTATTTTATGCGCTTCTTTTGGCTCACCGCGCGCGAATAGCGCTTTTCGAGCTCGACCATGTCGAACCCGTCGTTGGCGCTGCTGAAGGGAATGCCGAGCACCTTGCCCTGATACGATTGAATGGCCTGGATCGCGCCGAGATAGGTGGGGCGTCCGGCGATGACGTAGTCGCCGGGGTCGAGGAAGAGCTTGGGCAGCATATCGAGCGCCTGCTGACTCGCTGAGGTTATGAGAAGATTCTGTACGCTGAGAGAGAAACCCCGCTCCTTCTCGTACTCGACAAGCCGTGCCTTGAGGTCGTTGTCGCCTTCTGTCGTACCGTATTGGAGGATCTTGTCGCCATATTGCCTGAAGACTCGGTCGCTCGCCTGACGCAGCTCTTCGACCGGAAAAGTCTCGGGAGCGGGAAGCCCGCCGGCAAAGGAGATGATATCGGGCTGATTCGTGAGCTTAAGCAGCTCGCGAATAACCGACTTTTTCATGTTGCGGGCATTGGCTGAGAGATAGACAGAGAGATCCTGCATCGATCGATCCTCCTTGTTTGTTTGGTGCTGCGACATATATACTACCCCAACTTCCGGGATCCGTAAATATGCGATTTCAAGATTGGGTGGTTTCATTTCAATATATGAAATAGTCTCGCCCTATTCTTGTCGCTGTCCATGGAGGAGTGTATTGTATCATAGATAAGGGTTATCCATATGCCACTGAACTGCGGAATCGTTGGTTTACCGAATGTGGGGAAGTCGACCATCTTTTCGGCCCTTTCACGGGCAAAGGCCGAGGCGGCGAATTATCCCTTTTGCACGATCGATCCGAATTTTGGCATCGTGCCGCTTCCAGACAAGCGTCTCGATCGTCTCTGCGAAATTTTCAAGCCCAAGAGGAAAGTGCCGGCAGTCGTCGAGTTCGTGGATATTGCGGGGCTCGTGCGGGGGGCATCGAAGGGCGAAGGCCTCGGCAACCAATTTCTCTCGCACATCCGCGAGGTGGGGATGATCGCCCATGTTGTGCGCTGCTTCGATGATCCGGATGTCGTCCATGTGGCAGGAAGGGTAGATCCGGCAGACGACATCGAGGTGATTCACACAGAGCTCGCCCTCGCCGATCTGGAGAGCCTGGACAAAAGGCTCGACAAGCTTGGCCGCCAGCTCAAAGTACAGGACCCGAATCTCAAAAAAGATACCGAAAAAGAAATCGCCGTGCTGAACAAGATCAGACCTGCGCTCGAAGAGGGCAGGCCCGCGTTTACGGTCAACCTCGAGCCTGAGGAGAATGAAGTTGCGAGGCGCAGTTTTCTCATCACTCTTAAAAAAGAGCTCTTTGTGTGCAACGTGGACGAGTCCGGCGTCCATGGAAATGCATATGTCGATATCGTAAAAAAGATTGCAGAAAAGCAGGGCTCGGAGGCCGTGGTCATCTGCGGCAAGTTCGAGGCCGAGCTCGCAGACATCGAAGATCCTGCCGAACGGGCGGCATTTCTGCAGGACATAGGGCTCGAAGAGCCGGCGCTCGCCTCGCTTGCGCATGCGGCCTACAGACTTCTGGGCTTACGAACCTTTTTTACCGCAGGTGAGGACGAGTGTCGCGCATGGACCATCCGTGCGGGCGACAGGGCCCCAACGGCCGCTGGTGTCATTCACAGCGATTTCGAGAAAGGGTTCATCAAAGCCGAAGTGTACCACTATGACGACCTTATCCTGTATGGCTCGGAGGCGGCAGTCCGCGCAGCGGGCAAGATGCGCCAAGAAGGGCGCGACTATGTGGTCCAGGACGGCGACATCATGTTCTTCAAGTTCAATGTCTAACGCCGCAGCTGGGCGGACACTGAGCGGGAACTGGGCGGAAGAAGATTTCCCATAAGCGGTGAGCAGGGCATCTACAGAAAGCATGACAAAAACAGCTATACATTTGTCAAGCTTACTTGCCCTTTTCCATGTGCGTGCAGTATGATTGCCTCGTTATGGAAAAGCTCATCATAAAAGGTGCACGGGAACATAACCTGAAGAATATCGACCTTGAATTACCAAGGAACAAGCTGATTGTCATCTCGGGGCTATCGGGCTCGGGGAAGAGCTCTCTCGCCTTCGACACGATCTTTGCCGAGGGGCAGCGTCGCTATGTCGAATCGCTTTCGGCCTATGCCAGACAATTTCTGGGAAGGATGGACAAGCCCGATGTGGATTATATCGAGGGGCTTTCGCCCGCGATTTCCATCGAGCAGAAGACGACGACGCGCAATCCGCGCTCGACCGTGGGGACTGTCACGGAAATTTACGATTATCTGCGCCTCTTGTTTGCGCGCATCGGCGTGCCGCACTGTCCGTCCTGCGGGCGCGAGATCCGCGAGCAGAGCGTGGATCAGATTCTCGATGTCATTCTGTCATGGCCGAGCGGCACCAAATTGCAGGTGCTCGCCCCGGTGATTAGGGCTCAGAAGGGCGAACACAGGAAAGTGCTCGAAGACGCACTGAAGCAGGGATTTCTGCGGGCTAGGGTCGACAAAGAGTTCGTGGATCTCGAGGCGGCTCCCAGCCTCGAGAAGCAGAAGAAACACACCATCGAACTTGTCGTCGACCGCATCCGGCTTTCGGAGGAGAGTAGACACCGCGTCGCCGAAGCGGTGGAGACTGCGCTCGGCATTGCGGACGGTATCGTGACGATCATTCGGGAAACCGATGGTCAACAGAGAGAAGAATTCTTTAGTCAGAAAGGGGCCTGCCCTGTGTGTGGGATTTCCCTTCCCGAAATGGAGCCGCGGCTCTTTTCCTTCAACGCACCGCAGGGCGCCTGCCCCGCGTGCGGCGGACTAGGCATGAACATGGAATTCTCTCCAGACCTCATCATTCCCGACAAGAGCCTGTCGTTCAATGAAGGCGGCTGTCTGCCCTACAACCCGCAGTCCGCATGGAACCGCTCGCGGTTCGAGGCACTGGCGCACCATTTTCACTTCAGCTTAGACACTCCTTTCGATAAACTGCCCGAGGATGTGATGGAGGCCATGCTCTACGGCAGCGACAGCGACATTCACTTCCGCTACGACAACAGAGACAAGACAGGTCACTTCGAGTATCAAACGAAATTTCCGGGAATCTTGGCAGATCTGCGTCGCCGCTATATGGAGACCACGAGCGACGATATCAAGGAGTGGTTCGAATCCTTCATGGTCGAAAAAGAGTGCGAGGTCTGTCACGGCAAACGGCTTAGACCGGAAGCGCTCGCAGTCACCGTGGGGGGGAAGAATATCTATGAGATCACGTGCATGACCATCGGCGAGTCCGTGAAGTTCTTCGAATCGCTCAGGCTCTCCGACACTGAGTTTCAGATTTCGAAGCTGATCTTTAAGGAGATTGTCGCCCGCCTTGGTTTTTTGCGCAATGTTGGTCTCGATTATCTGACGCTGGAGCGCAAGGCGTCGACGCTCTCGGGTGGGGAGGCGCAGCGAATAAGGCTCGCCACACAGATCGGCAGTTCGCTCGTCGGTGTGCTCTATATTCTCGACGAACCTTCGATCGGTCTACACCAGCGCGACAATCAGCGCCTCATCGATACGCTCACCTATCTTCGAGATCTCGGAAACACGCTGATCGTCGTCGAACACGATGAGCAGACCCTGCGTACTGCGGATTATCTTGTCGACCTTGGGCCTGGAGCGGGTGAACATGGGGGATACGTGGTCGCCAGTGGCACGGTGCCGGAAGTGATCGCAAACCCTCAAAGTCTCACAGGACAATATCTTGCGGGAGCGCTTAAGATCGAGGTGCCTAAGGTTCGGCGGAAGGGAAACGGCGCCGCTATCGTTCTGAGGGGCGCACGTCAGCACAATCTCAAGAATATCGACATCGAGATTCCTCTCGGCAAATTCGTATGCATCACAGGAGTGTCGGGCTCGGGTAAAAGCACGCTGCTGTCGGACGTGCTCTATCCGGCCATCTCCAACCGCATCATGCACTCTTCTCTCAAAGAGGGGGCCTATGAAGCGCTGGAAGGACTTGAGCACATCGACAAGATCATCAACATCGACCAGAGTCCCATTGGGAGGACGCCGCGCTCGAACCCGGCGACCTATGTCGGTGTGTTTACGCACATCCGCGAGCTTTTTGCAAGCCTTCCGGAATCGAAAGCACGAGGATGGAAACCGGGCCGTTTTAGCTTCAACGTCAAGGGCGGCCGCTGCGAGCACTGCCATGGTGACGGCACCATCAAAATTGAGATGAATTTTCTTCCGGATGTCTACATAACCTGCGAAGTGTGCCATGGGAAGCGCTTCAACGCCGACACGCTCGATGTGCGATTTAAAGGTAAGAATATCTCTGACGTGCTCAACATGACCGTCGAGGAAGCAAGAGATTTCTTTGCGCACGTTCCATCCATCGCGAATAAGCTTCAAACTATGCTCGATGTGGGGCTTGGCTATATCCGCCTCGGCCAGTCCGCATTGACCCTGTCCGGAGGAGAAGCGCAGAGAGTCAAACTGTCGCTCGAGCTTGCGAGGCGCGCTACCGGCCGTACACTCTATTTTCTAGACGAGCCGACCACAGGCTTGCATTTTGCCGATGTGCGTCAGCTTTTGGAAGTGATCCACCGTCTCGTCGACAGTGGTAACACCGTGGTGATGATCGAGCATAACCTCGATATCGTTAAACAGGCCGATTGGGTCATCGATCTAGGGCCTGAAGGCGGAGACCGGGGAGGCATGATCGTGGCCGAGGGCACGCCGGAAGATATCGCTGCATGCTCGGCCTCCTACACAGGTCAGTATCTCCGGTCCATCCTCTGAGCCTGAGGTTTTTGAGAGGATTCTTGCCAATCCTCCGCTCTTCCATATACGATACCAAGGAATGAGGCGCATACTCTGCATTCTGTCCTTGTTTCTTGTGCTCCTTGTGCCGCTGTCGGCCGAGGGAAGCGGCTCCGAAACCGAGCCGGCAGAGGTGTCGACCGACGATCTGGCGAGCAAGACGCTCCGCTTCAGAATCGCTTCCGCCACGCTCTATGAACTACGGGAGATGGCCAAGGAGTACGGGCTGTCGGCCGAAGGGAGCGCTGAAGAACTGAGAGGCCGTCTCTATGAACATTTCGGTCTTACGCCTGTGCTCAAGGCTCAGGCTGATGTGACCATGACCATCGAGCAGGCGGCAAGCGCGGAGTACTTCTCCCTCGAGGACGGGACAAAAGAAATCCGTCTGCAGGGTCCTTTAGAGGTACGTTTCGTCGATGCCGAGGGGACAGTGCACAGAATGAAGGCGCACTATGTCGTCTACAACCGAGATACACGGGAAGTCAAGGCGACGGGAGATGTGGAATATACGCGCGAATCCACGACGAGAACCGACACCTACAAGGGGCAGACTATCGCAGTCGATCTCGACGATTACTCGGGTGTGTTTGTCGACGGCTCCTTCAATATGGAGCAGATAGGCACAGAGAGTCGCACGTTCATCGTACATTTCGGCGCTCTCGTCTCGCGGTCGGAACAGGTACTCTCCCTGGCAGATGGTTCCATGACCGCCTGTGATGCGATCGATCCTCACTATATTCTGCGCGCAAAGAAGATATGGCTCTTCGATTCGGGCGACTGGGCCGTCGCCGATGCGACGCTCTACGTCGGAGGAATACCTGTGCTCTGGCTGCCCTTTTTCTATTATCCGTCCAAGGCCTCGATGTTCCATCCGGTGGTGGGGTATAGGCTGCGCACCGGCGGCTTCGTTCAGACGACCACGTATCTTTCCGGCTCACAGAGTATGGAAAACCAGAATTCTTCGTCTGCGCTATCGACGAATCAAGGCACGTTCGGATCATTCGGTACATATATCTCGAAGACGCAGACCTTGGAACAAGATACCGATCGGCCTACGATCGCGGTGTTGGCTGACGTGTATTCAGCCTTAGGAATATTCGCGGGCTTGCAGGGAAAAGCGGCCGACAGTTTTCCAGCCAACCTTTCGTGGCTTGCGGGAGCGGGCCTTTCGCGCTCGATTTTTCACGAATCGACGGGCTATTATTCTCCCTTCGATGAAGCCGGCGGCTATGCCTCAGTCTGGAATAGGTGGGTATTCGGCACCATCGATCTTCCGGTAAGAATCGTGGCGAACTTCGAAGCTTCCTCAAAGCAGCATACGACCGGGCTCAAATGGAAGCTGAGCCTGCCCTTCTATTCCGATCCCTTTGTCGAGCAAGATTTTTTGGACCGCAGCGAATCCTACGATTTTTTTTCCATCTTCGGCAGCAGCTCGATGTCGAGCATACGCCAGCGCTCTTCTTTTTCGGACAAGATCAGCCTATCGTGGACATGGCGCCCCTCTACCTCGGCGGGCGGATTTACGTTTTCGCTCAGCAACCTCTCTTCGACTCTGGACTGGAAGAGCAAGGCAGCCTCCACTACGGGCATGACCGGTGCCGCATTGAAGCTCTATAATGTCGATCCACAGCGGTATTTTTTCTATCCTTACAATATGCGGCCTTTCGACACAAGTTTTTCCCTTTCTGGCACGCTGTATAAGAGCCAGAGCGCTTCCCTCACATGGACAAACTCGAATTCCGCCTATCTCGAAGATCGGTTCTACAGCACGGAATGGAAAAACCCGGAAGACATCGACTTTGAAAGCTGGTATTGGCTCTTTGGTGCGCGCAGCAATTCGATGCTCAACGCTTCATACTCCGTCGACAGCGCCGGCCTTTTATTTCGGTTTTCCACGGGCATGATCGGCCAGGTGCAGTATCGGCCCTATCTCTACGACGAACGCGGTTCTCCAACGACCGTCCATCCCTATAAGATCGCCGATTATGAGTACAACTCTGCATATTGGAGCCTTGGGACGAACATGAGTTGGTGGCCGTTCAAGACTTCGGATATTTTTTTCGGATCGAGCGTGCAATATTCGTTTACAGGGAAAGTCGCCAAGCTCGAGTATGAGGGGCTCGACGGAAGCGGCACCGAAGCAAATCCCATATATGATTGGTATTGGGTCTCCTGGGACACCGATATGATCACCGGGCATTTCGTGATCGCGGACCTCGCCGCAAAGCTCGGCACCACTTCGAACCATCTGAGTTTCAAGATCGCGCTGCCCCCTCTTCTCGAAAGCTATACGGTGCAGGCCTCTACTTCATCGGGCATCACGAGTTTGGGCGCAGCCTATGTGATTTCAAGGTCGAGCTCCACGGCGGACCTTGCGTCCACCTCATTGACGGGCACTGCAGCGCTGACCCCTCTGAAGGACCTCCGCGTTTCCACAAGCGCATCGTGGGATTTCGACACGAATATGCCCTTGAGCCTCAGCGCAGAGGTAAGGGCCTGGTCCTTCTATGCGCGGGTTCTCGCTCAAAAGACAGATGGCTCTACATTTGAGAGCGGCTCTTGGAAGGAGGATGGAACGAACTATTTCAGGCCTTCTACATTGACAATGAGCTGGAAACCCGTGTTGCGCCTCACCCCCGGGACCCCTTCTTCGGGCGGAATCGTATGGTTCTTTGAGACCGATGCCTCGCTTTCCCTGACGCAGAACCTGATCAAATATACCAATTCTGCGTTCAATGCGGGCTTTCATTTCATCATCAAGAATTCCGCCGGGCTTTCGCTCGGTTTTACTCTGTCGTCGGTCAATGCATCGTTTTGGCGATATTACACCTCTTTGCTCCCCAAGGCAGGAGACCTCGACCCTTCGGCCTATGCGAGGAACTTTGTATCGGACCTTTGGGATTCGTTGTCGATATGGGATACGAGCGCGCTTCAGCGCACGCTGTTCAAATTGCAGAAGCTCTCGCTCGCCCTCTCCGTCGATGCCCACGACTGGTTCCTAAAAGGGAGCGTCGATGCCGGGCCCACCCTCGTCACGCCATTGTCCGGACGGCCATATTACGAGATGGACGTGTCCTTCACTCTTTCCGTGACCTGGAAGGATATATCCGCGATAAAGAGCTCTATCTCATATTCGGATGGATCTTTCAACGACTAAGGCAGAGTCGGTGGATTCTTCGGCATGGCCGAGTGGGACAAAAAAGGGTAGAAAGACATCGTGTATCATAGTATATTAGAAAATAGTGACATTAGAAATCAGGAGTGCGATTGAGTCCTTCACATATTGTTCTTGAGGACACGCAGCTACTCGCTGAGCTCTGCGGAGTCAACGATTACAATCTCTCCGTCATCGGTAGCCTCTTGGGCGCCCGCGTCCTCACAAGAGGCAATGAGCTCTTCATCGAGAGCGAAGATGAGGAGACTGTGGATCTTTTTTCTCGCCTCCTCAGCGCAATAGGGACATCGATCGAGGAAGGAGTACCAGCGTCTCCTGAACTTATCATCGCACTCCACGCAGAGCTTACCCCTGGGGGTGGCGTGAATCATGCTGTTGGCTCGAACCATGCTCCGGCAGAGGGTCAGCACGAGGTATCCAAATTCCTCGAGACCTGCATTCAGATTCCGAACGGCTTCGGTAAGGTGTTTCCGCGTTCGAGCGGGCAGAGCCTCTATCTCCAGGGCATCGCGAGCCACGACCTTGTGTTTGCGATTGGTCCGGCGGGGACGGGCAAGACGTATCTTGCGATGGCCTACGCGCTGCGCGAACTTCTGACGCGCTCGAGGCGGAAGCTGATTCTGACGCGCCCCGTGGTGGAGGCCGGCGAGAGCCTCGGCTACCTGCCGGGAGATCTGGAACAGAAGATAAATCCATACCTCCGACCGCTCTACGATGCGATGGAGGCGCTGGTTCCCTACGAAACCATACATCGCCTGGAAGAGAGTAGGGCTATCGAGATAGCGCCGCTCGCCTATATGCGAGGTCGGAGTCTTACGAACTGCATCGTCATTCTAGATGAGGGACAAAACACGACAAAAGAACAGATGAAGATGTTCCTCACTCGCCTCGGCGAGGGCACGAAAGCGATCGTTACAGGAGACATTACCCAAATAGATCTTCCCAAAAAGACTGAATCCGGGCTCGTGCACGCAGTGAATCTGCTCGAGCATATCGATGAAGTTTTTGTCAGCAGACTCGATGCCCGCGACGTGGTCCGCAGCCCTCTCGTGCGGAAAATAATAGAAGCCTATGAAAAAGAATAACGAAGCGACATTCTTCCAAAGACTGGCCGAACAGCTTCGCACGATAGATCCATCGATGTGGTTCTTCCTTGGTGCAGTGGCGGTGGCCGCGATTGGAATTTTTTTACTGGGGCCATCCTCAATAATACGAGGGAGTTCCATCGAGTCCATCGAGGTCGGCAAAATTGCCGAGACAGATATCTACGCGGGCAAGGATACGGTGTACATCGACAAAGAGGCAACGCAGCGCAAGATTCTTGCAGAAGAGCGGCTTGTCCTGCCGGTCTTCGCCGTGGACGAAAAGATCACCTCCCTTGTTCGGGAAAAGGCAGAGTCCTTCAGTTCCTATTATCTACAGCTCGTCAATGAAGAGTCAGGCGGCCAAGAAGCACTTGGACTCCTGTTGAGTAGCCGCTTTCCGGATTTTTTGCAGCCGGAGCAATATACCGCCATCGTCCGTGCGAAGTTGAACTCGCAGACCTTTGTCTATGTGAATGATATTGTCGAAAGTCTCTTGGGTAAGGGTATTGTCTCGGTGCCGGAAGGGGTGTTCGACCGTTTCAACCCCGACTACTATGAGCTTGTTAGGACGATCAACAATCAAGAAGAGAGTGAACAACTTGCCAAGAGCGAGATGATCACACTGGCCAATCTCGGAAGCCGCATCGAAGAAGAGATGGCCGCCCGTCGCGTCCCCGAATCTCAGAAGCAGTATGTCCGTCTTCTTGTAAAGGCTCTGCTGAGAGAGAACACCTTTTTCGATCAAGACCTCTCGGAGAAGAGACTTGCATCCGCCCGCGCTCGGGTTGAACCGGTCACCCGCTTTGTGAGTCGCAACGAAATTCTTGTGCGAAAGGGAGAGCTCGTGACGCCTGAGCTCTATCAGCAGATACAGGCAATCAAATCCGCGATATTCGTCTCTGACATGGGAATTCTGCTTACCGGTTTTGGGCTCTTGGTCATCGCGTCGTTCTTGGGGTTTCTTCTCTCGCGGATACAGGATTTATCCGATTTTCCCAGCGACCGTTCCTCGCTCATATTCCTGCTTCTTTCTATGCTCATACTGTTCTATTGGATTTTGGTCGTTCAAAATGTCATCGATGCAAAGGACCTTTCGCGCGGCGCGCTCTTCGTTCCGGCCTCGCTGTTTGCGGGGCTCGTTTCTCTGTTGTATGGGCCGCGGACCGGTATTTTCTTTTGTATTATCTCATTTTTTCTGACCGGAGCCGCGACGAACCTCAACGCGCAGTTCATGATCGGCATTCTGTTGGCGGGAATATCAGCGACGCTTACAATGCGTACGGCCCGCACCAGAAGCATGCTGGCCCGTGCGGCCTTATTGCAGGCTATAGTTCAAGCAGGCCTTTCGGTTGTTCTTCTGTTGAACCAGAAGCCCACTCCGGCCGAAGTTTTTCAGTCTATGGGCTTAGGGGCGCTGAACGGTTTTGTGGGGGGATCGTTCATTATGCTCTTTCTGCCGCTTTTCGAGCGTATCCTCGATAAGTCTACCCTATTCAGGCTTATGGAGATGGCGGATATCAACGCGCCTGTTCTGAAGGAAATGCTTTCGAATGCGCCCGGCACCTATGCGCACTCGATGAATGTCGCCTACCTTGCGGAGACGGCGGCAAAAGAGGTTGGCGCAAACCCTCTTCTGGCACGCGTCGGAGCCTATTATCACGACATCGGCAAGATTGAGCACCCTGAATACTTTACCGAAAATCAAAAGGGTATCAATCGGCACGATGAGATCAATCCGACATTGTCGGCGAGTATCATCCGCCGCCATGTGAAGGACGGTATCGAGAGGGCGCGGAAGATCGGCCTCCCCAAGGAAGTCATCGATATCATTGGGCAGCACCACGGCAACTCCGTCATGGAGGCCATCATTAGTAAGGCCAAGGATTCGACGAGCGAGACCGACTTACAATCGTATCGGTATCAAGGGGAGCGGCCGAAGAGCAAAGAGGCAGCGCTCGTCATGCTTGCCGACACCATAGAGGCTGCTTCGCGCTCGCTTAAGAATCCAAATGCCACGAAATTGGAACAACTGGTGCATCACCTCATTCTGCACAAGATCACAAGCGGCCAGCTCGACGAGAGCGCACTCACGCTGCACGACATAAGTGTCGCGGAGCAGGCCTTTTTGCGAATACTTCAGTCGCAGCTACACACGCGTATCGAATATCCGGGGCAAGACAAGCAATGAACGGAAACGAAGTGTTCTATTCGATTATGGGGATAAGCGAGCCCCTCTGGGCTCAGAAGGCGGCCGATTTTGCGCTCTCCGTCTTGGATTTTCTCGAAAAACGCAATTGGCAGGTCTCTTTGACATTCTGTGACGACGAGACTATCCAGGCACTCAATCGCGACTATAGGCACACTGATTCGCCGACGGATGTCCTCTCGTTTTCGTTGGGAGCATTCGTGCCGGTAGAGGGTGGAGAAAAGATCTACATTGCGGGCGATGTCGTCATAAGTGTCCCCACACTGCGTCGCAATGCCGCCGAATTTGGAGTTTCGGAAGATGAAGAATTGCGCCGACTCATTATTCATGGCATTCTGCACTTGGCCGGCATGGACCACGAAGATAATTCTGCTGATCAGCCAATGCTGCAGCTGCAGGAGAGACTTCTGCACCAGATAGGAGGAGGAGCAGGCATTCTATGAGCCTTTTTTCGCATTTTTTTCGTTTTCGCGGAAAAACAGCTGAGTCACAGGACGAATCCGGCGAGGAACAACGCGAGATGATCGAAGGGGTGGAACACCTTTCGGAAAAGATCGTCCGGGATGTCATGGTGCCTCGCACCGATACTGTCTGTGTCGAAGATACGACACCGGTGGATGAAATGCTTGAAATATTGGTGGAATCCGGGCACTCGCGCATCCCTGTGTACTCGGGCACCATCGACAATATTGTCGGAATACTCTATGCGAAGGATGTCCTCGGTGTCCTTGTGAAAAAAGAGCCTCTTATTTTGAAGAAGCTTATGCGCCCGCCGTATTTTGTGCCCGAAACAAAACGGATCGATTCCCTCCTCAAAGAGTTCAAACGGCGTCATGTGCACATCGCCATCGCGGTGGATGAATATGGAGGCACCGCCGGCATCATAAGCCTCGAGGATATTATCGAAGAGATTGTCGGCGAGATTCAGGATGAATTCGACGAAGAGGCCGAGCAAATCGTAAGGCTTGACGAAAATGCATGGCGTTGCGACGCGCGCATTCGCATCGAAGACATCAACCAGGCCATCGATTCCCAACTGCCATCGGACGAATACGATAGTCTGGCGGGCTATGTGTTCGATCTGTTCGAACGTATCCCTTCGGTAGGAGAGCAGGTGACTGCGGGGAATTTGCGTTTTACCATAGAGTCTATGGAAGGGCATAGGATCATCTCGGTTCGAGTCGATCGCATCCCTGTTCCCGAGAATAAAGACGAAACCGGGTCATTGACTGTTTCATAAGGCAAAACGCTGTTTCAAATATTAGTTTTGCTTGCGCGTTTCGATAAGTAGGTATAGAATCAATTTCGTTGGCATAAGGCCAGCAAGATAACGTTGAACAATCCCTAAAAGGAGGGAGACATGAATTCCTACATAAAAGAAGTGTTGGATGGGCTCCGCGCTCGTTACCCGTGGGAAAGCGAGTTCCTCCAAGCTTCCGAAGAGGTTTTGGAATCCATCACACCGCTCATCGAGGCAGAGCCGAAATACCGGCAGCAAAAAATCCTCGAGCGCATCGTAGAGCCTGAGCGCGTCATAATGTTCCGAGTGCCTTGGGTCGACGACAAGGGAGAATACCATATCAACCGCGGCTACCGCGTCCAGTTCAATTCGGCCATCGGACCATACAAGGGGGGTATACGCTTCCACCCAAAGGTCACCCTCTCTACGCTCAAGTTCCTTGCATTCGAGCAGATATTCAAGAATTCTCTTACCGGCCTTCCAATGGGCGGGGGCAAAGGAGGATCGGATTTCGACCCGAACGGCAAGAGCGACAACGAGATTATGCGCTTCTGTCAGAGCTTCATCACTGAGCTCTACCGCCATATCGGCCCGGATACCGATGTCCCCGCGGGCGATATCGGTGTGGGCGGACGCGAAGTCGGCTATATGTTCGGCCAGTACAAGCGCTTGGCCAATGAATTCACCGGTGTATTTACCGGCAAAGGGTTGAGTTTCGGGGGATCTCTGGTCCGGCCCGAGGCAACGGGGTTCGGTGCCGTTTATTTTGCGGAAGAGATGCTCAAACTTAAGAATGATTCGCTTCAAGGGAAGACTATCGCGGTGTCGGGGTTCGGCAATGTGGCCTGGGGTGCATGCATCAAGGCAAGCCAGCTCGGCGCGAAGGTCGTCACCATCTCCGGCCCCGACGGGTATGTCTATGATCCCGATGGTGTTGGCACGCAGGAGAAGTGGAATTATCTCGAAGAGATGCTCATCATCGACCGCAACAAAGTGGAGAATTACATCAAAAAATTCCCAAAGGCCGTATTTTACAAAGGCAAAAAGCCCTGGGAGCAGAAGATCGATATCGCTATGCCATGCGCCATTCAGAACGAACTCAACGGTGAGGATGCAAAGATGCTCATCGAAAACGGCGTCAAGGTTGTGGTCGAAGTGTCGAACATGGGCTGCACGCCCGAGGCCTGGAAACTCTTTATCGAAAAGAAAATTCCCTTTGCGCCGGGCAAGGCGGCGAACGCAGGTGGCGTCGCGACGAGCGGCCTCGAGATGAGCCAGAACTCGATGCGGCTTGCGTGGAGCGCCGAAGAGGTCGACCACCGCCTCCACGAGATCATGATGAACATCCACAAGGCTTGCATGGAGACGGCAGTGAAGTACGGCTTTGAGGGCAACTATGTCGTCGGTGCGAACATTGCGGGCTTCAAGAAGGTAGCGGATGCAATGATCGCGCAGGGGTTGGTGTGAGATAGTCCAAGGAAATGCTCCTGCCGGCCGAAGACGAGTGGCGTGCCGACATGGTATAACCAGCGGCAGAGGAATAGCGCATGGAAACTCGAACAGTGCATCCGGCCGTCGTAAGAGGTAGCATACGTGCCCCGGCTTCGAAGAGCGCCATGCAGCGCGCGATCGCATGTGCAATGTTGGGACAGGGCACAAGCCTGATCAAAGGTTCTCCCGTGTGCGCCGATTCTCGGGCGGCTCTGCGCATAGCCCAGAGACTTGGAGCAGAGGTGCGAGAGTGCGGAGATAGCATAGAGATCGATGGTTCGCCACTTTTTGGAAAGGAACGCATAGGGAGGGCCGAAGGCCGCCGCACCGCAGATGGGCCACTGGAGATTTCCTGCGGTGAGTCGGGGCTGTGCATGAGGATGTTCTCGCCCATCGTCGCGCTGCTGGATGATACCGTGAGGCTCGTCGGCGAGGGTTCCCTCGTGCACAGACCCATGCACATGGTGGAGACTTCCCTTGGACTATTTGGAGTGCCCTGTATATCGAATAAGGGCAAGCCTCCTCTGACCATTCGGGGGCCTCTCGGCCCGCGGCAGACAACCGTCGACGCTCAGGGTAGTTCCCAATTCATTACAGGCCTCCTCATCGCGCTACCGCTTTTGGCAGGCGATTCCGAAGTAAAAATCGAAAATCTCGTAAGCGCAGGCTATCTCGACTTGACCCAGGAAATGTGTGCACACTTCGGGGTAAATATTGAGAAAGACAACAGTGAAGCGACATTTTTTATCAAGGGCGGGCAGTCGTATAGGGCATCGGAGGTCAATATTGAGGGCGACTGGAGTGGAGGGGCCTTCCTTGCGGTGGCCGCGGCGATGGCCGGCGAAACGGAGGGGGTTTGCATTCAAGGCCTTTCTCCGGACTCAAGACAGCCCGATCGGGCGATCGTCGAGGCCCTCGCCGCGGCAGGGGCGCGCATTCGCTTTGAAGGCTCAAACCTCATCGTACAGCCGGGAAGCCTTCTCCCTTTTAGTTTCGACGCGAGCGACTGCCCGGACATCTTCCCGCCTCTTGTAGCGCTTGCATCCTCGATTCGAGGGATTTCTCGCATTCGAGGCGTGCACAGGCTTTCTTCCAAAGAGAGCGACCGGGCATCCGCCTTGCAGACGACGTTCAGCACACTCGGCGCCGAGGTCAAGGTCGAGGGCGATGAGATGCTTGTAAAGGGCGGGGTCTTGCACGGAGGCATAGTGTCCTCGTGGGGGGACCATCGAATCGCCATGGCCACAGCAGTCGCTGCCTTGGCTGCAGAACACGAAGTTTCCATCGAAGGCGCCGAGTGCGTGTCCAAGTCTTGGCCTGGGTTTTTTGAAGATCTCGCGTCGATATGCCGACCCGGCGAAGGGCCACAGCGATTCCAAGAGAAATCGAGGTGACGACGAGGGCAGGAAGATCGTCGGAATGCCCGATGTGGTCATGATGCTCCTATATTGTTTATTTTATATTGTTCAGCCTATATTGCTCCTCAGACTGTCCAAAAATTTCTTCATCTCTTCGTAATCCCGCTGGCGGATGATGTGTGTAAGGTAAGCGAGCTTGGAGTTTGTGAGCTCGAGCTGGCGGATCGTGTACGGGTTGAACATGATCTCGGTGAGGAGTCGGTCATCTTCCGACAAGAGCCCTTTTGCGATACTGAGATGTCGCTTGAAGTTGGTGCCGGGTGCATCCTGTTTCTTCATACACGCGGCGAAGACCATGGTCGAGGCGAATGGAGTGGCCAGAGAATACGCGACTGTCTTATCGTGTTCCTCGAAACTGTACTCGAAGATGCGGATGTTCAGGCTTGCATAGAAGTTCCTGAAAAATGCCACACCCTCCTTGCTCGATTCGGAGATGATGATGGCGCTCTCTTCCTTGAGGTCCCTGATATTGGCGAGCGTGGGGCCGAACATGGGATGGCTCGAGACAAAGGGCTTGCCTGTCTGTTCATAGTATTCCTTGAAGCCTGTTTTTACGCTCGCAATGTCGCTGATGATGCAGTCTTTTGGAAGATATGGCAGGACCGTCTCGAATGCCTCGAGGGTAGAACCCAGCGGCACACAGTTGATAAAGAGCTCGGGCTTGAAATCGGCGAATTCCTGAATGGACAGTGCTCGGTGGACTTTTATGAAGTATTTCATCTTGAGTAGATCGCTGTCGTGCACCATCACCTCGTGGTGCCAGCAGAGTTCTTCAGTGAGCCATGCTCCCATGTGTCCTGCGCCAAGTATGGCAATTTTCATTCTTCTACCCTCATTTCGCGGTAACAGCCCAGAATTTTGAAATCCTCGGCCATCTTCGAGACTGTTTCCACGGCGCGCTGCACTGGTTCGGAGCCGAGTGCCCCCTCGAAATCGATGAACATTGCATATGTGCCCGGCCTGTCCGGCACCGACTCGATCCGCGTGAGGTTGATCTTCTCTTCGGCGAATACTTTGAGCACGGCGAAGAGGGAGCCGGCCTTGTTTCCCGCGGTGAAGACAGCCGAACACTTGTCGCCATCTTCTCCGTTTCCCTTTGCCGAGATGAGGAAAAAGCGGGTGCGATTGTGGGGCGCATCCTGGATATCCTCTTTGATGATTTCAAGACCATAGAGCTCGGCGGCAAATTTGCTTGCCACGACAGCGATGCCCTTTGGACGAAGTTCCGAAAGCGCTTTTGCGGCGCCTGCGGTGTCGTAGTAGGGTTCTGCATCTAAGTGATTTCTGTGCAAAAAGTTGCGACACTGAGCAAGTGCTTGAGTGTGCGACCATGCGGTCCTGAGCTCTCGGTGGTCTGCGCCCGGAACCGTAAGAAGACAGTGGCGGATGGGCATGTCGACTGCGGCGACTATCTTCAGACTGGTGTAGATGAGGATCGAGTTGACGGGACCGACGAGGCCTCCAAGAGTGTTCTCCACAGGGACGATCCCGTAATCGTACAGGCCCTTTTCTACACCCTCGAAGACGTCGGAGAACTCGCGGCAGGGGATGGTGGCCGCACTTGGCATGAGCATTCTTAGGGCAACTTCCGAGTATGCCCCATGTTCGCCCTGGAAGGCCACGGTCTGAAGCCCTGCTTCCTGAATGCGTCGACTTTCCGCCATCAGGTCTTGGTAGATTTTGACCGAAAAGCGGGGATCGAGCAGACATTGACTCGAATGGCGGACCTTGTCGAGGACAACCTGTTCTCGGGTGGGGTCGAACGTCCCCGATTTGAAGCGCCTTGTGAGAAGCGCTTTCTCCATACGTTCGTTCAAGAGAGAGAGGATCTTTGCATCGATGCGATCGATGTCGGTTCGAATATCCTCGAGGTTCATGATTTCCTCCACGGTATATTGGATTTCCAAGGATTCTCAGCACGTGCGACAAGGGCAAGATCGGCGAGGGCGCACGCTGTGGCGGCTTCTAGGACCACTGCGCTCCGGAGCGCTATGCAGGCGTCGTGCCTGCCATGGATTTCCAGGTCGGTCATTTCGTCGCGGGAGAAATCGAGCGTGTGCTGCGCGACGGAGATGGACGAGGCTGGTTTGACTGCGACGCGCAGTACGATTTCGTTGCCGTTGGTGATTCCCCCGTTGATGCCTCCCGATCCGTTGCGGGCGGTTCTGCCGTCCTTGTTGATGAAGGGGTCATTGTGTGACGAGCCTCTCATCGCCGCCGCGGCGAAGCCGTCGCCGAATTCGACGCCTCTGACCGCAGGGACGGCGAAGAGGTAGTGGGCGATCACACTCTCAGCGGCATCAAAGAAAGGCTCGCCCCAGCCTGCAGGGACACCGCAGGCGCGGACTTCGACGAGCGCTCCGATGGAATCGCCTGCTTCTTGTGCTGCCCGCACAGCTTCATCTATATTGGGTGAGCCGCCTGCTTGGAGCAACCTTGTTTCGAAGACGATCGGCGCAAAGGTATTGAGGATTTTCTTTGCGACGACCCCGGCGGCGACGATTCCGATCGTGATCCGCCCCGAAAAGTGGCCCGATCCCCGCGGATCCTGCCAGCCGGCATATTTCATCATCGCGCTGAAGTCTGCGTGCCCCGGTCTCGGAATCTTGGTGAAGTCGGCATAGTCTTCGGATTTTGTGTTTTCATTGAGGAATTGGATGTGGATCGGCGAACCGCTCGTGTGGCCGTGGAATACTCCCGACAGAATTGCGGGTCTATCCGATTCTATCCGCGGGGTTGTCCCCTCGGCCCCCGGCTTCCGGCGCGCGAGATCGGCAGCGAAGTCCTCTTCCGAAAGAGAAATACCTGCCGGGCATCCGTCGATGACGACGCCGACGGCCGGCCCGTGCGATTCTCCGTAGAGAGAAAGGCGAAACAGTCTACCTGCGGTATTCATTGTTTTTTCCTCATGCTATCCGGACGGCTCAAGGGCGATACAACGTTCGCCAGCTCGTCCAGAGAAACGGCCTCGATGCGCACATCGCCGATTCCATACGGCACGGCAAAGTCCATCTCTTTCCCTCGGCGTTTTTTATCTGCGCGTAGAAGATCGAGCAGCACCTCTGGTTCCAGCGTTCGGCCGACCATGGCAAAAGCCTCAGGTATATCCGGGGGGAGTCCAAAAGAGCGGAGCAGGGTTGCAATGCGTGCCATGGTCGTGGGGGCAAGCACATTTTTGGACACTGCCAGTGCATTCGCCGCACCCATGCCAGCTGCGACCGCGTACCCATGCTGCAAACCCGTAAGCAGCTCGATCGCATGTCCGAAGGTGTGGCCATAGTTGAGGGCGTGGCGCGTCCGTGAATCGTAGGGGTCGGCTTTTATATAGCGCAGTTTTACTTCCTGCGAGCGCCGGATGAGTTCCTCGAAGGTTTTGTCATCCAGTTGTGCAAGCGGAATGTGAGTGTCGGCGATCTGTTCGAAAAATCGAAAGTGTTCTTCGCTGTCTAACACTGCGTGCTTGATCGCCTCTGCCATGCCTGATACGAGCTCCCTCTCGGAAAGGCTCGACAGCCAGCCCACATCGCAGATGATATGGGTTGGGAAATGGAAACTGCCGACTACATTTTTTGTACAGCCTATGTCGATCGCATTTTTCCCACCCACCGACGCATCGATCATGGAGAGCAGGGTGGTTGGCACAATGATGAGCTCGATACCCCTCATCCACGTGTGTGCCGCGAAGCCTGCAAGATCGCTCACCGAACCGCCGCCTATGGCGACGAGCACCGTATCGGGGTCGGCATCGAATCCCAGCAGCGCATGGTAGACAGATTCCAGCACCTGGAGCCTCTTGCATGATTCGCCGTCGGGCACTTCGATCCAACGGGCATGTGCAGTTTCTATGGGAAGTCTCTCCGAGGCCTTTTTTCGGAGCGCTGTGCTGGTGATGAAGATGCTTCTCTCCGGGGGCATCAGTTCCCAATACTCGGAGAGTCTCCCAAAATGGATAGCGCTGGTGCTGACCTGCATGGGATACCTCTAATCGACTGCTTCCGAAAAAGCGCTGGGCAGCTCAAACTGAGTCTCGGCCATCTCTGCGCTACCCTGAGGCTCTTGTCCAGACTCTATCCCCTGTGCATCAAAAAAAGCCCTGAGCTTGCGGAGCTTTTCCATGAGCGACTCGAACATGGGTATTGTGAGCTGCTGATCTTTGTCGCTGAGTGCGGAGGCTGGGTCGATATGTACTTCGATTTCGAGCCCGTCGGCCCCTACGGCGACAGCCGCCAGGCTCATCGGCTCGATGAGGGGTCGAAGGCCTGTCCCGTGAGAGGGGTCGACGAAAATCGGCAGATGGCTCTCGCGGCGCACCGCCGGGACCATCGACAGATCGAGCGTGTTCCGCGTGTACGTCTCGAAGGTGCGAATGCCGCGTTCACAGAGAATGACGTTGGGGTTTCCCTCCGCCAGAATGTATTCCGCACAGTTGAGCCACTCTTCCAGAGTCGAATACATGCCGCGCTTGAGGAGGATCGGTTTACCCGATTTGCCGACCTCGCGCAAAAGCGAGAAGTTTTGCATATTGCGGGCCCCTATCTGGAGCACATCGACATATTCTCCAACCCAGGAGACATCCCGCGTATCGACGACTTCGGTGACGACGGGCAAGCCGGTCTCCTTCCGTGCTTTGTCGAGGATTTTTAGACCCTTGAGGCCAAGCCCTTGGAAGGCGTACGGAGATGTCCGAGGCTTGAAGGCTCCGCCGCGCAGCATGTGTGCGCCAGCCTTTTTTACGGCGATGGCCGTCTCGATAGTCTGACGCTCCGTCTCTACAGAACAGGGACCTGCGATGACGACGAGCCCTTGACCCACTTTTACCCCGTTCACATCGATGATGGTCGTGTTCTGTCCCGGTTCGCGGGCCGCGAGTTTTATATTTTTGATCACGGCAGTCTCCTTACGTGCACAGCGACCTCGCACGAATGGTGTGCTGGTTGCGGCAATCATACCTGTGCGTAGAAACAGGGTCAAGGTTCATGAATATTCATTTTTGTCGGGAAAGAGCATATTATGCATCTATGTATTTCAACGAACTCGTGTCGTCCTATGACCGTCAGCGCCGCGAGCGCAATATCTATCACGATCTCATGCGCGACCGCGTACGAGAAGTCCTCCTTGTCGGCAGCCTTTACGACTCCTTTGTCGTCGAATCCGACGGCGTGCTTACCGAACAGATATATGGAGAATATTTCAAACTCAACCTGAATACCATCCCCCGTGTCACCTGTGCGTACACAGAGGAGTCTGCCCTCGATCTGTTCCGCGAGGGGCGGTTCGATCTCGCCATCATCATGGCGAGCCTCGATTTCGATATACCGCTCAGGCTTGCCGCCTCGATGCGCCGCATCTGGCCCGACATCCCCATTCTGCTCATGGTGACGAACAATTCGAGCCTCGCCATGCTCGACATGGGCAGACCTGAACTTGCGGCCTTCAATAGAGTCTTTGTGTGGAACGGCTATTCGAAGCTCTTTGTCGGAATGATCAAGTACATAGAGGATTGGCGGAATGTCGGGCCCGACACGAGGACCGGCGACGTCAGGGTCATCCTGATGATTGAAGACTCCGTGCGCTATTATTCTCGCTATCTGCCGGTCCTGTACAAAGTGGTGCTTCGCCAGACCCAGGCCCTCGTGGAAGAAGAACACAGCACCGAGACCTATAAGCTCATGAGCATTCGGGCAAGACCCAAGATACTCCTCGCAAGCACTTACGAGGAAGCTCTGGAGATATTCGAGACCTATAAGCCCTACCTTTTGACGGTTATCACCGATATTCGTTTCAGTCGAGGAGGTGTGCCCGACGAGAATGCCGGTTTCGATTTTCTCCAGTTCGCCAAACAGGAGTTGCCCGACCTGCCCGTGCTCGTGCAGTCGAGCGAGCCGAATATCAAGGAAAAGGCTTTTGCGATCGGAGCATCCTTCATCGATAAAAACTCTGAATCGCTCGAGATGGAGCTGGCCGCCTTTCTTCAGGCGAATCTCGGTTTCGGCAGCTTTATCTTCCGTACACCCGACGGCAACGAGATCGCTCGAGCCCACAACATGCGCGAATTCGTCCAGACGCTGAATGAGATACCCTTCGAGAGTCTATTGTACCACGCCGAGCACAACCACTTTTCCGCCTGGCTCATGGCGCGTGGCGAAATCCATGTCGCAAAGATACTGAAGCCGTATCGGATCACAGATTTCAGTACTCCCGCCGAGCTTCGGCAGTTTATCCTTCGCATCATAGACCAGATCCATTCGATGCGTTCTCGAGGCATCGTGCCGTATTTCGACCCGGAGATGGTCAAGCATGCTCGGTATATATGCAAGATTGCCGATGGGTCGGTGGGCGGCAAAGGCAGGGGGCTCATCTTCATCCACTCTCTCTTTGAGAACCTTGACTTTTCACAGTATATCCAGGGCATGCACATCTCGATGCCGAACACTGTCTTTGTCGGCATCGACGAGTTCGAGCGTTTTCTCGAGTCGAATGGCCTGTGGTCCTGGGCATATTACGGGGATAGTGCACAGGATGTGCCCCATGTCTTCGTGCAGAAGTCTCTCTCCCCCCAGCTCATGGAGAGGCTGAGGCAGTTTCTCTCTCTCAGCAAAAAACCACTCGCGGTGCGTTCGAGCGGCCTTTTCGAAGACATGCTCATGGTGCCGTTTTCCGGGGTCTACGATACCTACATCCTACCGAACAATCACCCCGATATCGATGTCCGGCTTCAAACGCTCTGTGACGCGATCAAGTTGATTTATGCCAGCCTATTCTCAAAAGAATCGCGCGCCTACTTCGAGGCGGCGAACTACAATCTCGAAGAAGAGCGAATGGCGGTGGTCATTCAGGAACTCGTCGGTTCTCAGCATGGAGAATACTTTTATCCTCATGCCGCCGGTGTGGCCCAGTCTTACAACTATTATCCTGTTTCGTACGTCAAGCCTGACGATGGTCTCTGCGTGGCGGCCCTCGGGCTGGGCACCTATGTCGTAGGAGGCGGAGCCGCGTTCCGGTTCTGCCCCAGGTATCCAAAACTCGATGTGCTTTCGCCGGAGCATGCGCTCGAGAGCACGCAGCGCTATTTTCATGCGCTCTCTCTCGAAAATCAGAGACCTGACCTGCTCCAGGGAGAGATGGCGAGTCTCGCGGAACTGCCGGTTGCCGCCGCGGAAAAAGATCGCTATTTCCCTATGCTCGCTTCGACATGGGATGCTGCAGATCAGCGCTTCGTCCCCGGTGTCATGGCAAAAGGCCACCGGGTGATCGACTTTGCCAACATGCTGAAGTACGATGCTTATCCTTTTGCCACGTCTATCGATATGGTGCTCGACGTTGCAGCGCGCTCTATGGGGACGCCTGTCGAAATCGAGTATGCGTTGAATTTCGATGCCGACAAGGAGGAGCCGACCCTCTATCTTCTGCAGCTAAAACCCCTTATTCACATCGACGATCGCGTCGAGATAGACCCGAATTCATTCCGGAAGGAACAGTGTTTCATGTTGTCGTGCAGATGCATGGGCAACGGAAGAGACTTTAACCTCCGCGCCATCGTGTGGGTGGATCCAAGGAAGTTCGAGAGAGGTGCAACACTCGAAATTGCGGCGGAGATCGAAGAGCTCGACACCATTGCGCGCAAAGAAAATTTTCATTATTTGCTCATAGGACCCGGCAGGTGGGGAACCCGGGACCGATGGCTGGGCATCCCCGTCTCTTTTTCCCAGATATCGCACGCCAAGGCGATCGCTGAGGTGGATCTGCCGGAGTTTGTTGTAGAAAGCTCGCAGGGATCACATTTCTTCCACAACTTGACGACAATGCATATCAAATATATGAAGGTGAGCCAAAACGTGGCGGAAGATTTCATAGACTGGGACTGGCTCTACAGCATGCCTCCTCGCGTCCAGACCAAACACTGCGGTCTGACGGTGCTGGAATCTCCTATGGATCTGCGCTTCGACGGACGGAGCGGGGTGGGGGCGATTCTCAAGCCCGGCGGCGATGCTTCCGGTGATGCTTCCGCCTTTCGCGGTGTCTCCGATGCCCCAGTGAGGGAAGAGCCATCGAGGGAAGACTAGCCGTTGACCTTCGAGGGTTTTTCCGGCAATACTCCTTCCAACAACAAGGTAGGCGAGAATGATAGATCAAAGCGCAGCACGTGCACTTCATCCTCTCGAAGTGAAGATTATCGTGACATTCGACGCCGGAGAGCTGATCGACAGCGCCCGTGTCAGGGATCGACTGGGATTCAAGGAAGGTCAAGATCAGCAGGCCTTCTCTTGGCTCGTCGCAAAGAGAGTGCTCGAAGAAGCAGATCGACAGACGGAAGTCTTCTATGAGCTCACACCTCTCGGTCGGGAGTGGCACGATAAGGGCACGCCGGTAAGGCGGATTTTTATGCTCTTGAAAGAGGCGGGCCCCTTGAGTTTGCCCGATATTGCCCAAAGGCTCGGACTCGACCAGAAGACGGCGGGATCGGCCTTCGGCGCTCTTTCAAAGGAGGGGGTGTGCGCGATGGATGAAGCTCGCCGCGCCATCCTCGTCAAACCGGAGCTCCCTCAGTCCTCTCTCGACATCGAGGCTCTCCTCGTCGCGGCCTTCATGCATGGTGGTTCGGTGTCCGAGAAGGCTCTTTCTCCGCAGCAGAAGGCTCTCATGGCCCAGATTGCCAAGAAACGTGGCGCCCAGGACGCCCCCTTCAGGATCGCGGAGCGCGCAAGAGTGCTGTACCGAGTCATGCCGAGCGTCCGTGAGTACCGCGAGGCCGTCACCGCCCTCGGTATGACCGGCGAAGAGCTTGGCGCCATCACGCCGGAAATGCTCGAGAAGGGCTCATGGAAGGGGGGGCACTTCCGTCCCTACAACCTTCAGATTCAGCCTGCGCGCGTGATTCCCGGCCGTCGCAACGCCTACGTCGAATTCCTCGACAGCGTGAAGGACAAGCTTGTGTCGCTTGGCTTCGAGGAGTTCGATGGGAATTTGGTGGAAACGGAATTTTGGAATTCGGATGCGCTCTTCATGCCGCAGTTTCACTCCGCCCGGGATATCCACGATGTCTATTATATCGAAGAACCGACGCACGCCAAGTTCATCGAAGAGCCCTATCTGTCGCAGGTCGCCGCAGCGCACGAGCATGGAGGCACTACAGGCAGTCGGGGCTGGCAGTATCAGTTCGACCGCGACTTTACGCGCAGGCTCATTCTGCGGAGCCAGGGCACAGTGCTCTCGGCGCGCCAGCTTCCGAAGGCCAAAGTGCCGGGCAAATATTTTGGCGTTGTGCGCTGCTTCCGCTATGACCGCGTCGATGCGACGCACCTCTCCGATTTCTATCAGACCGAAGGTATCGTCCTCGGCGAAAATGTGAATTTGAGAACGCTCCTCGGCTTTTTGGAGATGTTCGCGGTGGAGGTTGCGGGTGCCAAGGAAGTAAAGTACGTGCCCGGGTATTTCCCCTTCACTGAACCGTCGATCGAGGTGCACATCAGGCATCCGGTACTCGGATGGTTTGAGCTTGGAGGCTCAGGCATTTTCCGTCCTGAGGTTACTCGGTCGCTGGGCGTCGATGTGCCAGTCCTCGCTTGGGGAATCGGTATCGACCGAATGGCGCTCATGGCGCTCGGTCTCAACGACCTGCGCGAACTTTTCAGCGCCGACTTGGAGAGCGTACGCATGCGTCGTTCTCAGTACAAAATTCAATGAGCCCGGAGACCAACTATGCCGAAAATCGAAGTCAACGAAAGATTGTTCTTTGCGCTTACAGAAAAGACGTGGACAGATAAAGAGAGCTTCGAGCAGGACCTGACCGTGGCCAAAGCCGAACTCGATGAGTGGGATACAACAGGTCCTGCAGATGGCGAGAGAACCATCAAGATCGAGCTCAACGACACGAATCGTCCCGACCTCTGGTCCACCGCAGGCCTTGCTCGCCAGCTTAGGATATACCGCACAGGAAAAATACCATCCTACCCCTTTTTCGCCTCGCGCAAGAAGAACGTTACGGCACCCTACCGCGTCGTGGTCGACAAGTCGGTGAGGGAAGTGCGTCCTTGGCTTGCAGGTTTTGTGGCGAAAGGCAAGGCGATCAGCGATGCTCTTCTGCGCGACATGATCCAGACACAGGAGAAGCTCGCCTGGAACTTCGGACGAAAGAGAAAGAGCGTCTCCATCGGCATCTACCGTATAGGGCTGATCGAGTGGCCGGTGCACTATCGCGGCGTGGATCCGGACGCGGTCTCCTTTGTTCCCCTCCAGGAAACTCGAACGATGACCCTCCGTCAGATTCTTGAACAGCACCCGAAGGGCATCGAGTACGGTTCGATTCTCATGGGAAAACCGATCCATCCGCTACTCACCGACGCAGGGGGGAAGGTACTATCCTATCCGCCGATCATCAACAGCGCGGATCTGGGAGCAGTCCAGATGGGCGACACCGATATCTTCATCGAGGTGACGGGCTCCGACTATCCCTCGGTTGCGCTCTCATGCGCCATCATGGCCTGTGATCTTGCAGACATGGGTTTCGATATCGAGAATGTCGAGGTCGACTACGAGTATGATACGCCGTTTGGTGCCTCGGTGACCTGTCCCTATTATTTCCAAGAAGAAGTTTCGGTTTCGCTCGCCGACGCAAGCCGACTTCTCGGTATATCGTTGGAGATTTCAGACACGCTTGCGGCCCTCAACCGTATGGGACTCTGTGCCTATTCCACGGATGGGGAAAAGATTCATGTGGCGCCGCCCGAGTACCGAAACGACTTTCTGCACGCCTTCGACATCGTAGAGGACATCATGATCGGCATGGGCATGGAAAACTTTATGCCTCAACGTCCTACGGATTTCACTATCGGGCGCCTTACGCCGATCGAAGGATTTTCACGCAGAGCGAAGAACATCATGGTGGGGCTCGGCTATCAGGAGATGGTCTACAACTATCTCGGTTCGGGGAAAGACTATGCGGAGAAGATGCAGATTCCTGCGAACAGTCTTGTCAAAATCGCCAATCCCATGACGGAGAACTACGAGTATGTCAGGAACTCTCCGCTGCCGGGCCTCGTGCAGACCGAAAGCGTCTCCGCGAAGGCGTCGTATCCTCACCGAACCTTCGAGGTAGGCAAGGTCGCCCTCAAAGTCCCTGAGGCAAATTATGGGGTCGTGACGCACCAGTACATTGGATTTCTCACGAGCCACGCACAAGCTGACTACAACGAGATCGCCTCGCACGTCGCGGCGCTCATGTATTTTTTGGGAAAGGAATACAGTGTGCGGGAGGCCATTGATCCGCGCTTTGTGCCGGGCCGTCAAGTCGAGGTGTTGGTGAATGGAGCAAGGGTTGGCGTCTTCGGCGAGGTGCACCCCGCGGTGCTCGAAGCCTTTGGTGTCGTCATGCCCTGTGCCGCCGGAGAACTCGATCTCGACATGCTGTTGGAAGACTAAATATTGAATCACTATCCATCATTCCGTGCGTCTTCTTATTGAAAGACAAACGGAGCAGCAGAATGGACATTTACGCGCACGAGCCTCTCGGGTTCGAAGGAGTCCTCGTTCATGTCGAGGCGGACATTCGCAACGGTATACCGGCAGTCGAGATCGTCGGGCTCGCCTCGACCGCAGTTCGGGAGGCACGCGAGAGGGCACGAATCGCCGTGCGCAACGCAGGATTTACCTTCCCACAGGATCGCATTCTCGTCAACCTTTCGCCGGCCGACCTCCCGAAAGAGGGGGCAGCCTATGACCTCCCCATCGCTCTAAAAATACTTGCAACATCGGGCCAGATTGAGGATCTGCCATTCCGGCTTCTCGCGATGGGAGAGCTGACACTCGGAGGAGAGATCAAACCGACACGGGGAATCTTGCCCGCAGTGCGCTCTGCTGCCGATCATGACATCAGAATTTGTATTCTCCCTCATGAAAACGCCGCGGAGGCGCGCATTGTGTCGTCGGTACAGGTGTGGCCGGTGCGCCATCTTTCCGAGCTGAGAAAGACGTTCGCGGCTTTCAAGAAGGGAGAGGCTCCTCCGAAAAATGACAACGTCACGGAGGACAATGCGCTGGAACCAATCCAGGACTTCAGCGATTTCCGCGGTGATGATCGATTGATGCGCGCTCTCGTGGTGGCTGCTGCGGGGAGGCACAACATGTTCCTTGCAGGCCCGCCGGGGGCTGGCAAAACCATGGCTGCACAGCGTTTTCCCTCGATCTTGCCTGAACTCGATATAAGCGAGGCACTCGAGGTCACATCGCTCTATTCTCTATGGGGGAAAAACCAGGGTGAGCTCATTCGTAGGCCACCTTTTCGGGCTCCGCATCACTCGGCGAGCCTCGAGGGCATGCTCGGAGGCTCAAGACCTCTAAGACCTGGGGAGGTGAGTCTGGCGCATCACGGTGTACTCTTCCTCGATGAGTGCCCCGAATTTCACAGGGATGTGCTCCAGGCACTCCGCGAACCAGTTGAGTACGGCTATGTCGAAATCGTCCGGGCTGGGAGAGTCATACGCTTTCCCTCGGATTTTCAGCTCGTCATGGCGGCAAATCCCTGCCCTTGCGGAAATTTGGGAATGCCTGGTAAGACCTGTCTCTGTTCAGCAGAAGAAATCAGGCGGTACTGGAAAAAACTGGGAGGAGCCCTTTTAGACAGAATCGACATGCGTATCGCGGTCAGTCCGCCCGAACCGTCTCGACTCATAAGCACCTCATCCGTCTCCACCGAAGTTCTTCGCGAAAAGGTGCGCTCGGCCCGATTGCACCAGCGGGCTCGACTGGAAGCATACTTCAAACAATCGTGTTCAGAGCAAGGAAAAATACACATGAATGCCAGAATACCACCAGCACTGATCCCCGAAGTCTGTGCAGTCCATGGGGCCGCAGAGAGGCTTTTTCTCTCCGGAATGGCCAGCTACGGACTTTCGGCGAGAGCAGGGCACAGCATTCTCAGGGTGGCACGAACCATCGCCGATCTCGACGCCCGCGCGGAAATCGGAGAATCCTCAATCGAGGAGGCTATGGAGTACCGTCAATTCGGCGACGGCGACGCCATATGGCCGAACTGAGTCGAACTAAAGCCGGGACCATGGTCCGTATTCTCCTCATGGATCCTCGATACTCAATACCGAACAGGCGCTCCGTCTCTCTGTGCTCTGTAGATTCCCTCGATAATGCGGGCGACCTGGAGGCCGTCGTAGCCTGTAACGGCAGGTTTCCTGCCCCTTAGGATTGCGTCTGCAAAATCCTCTTCCTGTTGGGCAAAGAAATACCAGGTAGCATCGATACTCGCAAAGAAGGCTGCATCCTCTTTTTGCCATTGCTCGCGCATATGCTCTTGCCCAGGAATCGTCCATATGTCGTTGTAGGGCGGCTCGAGCACGCCGCTTCGCCCGGCAATGAACATGGCCCCGCCGTCGGTCTGAACGCCTGTGGAGGCGCCCGAGCCGCCATGGATATGGACCTTTGCGTAGAGACCCGGCTTCTGCGAGTTCGATATGAAAATCGAGGCGAGCCCGCCTGTCCGGAAGCGCACCGTCGCGACTGCAGAATCCTCGACTTCGATGTAGGGATGATTGATATTGGCCCATTCACCGTAGACCGTGGCGACTTCGCCCATGTACCAGCACAAAAGATCGAATTGGTGTGGCGCCTGGTTGACAATGACGCCACCTCCTTCGTGTTCCCACGAACCGCGCCAGGGGTCCGAGCGGTAGTAGGCTTCGTCGCGCCAGCCCAGAATTGTGAGCTGCCCCAGGGAGGGAACACCCAAAACGCCGTCGTCGATCGCCCTGCGGATTCGTCGACAGGAAGGATACCAGCGCCGCTGTGATATGACGCTCAAAAGTCGCCCGCGAGCCAGGGACTCTCCGATCATTGCCTCGGTCTCTTGCACCGAGAGGGCAAGAGGCTTTTCCACAAGGACGTGGCAGCCCGCGCCGAGCGCTTCCATCGCGTCATGAAAGTGCCGAGGATGAGGCGTCGTGATCACCACAGCTTCGACCCCGTCTTGTTCGACCATTTCTTCGACGCTGTTCCTGGATTCAAGGCCCCATCGGCCCGCAAAGGCGTCTCTCTTCTCTTTGTGGTGACCACTCACGGAGACGAGCTCGCAGTGGGCCGTTGTGCGCAGCGCCTGCGCATGTAGGCCGGCGACCTTGCCGTATCCTATCAAGCCGAATCGTATTTTGTCGTTCATCTGTTCATCTCACGGGACGAGTACGACTTTCAGCAGAGAGGGATCTCGCTTGTAGAGACGTTCGAACAGCTGAGGCCCTTCTTCGAGCGGCGCTACCGCGCTGATGACTGACTTGAGGTTTATCGTATGGCTCGCCATCAGGTCGAGAGAGACAGGATATTCGCCTGAAATGGCGCAGGAGCCTATCAGCGTGATCTCTCGCGTGACCACCGACTGCAGCGGAAATTCTGCGTTGGGGCTTATGTTGCCGATGAGCGTCACCGAACCGCCCTTTCTCGTCGCCGCAATCGCCGTCGCGATCGGTGCGCTTGCGCCGACAGCTTCGAAGGCCCGATCCACGCCGCGACCTTCGGTCATCTCCAGCACTCTTCCCGGGGATGCCGGATCGGCGGGGTCAAGGGCAATGTCGGCCCCTGCGGCCAATGCCGTCGCCCTTCGCTGCGGCTCGGTGTCGAAGGCGATAATGCGATGAGGCGAATACGATCTGATTATTTGAATGAGCAGAAGGCCGATCAGCCCCGATCCTACGACCGCGGCGCTTTCCCCCGGCCTCATGTTCGTGATGCGGAAAGCGTGCATCGCCACGCTGACGGGTTCCGTAAGCGCAGCCTCTTCGAAGGTGACCGATTCGGGCAATTTGTAGATGATTCTTTCGGGCACGACGACATATTCCGCAAAGGTTCCGTCGCGTTTATATTCACTGCAGGAGACGCCCAGCACGCGCCTATTGTCGCAGAGATTCACGTCTCCACGCCTGCAGAAGAAACATTCTCCGCACCAGACTGTGGAGTCGAACGTCACTCTGTCGCCGACTGCGACACTTTTGACAGCGGGGCCCACCGCAGCAACGAGTCCCGCCGCCTCGTGCCCCATGACGAGAGGGGGAATGCGCCTGCCGGTCGAGCCGTCGATCCCATGCACATCCGAGCCGCAGATTGCGCTTGCCTTTATTCGTATGAGCACATCGTCGGGCGCACTGATGCCCGGGGCGGGAACGTCGGTGATCTCTAGGTGCATGTATTCTTTCAATATAAGAGCTTTCACGTTGACCTCTCTTCTTGGTTTGACTTGTTTTCTTGGTTTGACATCTCTTGTCGGTCCTCGTTGTTTGGCTCAACGCTGAATGCGCGCCGAACCGCCCTCCGCGAGCGCCTTGACCTGTTCTAAGCTCGCCATCGTCGTGTCGCCCGGATATGTGGTGAGGAGCGCGCCGTGCGCCCAGCCCATACGGAGCGCCTCCTCTGGGGAAAGCCCGTCCAAAAAGCCGTAGATGAGGCCGGCCGCAAAACCGTCGCCGCCGCCAACACGGTCATAGACGTCGAGTTCCATCGTCGGCGCAAGCCAGTGCTGTCCTTCGATCCAGAGCACCGCGCTCCAGAGATGGCGATTCGTGGATTTGACTTCGCGCAGAGTGGTTGCGACCACTTGGATGTTCGGCCACAGGGCGTGCACTTGTTCGATAGTTTTGAGAAACGATGCCGGATCGAGTTTCGAAGCACCGTGGATGTCGGGGCCAGGCAGCCCGAGCCCCATCTGGAGATCCTCTTCATTGCCCAGAAGCACATCGACGTGCCGCACGATTTCTCCGAGCACCTCCGAGGGCTTTTCTCCCGTATTGGCTGCGGCCCAGAGCTTCGCGCGGTAGTTGAGATCGAAAGAGACGACCGCTCCGTGCGCATGGGCCGCCTTCATGGCCTCTATGATGAGCTTGGGAGTCGTGGCCGATAGTGCCGAAAAGATTCCGCCGGAGTGGAACCACCTCACGCCTTCGCCGAAGATGGCATCAAAATCGAAATCGCCGACTTTTAGGAAGGCTGCGGCCTCGTTCGCACGGTTGTAAAACACGACGGGAGGTCGCACTCCTTGGCCTCTGTCCGACCAGACCAGTGCGATGTTCGGCCCGCGCACGCCGTCATATTTGAAGCGTCTGTAGATACCCCGAACCTTCATCTCGCGTACGGCAGCCTCGACCCTCTCGCCAAGCGGATAGTCCACCATGGCACTCGCGATCGCCGTTCTCTTGCCGAAGCAACGCGCAAGGTTGGCAGCGACATTGTATTCTCCGCCCGAGACGTGGACATCGTAATGATCGGCAAAGGCAAAGGGCACGATCCCAGGATCCATCCGCATGACGAGTCCGCCGAGCGACAAAAAATCCAGATTCGCCTTATCTGCAGGGATAATGTTCAAAAAATTCATAGATTCCACCTCCAGTCAAACAAACAATCTCGGTAATTTAAGGCCCCATTCGTGGGCGATCTCATAGACGAGCCCGCCCTGTCTCGTTTATCGGATATGTCACACGACATAGGTGCCTGCAGATGTTGAGCCACCGTGGCCGGTCCAATTGGTATGGAAGAATTGTCCCCTGGGTTTATCGACTCTTTCGTAGGTGTGAGCGCCGAAATAATCGCGTTGTGCCTGCAGAAGATTTGCCGGAAGCTGCTCTGTTCTCAGCCCATCGAACCATTCCAGAGCCGAAGAGAGTGCTGGCACGGGAATCCCTGCGGCGACCGCTTCTTGCACGACGTTCCGCAGCGCCGCTTCGTTTTTCAAAACCTGTTCCGCAAAGAATGGAGCAAAGATCAGGTTCGATAAGGAAGCATCTGCATCGAAGGCCTCTTTGATTCTCCCGAGAAACCTCGAGCGGATAATACAGCCTCCCCTCCACATCAGCGCGATCGAGCCATAGTTCAGGTTCCACCCATATTCCACGGCAGCTTCGCGCAAAAGCATGAAACCCTGCGCATAGGAGATGATCTTTGCTGCATAGAGCGCTTTGCCGAGATCGTCGATAAAGACCCGGCGCGATCCTTCGAACACGGTTCCGGATGGCCTGCCCAGAATTTTTACTGCCCTAACGCGCTCGTCCTTCATCGCCGAGAGACACCGGGCAAAGACGGCTTCGACAATCAATGTCACAGGCACGCTGAAGTCGAGGGCAGTGATGCCGGTCCATTTGCCTGTGCCTTTTTGCCCTGCGGTATCCAGAATCTTGTCGATAAGAGGGGAGCCATCTTCGTCTTTATAGCGCAAAATATCCCTCGTTATGCCGATGAGGTAGCTATCGAGCTCCCCCTGATTCCACGCATCGAACACCTCTGCCATCTCGTCGGGCGTCATGCCGAGCCGGCTCCGCAGAAGGTGGTACACCTCCGCGATGAGTTGCATGTCGCCATATTCGATGCCATTGTGCACCATCTTCACAAAGTGTCCCGCGCCGCCGGGTCCGACCCAGTCGCAGCAGGGGCTTCCATCGTCGACTTTTGCGGCGATCGCCTGGAATATCGGCTTGATGTGCTGCCAGGCCGCCTCAGATCCGCCCGGCATGATCGAAGGACCGCTGAGCGCACCTTCCTCTCCTCCCGAAACGCCTGTGCCGACGTACAATAGGCCCTTGGGCTCGAGCATGGAGAGCCTTCGTTCGGTATCCTGATAGTTCGAGTTACCGCCGTCGATGATGATATCGCCGGGTTCGAGCAGAGGTTCAATCTGAGCAATTGTGTCGTCCACCGCGGAACCTGCCCGCACCATCAACATGACGATCCTGGGTTTTTTGAGCATTGCCACAAATTCCTTGGGAGAATGAGCCCCGAGAATATGTTTGCCGGAACCGCGCCCTGCGACAAAGGCATCGACTTTTTCGACAGTGCGGTTGTAGACCGCTACGGTAAAACCATGGCTCTCCATATTGAGCACAAGGTTCTCGCCCATCACCGCAAGGCCAATCAATCCAATGTCGGCTTTCATGACATACTCCTGTTTTTTCTATATTAAATGCGGCGTTTTGCGATAGTCGCACGCATTTTTTCAACACTGTCGATGCCCTGTTCTCCGAGCCTCTCCATTATGGCAATGTAGAGCGAATCTATCAGTGCAAGCTGGACGATTCTTGCGGAGAAGGCCTCCGAAATGGTCGGCGAACCGGAGGATGCGGAGATGAATCGCAAATCCGCCATTCTGGCAAGCGGAGACCGAGGATAGGTCGTGATGACACAGAGAAAGGCCCCTGCATTCTTAGCTGTTTCGGCTACACTAAGGGTGTCCTTGTTGACACCGGTGTGGGATATGACGAGTGCAGTATCCCCTGGTCGCATCTGTGATGCGATCATCAGTTGCATATGGAAATCTTCCGCGCCGATGCAACGAATGCCTGTGCGGACTAGTTTGTGCATGGCGTCCTTGGCGACGATCGCAGAGCCGCCGAGGCCAAAGAGGTACACGTATCCCGACTCTGTGATGCGCCCAGCGAGCTCTGTCAGTGCGCTCCTGTCGATCATGGAGGCGGTGATCTCGAGGGCTCTTTGGGCAGAATTGAAGGCGATATGGACCGGATCCTCGCCCCGGTCGATCAGTGTTTCATAGATTTTGGCCTCCGGCGCCAAAGCTTCCGAGGCCAGGGTAATCCTGAATTGCTGATATCCTTTGAAGCCGAGCTTCTTTACGAAGCGCACGAGCGTGGAAACCGAGACGCCTGCGGATTCGGAAAGTTCCTCGATGCTGGGGTGAACCGCAGCCGCCGGGTCGCTGAGGATGTACTGTGCAATACGCTTTTCTCGTTCGCTCAGGCTGTCCATAAGCGAATGGATGAGATAGAGGCAATTTGAAGAAGATGGCTTTTCCATATTGCAACCAGTATGCAAAACATTTTACAGCGGATTGCCGATTTCGTACAGGGTCCAGTGAAAAAAATCATTCACATGAAAGAAAAATTTATATCTTGACGGAATGAAATTCCATGCTCCATAATATAAACAGAATATAAGGTTACCTTGAAGCGTCGATCTCTGATCTTGGGGCGACCTTATACAATCACCATTCATTCCATTCAAGGAGGTTAAGATGAGAAGCAGATATATGCTTATCATCCTGGTGGCGCTTGCCGTGTTTTCTGTGGGCGCCCAGCAAAAGGAAATTCGTGTTTTGCTCGCAAACCACCCCTATGGGGACTTACTCAAGGCGGCAATTCCTGAATACGAAAAGGCAACAGGTGTAAAAGTCAATGTGGAGAGCCTTCAGGAGAGCCAGCTGACCACTAAGCTTATCACTGAGTTCGCCACACGGTCCTCCACCGTCGATGTGTTCATGACCAGACCTCTTCAAGAAGGAAAGATGTTCTACAAAAATGGCTGGTATGAGCCACTGACGGGGTATGACTTCTCGGATTACCCGAAAAATGCCCTCGATGTCGCCATGTTCGGAAACAAGGCCTATCTTGTGCCGCTCGTCACGGAGTGGCAGGTTCTCTATTATCGTATCGACCTCTTTAAAAAGGCCGGTCTTGCCGTGCCCACCAATTTTATGGAGCTCGAGGCAGCTGCCAAAAAGCTGAATTCCTCCGATGTGGCTGGATTTGCCTCACGGGGTAAAGGGGCTGCAGCGGTCACCCAGCTCTCGAGCTACGTCTATAACTACGGTGGGCTATATCTCGATAAGGGGAAAGCGGTATTCGACAGCAAAGAGGCAATCGAAGCGATTCGTTTCTATGGAAGAATGCTCAAAAACTATGGTCCCGCAGGCGTCACCAATATGTCGTGGGAGAACATCATGCCGCTCTTCCAGGCAGGCAAAGTGGCCATGTGGACCGATGCTTCGGTGTTCTATGGGCAGATCGTGGATCCTGCCAAGAGCCAAATCCCTGCCGAAAATGTGGGTATTGCGAATTTCCCCGCTGGTCCGAAAGGCAATACGCCGTTCATCGTTGTCTCCTGGGGCATGGCAGTTGCAAAGCAATCCAAAAACAAGGCGCTCGCCATGGACTTTATCGAGTGGGCAACCAGCCAGAGCCTCGCAAAGCGTGGGATGCTCGCCAATATCACCATGGCTCGCAACTCCGTGTGGCAAGATCCCGAGATCCGAGCGAAGATCAACCCCGGACTCATCACAACCCAGGAATATGCAGCAAAATACGGCTATCCCTACGATAGACCATACATGAGCGCCGTGGGCGAAGCGCGGGACCTGATCGGCGAACTCATCATCGAGTCCATCAACACCGGCGGGACATCGACAAGACTTGAGGCTCTTGCCAAGGAGAAAGCCGCTGCCGTCAATGAGCTCCTTCAGGATACTGGCGAATACGGCGTGTACTGATGTCTGAGCCTTAAGGCGGACCTTCTGTTTTTTGTTGTGCATACGATATCTTTCCGGAGGTGAAAAAGAGCATGGCGTCCAGAAACAATCGAAGCAGCTTTTTGGAGAGGAACCTGCACATCATTTTCCCGATGCCTGCAGTAATCTTTGTCGTTGTGATGATGCTTTTCCCCGTGCTCTATACGTTCTTCTTAAGTTTTACCAACTGGAATCTCACTTCCGGGATGCCGTTTTCTTTCGTTTTGTTTCGTTCATACCAGAGGATTCTGCGGGAGCCGCGCTTTCTGGCGGCTCTCGGCAGAACCTTTTCCTTCACCGCTCTCACTGTCTCTGTCGAGACTGTTGTCGGCATGATAATCGCCCTCATTCTTAACCGAGAATTTAGGGGAAAGGGCTTTGCAAAGCTTATTATGCTGCTGCCCCTTGTCAGTACCCCTGTGGCGATCGGCATTGCATGGAACCTCTTCTATGATCCGACCATAGGCCTCGCAAATTTTGTGCTCACCCAGTTGGGTTTGCCCAAACTGGCATGGACGGGCTCTTCGTCCACTGTCATTCCCTCGCTTGCACTTGTCGACATCTGGCAATGGACTCCCATGATCGCGCTTATTATGCTTTCCGGCCTTGCCAGTCTTTCCAGTGAGCCATATGAATCCGCACGTGTGGATGGGGCGAATGAGTGGCAGATCTTCTGGAAAATTACGCTGCCGATGGTCACTCCCACGCTTTTGACAGCCCTTATCTTGCGGACGATCGATGCCCTCAAGACCTTCGACATTATCTATGCGATGACGGGAGGTGGGCCTGGCTATTCTTCGGAAACGCTCAACATCATGGCCTTCAAATACAGTTTTGAGTATTTCCGGATGGGTGAGGCTTCCGTCATCCTCGTGTTCCTGTTTCTTTTAGTTTTCATCATGAGTCTGCTGATTGTGCGGATGCGCAAATCTCTGGAGCTCTGATCATTAAGGTGGGATCTCGCATGAAAACGTCGAGGATAAAGAAAATTCTGTTTTTTATTCTGCTTTTGGCCATTATCATACCGGTGCTCTTCCCCTTCGTGTGGATGCTCACATCTTCGTTCAAGACACAGGTGGACATTGTTGCGTGGCCGCCGAGGCTCATCTTTACCCCGACGCTTCAGAATTATGAGCGCGTTTTCCGTGAACAGAATTTTCTCAAGTACTTTATCAACTCCTCTATTATCGGGATCTCTGCAGTTGCCTTCTCGCTCGTCATGGGACTACCGGCCGCATATTCGATTACACGCTTCAAGCAGAAACGCCTGTCGATTTTCATCCTTATCGCCAGGCTGATGCCGGGGATCTCATTTTTGATGCCTTGGTACATCCTTTTTTCGAGACTAAACCTCATGGACAGCTATGTGGCACTTATTCTGTCGCATATGCTCATAACCCTTCCCATCATTGTATGGATCATGTCGAGCTACTTCGAGACGATACCGATCGAAATGGAAGAATCCGCGATGGTGGACGGAGCGACACGACAGCGTGCCTTCGTGTCGGTTGTACTTCCTATTGCGGGGCCAGGCATTGTCACATCGGTTACACTTTCGTTCATTTTTTCATGGAATAATTTCATGTTCTCCCAAGTATTGAGCATGGAAAGGACAAAAACCCTTCCCATCGCGATATACAACTTCGTGTCATATGCGGAGGTGGACTGGGGAGCAGTGATGGCCGCTGCCGTCGCTATTATGGCACCGGCCATCATACTCACCATGATATTCCAGAAGTATGTGGTCAAAGGGCTCACGATGGGGGCAGTGAAGGGATAATCACCCAACATCCAGGAGCCATCCAGGAGCAAGGCCATAGTCGTACCCCGGCAGCCATCATCCCCACTATGGTTTTGCGGTAGCTGGAACCTTTGGCAGCGAAGAAAGGGATTTTTCGAGGTCTTGTTCGGAGAGTGCAATATCTGCGATTTTGCCGGCAAAGTATTCCGCGTATCCTTGTAGGTCAAGAAGGCCGTGCCCGGAAAGGCCAAACAGGATCACCTTTTCTTGTTGCTCTTCGCGAGCCTTTATGGCTTCGCGGATAACCTGGGCAACCGCATGGCTCGTTTCAGGCGCTACGATGATCCCTTCGCTCCTTGCAAATTGTACCGCGGCGGAAAAGCACTCCACTTGTGAAATGGCTTGAGGGCGCAGAAGCCCTTGGCGGGTAGCTGCAGATACAAGCGGAGCCATACCATGATACCGAAGCCCTCCTGCGTGGCTGGGAGATGGTATGAATGTATGTCCAAGCGTGTACATCGGCAAAATTGGCGTCATCCCTGCAGTATCTCCAAAATCATAGGCAAAGGGCCCCTTCGTCAGGCTGGGGCATGAGGTGGGTTCGACGGGGATTATATCGATCTTTGCCCCTTCTATTTTTTCCTTTATAAAAGGAAAAGAAAGACCTGCAAAGTTGGAGCCGCCTCCGACACAGGCCACAATGGTGTCTGGTAGTTTTTCTCCGAACAGCGCGAGCTGTTTTTGGGCTTCGAGACCGATAATTGTTTGATGCAGCATAACATGGTTGAGCACACTTCCCAACGCATAGTGGGTGGCGCCGGTTTTGTCCTCCAGCGCTGTTTCGACAGCTTCACTGATGGCAATTCCTAAGGAACCTGGAGAATCCGGCTGTTCCTGCAGCACAATCCTTCCCGTACGAGTGAGAGGGCTTGGACTCGGATGACACGATGCCCCCCAGGTCTGCATCATGACCTTTCTGTACGGCTTTGTATCGTAACTTGATCGAACCATAAATACTTGGCACTCGAGGCCGAACTGGGCCGATGCGAAAGAGAGTGCAGAACCCCATTGGCCTGCTCCTGTTTCCGTGGTAAGTCGCTTAGTTCCTACGATTTTATTGTAGTAAGCCTGAGGCACCGCCGTGTTGGTCTTGTGACTGCCTGCAGGAGAGATGCTCTCATTTTTATAGTAGATTCGCGCTGGCGTATTGAGCAAACGCTCAAGATTACGGGCTCGCACCAAAGGCGTCGGCCTCCAACGGGCGAGTATTTCCAGCACTTCATCGGGAATTTCGATCCATCGCTCCATTGAGCATTCTTGTTCTATAAGGGGCTCTGGAAAAAGCGCCGACAGCTGTTCTGGTTGAAGCATACTGCCTTCGGGCGCTAAGGGTGGCAATAGAGCAGAGGAAATATCTGCAGCCACATTGTACCACTGCCGTGGAAGCTCTGCATCCGTCAACGTCGCCTTGATATGCATAATGACTCCTGTTCAGACCTTGTGTCGAAAGGTCTTGTTTCTTTTGATAGAATCATATTAACCTCTAGCGACGTTTCTGTCAATAGAATCAAACCAAAGATATGGGTAGACACACGGTTGGCAGCGTCGCCATGACTGCGCATGTATGCTTGAGCCGGAAAAAGGTAAAGAGCCCTTTTATTGTATTTCTGTTGACATTTGAAAGAGTTTTCTGTATCGTCGATTTTGCTCGAATCTTTTTCCCGAATAGATCAAGTATAATGTGTCGAATGCATGCAATTGTTAAAAAATATAGAGAAAATAGCCTTTAAGCTCTTGACAACTTAGAGAAGATTTGATAGTTTCATCGAGCGCTCTGGCGGAATAGGCTGGGGTTGCGGCACGGAAGGCCCGGACTAAGGGACGGGCCGAGGTGCGAGGGATCTGTGACAAGAGAAAATAAGGGAAGGGGATAGAGGAAGGTTCTTTGAAGGCGGCACGAGAGTGTTGCCGAGAAGAATGACGTGCCAGAAGCTCTTTTTCTTGTCGAGAGGCGAGGGGGAGAGCTTAGGGAAGAGAGAGGGCGCTGTCTATGAATCTGACAGTCGAAAGGCTGTTAGGATACATCATGGAGAGTTTGATCCTGGCTCAGAACAAACGCTG
>Ga0067045_1027756_pt1 | contig 63191 bp, 54 predicted proteins | sample TerdegcTABiofilm_FD_59184 | JGI IMG/M metagenome (GOLD analysis project Ga0067045, IMG submission 59184) | Combined Assembly of (Gp0054472, Gp0054536) Wastewater bioreactor microbial communities from Singapore -Terephthalate degrading...
CCTCGAAAATATTTTGATGGTGGAAGGCGAAATGAAAGAAATTTCGGAGGCCGACCTGGTAAAAGCCCTTCAATTTGCTCACGAGGCTATTAAAGCACAATGCCTGGCCCAAATTGAATTGGCTAAAAAAGTAGGAAGCTGGGAAAAGAAACGTGAGTATTGCCACGAAGTAAACGACGAAGAGATCAGGAAGCAGGTGCACGAATTTTGCTATCCGCGCATCTATGAAATTGCTTCAAGGCCAACCTCCAAACATGAAAGATCAGACCTTTTTAACCAGGTGCTTGATGCCTTTATGGAAACCCTTCCGGAAGAGGTACGCACCGAAAAGGCTGCGATGATTAAAAGGTATTACCATCATACCCAATGGGAAGCTGTAAGAAACGTTATCTTAAATGAGCGTACACGTCTTGATGGTCGTAAACTCGACGAAATCAGGCCTATTTGGTGTGAAGTGGATTACTTGCCAACAGCCCATGGTTCTGCTATTTTTACCCGTGGAGAGACTCAATCGCTTACAACCTGCACCCTTGGCACCAAACTCGATGAGCAGACCATAGATGGTGCTGTCTTTGAAGGGAAGAGCACTTTTATTTTGCACTATAATTTTCCTCCTTTTTCTACAGGTGAGGTAAAGGCAATAAGGGGAACGAGCCGTAGGGAGATAGGACACGGCAACCTTGCTTTGCGAGCCCTTAAGGCTGTAATGCCTTCTGCAGAAGAAAATCCTTATACGGTCAGAGTGGTATCGGATATTCTTGAATCGAATGGTTCGAGTTCGATGGCCACAGTATGTGCCGGAACTCTGGCCTTAATGGATGCCGGAGTAAAGATACGCAAGCCTGTTTCTGGTATTGCCATGGGATTGATAACCGATGAAAAGACGGGCAAATACGCAATTCTATCCGATATTTTGGGTGATGAAGATCACCTGGGTGATATGGACTTCAAAGTAACGGGTACAGCAGATGGTATCACCGCCTGTCAGATGGATATAAAAGTCTCAGGATTATCCACTGAGATACTTACCGAAGCACTCGAACAGGCCAAACGTGGCCGATTGCATATCCTTGGAGAGATGCGCAAAACTATTGATGCGCCCAGACCTGACTATAAGCCACATGTGCCGCGTATTGTGCAGATGACTATTCCCCGTGAATTTATTGGTGCAGTGATTGGACCCGGAGGGAAAATCATCCAGGAAATGCAGCGCGAAACCAATTCTACCATTGTTATTGAAGAAGTGGGCGAGTTCGGCATTATCGATATTGTAGCTGTAGACCTGGCCTCCATCGAAGCTGTTAAAAAGAAGATAAAAGCCATCATCGCTATTCCGGAAATAGGTGAAGTGTATACCGGTAAAGTAAAGAGTATTGTCCCCTTTGGCGCTTTTATTGAAATACTGCCGGGTAAGGACGGTCTGCTTCATATTTCTGAGATCGACTGGAAGCGCATCAACGATGTAGAAAGTGTACTAAAAGTGGGTGATGAGGTAACGGTGAAACTCATCGATATTGACCGGGCAACAGGCAAGCTCAAGCTTTCAAGGAAAGCCTTGCTACCCAAACCTCCGCAGGAAAAACCCAATGGAAGGAAAGGTTAATTTTCCTGCAGGAATGAGATAATTTCGGTCGAATTGAAACTTTAATAAAATCAAAGCGTAAAAGAAACACGGTCAAAAACTACTATATGAGGCAACTTAAAATCACCAAACAGGTAACCAACAGAGAAACCGCATCACTCGACAAGTACCTTCAGGAAATTGGGAAAGTTGAGCTGTTGACGGCTGAAGAGGAAGTAGCATTGGCCCAGCGCATTCGCCAAGGTGATCAGGCCGCACTGGAGAAGCTTACAAAAGCGAATTTGCGCTTTGTGGTGTCTGTTTCGAAACAGTATCAAAATCAGGGATTAAGCCTTCCCGATCTTATCAACGAAGGTAATCTTGGCCTTATAAAGGCTGCACAGCGTTTCGACGAAACCCGTGGGTTCAAATTTATTTCTTATGCCGTTTGGTGGATTCGCCAGAGTATTCTTCAGGCTTTGGCCGAGCAATCGCGTATCGTAAGGCTTCCTTTGAACAAAATTGGTTCACTTAACAAGATCAACAAAGCCTATGCAAGGCTTGAGCAAGAGCTTGAGCGTGAACCCAATTACGAGGAAATTGCCCAGGTACTAGAAATTTCTGAATCTGAAGTAAAGGAGTCGTTGCGCAACTCAGGCAGGCATGTATCAATGGATGCTCCTCTTGTAGAGGATGAAGACAATAACATGTACGATGTTTTGCGCGCTGAAGACAGTCCCAGCCCTGAAGAAGGTTTGATGTATGAATCGTTGCGCAAGGAGATCGATAGGGCTATCTCAACGCTTACTCCTCGCGAAGCCGATGTTATTCGCCTTTATTTTGGGCTCGACGGTCAACACCCCCTTACTCTTGAGGAAATTGGCGAAAAATTTGACCTTACCCGCGAAAGGGTTAGGCAAATTAAAGAAAAGGCCATCCGACGCCTGAAGCATAACTCCAGAAGTAAAATCTTGAAGTCTTATTTGGGTTAGTCTGGCCCTCCTCCAGACCCATGAAAATGAGGCTGTCTCTTCAGAGGCGGCCTTATTTTGTTATTATAAATATTTCATTACCGTATTTATATTCGCCTGAGGTTTTATCGACCCTAATTACCTCCATTAATGAAAAACGGCGGGAATCACCCCGCCGCTTTTCAACCAATTAACCAAAATCCAACATTATGAGAAAACCAAGTCACATGATGTTCAATAGTAGACAATTAAAAATGTTGCACTTAATGGGAATCCCAATGATTTTTTCGGTGTATGCCTTCTAAGTACAAAAAATCAACCTTAATCCACGTTTATTATTGTGTTATTTGATTGATTTACTTAATTTTAAAGGCCTCAAAAGTTGAACTCCCAAAAAAGTGTGCAAAGGTACAAACTATTTTTAAATTAACAAGCAGTGTTTTTAATTTTTATTAATGAGTTGGCTCTTGTCTTAAAATCTCACCCTTTTTTCGGGGAAACTTAAGGGGGTTTACCCACGTGAATGATTTGTTTATCAACATGTTTATAATAAAATGAAAAAAATTACAAAAAATGTTCAAAAAACCTAAAAAATGATTATATTTGTATTGTTAAAACCATAGGCTCATGTTCACCATGGGTTGGTTAAAACGACCTTTGCGGTGGCTGATTATTGCACCGGTTTCCGTTTTCTGCGGAAAGAACTTACCTCAAGGCAGCTTTCTCAAATGTAAGTTCAGAAGCTGCCTTTTTATTTTGGCCCTTATAAACCACTAAAATCTAATAATTATGAAAAACTTCACTTTTTTTGTTCTATTTGCCGTTTCAGCTGCACTTGTTCTACAGGGATGTGGAAAAGACGACAACAATAACACCCAGCAGAATCCTATTGATGAAGAGGTGCTTGTTACACAACTCTTTACAGCAGCCATGAATTGGCAACTTACTCCCAAAAGCTCTGTCCCTGTAAATGTGAGTGTTGATCAAGTTACAAATGGAGCAAAGGGGGGGAACATTCACGTGATTGGAAGTGTAACCGGAACTATGAACATCAATGAACAGACGGGAGAGTTTTTGGGAGGTACGCTTCTTTTGGGCCTAACCGAAACCATTAACGACCTGGTCCTGACAGGGGAGGATGGCAAGGATTATATAGTGAATGGTGCTCCGTACCTGAGTCTTGCCGGAACTTTTACTTTGTTAGGAATGAATACTTTCGGCACAGCTTCTCATATGACAATTGGGGGTGGCATTCGTATTACCGGCAATGGAGTTGACATTACCGAGAATATCCAATTGACTATTAATCTTAATGCAACCGGCACAGGGGGACATGTGAGTGGCAAAGTAGGCGATCAATCGGTTGACTTTACTTTCTAGGATTTTTTGCTTTCAATAAGTATACAATGAAGGGCGCTATTCGGATTGAATAACGCCCTTTTATTTGGTTGAAAGAGAGTCTGGATAGAATCAATCAGCGCAAAACGACAACTTTTTTCCTGATGATTTGTCCGTTTTCCTTTTCTATGCTCACAATATATGTGCCTGGAGCAATATTTTGCAAGTTAATAGTTCGGTTATTTACGTTGGTCTCTGAAATCAACACTTTGCCGTCTGGGCTCATGATTCGTACAACCGCATTTCCTGTGTTGGCAATGGTGATGAAATCTTTGGCAGGGTTAGGTTGCAAAGTAATATTAGCAGTGGGTTCGTCAATGCCAACACCACTCATGTAAAAATTGACAGAATACTGATTATGTGAGAGCAGGTCTTCTCCAAACACGTCAATGGTAGTGGTACCCGGAAGTTCCAGCGCAGGAATAATTATTACTGTGGCATTTATGTCGGTAGGAATAGCTGTAACCAGGGGAACTGTGGTAGTACCCGGATCGATGCGATAATCATACGAAAGTGCAGACGGATTGAAACCGGCAATGGTTGTTCCATCCACCTTCAGGTCGGTCAAAGTAGCATCATTGTTGAATACCCCATTTTCGGTACTATAATTTGATTGGTAAACGTCTTTACGGTCGTAGTGCTGAACAAAAATACCGACAATAAGATCGTCAAATTCTTCAATATGTGTACCAGATAAATCCATGGTGTAATTGTAAGTATAGGGTGTGCGGTCGAACAGCTCTAAGGAAGTGCCATTGGCATCAGGAATCATTTTCATCATTACATGGTGAAATGAAGTTTCTCCATTGGTAGATGCATTGTTGTGAGTAACTTTTTCCATAACCACCACATAAAGCCTTACACCCGTAAAATGGGCAAAAGGAAGAAGTGTTACATCTCCGGTAATGGTTTTATTCGAGATAGAATGTTTTCCTATAATTTTTAAAACGCCAGGTTGTTGAATAGCATTGTCGTATGCAGAATTTACAGCTGAGATGTCGGTGGCAACTTGCGAACCAATTACATAAAGATCAGGCACAAAGCTGACGCCATAATAGTTTCTGCGGACGCCCCCTTCAGCAGTATAATATGGATCGCCTGAGCCTGGCCAGCTCATCTGGTATTTAATTAGGGTAATGTCGTTTTCGTGTTGCTGTGTCCAAGGGTTGAAGCTGGTATTGAAGTTGGCACAAGGGGCGCATGTGGAGCTGGTAAACTCTTCAAAAAGCGGCCGTCTGTTAATCACCAGGCTTGCACGCTGTACCGATGTCACTGCAGTATCGTTGGATGGGTTGTTGTCAGGAGTACCGTTTACTTTGTTAATCCATGTTTTGAGTTGGTATTCTCCAACAGGTGGGTTCATTAATTCGGGGGTAGTGAAGTCGTAAATTCCAAGTGTAGGAATATTAAGACCTGTAAACTGATTAATTACCGGAGTTCCATCATTAAGTTGCCAGCTGATTTCTAAAGAGGTTATCGGGTCAACACCTGTGTTCATTATTGTGCCTTTTACAGCAGTTGGTACCCCGAAATAAGCGGGAGTGTTTTGAATACTGACCAAAAACCCATCTTTTTGTAAAGGGCTTAAACAGAGCACATTGTCTATGTACCAATAATCAATATTGTACATGTTCCCATCAAGATAGAAGCAAAACTGAAAGTCGGGTTTACCAACATCGCTGTTATTAATAAGTAATGGAAATCTGCTCAGGACCCACATTTCCCGAAGGGTTTATTTCCCATACGCTATTCCAGCTACCATTTCCGGAGCGTGTGGCAACTCCTGCTTTGGGTCCTGCTCCGCTGTAATCATCATAAAAATGACGGAAAGAGATGATGAGAGAGGTAAGGCCCACAGTGTTAATGGAAGGGCTGATGAGACGAGTAGTAGTTGTTTGGTTGATGTATGTAAATTTAGCCTCGGGGGCACTGCCTCCGGCATTGTTGCTTCCCGAGATAGACCATTGGGCATTAAGCCCCTGAATCGACCAACCAGCAGGAGGCATAGTGGCATTAGAAAAGTCTTCCCAGAGTAGGGTTTGAGCTGAGATGCTTAGGTGTACACCAAGTATAGCAATTAAGCTAATCGCTAACCGTAACATTTTAGTTTTCATTAGTTTATTTTTTTTGGTTAATGAATGGGGCACAAAGATAAACTCTGGTTTAATTACCAACAAATGGCATTCTTTTAAATATATTAAATCTTTGCCTTATCTGGTAGATTAAGACAGAAGAGGGTAAACGGGATTCAATTCTGTGAGGCTATTCTTCTTTGGGCTCCGGCTCATTTAACCTGGGTGTTGAAAGCAAGATAAAAATGCCAAGCAGTGCGCTTATTGCTGAGGCAATAAAAATGGCTGTTTTGGCATTAGCGATAAAGAGGGGATCTTCAAAAGCCAGGTAGGTTATAAAGAGTGACATCGTAAAACCAATTCCTCCCAGGAATCCGGCTCCTGCCAGGTGGCGGAAGCTTACATTTTCGGGCAGGCGTGCCCAACCCAATTTTACGGCAATCCAGGTAAAACCATAAACACCCGTAAATTTTCCAATAACTAATCCCAGGATGATACCCCAGCCAAGGGAACTGGAGAAAATATCACCTGCACCGGCTTTGAACGTAACTCCTGCATTACTTAGTGCAAAAAGTGGAATAATGATAAAACTCACCCATGGATGAATAGCATGCTCCATGCGCTGAAGGGGGGATTCTAATCTGTGGCAACTGATCTCCATGGCCTGCAAAGCCTCAATCTGTTCCTGAGTGAGCTTGGGATTGGTCTCCGGGTCGATGTCTTTAAAACGCTTGAGATAATAATTCATGCGTTTTAGAAAAAGTCCCGGGCCAATATTATTGACAGCAGGTACCGTAAAGGCCAACAGTACACCTGCGATGGTGGCATGTATGCCTGATTTCAGAAAAGCGTACCAGAGTATGATTCCCGGGAGAATGTAAAAGAGGGGATGACGAAGGTTAAGATAATTGAAAAACACAAGAATGAGTAAAATAATGCCTGCAGCCCCCAAGGCCGGCAGGTAAATATTGTGGGAATAAAAAAGGGCGATAACCAGAATAGCTCCCAGATCGTCGACGATGGCAAAAGCAGTGATAAATATTTTAAGACCAATGGGAATTCGTCTGCCTAATAACAAGAGGATACCCAAAGCAAAGGCTATGTCTGTTGCCATGGGAATGCCCCATCCTGAAGATGTAGGCTGATGATGGTTGAAAGCAGCATAGATGACAGCCGGAATTAACATTCCTCCTACAGCTGCCATTACTGGAGTGATTGCTGCTTTGAATGATGCCAATTCTCCTGAAATAAGTTCTCGTTTAATTTCAAGCCCGACCATGAAAAAGAAGATAGCCATGAGCCCATCATTAATCCATAAATGTATGGGCTTACTCAGGCTCCAGGTACCCAGCGATATGCTAAATATATTCTGCCACAATCCAAGAAAGTTTTCGCTAAGAGAACTATTAGCCAGGAATATGGCGGCCAGGGCAGCAATAAATAACAAAATACCGGAAGATGCCTCGAATTGTATGAATTCTTGAAATGGACGGGCAAGACTAATGATCTTTTTGGGATTGAAAAGCTTCTTCATAAACAAGTCTTTATTACACAACGTTTAAACCTATTGTCTTGTTTAAATAGTAAATTGGGAAGCAGCCCAACCCGCAAGCCACCCAGTTGAGAAGGCAATTTGCAGGTTGTAGCCCCCGGTATTTGCATCGAGGTCGATGATTTCACCTGCAAAATACAAATTTTTAATAAGTTTCGACTCCATGGTTTTAGGGTCAATTTCGCGGGTAGATACTCCCCCGCTGGTAATAATAGCCTCGTTAAAGCCTCGTAAGCCTGTTATCTGAAAACGAAAATCTTTCAGCCAATTGCGTATCCTTTTTCGTTCTTCGGCTGTCACCTGGCTGGCCTGCTTTTCAGGGTCGAGCCTGAGAACTTCAATACAAACAGGGATAAGACTAGAGGGAAGCAATCCTTTCAGAATGCCTTTCAAATGCATTTTGCTGTGTTCAGAAAGGTCGCGGAGCAATCGGCGGTCAAGTGTGTCGGGGTCGAGGGCGGGTTTCAGGTCTATGCTGATTTCTATTTTGCGATTTTCAAGAATGGTTCTGTTGAACTGTCGGCTCAAGCTAAGAATAATAGGGCCACTTAATCCAAAATGAGTGAATAGCATCTCGCCAAACATTTCTCCCGCCTTTTTACCTTCAATAAAAACGCTGGCGTTAACATTTTTAAGTGTTAAGCCTTGCAGCTGCTGAGCTATATTGCCTGCTGTTAACATGGGTACGAGCGAAGGGGCTGGTTCTCTTACACTGTGTCCGATTTTTCGGGCCAGTCGATACCCGTCGCCGGTGGATCCAGTGCCCGGATAAGAACTTCCACCCATGGCTAAAATCACCCTGTCGGCGTCTATGATTTTATTCTGTGCAATGATTAGACCTTTTGCCTTCCCTTCTTGTATTATTACATCTTCAACCGGACTGTTGATAAGAATTTTGACCCCAAGTCTTTGTAACTCACTTTTCATCAAGTTTACTACTTCCGGAGCACTGTTGTTTTCGGGGAAAACGCGGCCTCCACGCTCGGTTACCGTTTTCAATCCTAAATCGTGAAACAGCTCAATTAATTGAGTGCTAAAAAAACGTGCGAAGGCGTTCCTTAAAAATCGCGGGTCAGGACCGATGTTCGAGAGAAACTCTTCCAGATCGTCGGTATTGGTTAAGTTGCAACGTCCCTTTCCGGTAATGCTGAGTTTACGGCCCGGTTTGTTCATTTTTTCAACGATAGTAACCTGGGCGCCTTTTCGGCCCGCACTTATGGCTGCCATCATGCCTGCAGCTCCCCCGCCTGCTATTAGAACTTTAATCTTGTTTTGCGACATTCTTTAGATTTCGTTAAATTGTTGCAAAATGGCTTCTGCTACACGCAAACCGTCGAGAGCAGCCGATACAATACCGCCGGCGTAGCCGGCTCCTTCTCCTGCGGGGAATATCCCGCGAATGTTGCACTGAAAATTCTCATCGCGCAATATGCGTAAGGGTGAAGTTGAACGCGATTCTACTGCTGTCAGAACGGCATCGGGATGAGCGAATCCTTTTAGCTTTTGGTTGAACAGAGGCAGAGCGGCCCTGAGGCTTTCTGCCACCGGTTTGGGCAAACATTGCCATAAATTGGCTGGCTTTACGCCGGGACGATAACTGGGTGACACTTCGCCGAAGGAATCCGAAGGGCGGATGTTGAGAAAATCTTCAACCCGCTGAGCCGGAGCTTTAAATTGACCTCCTCCCAGTCTAAAAGCTGTTTCCTCTAATCTTCTTTGGAATTCTATCCCGGCAAATAAATTTTTCCCCGCCAGGTCTTCCGGATATACATTTACTAACAGGGCACTATTGGAGTTAATATTGTCCCGGGCATGAAAGCTCATTCCGTTGGTTACAAGCCTGTAATTCTCTGATGCTGCAGCTACTACATATCCACCCGGACACATGCAAAACGTGTAAACCGGGCGCTGACCTTTGGGATGAACGGCAAGTTTGTACCGGGCAGAGCCTAATAGAGGATGTCCTGCATATTTACCATACTGCGACCGATCTATCCATTCCCGCAGATGTTCAATTCTTACTCCTACCGCAAATATTTTAGGCGACATTTCTAACCCAAACCTGTGAAGCATCTCGTAGGTATCGCGGGCTGAATGCCCTATAGCTAAAACCAGCGTCTCGCAGGTCAACTCTTCCCCATCGGAAAGTATAATTTTTTTGAGCTGATTATCCTGAATAATCAGACCAACAAGGGTTTTAGAGAAATAATAGGTGGCTCCGAGCGATTCGAGCTCTTTTCTCAGGTTTACAATAACCTCACGCAATTTGTCGGTACCGATGTGTGGTTTGGCATCCCATAAAATAGTATCCGGAGCCCCGGCTTTGACGAATTCTTTAAAAATAAAGTGGGTGCGGGGATCATTAATCAGAGTATATAACTTACCATCAGAGAATGTGCCTGCCCCTCCTTCGCCAAATTGTACATTGCTTTCAGTGTCAAGGAGACCCTGGTTAAAAAAGAGGTTTACCTTTTCAACCCGCTTTTCAACGGGCTCACCTCTTTCAATTAAAACAGGTTTTAAACCGGCTCGTGCAAGCACGAGGGCGGCAAAAAGGCCTGCGGGCCCGGTTCCTATGATTACAGGCCGGGGCCGACCTTCATTTATTCGCGCGCGAGTAATTAGGTATTCGTAAGGTTTAAAAATTCTAATCCGGTGCTTTTTAGCAACTTCCGGGTCGATTTGTTCAAGAGTCTTGTCGGGTTGAGCAACTTGTAAGTCAATTGTATAAATGAAGCGAATAAAGTTTTTATTTCGGGAATCTATAGCCCGATTAGAGATTTGCCAGTGAAGAATTTCCTTTTCTTTCAGGTTAAGCAGATTCGCGGCAATTGCAAGTAATTGGTTAGGGTTAGCATGAAAAGGCAGAGCTATTTCTTCGATGCGGATCATTTCTGACAGTATCTCTTGATGAGGTTGTAAGCATTGCGAATGCCAAGCTCGCCTGCACGGCTCAGGTCGCGGCAAGCCGGTTCATTTTTGCGAAGGTAAATAAGTATCAGGGCACGGTTGTAGTAAGCCTGGGCAAGGTTTTTTTCGAGTTCAATGGCTTTGTTGTAATCTTCGAGTGCACCTTCATAATTGGCCAGTTTGGCTTTTACATTGGCTCTGTTGAACCAGGCAAAGCTTAATTCCGGATTGATTTCAATGACTTTATTATAATCATCGAGTACCTGTTGATATACGGGGAGAGGTACTCGTGCGGCCTTTGAAGCATTAAAAGTATTGGCCCCAAAAGAAATAGTGGCAGGCAAGGGCTCGTTTTCGCTTAATTCTTCAATCATCTCTAAACGGGTATTAGCTCGGTTGAAGTAAGCAAGGCTGAAGGTAGGGTCGAGATTTATAGCCATTGTGTAGGCCTCGATGGCGCTTTGATAATTGTGAATGAGTCCGTTAAGAATACCCGTAAAGAAATAGCCCAGTGGGTCATTGGGGTTGAGTTTGTTGCTCAGGTCAATGTCTTTGATGTATTGAGCTATGGTTTCAGGAGTCAGTTTGTCTTGTCGGTTGGTTACCCCAAATCGAAGCTTATAATCTACGCGGGCATTGATATCGTCAATTTTCTTGAGCCAATATTCTCCGCGTTTTTGTTCGACATATACAGAGTCGTTATATAAATATGTTACGAAGAAGTTTTGCTCGAGGTCCACATAAACGGGTTCGTATTGAATACGGCCTTCCACGGCAGATGTATTTTTGAAATCGGCTTCAAATTCGATGATTTTTGTGAGGGCTGTACTGTCGGCATAGCGGCGCAGGGTAGAATCATCGCTTTTGGCAATCGTTTCTTCAATCAGGATGGCTTTATTGCGGTCTTGCATGGCTCCTTTTTCGTCTTTAAGCGCAAGCCTGGCATCGGCTCTGAGCATGTATGCCCTTGAAAAATCGGGGAAAAGATCGATAGCCCGCGAATAATCTTCGATAGCTCCTTTGTAATCTTTCAGCTGATGTTTGATGAGCGCTCTGTTAAAAGCGGCCAGGATGTTATCGGGGTTTAGAGACACCACACGATCGAAATCGCTCAAAGCGCCTTTCAGGTCGCCTGCTTCTGCTTTAAGTATAGCACGGTTGTAGTAAGTGAGCGCATTGTATGGATCGAGTTCCAGTACCTTGTTGAAATCTTCAATGGCGCGATCTTTCTGGTTGAGTTTTATCCATGCTATAGCCCTTTGGAAGTAAACGGCAGTATTGCCTGGTTCCATGCGTAAAGCCTGGTTAAAATCTTCGATGGCTCCTTCATAATCAGCGGTATCAAATTTTATTGAACCCCTGCGTACATATGCCTCAGTAAAAAAGAAATTGAGCTGAATAGCCTTGTTAAGATCGGAAATTGCTGCAGGAGTGTCTTTCAGTTCATGCTTTATCAGACCCCGGGCCAGATAAGCAAGGGGTATGTCATTCTTTAGCCTGAGAGCAGAATCTATATCTGAAAGGGCCTCCTTGTATTGTTTTAAGTCCATGCGTGTAATCGCCCGGTTAACATACACCTCGGGTACCAGAGGGTCGATGCGCAGAGCTTCCCTGAAATCATCAAGCGCTGCCTGATAGTTGCGTAGCCTCGATCGGACTATGGCTCTATAGTGATATCCCTGGCTGAACATGGGATTGAGTTCCAGCGCCCGGTCGAAATCGCGGCCGGCACCCTCAAGGTCTCCTAAATTATATTTTGCAATCCCCCGGTAAAAATAGGGCTCATACATCTCGGGCGATGCGGCTATTACTACGTTGAGGCTGCGGATAGCATCCACAAATTTACCCTCAGAAAGGTTGTGCATACCGGAGAACACAAAATGCGGAATGTTTATCTGACCCAGCGCACTGTTAATTACAAGCACCTGAAGCAGGAAGGCTCTGGCAATTTTTTTGAACATTCGTTGTTTAGACTTCAGGTTTTGTTTTGGTTTTTTCTATCAGGTGAATGTTTTCTATCACCATGGCTTTATCGACGGCTTTGCACATATCGTAAACTGTAAGCAGGGCAACTGATACGGCTGTGAGTGCTTCCATTTCAACACCGGTTTGTCCGGTTGTAGTAACTGTGGCTTCCACTTCAACTCCCTCCGGAGTCAGGTGTGTTTTTACTTCGATGTGGCTTAGGTACAATGGATGACAAAGGGGAATTAGGTGCCCGGTTTGTTTTGCTGCTTGTACACCTGCAATTTCGGCTGTGGTTAGGACGTCCCCTTTTTTGATGAGATTTTGTTGGATGAGTTCAACAGTTTGCGAGGCTAATTTTATTTTCCCTTTAGCCCTGGCTTTCCGAACCATTGGGGGTTTGGGGCTTACGTCCACCATGCGGGCTTTGCCCTCCGCATCGGTATGGGTCAGTTTGTCCATGAAGTTGGAAATTTGGTAAAGCAAAGTTATAGCAATTTCATCGCCCTACCTTTCAAATTTTATGCCGGAAGTAAGCTTAACGCCTGATGGAATGTGTATTGAGCAAATCGGTAACGATAATAGAAGTAGCACCGGATTTTTGGCTTATATATTGTCTGCATATCTTTTTCGCTTCTTCTTGATTTTGAGGTTGCAGGAAATAATCGATTGCCTGTTCAAATTCTCCTTTGCTTTTTACCGAAAGTGCTCCCCTTGATTTTATAAGGTCAACCGCTTCCGTAAATTTATGGTAATTGGGTCCAAAAACAATGGGTTTTCCATAAACAGCTGCCTCAAGGATATTGTGAATTCCTGCTCCAAATCCACCCCCGATATATGCCACATGGCAATAATAATAAAGCCGCGAAAGCAAGCCAATAGTGTCAATGATCAGTACGCGGTAATTTTCGGGCTTAGCATCTGAAAGTTCGCTCCAAAGAATGGCACCCGTGCCTATTTGATTTTTTAATCGAAGAACCAATCCGTGTTCCGGTTCGTGTGGCACCAGAATAAATTTTAAATCAGTATGCTTTTCGATGAAAGGCAAAATAATTTTAAGGTCTGCAGGCCACACACTCCCTCCTACAATTACCTTATGGCCCGCAGCAAATAGTTTTATTTCAGGAAGTTCTTCAAAATGCTCTGCCTGATGAATTACTCTATCGAATCGTGTATCTCCGCTGAGTGTAACATTCTGAAATCCTATCTGTTGAAGCAAGTACACCGAAGCTTCGTTTTGAATGTAAAAATGCGTGAAGGCTTGAAGTCCCTTACGAAAAAATGCGCCATAGAACTTAAAAAAATGCTGTTGAGGCCTAAAAATTCCTGAAACCAGGAAAGTGGGTATTTCCCTGTGGTGGAGTTCGTTGAGATAATTAAACCAGAATTCATATTTCACGAATATAGCCATACATGGCTTGGTTATATCGAGAAATTTACGTGCATTGCTGGAATAGTCTGCCGGAAGGTAGGTGACCAGATCGGCACCGGGATAATTTTTTCTGATTTGGTAACCCGAGGGAGAGAAGAAAGTGAGAAGGATTTTTAAATGAGGCGCTTCATTTTTGATTTTCTCCAATAATGGTCTGCCCTGTTCGAACTCTCCCAGCGATGCACAATGCATCCAAATCCATGGATTATCCTGAGAAATCTTTGATTGCAATTGTTTCCAAAGTCCTCTTCTTCCTCTGACCCATAAAGCTGCTTTGGAATTGAATATTGCGGCAACGCAGATAGATGAAGTATAAAGCCAGATTGCAAAATTGTAAAGTAAACGCATTTTAGTAGTAGTAATATTCTTTGGGTGCCCTACCATAAATGGGTAAGATCCAGCCAGCCTTTAAACCGATGAGCAAATCAACCCTTTTTTGCTTGTCGGGAGCCATACGATCGAAGTCGTAGTCGCGTAAAGAGTGAGTGAAGGCTTCTTGAATTTCAAGGCCTACAAAGAAGTTGTATTTCCTACTGTTACTTAAGTGCTGATAACCTATGAATTGAGTAAGTGAGGGGCCAGCCGTTAGCCTGTCGTAGCCGCGTTTATAGTCGCCCCGGAGCTGGGGGGCAGTGTTTTCGAGCACCGATATGGCGATTTTATGTATTAAAAATCCACCGCCAGCCATCATCAGCAACCCGCTGTTTGGATTGGGCTTTTTGAATGGAATTAGTTTGCCTGTTCTGGCGTAGAAAAAATATCCGCGCTCCTGCGTACTTACGTCGGCAGGAGTACCATTTCCATCAATGATAAAATCGTGAGAGGTTTGGATGAGGCGAAAAATAGAATCCTTGATTTTTACATTATTTCCAAAAATGTAGTCGAATCCGGCTTCCCAAACCCAATTGTTGTCCGTCTTCCAGGTAAATGCTGGACCAACGGCAAACGATACCCCAAAACGTTTGGCTAAATCGGCTCCGGGAAGGTGAGAGCTAACCCGTGCTGATACCATTGGAATACTTATCACAGAATCTTTTAAATAATTCTGTGCCTTAACATGCTGTAAGCCCGAATAAATAATGAGGGAACCAATGATAATTAAGTATCTAAAGTGAGGCTGCATTAGTAATGGTGTTTGCAAGATTTTAGTATTGATGAATGATATGAAGTTAACGCAAAAGTAGGGAAAAACGTATGAAGGCACTGCCTATAATGAAGGCTTCGCTTTTGGCTTACTCCCTGAACACAATATTTTTTACATTTGCCCATTAATAAAAACAGCTAAATCTTTCTTTTTTTATGCGAAAAATACAGATGGTCGATCTGCATACTCAGTATGAGAAGATAAAGCCCGAGATCGACAAAGCCATTCAGGATGTTTTGCATTCAACCGCTTTTATTAATGGTCCGGCAGTAAAAGAGTTTCAACACGATTTGGAGGAATACCTGGGAGTAAAGCATGTAATTCCTTGCGGCAATGGAACCGATGCCCTCCAGATTGCCATGATGTCTTTGGGTTTAAAGTCCGGCGATGAGGTTATCACGGCCGATTTTACCTTTGTGGCCACTGTTGAAGTAATTGCACTGCTAGGGCTTACGCCGGTTTTGGTTGATGTAGATCCTCATACCTTTAATATAACCCCCGAGGCCATAGAAAAAGCTATTACACCCCGAACCAAAGCCATCGTACCGGTTCACCTTTTTGGTCAATGCGCCGATATGGATGCCATCATGGAAATTGCTCGTCGGCACAATCTTTACGTAATTGAAGATGCCTGTCAGGCCATTGGTTCCGATTTTCATTCTTCCGAAGGATGGACGCGTAAGGCTGGTACTATCGGGCATATTGGATGTACCTCCTTTTTCCCTTCCAAAAATTTGGGATGCTACGGAGACGGAGGAGCCATTTTTACAAATGATGATGAACTGGCCAACATGATAAGGGGAATTGCCAATCATGGTATGTTCGTTCGCTATTATCATGATTATGTTGGAGTTAATTCTCGTTTGGACAGTATTCAAGCGGCCGTTTTGAAAGTAAAACTGCCACATCTGAATGCGTACGCAGCAGCCCGAAACCGAGCTGCAGCTTATTACGACAACGCTTTTAAGAATATTCCACAATTGAAAATACCCTTCCGTTTTCCAAAATCGTCGCACGTGTTCCATCAATATACCTTGGTGTGCAATGGTATTGATCGCGATGCCTTGATTAAGTATCTGGCCGAGAAGGATATTCCGGCTATGGTTTATTACCCCGTTCCTTTGCATTTACAAAAGGCTTATCGCACTACCCGTTATTCCGAGGGGGATTTTCCTGTCACAGAGATGTTATCAAAGAATGTGTTCTCATTGCCTATGCATACGGAACTGGATGAAGAACAACTTGAATATATAACACGTCATGTAATTGAATTCGTAAAAAATGCATAAAACCTGTTAACAGCTATGGAGAGAGACTATTTTGCTCATGAGACTGCCGTAATCGACGAGGGCTGTCAGATTGGAGCCGGTACCAAGATCTGGCATTTCTCTCATATAATGAGCGGATGCATCATCGGAGAGAATTGCAATATCGGTCAAAACGTTGTGGTTTCACCGGAAGTTGTACTTGGCCGCAACGTGAAAGTTCAAAACAACGTTTCGATTTACACAGGGGTCATTTGTGAAGACGATGTTTTTCTGGGCCCTAGCATGGTATTTACCAACGTAGTAAATCCCCGAAGTGCAGTGAACCGCAGGGGCCAGTATGCCCGCACAGTAGTTAAAAAAGGTGCTACCATCGGTGCCAATGCTACGATTGTGTGTGGACACGATATTGGAGAATATGCTTTTGTTGGAGCCGGCGCTGTGGTGACCAAGGAGGTGCTTCCTTATGCCCTGGTTGTCGGAAATCCTGCCCGGCAGATCGGTTGGATGAGTGAATATGGGCACAGATTAAAATTCGATGAGAATGGAATAGCCATTTGTCCTGAAAGTGGGGAAAAGTACCTTCTTGAAAATGGTCGTGTGCGTAAAATGGGGAAATAATTAAAAGTTATGGAAAAAAATATTAAAAATTTTGCTCTCATAGGTGCGGCTGGATATATTGCTCCTCGCCACATGAAAGCCATCAAGGACACGGGCAATCGCTTGGTTGCTGCCCTCGATCCCAAAGACAGCGTCGGAATAATAGATACCTATTTCCCAGATGCTGACTTTTTTCTGGAAACAGAACGTTTCGACCGCCATCTCGACAAGCTGCGCCGTCAGGGTGAGCGCAGGATCGATTATGTGAGTATCTGTTCTCCTAATTTTCTTCACGACTCGCATATTCGTCTGGCTCTGCGCAATCAATGCCACGCCATTTGTGAGAAACCCATCGTGCTCAATCCCTGGAATGTGGATGCCCTTGCCGAAATAGAAAAGGAATCAGGGTACCGTATATACAATATTTTACAGCTAAGGCTTCATCCGAAAATTCTGGAGTTAAAAGCCAAAGTTGACCAGAGCCCTGTAGATAAAATTTTCGACATTGATTTGGCTTACATTACTTCCAGGGGGCGTTGGTATCATATTTCCTGGAAGGGTGATCCGGCCAAGTCGGGGGGGGTGGCCACAAACATAGGTGTACATTTCTTCGACATGTTGGGATTTATTTTTGGAAAAATAAGGGTGGTTGTGGTTCATCACATGTCTGCGACTACGGTGGCAGGATTTTTACAATACGACAAAGCCCGGGTACGTTGGTTTTTGAGTATCGATTCTAAATGCTTACCGGAGGAAGCGCTTGTCAAAGGCATGCGCACGTACCGGGCACTTACGATTGAAGGCGAGAATTTTGAATTTAGCGAAGGATTTACCGACCTCCACACCCGCGTTTACGAAGATATTCTCTCCGGTGGAGGATTTGGTCTTGACGAAGCCCGACAGAGCATAGAAATTGTCTACCAAATTCGCAATGCCCAACCTTTGGGCCGCACCGGCGATTACCATCCGTTTTTGCTAAAACATTGTTAATTAATAGCTAACCTGCATAATTTATGAATATCTACGAAAAATTACTTTCCAAGGAGGCAAAACTCTCCGTTATTGGCTTAGGATATGTTGGGCTGCCTATTGCCCTTGAATTTGCCCGAAAAATAAGCGTTATCGGTTTCGATATCCGTCCCGATAGGATTGAACTTATGCGCCAGGGAATTGACCCCAGCGAAGAATTGGAAAAAGAAGACTTTGAGGGAACGGATATTTATTTCACGGCAAATCCGGAAGATCTTAAGCAAGCTCAGTTTTTCATTGTGGCTGTGCCTACCCCTATCGATCGGCACAATCAGCCTGACCTGACTCCTCTTATCAAGGCCTCAGAAACCGTTGGGAAAGCGCTGAAAAAAGGAGACTATGTGGTTTACGAATCAACCGTATACCCTGGTGCTACTGAGGAGGATTGTATTCCTGTTTTGGAAAGATTATCCGGTTTAAAATTCGGTGTTGACTTTAAGGTCGGCTATAGCCCCGAACGCATCAATCCGGGAGATAAGGTACATACTTTAAAAACCATAAAAAAAGTGGTTTCGGGGTGTGATGCTGAATCGCTGGATATGATTGCCAAAACTTACGAACTTGTTGTTGAAGCCGGGGTGCACAGGGCTTCTTCCATCAAAGTGGCCGAAGCTGCCAAGATCATCGAAAATACCCAGCGCGATGTTAATATTGCTCTGATGAACGAGCTTTCTATCATTTTTAACCGTATGGGTATCAATACCTATGAAGTACTGGAGGCTGCCGGAACCAAGTGGAATTTCCTTAAATTTTTCCCGGGCCTGGTAGGTGGACACTGCATTGGTGTTGACCCCTATTATCTTGTATTCAAAGCCCGGGAATACCGATATCACCCCCAGGTTATTGCCTCTGGCCGCTACGTCAACGATTCCATGGGATACTATGTTGCTAAGCAAACCGTAAAAAAACTGATCGCTGCAGGCAAAAATGTGCTGAATACAAAGGTGCTAGTGATGGGAGTGACCTTCAAAGAGGATGTGAGTGATATTCGCAATTCTCGTGTACCTGATATTATTACTGAATTGAAATCATACGGTGTAGCCGTTGATGTGGTGGATCCTCATGCATGCTCCAAAGAGGTAGAACACGAGTATGGTTTTGGTTTAGTTGAGAAACCTGCTACTGATTACGATGCTGTAATTGTGGCCGTTTCGCACAAACCTTATTTCGATCTGTCTGAGGATTATTTCCTTTCCATTACCAATGAAAGGGCTATCCTGGTGGATGTGAAAGGAATTTTCAGGAATAAGATTAAACAATTGACTTACTGGAGCCTGTAATGAATTAGGTAAGGAAGTCTGAGCCGGAAACCAGACTTTTCCGGCTTTTTTGTTTTCATACATTTTAAGGAGAAAGTTTCGTATTTTTGAATAATTAAGATAAAGTTGAATTATGAAAATACTAGTTACCGGAGGAACAGGATTTATTGGTTCGCATACAGCTGTTGAATTGCAGGAACAAGGATTTGATGTGGTGATTGTTGATAATTTGTCGAATTCAACTATCGAGGTTCTCGACAATATCACAAAAATTACCGGCAAGCGGCCTGTTTTCGAGCAATTTGATCTTTGTGATCAGTCGCTTACCGCTGATTTTTTTCGGCGCCACAACGACCTTGCAGGTATCATTCATTTTGCAGCCTATAAGGCTGTTGGAGAATCCGTCGAAAAACCATTAATGTATTACCGCAACAACCTGCAGTCGCTGATGAATATTCTCGAGGGTATGTTGGCAAACAACATCAACAACCTTGTTTTTAGTTCTTCATGCACGGTTTATGGACAACCCGATGAGTTGCCGGTTAGAGAAGAATCCCCCATTAAGGAGGCATTTTCGCCCTATGGTAACACGAAACAAATTTCAGAAGAGATTATTCGCGATACACTGAAGGCCAATCCTCAATTGCAAGCCATTGCCTTGCGTTATTTTAATCCCATTGGTGCTCATCCTTCGGCGCTAATTGGAGAACTACCCTTGGGAGTTCCCAACAACCTTATGCCATTTATCACCCAGACTGCCATAGGAAAACGCCCGGTATTGCGCGTGTTTGGTAACGATTACAATACTCCCGATGGTACTGCCATCCGCGATTACATCCATGTTGTTGACCTTGCTCAGGCCCATGTGGTTGCCCTCAACCGAATGATTGAGAAAAAAATGAAAAAGAACTATGAAATTTTCAATCTGGGAACAGGAAATGGCCTTACGGTGCTTGAAGTAATTCACTCATTCGAGAAGGTCTCAGGTGTTAAACTCAATTATGTTTTTGTTGATCGCAGGCCAGGCGATGTGGAAAAAGTGTGGGCTGATACAACCTTTGCAAATCAGGAATTAGGCTGGAAAGCCCAGCGTTCGGTAGACGAAATGACCCTCTCGGCCTGGCGCTGGGAGCTTCGCCTTGCAGGTAAACTAAACGATTGAATATTAAATAAATATAAATATGCAAAAGAAAATATTAATCACCGGAGGAGCTGGATTCATTGGCTCACATGTGGTCAGGCTTTTTGTAAATAAATATCCTGATTATCATGTTTTTAATCTCGATAAGTTGACCTATGCCGGCAACCTCGAGAATTTGCGCGACATTGAAAACAAGCCGAATTATTCTTTCATCAAGGCTGATATTCAGGATGGTGAACTGATGCTAAAGCTTTTTACCCTCCATCAGTTCGATGCAGTTATCCACCTTGCGGCAGAATCTCATGTTGACCGTTCGATTGCCAATCCCCTCGAATTTGTGCTGACTAATGTAGTAGGGACAGTTAACCTCCTGAACGCGGCTAAATATATTTGGAATGACAAATACGAGGGCAAGCGTTTTTATCATGTTTCTACAGATGAAGTATATGGTTCGCTTGGCCCTACGGGTTATTTTACGGAAGAAACCCCTTATGATCCGCATAGCCCCTATTCGGCCAGCAAAGCCAGCAGCGACCATTTTGTCAGGGCCTACCACGATACCTATGGATTACCAACAGTTATTTCAAACTGCTCCAATAATTATGGATCATACCAGTTCCCCGAAAAACTTATTCCATTATTTATCAATAATATAAGATACAATAAGCCTCTTCCTGTTTATGGGAAAGGCGAAAATGTCCGCGATTGGCTGTGGGTAGAAGACCACGCCCGGGCCATCGATATCATCTTTCATAAAGCTGCTAATGGTTCCACCTATAATATTGGCGGCCACAACGAATGGAAAAACATTGACCTGATAAAGGTTCTATGTAAGATTATGGATAAAAAGTTGGGCCGCCCCGAAGGAACCAGTGAAAAATTGATAACCTTTGTAAAAGACCGGGCCGGCCATGATCTTCGTTATGCAATTGACTCATCAAAGCTTCAGCGCGAACTGGGATGGGAACCCTCGGTGACTTTTGAAGAAGGTCTTGAGAAAACTGTAGATTGGTATCTTGCCAACCAGGAATGGCTCGACCATGTAACATCGGGTGATTATCAGAAATATTACGAAGAACAATACATCCACCGATAAGTTGCTCTTTTGCAAAGAGAGCGAATACTAAACCAAAAACAGGGCATCCTTTAGTTAACTTAAAGTGTGCCCTGTTTTTATTGATATTACTCGTTATAGCTGAAGCTATTCCACAAAAATCGCATCGGCCTCATAACGAAGGTTTTCTATGATAAAGTTTTGCCTTTCCATGGTGTTTTTACCCATGTAGTAGGCTAAAACCTCATTTATTGATTGGTCTTTTCTTAGGATTACAGGATCGAGACGCATCTGGGGACCGATGAAATGTTTGAATTCGTCGGGCGAGATTTCACCCAATCCTTTAAAACGGGTAATTTCAGGATTCTTTCCAAGCTGAGTAATGGCTTGTTCTTTCTCCTCTTCGGAATAACAATAGATGGTTTTTTGTTTGTTGCGTACTCTGAATAAGGGAGTTTGTAAGATGTATAGGTGTCCTGCCCTTACCAAATCGGGGAAGAATTGCAGGAAAAACGTGAGCATGAGCAGACGTATATGCATGCCATCCACATCGGCATCGGTGGCCAGCACTATTTGATTGTAACGTAAGTTTTCGAGGCCATCTTCTATGTCGAGGGCGGCCTGAAGAAGATTAAATTCCTCATTTTCGTAAACTATTTTTTTGGAGAGGCCATAGCAATTAAGGGGCTTCCCTTTGAGGCTGAATACAGCCTGTGTATTTACATCGCGGCTTTTGGTGATGCTGCCACTGGCTGAATCGCCCTCGGTAATGAAAAGTGTTGATTCAAGTTTACGCGGATCGTTGCTGTTGTAATGTATCCTGCAATCGCGAAGCTTTTTGTTGTGAAGGCTGACCTTTTTTGCACTTTCGCGGGCAGCTTTTTTTATTCCGGCAAGCTCTTTCCTTTCTTTTTCGCTTTGCAGGATTTTGCGCTGCATGGCTTCAGCTGCTTCAGGATACATGTGCAGGTAATCGTCGAGCTGCTTCTTGAGTACATCCGAAACATATTTACTTATGCTTACCCCGCCATCTGCCATGAGGGTTGAACCGAGACGGGTTTTGGTCTGCGATTCGAATACCGGCTCTTGGATTTTGATGCTTATGGCAGCTATAAGTCCGGTCCGGATGTCGGAGGTGTCGTAGTCTTTTTTAAAGAATTCTCTGACAGTTTTTACAAAAGCCTCTCTGAATGCCTGCTGGTGAGTTCCTCCCTGGGTAGTATGCTGCCCGTTGACGAAAGAATAATATTCTTCTCCATAATGAGCGGTACCATGGGTGAAGGCGCATTCGAAGTCTTCGTCGCGGATGTGAATTATGGGGTAAAGCGGCTCTCCTTCCATGTTAACTTCAAGAAGGTCGACCAGCCCGTTTTTCGATTGCATTTTTACCCCGTTGTAAAGGATGGTGAGGCCCTGATTGAGGTAGGCGTAATTCCAGAGCTGACGCTCAATGTACTCGTTTAAAAAGTGGTATTTTCCGAAGATCTCCTCGTCGGGAATAAAGCTAACGATTGTTCCTGCCCTGAGTTCGCACGGAATTTCCTCCTCATGCACCAGTTCTCCTTTCCTGAATTCTGCTATATGGGTTTTCCCTTCGCGTATACTTTGAATCCGGAACCAGGAGGAAAGAGCATTCACGGCTTTGCTTCCTACTCCATTGAGCCCTACCGATTTCTTGAATACCTTGCTGTCGTATTTCGCTCCTGTGTTAATTTTAGAAACACACTCTACTACTTTGCCCAGAGGAATGCCCCGTCCATAATCCCTTACCGTTACCTTGCGATCCTGAATGGTCACCTCTATGGTTTTCCCATACCCCATTACATACTCATCGATAGAGTTATCTATCACTTCTTTCAACAATACATAAATGCCGTCGTCGTGTGAGGCGCCATCGCCCAGCTTGCCGATATACATCCCCGGACGTAAGCGGATGTGCTCTTTCCAATCGAGCGAGCGAATAGCACTATCATCATAGGCAACAGTCTCCTTGAGGGGATCCATATTCTGTGTTTTGGTGCAAAATTACTGGGAATAACCTAATGAATCGGACTTACAGTGTTTAATTTTTGTTTTGAATTGGCAGCCAGGTACAATTTTTACAACTTTGCATAAAATGTATGTCTATGCGCAGGTTTTTCATTTGTGTGCTTTTTATCATTTTCCAAATGTTCATTTGGGCACAAGATAATTCGCGGTATGTCAACCCGTTTATTGGAACTGATCAAATGGGCCATACCTTTCCGGGGCCAAGTCTTCCCTGGGGGTTTGTACAACTGAGCCCCGATACCGACACCGTTCCTTATTCCACAGGGAATGGATATAACCCCAAGGTTTATGAATATTGTGCTGGTTATCAATATAAAGATCCAACTATTGTGGGATTTAGTCACACCCATTTACATGGTACCGGACATTCTGATCTGGGAGATTTTTTACTTATCCCCGGCACTGGCCCCGTTAGGTTAAATCCGGGCACATCCGATCATCCTGAAAAGGGATATCGAAGCCGCTACGATAAATCGACAGAGCAGGCCGAAGCAGGCTATTACAGTGTAGTTCTTAAAGACTACGGAGTAAAAGCTGAGCTCACGGCAACCCGTCGTACAGGAGTGCATCGATATACCTGGTCGGGCGCGGATGATAAGTGGGTGCTTCTTGATATGGTGCATGGCATTTACAATTACGATGGAAAGGTAATATGGAGTTCTCTGCGGGTGATCAACGATACTTTAGTTACAGGCTATCGTCAAACCAATGGTTGGGCAAGGCAGCGTTTCATCTATTTTGCCATGAGTTTTTCTCATCCTGTAAAATCGTATGCGCTGGTAAATCTGGATAAAGAAATATATGGAGGTTTTTGGCGACGCTGGAAAATGGATGAGAATTTTCCGGAGCGCAGCGGAAGGAAATTAAAAGCTGTTTTTCGATTTGATTTGCAGGACGGAGAAGCCCTTACAGTGAAGGTTGCCCTGTCGGGTGTAAGTTGCGAAGGTGCACTCAAAAATTTACAAACAGAAGCTGCTCCTTTTGAATTTGATGAATTGAAACAAATAGCCAGACAGGCCTGGAATGATGAACTTGACCGCTTTTCTGTTCAGGCCAGTGAAAACGACAAGGTGATTTTTTATACGGCTCTTTATCATAGCATGCTTACACCCAATATTTACCAGGATATTGACGCGCAATACAGGGGGCTCGACGGGGAGATACATCGTGCCGTAGGTTTTACAAATTATACCGTCTTTTCGTTGTGGGATACTTTTCGCGGCCTTCATCCTTTGATGGTATTGCTGAAGCCTTCGCTTTCGGCTGATTTTATTAACAGTATGCTTGCCCACGCCGATCAAAGTATACATGGTATATTGCCCATTTGGTCGCATCATGCCAACGACAACTGGTGTATGACCGGGTATCATTCTCTGCCGGTGATAGCCGATGCCTGGGTTAAGGGTATCAGAGGCTTTGATCCCGACAAGGCACTTCAGTCTATGGTAAGGTCGGCCACCTATAAGCCCTATGAGGGACTACACGAATACATGCGTTTGGGATATATTCCGGCTCAGGCTTCCGGAGTGTCTGTTTCAACCACCCTTGAATATGCCTACGACGATTACACTCTTATGCGTATGGCTGAATCTCTTGGGAAAGACAGCCTGGCTAAGGTATTTAAGGCTCGTTCGCTCAATTGGCGCAATTTATTTGACTATGAAAGCGGCTTCATGCGCCCCAAGTTGGCCAATGGACATTTTGTAAAAAACTTCGACCCCCTGGATACCCATGGACAAGGATTTATAGAAGGCAATGCCTGGACTTATTCCCTTTTTGTGCCCCACGACCCTTCGGGTCTTATCCAAATAATGGGTGGAGAGCAAAAGTTTGTGCAACGCCTCGACAGCCTTTTTACCATGGAGCTTCCTGAAAAATACTATGCAAATACCGAAGATATTGACAAGGTTGGTATAATGGGTAATTACGTACATGGCAATGAACCAGGACACCACATTCCATATTTCTACAATTTTACCCACCAGCCATGGAAGACAGGAGAAAGGGTGGAGCAAATTCTGTCAACGTTTTATAAAAATTCTCCGACAGGGCTATGTGGCAATGACGATTGTGGACAGATGTCAGCCTGGTATATTTTCAGTGTTATGGGGTTTTATCCTTTTTGCCCGGGAAGCGATGAATATGCAGTGGGTAAGCCCTATTTTGATAAAATCAGCGTGAAGTTGGAAAATGGGGGAATGTTGAATATCAGTGTCAAAAACAAATCTAAGGAAAATCGGTATGTACGAGAGATTTGGTTGAACGGTAAGCGGCTTGAAAAGCCATTTTTGCACCACAAGGATATTGTGCACGGTGCCGATATTATCTTTGTGATGGGGAAAAGACCGCATACCTGATAGTTTTTGAAATTAAAACAATATGACCAGAAAGGGGAGTAAAAGTATTGCTGAATGGGCAGAGGAAGACCGCCCCAGGGAAAAAATGCTTATGCATGGCGAAGAAGCCTTAAGCAATGCCGAATTGCTTGCCATATTAATTGGATCAGGGAATGATGAGGAGAATGCTGTAGAACTTTCGAAACGTATTCTCAAAGACAGTAGGGATTCGCTCATCGAGCTTTCGAGGTTGGGCGTTGGAGACCTGATGCGACAATATAAAGGCATAGGTATGGCCAAGGCAGTAACAATAAAGGCAGCACTCGAGCTGGGGCGCAGGCGCAGGGCCGAAGAACCCCTTCAAACAGGAAAGATTACCTCAAGCAAAGAAGCTTATGAAGTGTTTCAGCGTTATCTCGAAGACCGAAACGAAGAGCATTTTTATGTTTTGTTTTTAAATAAAGCCAATAAGCCCATTGGTCAGCCTGAGGAGATTGGCAAAGGGGGACTCGATGGCACAGTTGCCGACCCCAAGGTCATCATGCGTTTGGCACTCGAAAAGCGAGCCGTAAATATTATCCTTGCCCATAATCATCCCAGTGGCAATTTACAACCCAGTCCTGCCGATGAGAGTCTTACCCGAAAATTAAAACAGGCGGCCGAGTTTTTCGACATGAAAGTCCTCGACCACCTGATTTTGGGGAAAAACAATTATTTCAGCTTTGCGGATGAGGGACGCCTTTAATGGCTTTTATGCCCGCATAGGGTGCAAGTGCTTCATAAAATATCCAAAATAAAGCATTATAAAAACGGTGATTAATCCCATCAAGGGCATAGCGCGATTTGCTGAGAGACCAAACCCAATCGGAGCCATTAAAATATAAGTGGTAACAACTGTTGTCATAAAAACAGCAGGGATGGCTGCCAGCAAATAGGCTTTCCTTTCTTTGTAAAGATAGACGGTTATAGCCCAAAGAACAATGGTAGCAAGGGTTTGATTGGCCCAGGCCATATAGCGCCAAATGATTTCAAACTTGAATAAGGTAAGGCCGACGCCGATGATGAATAATGGGATGCTTATTAAGAGGCGATGGGAAATTTTTATCTGCGAGAGTTTTAGAAAATCGGCAACGATAAGACGTGCAGAGCGAAAGGCTGTATCTCCTGATGTGATGGGAGCAGCTACAACCCCAAGAATGGCCAATAGTCCCCCGATTTTTCCCATCAGGGTAATTGAAATATTATTGACTATGGAAGCGGGGTTCTGTGTATCTACAGCATCATTCAAGCCTTTTATGGTACCGAAAAAAGCCATAGCTATGGCAGCCCAAATCATGGCAACCAGTCCTTCGGTTATCATTGCTCCATAAAAGACTCTTACGCCGTATTTTTCGCTGGTCAGGCAGCGGGCCATTAAAGGAGCCTGAGTGCTGTGGAAACCAGAGATAGCGCCACAGGCAATGGTTATAAAAAGCATAGGGAATATGGGTGAGGCTGCAGCTTTGGTTTTCATGTTGATAAGGTTCGAAGGAACGGCTTCCGGGATATTTGCCAGGTACCCTTCGGCTATCATGCTCACCAAAATGCCCACTGCCATAATGAGCATAGCCAATCCAAAAATGGGGTATATGCGGCCTATGATTTTGTCGATAGGAAGAAGTGTGGCCAATACATAATAAAAAACTATAATACCCGCCCAGAAAACAGTTTGTGAGAGAAGACCGGTATCTTTCCAGAACCCCGCAAGAATTTCGGCAGGCCCTGTAATAAAAACTGCACCTACAAGAATCATCAAAATAACTGTGAAAGCCCGCATGAATTGACGAAAACCGCTACCTAAATGCTGCCCTACAATTTCCGGAATGCTTTTGCCCCCATTACGCATCGAAAGCATGCCACTGAAATAATCATGAATGCCTCCAATAAAAACCGCTCCAAAAGCTATCCAGATAAATGCCACTGGCCCGTATGTGGCCCCGAGTATTGCCCCAAAAATGGGACCTAATCCGGCAATATTGAGAAATTCAATCAGAAAAGCCTTTTTCCAATTGATGGGTACGTAATCTACTCCGTCGGCTTGGGTTGTAGCCGGGGTGGATATGTTGGGATCGGCCCCAAATAAGCGCCCGGCCAGTTTTCCGTATAACAGATAGCCGGCAAGCAATATTAAAAGACCTATAAAAAAACTGTACATGACGAAACTTTTTGGATTTTACAAAAGTACTTTATTTAGATATGTGTGATTTATTCACCTATTAGGGTGCAAATTAAATTTCTGCGGCCGGCGTTAGCTCTAAACTCGCACAGGTAAATGCCCTGCCAGGTACCCAGAGCAGGTTTGCCATTCATAACAGGAATGCTCAGAGAGCTCCCTGTAACTACGGTTTTGAAATGAGCCGGCATGTCATCAGGGCCTTCGAGCGTGTGACGATAGGCCGGTAGCATATATGGCGCCAGTCTTTCGTAAAGCACCTCCATGTCGTGTCTTACATCGGGATCATAATTTTCATTGATAGCTAAAGCGGCTGAGGTATGTTGCAAAAACAAATGCATCAGGCCTTTTTGGGGAAATTTCTCAATTTGCCGAATTATCTCCTGGGTAATCAGATGAATGCCTTTTGGATATTCCTGAAGTTGTATGGTTTGCTGTAAAATCATCATCGGTTGTTGTTTTAGTGCTCCACTTTAGGCGATAAATTTATCAACCGGACTAAATTCTTGGATGCAAAAATAGGAGGCTTTGGCCTACTTTTCAATTGGATAGTATTTTTTAGTCTTTCCTGATTATCATGCTAAAAACCTTTATACTGATTCATATTCATTTTTAAATTTAATAAAAAACCCACCTTGTTTTGGCGACAGGTGGGCATTTATATCGAAAAACAATAAGCCGGCGGTTTATTCTGATGCGAGATCCTCAGGCTTTAAAATTCCGAATGCAATTTGCTCGAGCATTTCGGTAGTTACCGATTTGGGTCGTTCCAAAGGATAACCCAGGGCACGATCCCAGATTAGGTTTGCGGCAATACCAATGCTTCGTCCGATTCCAAATAAGACAGTGTAGAAATCGAACTCTTTAATACCATAATGCCATTGAATAACTCCCGTTTGAGCATCGAGGTTAGGCCAGGGGTTTTTAGCTTTACCCTGTTCCATGAGAATAGGAGGAACTACTTTAAATAGAAGGTCAACATATTGGAATACAGGGTCGTCGGGCATATGCTTGAGGCAAAATTCGCGCTGAATGGTATATCTTGGGTCAGTTTTGCGCAGTACGGCATGCCCATAACCCGGAATTACCTGGCCACTGTGAAGCGTATCCCATACGTATTGTTTAACTTCTTCCTCAGTAGGGATTTCGTCGTTCATTTTGTTTTTAAAATTCAAAATCCAACGCAGCACTTCCTGATTGGCCAGTCCGTGCAAAGGGCCGGCTAATCCATTAACCATGGCGGCAATAGACAGATAAATGTCGGCCAGAGAGCTGCCCACCAGGTGAGCAGTGTGTGCACTAACATTACCACTCTCATGGTCAGCGTGGATGATGAAATTCATTCGTGATACATCGTCGTAGGGCGCTGGTTTCCCCATCATATGGGCAAAGTTGGCTCCAAAGTCGAGGTAGGGGTTCGATTGAATTCGTTTCCCGTCGCGGTAGAGTTTGGCATAAATGTAAGTGGCTACTTCGGGAAGTTTGGCTAGCAGATTCAATGCATCTTCGTAGGTTGGGTCCCAGTAATCATTTTTGTTGAGGCCTGCAGCATATTTTTTAGCGAAAAACGATTCACGCTGCATGGTCGTGATGGCAGCTGAAAAGATGGTCATTGGATGACTGCAGCAGGGGAAAGAGTCGATGACTTCATAAACATAACGAGGCAATATACGACGTTTGTTGAATTCATCGAGGACTTCGCTGACTTCACTTTCAGTTGGGATATCACCCGTAAGCAGTAAATAGAAGAGCCCCTCTACATAGGGCATTTCAGCACCTTTGGGTTTGGGTAGTTTCTCAAAAACCTCCTGCAGGGTATATCCTCTGTAACGAATACCTTCGTTGGGGTCGAGATAGGAAATATCGGTTACAAGGCTTTTAATCCCTCTCATTCCACCAATTACCTGCCCAATCGTCACCTTGTCGATAACTACATGACCATATTCGTGCAACAAGCGCTGGGTGCGCGGCCGCCACATTTCGATTTTCTGGTAAAGTTTTTCTTTGAGTTTGTTCATATATATCGAGATTTATTGTTTTCAGTTATCTGCCAAGGATAGACGGCTTCGCAGGTTTTTCTCGATGGCAGCAAGGAAGTCTTCAGTAAACAGATAATGTTCAGGGCGCAAATTCTCACCATGGATGAGCAGTGCAAGGTCTTTGGTCATCATGCCCAGTTCTACGGTCTGGATGACGGATTCTTCGAGTGTTTCACAGAATTTTTGGAGGGCTTCATTATTGTCGAGGCGGGCTCTATGCATCAAGCCGCGTGTCCAGGCAAAAATGCTGGCAATAGGATTGGTGGAGGTGGGTCTTCCCTTTTGGTATTCCCGATAATGCCGGGTTACCGTGCCATGAGCCGCTTCGGCTTCAACGGTTTTGCCATCCGGAGTTATTAAAACCGAAGTCATCAGCCCGAGAGAACCGAAGCCTTGAGCCAAAGTGTCGCTTTGAACATCACCATCATAATTTTTGCAGGCCCACACAAAGCCTCCCTCCCATTTAAGAGCTGCTGCCACCATGTCGTCGATCAGTCGATGTTCATACGTTATTCCCAGTTCCCTGAATTTATCAATGTAATGTTCTTCAAAAATCTCCTGGAAAATATCCTTAAATCTGCCATCGTATTTCTTGAGGATGGTGTTTTTGGTACTGAGATAAAGCGGCCACTTCTTTTGTATAGCCATATTGAAGCAGGCATGAGCAAATCCACGGATAGATTCGTCGGTGTTAAACATGGCCATGGCCACTCCATCGCCTTCGAAATTGTGCACGTCGTAGGTTTGGGGTTCTCCTTGTTCAGGTGTGAAAGTAATGGATAGTTTACCCTTGCCTTTTACCAGAAAGTCAGTTGCGCGATATTGGTCGCCAAAAGCATGACGCCCGATTACCATAGGCTTTTTCCAGTGAGGAACCAAGCGGGGTATGTTGCGGATGATTATAGGTTCGCGAAATACAGTGCCGTTGAGGATATTACGAATTGTCCCATTAGGCGATTTCCACATTTTTTTTAAACCAAACTCTTCTACTCTGGCCTCATCCGGAGTAATGGTTGCACATTTAATGCCTACATTATGTTTTAAAATGGCATAAGCAGCTTCCACTGTGACTTTATCTTCGGTTGCATCACGGTTTTGAATACTCAGGTCATAATATTCTATGGGAAGGTCGAGATAAGGAAGAATCAGCTTCTCTTTGATTAATTTCCAGATGACATGGGTCATTTCATCACCGTCAAGTTCTACAATGGGATGCTTTACTTCAATTTTTTTCATCGTCAAATTATGATAGGTTGTTTAATATTATATGTCGATTTTTAAACTCAAAAGTACATATTTTTTCTATTTCATATAACAGAGCAAAAATCCCAAAGTTCAAAAATGTAACCTGCAAGAGAGGGTGGCGTCAATAAGGGTATAAAACCACTAAAAGTTAATAATCATGAACGCACAAAGAACGCTCACCCGCAGCAGATATGACAAAATTTTGGGAGGCGTGGCCGGCGGGTTGGCCCAATATCTCGAGATGGACAGCGCCATCGTCAGGTTTTTATTTATTCTTATAACTCTGGTTTTTGGAACAGGCTTCTGGGTTTATATTATCTTATGGATTATTCTTCCTTACGAACCCATTAAGCCTTATTGGAATGCCACATCCGGCTTTGCCCCGAATCCACCGGAGGATGAAGTTGTAAGAGATGCAACTCAGCCCATTCCTCAACCTGTACCCAAAATGAGGAAAGACAGCAATATTATCATTGGTAGTATTCTCATTATTTTGGGAGTAATTTTTCTTATGAATGAGCTTATTCCGGAATTAGACTTTGGAAAACTTTGGCCATTGGTACTAATCATCGTGGGAGGGGTTTTGCTCTATAATTATTACAGTTCTGCAAGAACAGGTAATGGAAATAATGGTAATCATTCGGAAATCTGAATTTTAAAAATATAAAGATATGGAAAACAAGTTCAAAAATATTTTCTGGGGAGTCATACTGTTAACTCTGGGACTGGTTTTAGCGCTGAAGAATTTTGGGGTGATACATTTTTCCTGGAGGGCTTTGCTACAGCTCTGGCCTATCTTGCTTATTCTTTGGGGGATAAGTGTGCTGCCGGTAAAAGCATCTTTGAAATTAGTTTTGGCTCTGTGTGTGGCCGCTTTATCAGTAGTTCTTGTTTACTACAAAAGCCCTCAATACGAAAATCGCCCCTTTTGGCAGTGGAATACAGATACTGAATGGACGGATGAAGATTGGACACCGCAGGAACAAGTACTCACTGAGCCAATGGACTCAAACGTCAAATTTGTGAAATTTAAGCTCGAGGCCGGTGCCGGAAAGTTTTCGGTGGCGGATACTACCACAGCGCTTATTTATTTTCACAAAAGCGGAAATATCGGACCTTATGCTCTTGAGTCGTTTGATGACGATAAAGGAAGAACTTTGCACATTAATATGGAAGGGGGTGACGTCAATTTGGGTCAAGTCAAAAACGACGTCCACATTAAATTAAATTCCGAACCCATATGGGATGTGGAAATCAATGCCGGTGCTGCAGAAATGAATCTGGATTTAACGCCATTCAAGGTCAGAAGTTTTAAATTGGCCAGCGGTGCAGCTTCCGCCGAATTAAAATTGGGCGCTTCCATCGACACTACTCAGGTTAAGATTGAAATGGGGGCTGCCTCTGTTAAAGTGATGGTGCCTAAAGATGCTGGTTGCCAGGTGAAAAGCGAATCATTTCTCTCGAGCCGAAAATTGGATGGATTCGATAAGATTAAATCTGACCTGTACCAAACTCCGGGCTTTGACAAAGCTACTCGTAAAGTAATTATAGACCTAAAAGCAGCTGCCTCTGATTTTAAAGTCGAGCGCTACTGATATAAAGCTATTATGATTGTATTGGCTGCCTTGCCTGGGCAGCCTTTTTTATTTCTATATGGAAATGGCCTAAAGAGCGTATACCTGTTGACTGCCTTAAGTTATTGCAGAGTGCTTATCCGAACTACGGGTTTATTGGCGAAACTTTTATAAGTTTGAATAAACTTGTTGTCGGTTTTTTCAAATCAGGCATCAGATTTTATTTTGAGGATGATTTGAAGTAAAACAAATTAGGGGTCATTGATTTTTAATAGCCTTCAGTATGGCATCTTGATCAGCGCTTGTAATGAGGATAGTACCTTTAGCATCCGACAGAATAAAATGGGGCCGAGGACGATTATCCGGAAAAAATAATTCATAAACGGGAGAGGCTGTGCCCCGGAGGTCGGAGCCATGATGCCAATCCCGCAGTCCGGCATTCTTAACGGCATTTTGCCATCGGGCGCTCTGGGTGTCGAAGGCGATACATAACACTTCTTTTTCCTGTTTAACTAATCTTAGTTTTTTATGTAATTGCATAAGTTTTTGAACCTGTTTGCCTTCAGCAGGTTCCCAAAAAACAATAAGCAAAGGTTTGCCTTTGAATTGTGCGGGGCTAACCCATTGTCCCTCAATCAGGGAAGGAATTCGAAATTCGGGTATGGGTTTGCCGGGTTTCAGGTTTTCCAACCGCAAATTTTTAATGGCTTCTGCTTTTTGCATTTCAGTGATTCGTTGGTGAAAGAGAAGTGTGTGTTTGCTTTGGGGGTAATTTCGCATCAAGCTGCTGTCGAAAGCAAGAAACAGGTGGCGGTCGGTGTATGGATCAAAAAGAGATCTGCGGCCAAAGGGTTGATTAATGGCAATGAGGCCGGCAAAGGTGCCTGGGTGGTCCTGAATAAATTGAATTGTAAAGTTGCGATGCCTTTGATAAAGTTCTTCTAAAGCTGTGCTTACAGAATCTCTCAGGATAATGAATTTTGGTGAAGAACTGTTGTTAGTCAGGCGTTTTACAAGATACTCGGCAGTATCCAGCCGCAAGCGGCTTTCCTGCAGATAATGCTGAAGCAGAATACTCTCGTCCGATCCTCGGATACGAGCCCATAATAACTTATCCACATTACCTTCTACTACTATTTTATCGCCCGGTTTTACTACAAGTGTAAGTGGGTCGCTTTTGGGAGTTGTCAACTGGTAAAATGAAGGCTCATCCACACTAATGGCAAATACGAAGCTCCCATCGCTGCCTGTAATGACAGAGTCTTTGGGTATTAAAGCGTGTGCATCGAGTTCTGCCAGCTTTACCCATGTCTTTCCACTGCTTTGCATCATTCCCATGATGGAGCTTACCTGGGATGTATTCTTGCGATGGCAGGAAGAGGCTAAAACCCACACGAGTCCTGCCAGGATTATCTGGCTAAACAGACTTCGATTCTGCCACATGCGCCATAACGTGTTCTGAGTCAATATTTTCATATTTAATAAGTATTTTTGTTGAATGGTTATGAGTTGGCTGAAGCTCGCAAAGAACTTGTCCCTGAGTAAGGGATATAAACGGCGGAATGCTTATCTGATTGCGAAAATCAAGGCCGCTGATATCGGCAAATTTGTATATAGCTTCCTTGATACACCACAATAGGATGAGGTGTCGAAGGTTATTTAAGTAGGAATCGTGCCATTGCAATTCCTTGTCGGAGAGAAATCGTTCCTTAACCTTTAAAATTCTTGGACGAATTGCTTCAACATCAACTCCTGTAGGTTGAGAAGGATGTGTCATGCAAGCCGCCCAGGGACCAGAATGGCTGACTGAGATTTGAAGTGAAACATTGCGTATGAAAGGTTTTCCGTTTGCTGTATAGTCAATTTCGAGGTAAGGCTTGTTTACCATGTCTTTCAATAATGCGCGCCATGCCAGCCAATGGAGCTTGCGTTGGTGGTTATTTAATCGTTGGTAGAAATTAAGTTCTTCGGAAGGGAGACGGGCTATTTGAACCAAATCTTCCGGTTGTTCAGTAATCCGCCATAAACCAAGTAAATAACCATTATCTAACTCCGAAATCCTATGTAGAGGCATCTTTAGATTTTGCTTGTGCAAAATTAAGTCCCTTCGAATAACATTAGGATGATGTTTTGTTGTGAATCATCACATTTATAAATAAAATCAGGTTAACTTTGCAAGTCCAAAGATTAGAAAATTTTTATTTTTAAATAATTATGTATCAGGATATTAATACAGAATTAGGTTTTGAATTCAAAGTCAAAGACTTAGCATTGGCCGATTGGGGTCGCAAAGAAATAGAGCTGGCCGAAAAGGAGATGCCGGGCCTTATGGCCATCAGGGCTAAATATGCTCCGCTCAAACCCCTGAAAGGAGCTCGTATCACGGGTTCACTTCACATGACCATTCAAACAGCTGTACTCATCGAAACCTTGGTGGCCCTGGGGGCTGATGTGCGTTGGGCAAGCTGTAACATATTTTCTACTCAAGATCATGCGGCAGCAGCTGTAGTACGCGATAGCAAAGTACCCATTTTTGCATGGAAAGGGGAAACGTTAGAAGAGTATTGGTGGTCTACCAGCATGGCGTTGAAGTTTCCCGGTGGCCTTGGGCCCAATCTCGTAGTGGATGATGGAGGTGATGCTACTCTCCTGATTCATAAAGGATATTATGCCGAGAAAGACCCTTCGCTCTTGGATGTTGAACCTCAGAATCGCGAAGAAGCTATTATTCTGGATTTATTAAAGAAAATTCAGAAAGAAGACCCTACCCGCTGGCAGCGCACGGTAAAAGACTGGAAAGGTGTTTCAGAAGAGACTACTACAGGTGTGCACCGCCTCTACCAGATGGAGGAACAGAAAACCTTGCTGGTACCGGCCATCAATGTGAACGACAGCGTTACCAAGTCGAAATTTGACAACTTATACGGATGTCGTGAGTCGTTGGCTGATGGTATTAAAAGGGCAACCGATGTGATGATTGCAGGTAAAGTAGTTGTCGTGTGCGGGTATGGTGATGTGGGCAAGGGATGTGCTCATTCTATGAGGAGCTACGGGGCCCGCGTGCTCGTTACCGAAATTGATCCCATCTGTGCCTTGCAGGCTGCTATGGAAGGTTTTCAGGTGACCACTGTGGAAGACGCTCTGGCCGAAGGAAATATCTTCGTAACAGCTACGGGTAACCGCGACGTGATTACCCTTGAACATATGGAAAAAATGAAAGATCAGGCCATTGTATGTAACATTGGTCACTTCGACAATGAAATTCAGGTTGACCGTCTTAATGAGCGCTCTGATATCAAGCGCGTAAATATTAAACCCCAGGTTGACCAATATTACTTCCCCGATGGCCATTCTATCATTTTATTGGCTGAAGGTCGTTTGGTAAACCTGGGATGTGCTACCGGTCACCCCTCCTTTGTAATGAGTAATTCTTTCAGTAACCAGACTTTGGCTCAAATTGAGCTTTGGCAGAAAGACCTTAAGGTTGGGGTTTATCGTTTGCCCAAACATCTCGATGAAGAAGTAGCCCGTCTGCACCTTAACCAACTTGGGGTAAAGCTTACCAAGTTAACCCCCGAACAGGCTGCTTATATTGGGGTACCTGTCGAAGGACCTTACAAACCAGAACACTACAGATACTAAAATCAGATTTTTTTGATTTTTTATAGCCCGCTCACTTGAGCGGGTTTTTTATTTTGCGATTCCAGAATTCATTATCGAAAACCCCTCATGTCATAATTCACTAGAAGATGTAATTAGAAAAGAAATTGCTGTCAAATATCATATTAGCTTTGCCTATATCAAATTCAAATTTTAAAGCTTAGGGAAAATCCATGTGCGGACGTTTTATTTTGGTGCAGAAGCTGGAAGCTATTGAGAAGAGGTTCAATGTTGTCGCCAACTTTGACCTTCCTTTGACTCCTAATTATAACATTGCACCGGGGACCTACACGCCAGTTGTTGCTTCTGATAATCCAAAAGTTCTTCAGTTGATGAGGTTTGGAATGACCCCTTTCTGGTCGAAGACGGATAAGTTTTTCATTAATGCCCGGGCTGAGGGTGATCACAACCCGGATGATGAGCCTACCTACAAAGGAGCTAAAGGTATCATCGAAAAACCTGCTTTTCGAAAACCTATTCGTTCGCAGCGTTGTCTCGTAATTGCAGATGCATTCATTGAGGGCACAGTGAATGAGAAACTTAACAAACCTTTTTTAATTTATCTTCGAAATAAGGTTAGGCCTTTTGCCATGGCAGGCATTTGGGACGAGTGGAAAAATCCAGGTACCGGAGAAATTTTACGTTCATTTGCCATCATTACCACAGTAGCCAATGAATTGCTACGTATGTTGCCCCACCACCGGATGCCTGTGATCTTGCAACCTTCACAAGAGCGGCGCTGGCTCGATCCTGAAACACCCCTCAGCGATATTACAGCCATGTTGAGGCCTTTCGATAGTAATCTTATGAACGCTTATCCATTACGCCCTGAAATCAAATCACCGAAAGCACAAGGAAGGAACCTGATAGAACCTATTGGTTCCCCCCTTTTACCTGAAGAAGATTATGAGGTAAAATCTTATCTTCGCCGCGAAGGAATGGGTAATCCGAGGCAGCATTTTACTGATGCCCCTCCCGACGAACCCATTTCGAATTTTTAGTTATGAGCATCAGGAAAATCAGTGAAGAATGAAAACGACTTGGTTTCTTCCTCTGGTAGTACTTCTTATGGCTGTATTATTTATTTTGTTATTTCTTCACAATTTTTATTTGCCTCGTAAAATGAATTATAAACCGGGTAAATCAGGAGACGACAGAGAAGACCCAACCGATTGGATGTGTATGCAAAGGATTTACCCGAATGGCTCTTTTGACTACAACCATTATTTGTGGTCTCTGCAGCAAGCCAGGGCATTACATAACACATCATCCCGCGATTTTTATTGGGTACCTGCTGGTCCTTATAACATAAGAGGACGATTTACTGATGTTGCTAATCGTCCTTCTCAGCCTCAGGTGGTTTATGTAGGAGCAGCCACAAGCGGTATTTACCAATCGGTGATCAGGTGTTTATGGGTTACAATTAAAGGCTGGCAGTCGAACTTATATACCCAAAGAAGTGGTGATATGAATTTATACCGTTTCGCTTTTTAAATTAAACCCTCATGATTATTTTCAAAAAGCATTTGTTTTATGTTAATACTATTATTTTCATGGCATTGTTGATAAGTGCATGTTCATCAACTCGTCATTCCTACAGGAAAAAAATTCAAAAACCCCGTGATTGTGACTGTCCGTCGTTTACAATAATTCAAAAGACCTGCGATAAAGATGAAGAATTTGGTTTTACGCGATCGGGAAGCTATTATCCGTGGCTTGACACCCTATCTGCCTCCGGGAGTGGCTCCTATGGTTACTGATCTCATACTCGCATTGCCAAACCTGGATTTAAAGATAGTCGAACCCCGTACTCGCCGCAGGGGCGATTACCAATTTAAGCGGGAAGTAAGCCGGCATCAAATTACAATTAATTGGGATTTGAGCAGGCATAACTTTCTGATTACGTTTTTGCATGAATATGCCCATTTAATTGCGGTCCAGAAATATGGAAATTCGATTGCCCCTCATGGAAAAGAATGGAAAAAGGAGTATAGAAACGTGGCATTACCTTTTGTCCTAAGCGGTAAGCTTCATCCGGTTTTTACAGCAGCTTTCAAGCATTATTTGGTCAATCCATACGCATCAAGCGAGAGAGATACTGCTTTGATGGATGCCTGCAGAAGAGCAGATGCTGAAATAAAGCAAGTTAATTGGTAAAGTGAAACAGCTTATGTAAATTTGCCTAAATAATCTCAAAAACCACCATAAGTTATTGATTATGAATAAAAACAATTATTGTGTCATAATGGCTGGAGGAGTAGGTACCCGTTTCTGGCCCATGAGTCGCACAGATAAGCCCAAGCAGTTTATTGATATTTTGGGTGTAGGCCAAACCCTGATCCAGCAAACTTTTCATCGCTTCAAACCGGTTTGTCCCATCGAAAATATTTTTGTGGTTACCAATCAGCGGTATTTTGACCTAGTAAAGGAACAAATTCCTGAAATGCCCGAAGAAAATATTCTATGTGAACCGGCAGGTCGTAACACCGCCCCCTGTATTGCATTTGCCGCTTATCGAATTGCTGCTGCTAATCCTGAGGCCAACATAGTAGTTGCTCCCTCCGATCACATCATTTTAAAAGAAAATGTATTTGTTGACGTTATTTGCAAGTCTCTTGAAACTGTTTCTACCCGCGACTGGTTGCTTACACTTGGAATAAGACCCAGCAGGCCCGATACTGGTTATGGATATATTCAGTATATAGAAGACCCTGTAGAGGGGGTAGATAATCATATAAAAAAGGTAAAGACTTTTACAGAAAAACCCAATCTCGAGCTCGCAAAAACTTTCCTCGCAAGTGGCGACTTTTTATGGAATGCAGGAATTTTCATCTGGAATGTGAAGTCTATTCTGAATGCTCTTGAAACCTATCTGCCTGATGTTAACAGTATCTTCAAAGAAGGCGCACAGCTTTTTGGTACCCCTGCAGAAAAAGATTTCATTAATTACGCATATACCCATTGCAAGAGTATTTCCATCGATTACGGCGTAATGGAAAAAGCAGGCAATGTCTACACCTTTGCCAGCGATTTTGGCTGGAGCGATTTGGGGACGTGGGGCTCTCTTTACGATATCAGATCGAAAAACCAGGAGGGAAATGCCATTATTGGCCAGAATGTTATGACTTACGATTCCTATAACTGCATCGTGCATGTGCCCGATAATAAATTGCTTGTTATACAAGGACTTGATAATTATATTATCGCTGAAGACGACAACATGATGTTGATTTGCCGTAAAGTGGATGAACAAAAAATACGGGATATCGTGAATGATATAAAACTGAATAAAGGAGAACAATTTGTTTAATTTCTAACCATTTATCCATATGAGAAGATCAAGAAGTGTTTTTTTAGTTCTTTTTGTTGTTATTTTTTCTTCAGTTCGGTTGATTGCCGATGAGGGTATGTGGCTTCCCTACTTGCTGGATCAATTGAAGGTGAAAGAGATGCAGAGCATGGGACTTAAACTCTCAGCCGAGGACATTTATAGCATCAATCAATCAAGCCTTAAAGATGCTATCGTTTTATTCGGAAGGGGATGTACAGGAGAAGTAATTTCTGCTGATGGCCTTATTTTGACTAATCATCATTGTGGCTATGGTAGTATCCAGAGTGTAAGTTCTGTAGATAACGATTTCCTCAAAGAAGGTTTCTGGGCTTCCCGTCTGGAAGAAGAAATTCCCATTCCCGGACTCACAGTCATGTTTCTGGTGAGGGTTGAGGATGTTACCCAAAGCATGCTTGAAGGTATTACACCAACCCATACCGAAAAACAGCGTGATAGCATTTTACAGGTTAATCAGCGGAAGTTAATGGATAAAGCCCCGAAAGAAGATGGGATGGGCGCTGTTATCAAGGAGTTTTATGCCGGTAACGAATTTTATATGTTCATTTACCAGACTTACAGTGATGTAAGGTTGGTAGGTGCTCCGCCTTCGGCAATCGGGAAATTTGGCGGTGACACCGACAACTGGATGTGGCCACGTCATACCGGCGACTTTTCCATTTTCAGGGTTTATACAGGACCCAATGGTAAACCCAACAGATATCAACCCAACAATATCCCTTTGAAAGCCAAAAGATTCCTTACTATTAATGCAGCTGGTGTAGAGAAAGGGGATTTTGCCATGATTATGGGTTACCCCGGCCGCACCGACCGCTACCTGACTTCCTGGGGTGTTAAATTAGCTGTCGACGAAACCAATCCATCTATTGTTAAAGTGCGACGTAAAAAACTCGACATTATTGGTCAGGACATGGCTTCAAGCGATGCTATCCGCATTAAATATGCGTCAAAGTATGCCGGAATCTCTAATTATTGGAAGTACTTTATTGGACAAACCCGCGGACTGAAGCGTTTAAATGTAATTGAAAAAAAGAAGGAAACAGAAAATGCTTTTGCAGAATGGATAAATGTGGATCCCGGACGTAAGTTAAAGTATGGTAATGTGTTGACTGATTTTGAAAGTGCCTACCTTGAATTATCCAAAACAGCAAAGGCACAGGTTTATTTGCGTGAAGCGGCTTATGGAGCTGAAATCATCGGACTGGCTGCACGTTTGGAGCAACTTGCCAATATTTTATCCGACAAAAATACCGATCCAAAGAAGCGAGATGAAAGTCTGAGTAAAGCCAAAGAAGCTTATGATAATTTCTGGAAAAATTACAACCCAGAAACTGATCGTAAACTATTGGCCGCAATGATGTCGATGTATGTGAGTGATATTAAGTCCGTTTATATTCCGGATTTGCTTGTTAAGGCTGAGAAGAAATATAAAGGAAATTGGAATCGGTTTGCTGAGGAGGTTTTCGAAAAATCCATATTCTCAAGTATTGAGGCCTTCACTGGTTTTTTGCGGAATCCCAAGGCCAGTGCTATAACCAATGACCCTGCATATAAACTTGCCAAAGCTTTTGAGGCTGTGGCAAACCGGGTGAGGGATGAAAACAAAGAATCTAATGAAAAACTAAGTCGTGCACGTAGGCTTTTCATGGCAGGCCTTCGTGAAATGAACCCTGATAAGCTTTTTTATCCCGACGCTAATCAAACCTTAAGACTCACTTATGGTACCGTTCAAGATTATAAAGCTGCTGATGCTGTTCACTACAGGCACTATACGACCCATTATGGTATTCTTGAAAAGGAAGACCCATCCAATCCGGAATTTGAGGTGCCTCACCGGCTTAAGCAGGTTTTAGCTGAGAAAAAGTATGAGCCTTATTATAAAACGGATACGGTTTATACCTGTTTCATTACAACACATGATATCACAGGCGGGAACAGTGGTAGCCCTGTACTCAATGGTAATGGAGAACTGATTGGGTTGGCTTTTGATGGAAATTGGGAGGCTATGAGTGGCGATATTGCTTTTGAGCCGGAGCTTCAACGGACCATTAACGTTGACATTAGATATGTGTTGTTTATTATCGATAAATACGCTCAGTGTAACCATATCATGCGTGAACTGAGCATTCGCTATGAGAGATAGAACGGTTTAGTTAATAAATGGGTTGGGGGCAAGAGGCTTGGCCTCTTGCCCCCAATTTCTTATAATAAGTGTGGGCTTCCCCTTGCGTTGTTATCTGTAATTTCAATTTGTTTTTTTCGTCATTCAGCCTTAAGTGAGGTTTGGTTTAATGACTTTAACGGGATACCTTTCAATTTGTATTCAGCCTGCCGTGTTAGCCTTTCTGGCTTTGGCTCAATGCCTTTTGGGGGAATGCATTTCAGTGCCCAATCCTGAAATTTATGGATAGGTCTTAATAAAATGTTATAAGGCTGAGGGCAAGCAAGCCATTTCCCTTATTACAGTAAAAGCTTTGGAGCTTGTCATAAAAAAAGGCCATCTCGGGTGAGACAGCCTTTCTATTCGATTATGCAATCTATTATTGCAATGTAAACTTAATAGGCACAGTGAATTGTACACGAACGGGTTTACCACGTTGTTTGCCGGGAATCCAACGAGGCATAGCTTTAACTACGCGAACGGCTTCTTCGTCGCAACCACCGCCAATACCCCTGAGAACGCGAACGGCCGTAACCCTCCCGTCGGTTTCTACAACGAAGGTTACGTAAACGGTGCCTTGAATGCCTGATTCGCGGGCCATTTGAGGATATTTAATATTGTCGCGCAGAAAAGCTATACGGGCTTCTTCTCCTCCAGGAAATTCAGGCATCGATTCAACCACCTGGAAGATTTCCTGTTCTTCAATAACTTCTTCTTCTGCTTTTTGAACAGGAACATACTCTTGTACCTGGGTTGTTTGTGTAGCCTCAGCGTCAACAGTGAAATCATTATCAATTTCCACATTGTCTTCCACAATATTCAGCACTGTTACCTGTGGTGGAGGTGGAGCCTGAGGTGGGGGAGTCTCCTGTTTGGTGATTTCTACCATTTCTTCAGGAATGTCTGTGGCCTGACGCTGAAAGATTTCCACCTTGGCTTTATCGTACGTTTTCCACTCGAAACCAAATAGAACAAGGGCTAATACAACCACCAGTCCTATTTCGAGGAAAAGCCCTCTTTTGTTTTCGAGATCAGCTTTGGGCGATTTTTTTTCAATCATGACTATGGTGTTTTTTATATGTTTCCTTACAATATTTAACCCGCAAAGCTACAAAATATTGTGCATCACGGAACAAGTGTAAAATATTGTCAAAAATCCTGCCAGAATCAAAGTGATTCTAAGTAGGCTTTGTAGGCATTGGCGTCCATCAGGTCATTGACTTCTGCCGGATTAGATAGCTTGAGCTTTGCAATCCATCCTTCTCCATAAGGGTCTTTGTTGAGGAGATCAGGACTGTCTTTGAGCTTTTCGTTGAATTCGAGAATTTCAGCGTTTACGGGCATATAAACATCTTCTACGGTTTTTACAGCCTCGATGGTGCCAAGACTTTCTCCCTTTTCAAGCGTTTCCCCAACGGTTTCCACTTCTACAAAAACAATGTCGCCTAATTGGCTCTGTGCGTAGTCACTGATACCAATAAATGCAGTATCTTCTTCCACTTTTATCCATTCATGATCGCGCGTGTACCTGAGATTTTCCGGGATAATCATACCTCTTGTTTTTGAAATTGGAGTCTGCCGCAAAATTAAGGTTTTTCCTCTCGTTAATTGCAAGATTTTGCTTAATAAATTAAAAATTCATTCAGAATGCTACTCATTTATGCTGTAGAAAGGATTTGACTAATTCAACAGCTTGTTCTACGGCGGTATCTAATTGGTCGTTTATGATAATTTTATCAAAATTTTTTGCAAAACCTAGCTCAAAGGCGGCTTTTGCCAGTCGCTTTTCAATTGACTCTGGGGTTTCAGTGCCTCTTTTTTCTAATCGTTGTCTCAATACTTCAATAGATGGAGTCTGAATGAAAATGGCCAAGGCTTTTTCTCCGAATATGCGTTTTAAATTGCTTCCTCCTACCACATCCACATCGAAAACCACATTTTTCCCTTCTTTCCATAATCTTTCAATTTCGTTGCGTAAAGTGCCGTAAAAAGTGCCCGGATATACTTCTTCCCATTCAACGAATTCTCCTTGCGCCACTCTATGTTTGAATTCTTCCCCGCTTATAAAGTAATAATCTCTGCCGTGAACTTCTCCAGGTCGGGGTGCCCTGCTGGTTGCACTTACAGAGAATCCAAGCCCATCAACCTTACGCATTACTTCATGTACGATTGTGGTTTTGCCTGAACCCGATGGGGCAGAAAATATAATAACCTTACCATCCATGAATCACAGAATATTTAGCAACTGTTCTTTGATTTTTTCGAGTTCATCTTTCATTTCAATCACCAACTGCTGGATAAGGGAATGGTTGGCCTTAGAACCCAGGGTGTTAATTTCCCGGCCCATTTCCTGCGCAATAAACCCCAATTTGCGTCCCTGCGACGACTCTTGATTCATCGTGTCGAGAAACAGGCTACAGTGCTTACGCAATCTGACTTTTTCTTCTGTAAAATCAATTTTTTCAAGCCAATAAATCATCTCCTGCTCGAAACGGTTCTTATCGAAGGAAACCTGAGTGGGCAAGGCTTCTAGCTCTTTAAAAATGCGAGCTCTGATGGAAATTATACGCTCTCCTTCATGTTTTTCGACCTGTTCTAGTAAACTCAAAATCTTTTGTGTCCGCCGGGTAAGGTCTTGATGCAATATCTCTCCCTCTTGCTTTCTGAAGCCAATCACCTGGTCGATGGCATTATTGGTATGCGTAATAAGTGCTTCCCATTCTTCCTGGCCAATAGTCTCGTCAGGAGTCTGTAAGACTTCTGGCATGCGGATAAGTATACCAATCAGGTCAGTTTGGTTGCTTTCAATGTTCAGGCTTGATTTCAACTGTAAAATTTGGTCGTAGTAGCCTTTGGCAAGCTCAAGGTTTAGCCTGGGTACATGGCTGGCATCAGTGCTCATTACCGAGATGTTGCAATCAATCTTTCCTCGTTCAAGCCGATTGGCAATAAGACTACGCAGTTCATTTTCTTTTTCCCTGTAATAACTGGGTAGTCTCAGGTTTATATCAGCCTGCCGGCTGTTAAGCGAGCGCATTTCTATTGTTATAGCTCTGCCCCTCGCTTCAAAATCTGCCTTACCATAGCCCGTCATCGAGAGTAGCATAATCTTTTTTTGGTGCAAAGGTAGCTAAAACTAAACTTGACCCTCGGAATTTTATTTTTAGCTATTTTTATTGGTTCTATTTCTCTAACTTTGCTTATTCAATTTTTAAACAGCTTAAACTTACCTTGATTTGTTTCGGAGATTAAACATATTGGTATTACTTGGCTGCATGCTTTCATCTGGAATGAGAGGTGAGGATTACCGGGGCTTTTATTTTTATAATCGGCAAGAGGATGATTTGATCAAAGCTATTACAAGCACTAATGATAAAACAGAAAAGGCCAGATTGTATCTTGAATTGTCAAGATTTTATCAGCAAAGAAGTTATAAAGCGGCACGAAAATCATTGCTTGAGGCCAGGAATCTGGCACATCAGCTGAATGACCATTTATTGTTGGCTGATAGTTACCTGATGGAGGCACAGCTCCATTTTATCGGATACGTTGGTGATAGTGCTCAAATATTACTTAATCAGGCTTTAAAATATGCAGACACCCTCGATGATAAGAGGCCGAAAGCTTATATTTTGACCTGGCTGGCAATGTATTACGTTAATACGAGTAATAGAGGGGAGTTTATGAAGAACATTGAAGTTGCTGACCAGCTTTTCAGAAATATAAACAACAAGGAGGGGCGTTTATTTATCGTTTCCACGTTAGCCAATCAATTAAATTCGGTGGGCTTGCAGAAGGAAGCCCTTGATATACTCGTAAAAGCTTCGTCCTTTTTTGATAAGCAGATGCAGCCTCCGGGTGAAATCATTATTGGTCAGCAATTAGCGGAAGTTTATAGGGTAGAGGGAAGAAAAGATACTGCTGTTTTGATGTTAAAGCAATTGCTTCCTAAAGTTCGGGCCTTAAACTTCAGGTTTTTGGAAGCTACTCTATTACGTCAATTGGCCTCAATTGCTATTTCAAATAAGGAATATGATGATGCGCTTGACTACCTGAACAAAGCCTATGAAATTACGTCCAGTCTTAAACTTGATCGGACCTCAGCCGATATACTGACAATGCTTGCCAATTTATATTACGAAACAGGAAACAGCGATTTGAGTTTCATGTTGAATCATAAAGTCAGGGAGTTGCGGGATAAGCTCAGATTTCCGGGAGTTATAATCAATACTTTGCTAAATCTGGGAATGCTTGCCTTAGAACAAAATAAAATTGACACTGCCATTTATTGGCTGGACAAAGGTTTTCGAAAAGCCCGGGAAATTGGCAGCAACAGAGCGATCAATATTGTTGGCACTTATTTATCTAAAGCTTATGAGCAAAAGGGTGAATATCAAAAAGCTTATGATGTTTTTGCTCAAAAGGTTGACGCTGAAAGTAAAATCAATCGAATTATTGCTGCAAATGCAGCCATTGCGCTCAGTTCCCGTATCGAAGAATCAAAAATGACCAATATTCTTAATAACAGGAGATTGCAATACAGGCTTAATACCTTTTATCTCTATGGAATATTGCTATTATTCTTCTTAGTAATTATCGTTCTTATTTTTAGTTGGCAGCATTATAAGATTGTTTTCCGGGAAAAACACAGTAGAGTGAGAGAAGAAATGCTACGACAACAGATGAATCCACATTTTATCTTCAATGCCCTTATAGCTATTCAAAGTTTTATCTATCAAAAGAAATCACTGGATGCTGTGAAGTTTCTCGACAATTTCAGCACCCTGATTCGTTTGATGCTCGTCTCCACACAAAGTGATTTTGTAAGCCTTAAGGACGATATTGATATCATTACGAATTATTTGCGTATTCAGAAACTTCGTTTTGACGAAAAATTCGACTTTAGTATTGAATGCGACCCGCAATTGCCTATAAAGGAGACTGCTATTCCTCCATTACTTACACAGCCGTTTATTGAAAATTGTATTGAACATGGATTTAACGGAATTGAGGGAAAAGGATTTATTTGGGTAAAATATGGCTTAAGTGAGGGTGTACTTATGATTTCTATACTTGACAATGGTAAGGGATTAGATCAAGCATCCTTAAATAATTTAAATACACGTCATGGGCACAAACCGATGGGAATACAAATCACAAAAGAGAGAATAGAGATACTCAACAGGGATATTAAAGGGACTCCCATTAAATTTAATATTGGAAATAATAAGGCTCCCGGAGCTATTTATCCGGGCACACGAGTTGACTTCTCTCTCCCTCTTATAAAATTTAATCAGCCATGAGCATTGAAACCCACGTTAAAGGAATATTGTTCCTGTCTTTTTTCATGGCAAATTGTTGTTTATCAGCGGCCATACCCATTCAAACTGAGGATTTAGGTATACATTCGTTCTCCACTTATAACAATACCTCCAGAAGTATAGTAAAATACGAAAAAACCAAGGTAGAACGCTTATTGCAGTATAACAAAGATTCGGCATGTTTATATATTGAAAATTTGCTCAGAAGAGCATCTTTTCTCTATGATACAGTACTACTTACCGAAGCATTTTATTTAAAAGGCATAGCTTTTTACATGGATGCTTCCTTCGACACTGCTGCTGTTTTTTTCTCAAAGTCCGCCCAGTTGGCTTCATGCAAAAGATGTCCTGATCAACGCGCAGCCATTTATAGTAAAACCTCAGAAAATTTGTTTTTAACAGACCAAAGTGAAGAGGCCACAGAGTATCTTGGCAAAGCATGGGAAATCAGTGAAAGGAATAACGATTACGAAACGCGGGTTCGGATACTTATCACACTTGCCCGACAGTTAGATCGATTAGGACTGTCCAATCAGTATTTGAGTTTTATTCGACTTTTGAGGATGAATTATCTACCCTGGGTTAAAGACTCTCTGTTGCGGGTACAGATTTGTCAACTAAATGCAGTACAGCTATCGCGTGCTGGCAAGCATAAACTTGCCCGGGCATGCGCATCGGAAGTTTTTAAATCCATGGCTAAAAATAGTTCATCTTACCTTTCTTTAAACGTTGGCAGAACTTTGTCATTATTATGTTATTATGAGGGGGATAAAGTAAAGGCTTACAACGTCCTAAAGGAAGCCGGTGAAATGGCAATGAATGATAAATTTTTGCTGGAGGCTTCGTATATATATAATCTTGCGGCACATTTTCTGCAACAGGATGGAGAACCTCAGCAGGCATTAATATATCAGCGTAAGGTGATGCAACTTCGTGAGAAGGTGGGGTTTAGGATGCCTTTAATGAGTGCTTACATTAACTATGCTATTGCCTTGCAAAAAGCGGGCCGGCCTGATTCTATACCATTTTATCTTGAAAAAGCTCTCGGACTTGCCAATCAGTGCCATTATTTGCCTGAACAAAAAAGGGCGTCTGAAGAATTGGCAAAATATTATCAAGGCAGAGGAGAATTTAAGCGTGGACTGGTTTACCTTAAAAATGCCAATTATTTCGAGAACCAAATAGTCAGAAGGTTGTCGAATGACCAGAAAAAAATGCTTGCTTCAAAAATCGTTAGCAGAGGGACCGAAGAAGAAATTTACGGTCTTCAATCCAAAATTCAGGCTAATTTTTGGCTAATCGTTCTGGTGGGCTTTGTAGGCGGATTATTAATCATAGCCTTTTTCCTTGCTATAGAAAATCGCAAGCGGGAGAGCAATTTGCATTTGCTCGAGGTAAAACGGAAAATACTTATTGCGAATCTGAGCCCTAATTTTATCTTTAACTCCTTGGTTGCTATTAAGAATATAATAAGAGCGGGTAGAAACGAAGAAGCAGCTCGCTATCTTTCATCTTTTGCCCGACTTATAAGGGTAATTATGGTCAGCCCCCAGGTGGATTTTCATTCCCTTGACAAAGAACTCAGCGTTTTGGAAAATTATTTTCAACTTCAGCAAATATGGCTTGAGGAAAGACTCACCTATGAGACTCAGGTACCAGAAGAAATGCTTGGAAATAGAATGGTTATACCCCCCTTTTTCTGCCATCCGGTCATAGAGCAGATAATATTCCTTGCACAATCCAAAAAAGATATGCATATACACGCTTTGATAAGTTTTGCTCATAAGGAAAAAATGATTAATCAGGAAATCCGGCTGGAACTTAAGGGGAGTATGGATTTTTTTCATGAAATAATAAAACAACCCAAACTGAAAAAGACCATCGAATTAACCATGCAGCGCCTGGATATTTTAAACAAAGGTCTGGACCACCATCATAAGGCCAGGTTCTCTCTTACAAGTCAGCCCGGAACAGAAATAAGCATTATAACCATTGCTTTGAATTTTCCGGTATAGTCAAATAGTATTAGGCAAAGCCCAAAATATTTCGGCAATCTGAAAAAAGATTTTTAATTTCGTTCCGGATAAAAAAGGCCGGTAATGCTGAAGTTTGTGGTGGTTGACGATGAAAAAATGGCTCGTGAAGTCATTATTGGGATGGCACAGCGCTACTTGTCAGATTTTGTACTTTCGGGAGAAGCCGATTCGGTGAACTCAGCTTATTATGTTATCAACGCAACGCGTCCGGATTTAGTAATGCTTGATATTCAATTGCCCGATGGTACCGGCTTCGACTTGCTGAATAAATTTGGAGAGAAGATTTTTTTTAAAGTGATTTTCATTACGGCTTATGAGGAATTCGCCGTCAAGGCATTTCGATTCAGCGCCCTCGATTACCTCCTTAAACCCATTGACCCCAATGAATTTGTAAACAGCATACAGCGAGCAAAACAAAGCCTTAGTATTGATACTCTCAAAGAAAGACTTAATACTTTACGAACGATTTATAGTCCCGGAAGTGTCGAACACGATACTGTTCTTCTGCATACAAGCCACGAGGTGAGACGTTTGTTCCCTAATGAGATTATTCGGGTGGCGGGCGATGGCAATTATTGCAATGTGTTTCTTTTAGCAGGAGAAATCATCAGGATGGCAAAAACCTTAAACTGGTTTGAAGAATTATTGGTTCCCAAAGGCTTTATTCGTACACACAAACAACACATGGTTAATATTACATATGTAAAAAGTTTTTTGAAGAATGATCAGGTGCTCGTATTAGCCGACGGTTCAAGAATACCGGTCTCTTTTCGTAAAAGAGTTACAGTTTTGGAGGCTTTAGGTAAACTGGCTGGTCGAGATTAATTCTTTTGAATTATGGAAAATCCCAGGGCAGTCAATCAATATGCTGTATACGATGATACTTTACGTTTTTATAACGCCTTGCTTTACGATATTGAACATGCTTCACAATATATTTACTTAGAATTTTACCGGTTCAGCTATCATCACCTGGGTGAGAAATTTAGGGATGCATTGGTTAAGAAATGTAAGGAGGGCGTTGAAGTTAAAATGCTACTCGATTCATGGGGAACCTCGCCTAATCCAGGTTTTTTTGAAACTCTTACGCAAGCCGGAGGGATGGTTCGTTTTTTCGAAAAGTTCCGTTTTCGGTTAGACTATCTCACCCGAAGTCATCGTCGAAATCACCGGAAGATAGTTGTGATTGACGGAACAATTCTTTACCTGGGCTCAGCCAATATTACCGATTACAATGTGGTTTGGCGCGAATTGATCATCAGAATTGAAGGAAAATTAGCAGGGGTATTTAAGGGTGTTTTTCTTTCAATGTTCGAACTTTTTGATAGCTATTTACCCTATAGTCAGGAGCTCACAACCCCTATTTTTTACGAAGGTTTTGAGATTCTTCGCGATGTACCTTCCATCAGTCGCCAGATAATTAAAAAACGGTTTGTGCGGCTTATTCGTTCTGCACGAAGGCGCATCGTTATTGAGACACCGTATTTTCTTCCCAGCTTTTTAGTTAGAATGGCCCTCATCCGTGCAGCCAAAAGGGGGGTAAGTGTCGAAGTAATCATTCCCTGGCATTCTGATGTTCGCCTTGTTGATATTCTGCGCAACAAGTATTTGGGCCCCATGTCAGAAAAAGGGATTAAATTTTATATGTATACTCCTCAAAACCTTCATTCTAAGCTTTTGCTGATAGATAACCGGATCTTTGCTGTAGGTTCGCCCAACTTTGACTACCGTAGCTTCAGGTTTCAACACGAAATAGTGCTTGTTGGAAGCGATAAGCGATTGACGGTTAAACTTATAGAGCACGTGAGCGATACTCTGGCTGAGAGTGTACCTTTCAACTATGAGAAGTGGAAAAAAAGGCCTTTTATCGAAAAAATGTTTGAATGGTTTATTGTTCCTTTTCGGTATTTGCTGTAATTATTTTCGTGAAACCATCCATGCTCCTGCAATAATAAGTATTCCTGCAGTCAGCATTTGCCAGGTAAAATCCTGATATCCTGCCAATGCCCCTATAATTCCCGCAATAAATGGTTGCAGATAACTATAATATGCGGCCGTTCCGGCCCTGAGATGCCTCAATCCGAAAACCGTCAATGTGAAGGCTATCAGGGTTGTAAAAAAAACTACATATGCCGTGCGTAACCAATCTCCAGAACTAAGCCTACTTAAATCTAACTGACTTATTTCGGATATCGATAAAGGTAAAATCCACAGAAAGCCGAAAGTAAATACCCAAAACATGACTGTTGTTGGCTTATAGTACTTCATCAAAGGTTTTACTATCACCATGTAGGCGCTATAGGCAGTCAGGTTGATGAGGATAAAAAGGTTGCCAATGAAATGAACGGAGTGCAAATCGGGCTTGCCTCTCGAGAAAATCAACAACATTGCCCCTGCGGCTCCGACTATAATTCCAGACTTATTTATGATGTTGTGTTTTTCGTGAAGAAATATCCCTGCAAAAATTACTACTAGAAGAGGGTTGGCTGTATGAATAATTGCTGCCTCAAGAGGAGTGGTGCGGGCCATACCGGCAAAAAAGAAAGCCTGGTTAATAGTAACACCCGTTAAGCCAGCAGCCAGAAAACGTAATAAATGCTTGCGTTTAATTACCAGAGTGTTCATAATAAGTCCATATATGGCAAGGGGGAGAATGCTTCCGCCAAGACGAATGAAAACAAGTTGTATGGGAGTAAACACCCCTGGTACCAGTGATTTTGTTATCACATAATTTAAACCAAAAATAAAGGTAGCGGTGGCAAGGCTCAGGTGGGCTGCCTTTTCCTCGTGCGTCCTCATTTACAAAAATCTCCCCGCTTTAATAAAAGTACGCACATAATAAGGTTCATCGAGGCTGCTCAATATAACTCCCTTTTTTTCTGAGGCGTGTGCAAATCTTCTGTCACCGGTGTAAATGCCTACATGAAAATTATTCCCTGAAATCTCAAAAAAGACCAGATCCCCGGTTTTCAGTTGGTCTGGGTTTATACCTCTACATGCTTCAAGCATTGCTTTCGTTGTGCGCGGCAGGGCTATTCCATATACTTCGATATAAACTGCCTTTACAAAACCTGAACAATCAGTTCCGTCGCGACTCTCTCCGCCATACCTGTAGGGAGTGCCTATCCAACTCTCTATTACCTGCATCAGTCGATCTTCCGGCTGCACATATGCTGGCTTTTGGGTAGTGACTTTCCTTTTTGCATGACAACCCGTAAGCAGTATAGCCATGATGAAAATGGAAAGACATGAAATTAATTTATACTGATATTTTGAGGGGTTCGGTGTTTTTAATTGCATATTGCAAAAATAAAAAAAGAGGCCAGCTCATTGTCAGGTGGCCTCTTTAGGCAGGCAAATGTGTAAATCAGTATTCTCTGACGGTTGATGATTACGTAATTATCAGTAAATAAACCGTTACTGGATTTTAATTTGCTTAGTAATGGTCAGCTCTTCTTTCTTGGGAAGATTTACACGCAGAATTCCCTTCTCGAAGTCAGCGGTAATTTTCTCTATATCAATGCTTTTTGGTAGAGTGAACGATTTGGAGAATTTTCCGCAAGCAAACTCACGGCGAAGGTATTGCACTTTTTCCTGATCTTTTTTCCCTTCGGCGGAGATAGTTAGTACATTGCTGTCAAGACTGATTTTGAGGTCTTCTTTGCTGAAGCCGGGAGCGGCCAGCTCAATCACAAAGCCCTTCTCGTGTTCGAGAATATTAATGGCGGGGCTGATGTGATAGGTTTCATTTTCCATGTTTTCGGCCTGGCGGTCAAACAGGCTTTCAAATACATCCGAAAGGCTCGGATAATTTCTCCAACGCATGATAGTCATAATTGTGTCCTCCTATTAATTGTTTAGTTAATGATTTCTTTTATGAAATTTCATTTTTGGACTCTCAAGGGTTGTGCCAGGAGATTTTTTAAGAATGAATAATGTCAATTTGGCGTTGTAAGTATCTTTTTGGTGACATTATGGCGCTATTTTTGGGTGTTTTTACAAGTCTGCTCAGTAATGAACCACAGTACATATATTCTGGTTAATATTGTAGACAAAAGGAAATCACATGCAAAACCCTGATGCGGGACTTAAAAAGTTATTTAGTCTGCGCACCATACTGCTTCCCATTGTTTTGGGTGCCGGGGCTGGCTTATTTATCGTACTCCGAAATTTCGACAGCGAAGCCTTAAAAAGTATTCAGTGGACGCCTGTAAGTTATTTATGGATAGTCGTTTTATTGGCACTGATCTTTCTCAGGCAATGGGCTTACATGTATCGGATTCGGTTATTGTCAGATAAAAGTCTGAGCTGGAAACGAAGCTTTTATGTTATTTCCTTGTGGGAATTTGCCAGTGCTGTTACGCCCACGGTTGTTGGAGGTTCTGCTGTGGCAGTATACATCGTTAATCGCGAACACATATCAGCAGGTAGGTCAACGGCTATTGTACTTATTACAGCTTTCCTTGATGAATTGTTTTTTGTTTTTATGGTTCCTTTCCTGGTTTTTTGGGGTAGTTATGAACAGATATTTCGTTTTGCAATGGGGCAGGGCCAGGTGCAGAGCGGAGTCTTTTGGACGGGATATATTATAATAGTGGGTATTACAGCACTTATAGGTGTTGGGATTTTTATAAAACCACAGGCAGTAGGGAAATTTTTAAAGGCCCTTGGCAATTTTCGTCTAATGAACAGGTGGAAGGAGGCCATAGGGGGTATGGCTTATGATTTAGAAGTCACTGCTAAAGAACTTTCGGATAAAGGCTTTGTTTTTTGGTTTAGGGTAATGGGCGCAACCATCCTAACCTGGTCTGCCCGTTTTCTTGTTGTAAATGTTTTGATTTTGCTTTTTACGGGTTGGGCTGACCATTTATTGATTTATGCCCGGCATTTGATGATTTGGGTTTTGCTCTTGGTGACACCAACACCCGGTGGGAGTGGAGTGGCTGAACTTATTTTTGGATACTACCTGGGTGACCTTATTCCTGCAGGGCTTGTTCATCCACTGGCAGTTGTCTGGAGGGCTGTAACGTATTATCCCTATATTCTCCTGGGCATTATTGTATTACCCATTTGGTTACGTACATCAAGGGTTTTAAAACCAAATAAAACGATGGGTTGATTATGGGGCTGGTTTTGGTTTTTTTTCAATTTAACCTTGAGTTTTATTCTTGCCTCAAGATATTTAAACAGGCATCAAAGACTTTACGTGCAGCCATGTATGGGCTGATATGGCCTTCAACAACTGCATTTTTCATCTGATCGAAGATTTTTTCGACGAAAGGATTACCAAATACCGCCTGGTGTAGATATTCCTGAAGGCTTTCTGTCATCAGGTTTACGGCTTGTTGATTTCTATTGATTTGAAAGAAACCATTGGCATGGGTCAGGGAGAAATAATCCTCCATCATTTGCCAAACAGTATCAATGCCTTCACCCGTAAGTGATGAGCAAGTTTCAACCCTGGGAGTCCAGCCCGAGGGGGTTGGAGGAAATAGATGTAACGCGCTTTGATACTGAGCTTTGGCTTGAATGGCTTTTGGAATGTTATCCCCGTCGGCTTTGTTAATGATTATAGCATCGGCCATTTCCATGATACCTCTCTTGATCCCCTGCAGCTCGTCGCCAGCTCCTGCCAGCATAAGGAGTAAAAAGAAATCAACCATACTATGTACAGCAGTCTCCGATTGTCCTACACCCACTGTTTCGATAATGATGACATCGAAGCCGGCAGCCTCGCATAGCACAACTGTTTCACGGGTTTTGCGGGCAACCCCGCCTAAAGACCCTGCCGAGGGTGAGGGTCTGACATAAGCGTTGGGGTCGACGGCCAACTGCTCCATTCGGGTTTTATCACCCAAGATACTTCCTTTCGACCTTTGACTGCTTGGGTCGATGGCCAATACTGCTACCTTATGCCCCTTACCTGTAAGAAAAGTGCCAAATGCCTCAATGAAAGTACTTTTGCCCACCCCCGGAACACCTGTAATTCCTATTCTAATGGATTGTCCTGAATTAGGGATACATTTTTCAATAATTTCCTGCGCTATTTCCTGGTGCTCTGGCAAAGCACTTTCTACCAAAGTTATTGCCTGAGAAAGGCCTGTACGGTCACCTTCCAGAATTTTCTTTACGTACCATTCGGCGTCGTGCGTACGCTTTCGTCGTGGGAGTTTTTTCAGCAGCTCTTCATTGATTTGGGGAGGTTGTTCAATGCCTTCGTTTACCTTTAACGCCGACTTGTTTTTATCCTTATCCATACAGTAATGTTTGAATTGCAAAGTTAGTAAAGCCTATGCAGTATGATTTCTCTATCCTTTTCCATCATTGCGGTATAAACTTTGTATCTTTAGGGGCGTCATTTTAGTTGAAATTTTTCACCCATTTAATTCATCGACAATGAAAACCATTACGAAAGTTTTTACAGTTACTCTGGTATTAATGGTATTGGCTGGATGCCAGACCCGCAAAGTTACCCGTGTAGAAACCGGACAAGTGATTGACCTCAGTGGCAGGTGGAACGATACCGATGCCCGCCTGACAGCCGAATCCATGATTCAGGACTGCCTGAATGCCCGATGGCTGGCAGATTTTAACCGCGAAGCTGGCCGCAGGCCTGTAGTTATTGTAGGTTTTGTTAAAAATAAAACCAGCGAACACATTGATGCTGAACCGTTTTTAAAAGACCTGGAAAAGGCCTTCATCACCTCCGGACAGGTACGGCTCGTTCAGGGTGGTGAGAAACGAGAGGCTATAAGGGCTGAAAGGGCCGACCAGCAAGACTTTTCTGCACCCGAAACCATGAAAAAGTGGGGCAAAGAGGTGGGCGCAGATTTCATGCTTCAGGGTACCATTTCTTCTATTATTGATACCTATAATAATGAGAGGGTAAACTTTTACCAGGTGAATCTCGAACTTACCAACCTCGAAACTAACGAAATCGTGTGGATTGGCGATAAAAAGATCAAAAAATACGTGAATAAGTAAGCTGTGTTTTGTGGCAGCCGCATTGAGTACAAAACTTGGTGCGGCCTTTATTTTTTTAATACAACCTATGATAAAAAGGGTACATTGGTTTCTTTTCATTTCTATTACTTACCTGCTTGCAGGATGTGCCACTTATTACCAGCAGAGTGTTGCCTTTCAGGAGCGTTTGCAAAAAGGTGACCTTCCCGAAGCCCAGAAGATACTGCTGAAACAAGAGAAAGAATCCGGAGGCAAAAATCGCTTTCTCTATTGGTGCAACAGAGGATGGGTAGAGTATATGCTTGGCAATTACGAAGAAAGCATCCGTTTTTTCAACGAAGCAGACCTTTATATTGACGACCTCACTAAAAACTATGGCACCGAAGCCCTGGCTTTACTAACTAATCCCGGGGTTAAACCCTACGTGCCTGAAGACCCTGAAAAAGTAATGGTCAACTATTATAAGGCTCTGGCATTCATTAAGCTGGGAAGGTTTGAAGATGCATTGGTGGAGGCGCGTCGTATTCCTCAGAAGCTTTATGAGTTGAACGATAAATACAAAAACCGGAAAAATCGCTATTCCGACGATGCTTTCGCTCATATTTTAACCGGATTAATCTACGATGCGACCGGCGATGTCAACAATGCTTTTATTGCTTATAGAAATGCGATAAGGGTTTACGATTCTATTATCACTCCACAGTTTGGTATTCCCGTTCCAGAACAGTTGAAGGCCGATGTAATGCGAACTGCCTGGCTGACTGGTTTTCAGGAAGAAGTGAAATTCTTTGAAGATAAGTTTAATCTTAAATACCAACATATACCGTTGCAGGGTGGTTATGTGGTTTTTTTCTGGGAGAATGGATTAGGGCCGGTCAAAGATGAATGGAGTATAATGTTTACAAAGATTGATGGCGCCGGAGGATGGGTGACCCTTGCGAATGATCAATTGGGTATGGAATTTCCTGTATATATAGGGAATTTAGACTCCAAATCAAAAGGAGCGTTTTCCGATTTATCAGTCTTTAGGGTAGCTTTTCCAAAATATATTCAGCGACAACCTGTTTACTCCACGGCATCAATTGCCGACTCAACGGGTAAAAACGTCTGGTCTTTATACAAAGCAGAGGATCTGAATGCAATATTATTGAAAACGCTCGAGGATCGTATGTGGAGGGAAATGGCCTCAGGCTTGGCTCGGCTTGCCTCAAAAAAGGCTTTGGAAGCGGCCGTGAGAGAAGGGGATAAAAATATAGGCGCTTTGGTAGGCATAATTAATGCTGCTACCGAAAAGGCAGATACCCGCAACTGGCAGACCCTTCCTGCTGAAATTCATTACACACGATTAATGCTACCTGAAGGTAAGCATGTCATCAAACTTACCTTGGAAGGGAAAATGGGTACACGCGAAATACCTATTCAGGTCGAAGTGAGAAAAGGCAGAACAACCTTTATTAATTGGCGTACCCTCGACTTTGCCGGATTTCGTTGATTAAAAACGGTATCTGATATTTAATCCAAAACCATCTGCCGTAAATCCATCGGCATTCACAATGCCTAATATCGGGCGCCAATCGAGGCCAATGCTCAACGGTATATCGAAACGGTATTCAAAACCCACTTCTCCGGCTACACCAATACTTACCTCATCACCTATGCTCATTATGCCGCCCACCCCCGGATAGAACAGAAAACCATTACCAACCGGGAAAAGCCAGTCATATAATCCGGCCACAATCAGATTGTTGTGATTGACCGAAAGGTTCCCGTGAAGCCGGTCGCCATAAATGGGCAAAACTGCATCAAGGGCTGCCGAACCTCCATAAGTATCCCCTAGTCTTAAACCTAACTCAAAACCGCCCGGAAGCCTGCGTTGAGCCATTGATTCAGTATTTGAAAGCATTAACAGAAAGAATAAGAATACCCAAAAAACTTTTCTCATAGCTGTTCGTTAGATAATATTATGGCTTGCAAAACTAAACAAATTGGCCTACTTCAGAGAGTGGGCGCTATCTTTGCATCTTAAAAATTAAACGATGAATATACCTGATGTAATACTTAAGCGATGGAGTCCCAGGGCTTTCCGGAATGACCCTATTCCCAAGGAACATTTAAAATTAATGTTGGAAGCAGCCAGACTGGCTCCCAGTTCCATGAATGAGCAGCCTTGGTTGTTTTTTGTGGGTCTAAAGGGTGACGTAACCTGGCAAAAGATCTTCGAAACCCTTATGGAATTCAATCAATTATGGGCTGTAAATGCCCCCGTTCTCATAATGGCAGCCGGTCGTAAAACGTATACCGTTAAAGATATTGGGGAAAACGATGCATGGGCCTACGATACAGGTCAAGCTGTGGCTTATTTATCTCTTACTGCCATGCATCTGGGTGTTTTTACCCATCAAATGGGTGGTTTTGATAAAATTAAGGCAGCACAAGCTTTTCAACTGCCTCAGGATACAGAACCTTTGGTAATTATTGCAGCCGGATATAAGGCTGAGCCTTCTATCTTACCCCCGAAAATTGCTGCATTGGAAGTTGGACCAAAACCCCGACGCAGTTTAGATTCTATTGTTTTTGGAGATGAGTATGGAAAGCCATTAAATCTCTAAGCCAATGCCTCATCTAATAGATATTTGTAAAGGTTATTAGATTGACTTCTTACTTGTGACATCATCTTGATTATGAAAATCTCTGTATACTCATTATTGTTGGTTATTCTCTTTTTGGGTGCTTGCGGCGGGGGAGAAAAGCCCGTTTTGAAAGAAAAGGGAGAACAAAAAGTGTCGAAAGTTTATCCTGCTTTTAATGGAGATTCTGCCTTTAACTTTGTTAAGCGTCAGGTTGATTTTGGCCCTCGAGTTCCCAATACGGAAGCAAGTATTCGTTGCGCAACCTGGATGATGCAGACCTTACAACGTTATACTCCCCATGTACAGGTGCAGCAATTCAAGGCCAGAGCCTACAATGGTTTGATACTTAATGGTCGAAATATTATTGCCTCTTTCAATTTGGATGCCAAAGCACGTATATTATTGGCTTCCCATTGGGATTCGCGTCCATATGCCGATCATGACCCCGACCCGGCAAACCATCGCAAACCCATCGACGGAGCCAACGACGGAGCCAGTGGGGTTGGTGTGCTTTTAGAACTTGCCCGTATCATGCATCAGCATACCCCTTCCATTGGTGTCGATATTGTCTTGTTCGATGCAGAAGATTATGGCCCCCCTAGTGATTTGCAAACCGGTGAAGGAAACGACTGGTGGGGATTGGGTTCTCAATATTGGAGCCGCAACCCGCATCAGCCCGGCTATCAGGCCAGGTATGGCATTCTGCTCGACATGGTGGGAGTGCAAAACCCAACTTTTCCAATGGAGGGTTTTTCTCTATACTATGCCCCTTCGGTGGTTAAAAAAGTGTGGGATGTAGCAGCAACCTTAGGTTATGGTAGTGCCTTTATCCCTGAACCTGGTGGCTATATAACCGACGACCATTACTATGTGAATAAAATTGCTCGCATACCTATGATCAATATCATTCACTTAGAGAGAAACCCGGATGGAGGAACTTTTTATCCCTATTGGCACACTATGGGTGATTCTATCGACAAGGTTGACGAAAACTCTCTGCAAATGGTAGGAGAAGTGCTCGTTAAGGTAATCTACGATGAGTAATTAATCATTGTCATTGGCATACCACTCGGCAAAGGAGGTTACGGTTTCCCTAAGCTTTAAACTGTGAAGCCGCACCGTTGCAGGTAGCAATGGTTTGAGCGTTTCTGCAAAATAGATTAACAGGTTTTCACTCGAAGGCTGAAAATCAACCCAAATCACTTTCGCAAATAAATCATTATCTGTTTCACAAAAGTTGCTTTTGTAACGACTGTTGAGAACCAAGGCATGGTCGAACCGGTCAATGATGGCACTTTTTACAATCTTTTTTAAGTCGCCAAAATCCATTACCATACCATTTTTGGGCGAAGACGGGTCATTCAGAGGTTGGCCTTTGATGGTTACAAATAGTTCGTAAGAATGTCCGTGTATATGTCGGCAGGGGCCGTCATGCCCGCTCAAGGCATGGGCCATCTCAAATTTAAATTCTTTGGTAATTCTTATGAATTGCATTAACGCTTAATGACTTTAATGGCTTGAGAATGGTTTGTCTTCAGTAAATAAAGACCCGGTTTAAGCTGATGGGTATCTATTCTGAGGGTTTCTGATGAGTTCCCTTGAGTTTCTATTATCACTCTGCCTGTTACATCAGTTATCCATACGGTAAAATGGGGGTTGGTAGGGGTAGCAATCGATACATTCAAATACTCCATACAAGGCAGAGGCCAGACAAAGGGTTTAGCATCCATTGTTTCAATAGCTGTAGCTCCTCCCCATATGCGGTCAGCAAAAAGAGGTTCATCTATGAAAGGGTTACGGTTGTTTTGGATGGCAAATACAGCATTGTTTCGGTCAGTTTCTTTCTGGCTAATCGGATCGTTGTGGTGCCACTCGAGCAACATTTGCACAGCCCAATCCTTTAAATCGGCTCCATCGACCATTGCATTGCTTTGCCAGCCTTGGTCTTCTTGATAATATCTTGTGCTCATGTAAAAATACGTACGGGCAAAATCGCCTTTGTATTCATCAATTGGCTCGAAGGCTGTGCCTGAGTATCCAGGATAACTGCAGGGACCAAGCTTTGAACCGTTCATCGAGGTCCAGGTGGGATTGTTGACTTCTCCAAAGGGGTAGTTCGATCGGCGATTGTTGACATAGCCATCGGTGGGATAAATATGAAACAGATCAGTGCGCATAGGCATATTGTCGTTAAACCAACTTGAGGGCCACGAATGTTCACGGTTAAAACAATCCCCCTCGCTATTGTAATTTCCACATTCATCCTGATTGAAATAATACACATAAGGAGGGTTCCCTCCCGGAATATCGGAATACATGTCCCATACTGTATTGTTAGGCTTTTTATCCGTCGACTGGAAATGAGTATAAATCGATGAATAGCTTACAGCAGTATGGTTTTTAATTATTTCGTGAAGTTTTGCTCTCAAAGCTTCTCCTGTAAGCCCTTGAACACCATCATAGTAACCCGGAGGTGCCTGGGCAAACAGTATACCGTTAAAAAATATCAATATTGCGATAACAATGCTTATCACAATGTTATGGAGAAAATACTTTTTCATATTTTATTAAAAAAATTGGTTTGCAAAATTACACAGAATTCATTGATTTGATGGAACAACCTTAATTGAGTAAATTAGATTTACTCAACAAGCTAAGTTTTAAAGAAATAAAAAAGGTTGTACCTTTGCAGTCGGTTTCTTACACTTAAATTAGTTAAAAGTCCATGACAAACGACAATTATGGCGATGGCAATCCGGGAGGATTCACACGCCAAGAAGGAGAGGGTGGAGAAGGTTTACGCAGAGAGCGAAAGCCCTTATTTTCAACCTCATTATTGAATTCCAATAGAGGAGCAGGGGAAAATTCTGGAGAAGGGAGCGGACGCAAAAGGCCTCCCCGCAAACGTATTGTTATAAAACCAGGTTCATCTACACCAGTTCAGTCCTCTGAACCCTCTACATCTACGCCCAGAGAAGAGAGGTTAGATCATGGTTCATCCAGATTCTATTACAGTGGAACTTCCGATGATTCCTCAATACCCCCTGCACCTGGGCAGCGTATGCCAACGCAACGAAAAAAGGTCTCAAAGACCGGTCCTAAGAAATACCAAACTAAACGGCAGCCAGGTGCTTTTAAGAAAAAGGGGAAATTTACCGATTCTCCTAAAAAATTTAACGCAAAAAGGACTTTTAAAAAGAAACCTGTATCAAAATCTTACAGACCGCCATTCTTCCCTACCGTTTACGAGGAACCCGTAAGACTCAACAAATATATTGCTGCAGCAGGAGTTTGCTCCAGACGCGATGCTGACAAGCTCATCGAAGCTGGTGAAATAACAGTTAACGGTCAGGTAGTTACCACTCTTGGTGCAAGGGTTAATCCGGGTGATGTTGTAATGTACAAAGGACAGGTATTGCAGGGAGAGCCAAAATACTATATACTGCTTAATAAGCCCAAAGGATATGTTACCACCATGGAGGATCCTGAGGAAAGGCAAACAGTCATGGAACTGGTGAAAAATGCATGCAAGGAACGCATTTTCCCTGTCGGACGCCTCGACCGCAATACAACGGGCTTGCTTTTGCTTACCAATGATGGTGAATTGGCTAAAAAACTGACTCACCCTACTCACCGCATTCGCAAGGTTTATGAAGTTCAACTCGACCGTCCATTGCTAAAGGTAGATATGATGCGCATTGCTGCTGGTCTGGAACTTGAGGACGGTATTGCCGAGGTGGATGTAATTTCATACGTCGGAAATGGCGAGGACAAATCAAAGATTGGTATTGAACTCCACTCAGGAAAAAATCGCATTGTGCGTCGTATTTTTGAGAAGCTTCATTATCAGGTTAAAAAATTGGATAGGGTAGCTTTTGGCAGTTTAACCAAGAAAAACCTTCCCCGCGGACGCTGGAGATACCTCACAGCGCAAGAGGTTAACTTCTTAAAAATGCTTTGATAACCTAGAATTGTGAAGACATATATTTAAGCCCGGGAAACCGGGTTTTTTTGCTTTTCGCTCTTAAACATGATTTGTTTTTATTACCTTAGCAAATAATTTAACCCAAATCCGTCAATAGGAAAAATCTCTAATGACCGTCATTAGAGATTATTGCCTATAAATAATAGATTATCAAAACAATAAAGTTGATAAAGGAATTAAAAAAAGTACTTTTTTTGTGTAAGAATTCCTTACAACGCATGAAGGCATTATATATCGATTTTACGGACAAAGAGATTACACCCTGGGGAGGTATGGCA
>Ga0067045_1027757_pt1 | contig 63175 bp, 48 predicted proteins | sample TerdegcTABiofilm_FD_59184 | JGI IMG/M metagenome (GOLD analysis project Ga0067045, IMG submission 59184) | Combined Assembly of (Gp0054472, Gp0054536) Wastewater bioreactor microbial communities from Singapore -Terephthalate degrading...
CCGGGCCGTATCGGCGGTGCGTCCGGCGGCCCGCTTTTTCCGCCGACTAGGACCGCCCACAATAGACCCATGCGCCCGACTTGCCTCATGCCGCCCCTCACCACGTATGCCGCCGCGCCCGCTCCCTTGCGAATCCTGATCGTGGGAGGCGGCTTCGAGCTGGCACTGGGGTTTTCGGCGTGGCTGGTCGGGCTTCTCGTCGGGATCGATCCTTTCTCGCGCTGGTATTGGACGTGGGAGGGGCTTGCCTGGGGCGGGGTCGCCGTCGTGCCCATGTTGGCGATGGCCGGTGCGGCGTTGGCCGCGCCGGGCAAAGCATGGCGCGAACTCCGCGACTTTTTGGACGTGGTGGTGGCTCCCTTGTTCCGCCGCTGTAACGCTTGGCACCTGTTGCTCCTCTCCCTCGCGGCGGGCTGGGGCGAAGAAGTGCTATTTCGCGGCCTCTTGCAGCGGGGAATCGCAGCGGTCGTCGCCGCCGGGGGCGCTTCCTCTACGGCCGCAAGCGCCGTCGCCGTTCTCCTTGCCGCGCTCGCCTTCGGCCTCGCCCACCCTTTGACCAGGTTGTACGTCGTCGGGGCGACCGTCCTGGGGGCATATTTGGGGCTGTGCTTCGAGTTGAGCAACAATCTCTTCGTTTCGGCCGTAGCGCATGCCGGGTACGATTTTCTCGTGCTGATGTTCTTGGTGCGCCGGGCCAGGGCGAGAGACGCCCGCGAGTACCCAGGGGACGATCGTCGAATCGGCCGTCCGGCGGATACGACCGGAGGTCAGGACCCCGCGGCTACCGGTTCCGCGTCGGGGGACTCCACGTGAATGGTTTGTTCACGGACTTGGATGTTGGCCGGGACGACCGGCGCCGGGCCGCGTCCGTGATCGGAGTAGGTACGATTTCCGCCGGCCCTCTTCGCCTCCGCCAAAGCATGTTGCAGACGTTCGAAAAAGATCTGCGAGGTGTCGTCGCCGTGGAGTTCCGTAACCGCGGCGGCGATCGTGAGCTGAACGGGTTGTCCCTGATACTCGAACGTCGCCGTTTCCACCGATTGGCGGATCCTTTCGACCAAATCCTTCCAACCTCGGGAATCCACCTCGCTGCTCAGCAACAGGAATTTGGCGGTTCCCAGTCGCGCGAAGACCGTCTCTTGCCGGGGGATTTCGCGGATGAAGCGGGCCAGACCGGCTGCGATCTCATTCACGGCCGGGTGACCTAGTCGCTCGTTGCAATCGCTCAGGCGGTCGACGTCCAAGAGGGCGGCAGACAAGGCGCGGCGTCGGCTGCCGGCCCCTTGCCACCAGGGAGCGAGGTGCATCTGCAACCCGAGCGGCGTCAGATATCCCGTGCGTTCATCGGTGCGTCGCCCGGGAATTGCGGCCGAAGCCATGTCTTCGCACACGGCACGGGCAGCATAGGCGGCTTGCAAGTGATCTCGCAGTTGATACGCTGCGGATAAGAGGCGGTTCAAGATGAGGCGGAGTTGTCTTCGCGCGGCGGTCGGTTCACCGCGTACGTCCAGTTGCGAAAGTTCCCGTGCCGCGGCCTGCATGTCGGCAACCGTGGCATCCCAATCGGCCCAGATATCCTCCCGCACAAGGGCGACGTCCGGGGCCGGGCTGTCTTCCCGCCGAAACTGCTCACGGAGCGCCGCCAAGTCGTTCAGGTAATCTTGACCGAGTCGCACCGCGCGGTCCCAATGATCTGCAACCTCGGGTCGGTCCGTCATCTCGGCCCGGCGCAGCTCGCAGTCCATATCGACCAGCGTGGTGATCCAGGCCGTATTGCGCTCCTCGGCAACCGCCAGAAACTCAAGATCCTCGCACGGAGTCTCGGCCGATTCCCCGTCTTGCTCCTTCGGCGAGGCCGGGGCTTCGTCCGCCAAGGCCTCGGATGCGGCCGAAGGTTCGGGCCGGGGCGATTCTCCTTGCCCGTCCGCCGAAGCTTCCTCGTCGCTCGGCTGTGGCAGAAAGTCCGGCGGCACGGCCGTTTTCGCGATATCGGCGGCGATTGCGGACCAATTGTTCGCCGCGAACTCCGAAGGGGAGGGCGATGCGTCAGGGGAGGGCGATGCGTCCTCGGCGGTTGGCGCGGCCTCGGCTTTGCTTGGAGGCGAAGCCGCGGGATCCCCCAGCCCCAGCGAACTGCGGAGCTCGGCGAGGTCGGCGGGCAACTCGTCAACGTCGTCCGCCGGCGAACTTGGAGGCGAGGTGGCGTGAAGGTCTTCGGCGGGGGGCTTTGCCGTCTGTGGGCCGGCCTTGGCTTTACCCGCTTTGCCGCCGGCGGCTTTCGCTTCCTCAGCCCCTTCCGCCGCCTCCGCCCGGTGCATAAGCTCGATTTGGCGGCGCAGGTACATCGCCGTGGCAATGCCCAAGAGAAGGTTCAGCGTGGTGACCACGATGAAAAACAGCCACACCATGAGAAACCTTCTCCCTGCCCAAACGGACCGGTGATGCTATCCCGGCCCATTTCCCAAGTCCGGCCGCACTCCGTGGTGATCGCTTTGCCGACTTCCTCCACCCCTGAGCAAGTCTAGCTTATTCTGCCATTGGGAACCCTTGAGAATTGCGAGTTGCGGCCGGAATGCGAGACGGTTCGCGAGGCCCATGCGGCAAACGCTTGCTAAACCGGGACGGGCGTCGTCTCGACGGAGGGGTACTCCTCACCGCGGGGAATCGCCGAGTTTACCGATTCCACGTCATTCCAGGGCGGCGACGGCGGATCGGGCGAGCGGCGTTCCGGGACGCGTCCGCCGCATTTCGCCGCGTAAATCCGCAGGATCAGATCCTCGTATCCCTGCACGGTCCGCTCGATGCAGGCTCGCTCCGCCACGCGTTGATGGCTGGCCAATCCCATGACGCGCGCCAAGTGCGGATTGCGGAACAGCTCCAGGCAGCGCTCGGCCAGCGTCTCGGCATCTCCCGGCGGTACTAGGAAGCCGTGGATGCCGTCGATGACGTTCTCCGGTATCGAACCGACGCGAGTCGCGACCACGGGCTTGCCGCAAGCCATGGCCTCTAGAATGGCGAGCGGGTTGGCTTCCATGTGAGAACTGAGCACGGCCAGGTCGGCGCAGGCCAGCAGGTTGGGGACGTCGCTGCGCGTACCCAAAAACCGAACGATGCCTGGCGGTAGCAGCGTGGCGCTCAATCGTTCCAAGGCCGCGCGGCGCGGCCCGTCGCCGATGATCCAGAAGCGCGCGGCGGGATCTTGGGCGAAGATGCGGACGGCCGCCCGAAGAAACAGCTCATGATTCTTCTCCGGACGCAAGGCCGCCACGATGGCCGCCACATGGGCGTCATCCTCCGCACCGAGCGAGCGTCGCAATTCCCAGTCCGGCGGCATGAGGCGAAACCGCCGGGTATCCACGCCGTTGACCACCACTTGCACACGCGACGGGGGACAGCCTTCATGCTCCGCCAGATATCTTCCATGGCTGTCGGCCACCGCGATAAAGGCATCGGTAATGGGGGCCAACAAGCGATTCAAGAATTCGACGCGGTCGGGCAACCCGGTAGAATGCAAAGCGGACGCGATCACGGGCACGCCCGCAAGGTAGGCCGCCAACCGGCCCCAAAACATCTTGTCCCCGCCCGTCCCCACGGTAACCACGGCATCGATCCGGCGTCGCCGCATCAACCGGGTCAAGCGAGGTAGGACGCGGAGGTCGTACTTGTGAGCCAAAAGGCCGGTGAACGTCGGCACCTCTCGGGACAAAGTTTCCCCGAGCGGTCCCAGGTATTTCAGGCAACACAATTCCGGCGCGAAGAGCCGTCGGTCTAGGCGTCGCACGATTTCGGCGAGCAACGTCTCGGCGCCTCCCACAGGCATGCACGTGATGACGAACATCACGCGGAGCGGCTCACGGCTCCCCAGCGGCGGATGGACGCGGCGCCGACAAAACACGCTCCGCGGAGCGTGCCGGATGGGATCGGTTATAGGAAACGACATGGCTATCCTTTCGCAAGCCACGGCCATGGATTGTTCGCAGCCAGCCGCCGGAACAGCGTCGGGCAGGGGGCCGGAACAGACCGGCGGCACGGATCGTTCGCCCGGGCGTCGTCCAGCGGCGGCAGCGACCTTCGGCGCGGTCGCTTTTGCGGTACGACTCCGTCGCGGTAGGACCTGTTTCAGATAATTGCTGATGACCTGCTTTTCGTCCTCGCTCAGGAGCGTCTTGCCGCGCCAGGCCCAAGCGGCCGACAAGGCCAGCGCCGCCGATAGCGAAAGCGGGCCTGCCAAAGCCAATAACGGTAGCGCAAAAACCACCGCGACGCCGAGGTCCGACTGCCAGCCCAGACGCCGGCAAACGGCGGCGAGGATGAGGAGGGCGGTCAGGTTCGCGGCGGCGGTGGCGGCCACGGCGCCCGGCAAACCGAAGACCGGCAACAAAACGCCGTTGAGGGCCACGTTGACACCCAATCCCGCCGCCAGGGCCGCTCCGGCGAGCCAGGTCTTTTCCGAGCAGATCAGGTAATTCTGCAAGATCACGAACATCGCGTACCATAGGCAGTAGGTAACGGTGAGGGGGAGAATCTCCAGCCCCGCCGGATACTTGCCCGCGAACAGGACTCCGAAAACCCAGGGTGCGGCGGCCAGCAAAATCGCGGAAGCCAGGCAGAGCATTCCTCCGAACAGCTTCAACAACAAGCGCGTCTGCAATCCCACCGCTGCGCGACGGCCCGACTCCCATTCGCGACTCAAATGGGGCACTGCGATCCCGGCCGTCATGGCGGCCAGCGAGACCATCAAGGTGGGCACCAAGCGCGAGGCGTGATAGTCTCCCAAGCGGGCCAGCGCCGCCGCGGGACCCTCCGGCAACAGATGCAAAATCATGTAGCGATCGGCGGTCTCGAACAAGTTCGAGACGGTCGATGCCGCCCAGAGGGACGCGCTGAAAGCCAGAATCTTGGGCCAAAACTCCCGATGGCCCAGCGGTGTTTCACCGGCCGAATCGGCGAAGGGGGCGCCGCGCAGCCCCCACAGTGCCGCGGCCGCGGTGACGGCGCACGCCGAGCCGTAGGCCAGCATGACGCTGACGGCGGCATTCTTCCAGATCAAGAGCAGGCCCACTCCCACCGCCGCGAAAAGCACGCTGTTCGCCAGTTGCAAACCGGCGATCCAAGCCGTGCGCCGGAGGGCGGTCATCAATTCGTACAAGAAGTTGAAGGCTGTGACGGTCAACAGGACGCCGGCCAAGAGGCGGACGGTGGACGCCTGGCCGGGATTGTTGAACAACAGGCCGGCCAACGGTTCGGCGGCTAATAAGACGACGCCGGTTCCCGAGACGGCCAGGATCGCGTAAGCCGTCGCCGTCCGTCGAATGAAGGTCCGCAGACGCCCTCGCTTGCGATAGTGCTCCACATACCGTCCGAGACAACCGGCCAGGGCCAAGACGACAAGCGGACCGGCCGTCATCAAGAAGCCGAACGAGGCGTCCCACAGGCCCAGCTCTTGCGGGTCCAACCGGCGGCAAAACCACGTCGCACGAACAAACCCCACGGCTCGTTGAAGCACCGCCGCCGCCATCACGACCATGACGCTGCCGGCTAGCGTATTCCAGACGCCACCGGGGATTCGGCCGAGAGACGCGGGCGGAGGCGGGGCCGGAACGCCGGGCGTCACTTCCCGAACGGAGGTAGTCGTAGCATCATCCATGGAACCATCCGATGCCATATTCTCAATGAACGGCGACATCCCAGGAAGACGGCGGGGCCGATACATGGTCTTCCGGATCGCACGCCGATGAAGCGGCTTCGACCAGCGGGAAGGGCGTGTGCGCGGCCGCTCCCGCGACGGCCCGGCCATCCGCGACGTCGGCGAACGATTCCGAAGAACGCCGCGATTCCACGGTGCCGACTTGCGAGATCGGCGTGGGCAAGTCGATCAAGCGACGGTCCACCGTTACCCGATTGACCATTCGAATCCACGGGTCATCACCGTGAAAACGGCGGAGCACGAAGCCCTCGCACGGCGGCACGTTGTAACCCCCGTGGGCCGTGCATACGGCGACGTAACCGCACTCTCGTGCCGCCGCGATCGCGAACGGAGGGGAGTTTTCGGGCCGTCCGAAGGGGAAGGCGAATCGCACGACGGGGGCCGAAATCATGTCCTCCAGCGCCCGCCGCGATTCGGTCAACTGCCGGCGTGTCTCGTTGTCGTCCAATCCGCCGAAATCGCAATGACTCCAGGCGTGGGAGCCGATTTCCACGCCGGATGCGGCCAAAGCGCGGAGTTGTTCCGGGGTGTGAGGCAGGGGTGCCGCGCCGAAGAGACGATCGTGCTCGAACGGGCTGCCGCGAAGCACATTCTCCGCCGTAACAAAGTAGGTGCAGGGAACGGCGTGCTCGATCAGGAACGGCAAGGCGACGCGAAGGTTGTCCTCATAACCGTCGTCGAAGGTGACGGCGACCGTGGGACGATGGCTGCCATTGCCCGCGACGAGTCGCTCCCGGGCCTCTTGCAGGGAGATCAGATCGGCGTGCTCCAGGAGCCAATGCATTTGGCGAAGAAACGCCCGGGGATGCGTCGTCCAAGGCGTAGCGCGATCCTCATGGATGCGGTGATAGAACAAGACCGTGACGGGCGCGACACCGGCGGCCGCCCATTCTCGCAGCCGCCGTTTTCGTTTTGGTAGTGTGGCCCAATAGTAGGCCGCCAAAGCCGGCAATCTCCAGTGTTCCCACATGGCTCGTGTTTTCGTGAAGAAGTGTTCGCGTTGGAGGTCGGTGAGCGTGTCGCCGCTTTCATTCCTCCGCCGACGGTGCCGGATCTCTGCGGCCGTCTTCGCCGTCGCGCGAGGCGTCGCCGCTTTCGGGTATCGGCGCGGACTCTTGGGACGGCCGCCGATCAAAGAAAGGCCGCCTTTTAAGGAGATGCCGCCCAAATTGCCGTGCGGATTTAGCCCACCGCCATAATCGGAACCGCAACCGTGCGGCGAGATGTGGGGCGGCAACACGCCATCGGCACATGGGCCGCGGCTCGGCGCCCAAATACGCCTTGTACGGCTCGTCGCCGCGGCAAAAATCGTAATGGTGGTACCCTTGTCGAATCGCGTCCTCAATGCACAGCAGGTTTCCCAGATTGCCCGGCGAGAGGTGCATCGCCTCCGGATCCATGCCCGATTGATAGGTGTAGAGCGTTCCCGCCCCGCGGAATTGGTATTCGGCCACGATCGGCCGGCCTTCCCATTCCAGCCAGACCAAGTTCAATTGGTTTTGGTCCAGCGCTGCGCGAGCAAAGCGCCGGTGGAACTCGCAAAAACGCGGGGAGGCGAAGCACCCGGGCCGGCCGCGGCTCGTCCATAGGGCCTGATGTAATCGCTCTAGGATCGCGAATCCGTCGGCCAATTCCGCCGGCGAACGGACGCGGTGCAGCTTCAAGCGGGGATCGTGAAAATACTGCTTCGCGAGGCGTCGAAAGCGACGCCGGGCGTTGGAGGACAGACCCGCGAGGTAGTCGGGCCAAGTCTTGGGCAAGGCGATCTGCCAACCGCTGGGCGCGGGCCGTCGCTCGGCCGGGCAACCCGCCTGTCGCAGGTAATCCACAAGGGATTGAACGGTAGGCTCCGCGACCTCCACGCCGGACAGATCCAGTGCGTCCCACCAGGTGTTTTTCCGGGCCGATGAGCGGTATCCCGACTCGCGTTCAAGGTCGCCGTGGTACGGGAGGTCGCTCGCTGCGGATCGGCCCTCGAGCAAATACTGTGCGAAGCGTCGGGCGGCGGCGTCTTCGTCTCCCGGACGGCACAGCAGACCCAGGTAGTCGCCGCACACCTCGTCCTCGCCCAAAAAGCTCACGACTCGACCCCAAAGCGGATGGCGGCGCACGTACCACGGCGCCAAAGCCCGAATGCAGTTACGATCATCGATCCAGGCCAGGACGCACAACTCGGGACGGCGGCCGCGCGGCCGCTCCCGCCCGTACACGTCCCACCAATGCATATTCCAGATGCGACTTCGAAACGGCTGATCGCCGGCGAGTTCGTCCCAAGCCTGGGCGTGGCGTTCCACTTCTTCGCGCGAACGCCAACGCATCACGCGATGCCCGACCCGTTCCGAAGCGCCGCGAGGTGCGTCGATCTCCAAAGTTTCCAAGAGCATATTCATGGTGGCTCCGCCGATTTCCACGAAAAACGGAGAATCACGGCGACGGCCGTGGAGGAGTCTCTCGGCCGCCTAACGCCGCGGATTCCTTGAAAAGTGTGGGTTACGCGGCTGCTAATGCAAGTTTGAGTTGAAGATATTCTCCGGCCGGACGATGTGGCTACGTGTTCGCGGATCGCGTCGGCGACAAAGTCGGCAGATTCGTTCCAACCGTGCGTCCGGTCGAGCCGCGGAAATTCGGTGTGCTTCGCAGCCCGCCGCTTCGCGAGTGAGCTAGGTTTACGTAAGGCCGGGTCCGGGATTACGGTCGCGGACCGCGTTTTCCCTTATGGGCTGATCGAGGATCGCATTCATGGAATCGTCGTCGCTTTCATTCCGGAGTTCGTCTTCGCCGGATTTTTCGCATCGCATGGACGCACGCGTGGGCCGCTCATGGGCGGCGTCCGAGGCGGAACCGCAGGCCGGTTTTTGGCGGTCGGCGAGCCGTCGTCCCGCCTTATGGCTGATCCCAGCCGCAATCGTATGGTTGGTGACGGCGGCCTATGTGGCGATCCGCCCGACCGAATGGGAGGCCGTGCAGGCGGTCAGCGTGCGGGCGCAGGAGGCGTCTGCTCAGGGAGACGCGCGTTGGTTGGACGGCGATCAGCGGAAGTCGCTTCAGGAGACGCTCTTGGAGTTATTTCGTTCCCGAGCCGTTCTGGAAGCCGCCTTGCGCGAAGTGGATCACCCGGCGGAACCGCCGACGGCGGACGGAACGAACGAGATCGTCGATCCGCGGCGAATCGACCGGTTGCGTCGCGTCATCAAGGTCACACCGCCGCAGGGGGCCGACCTCGGCTCGTCGGATATCCTTTGCCTGCATGTGAGAGATACCGACAAGACCCGCGCCGTGAAATTGGCCGAGGTTCTTTGCCGGCAGGCCGATCGAAAGTGGCGGGCGCTGCGTCGGGAGAAAGCCGGTGCCGCGGCCGCGGAGTGGGAGCAAGCGGTTCGTACGGCGGAATTGGAACTCCGGCGGGTCAATGAACGACTGGCCGCCATGGAGAACGACTTGGGGCCGCGATTGCCCGAGTTGAGGGCCTGGGCGGCCGGTCCCGCCGGCGATACCCCGCTGACGAAAAGGCTTTCCGAGCTGAGCACGGAGTTGCGGGCGACGGAGGTCGAGCTGGCCGACACGGAGGGGCTTCTCCAGGACGTTCGGGCCGCCGTGACGGATTCCTCGCGACTCCTCGACGCCGCCAACGCCCTGATCAAGCGCGAGCCGAGCATCGAACAATGGAAGACGGCTTGGGTGGAGGCCCAAGTCCGATTGGCCGATGCGCGGGGACGGATGACGGATCGGCACCCGGAGGTCGTGGCCGCCGCCGCGGCCGAGCGCGAAATCCACGGCCGACTGGTCGAGGAGCTGTCCGCCTTCGTATCGATCTTGGAGGGCGAGCGCGATGACCTGCGCGAAAAATGCGGCGTCTTGCAAGCGCGCATCAACGCAACGAACGAGGAAATCCGCGAACTGGCGGCGAAGCGGGTGGAGTATGCGAATCTATCGAGCGAGCGCGAGCAGCGGTTGGCCGTCTTGCAGAACGCCCGGCAACGAGAAGACGATGCCCGGCTGGCCGCCGACGCCGTCACATCGACGCAGCTCCTCATTCCCATCGAGGGTGCCGAGACCGGCTTGGATCCGGTCGGGCCGGGGCGAGCAACGATCCTCGCGGCGGGCTTGGTCGCGGGAATCCTCTTCGGATTCGGCGTTCTGGCGTGGTGCTTGCCGACTTGCGACGCACCGCATGCCGTGATTCGCGAGGAATCGACCGTCGCGCGCGGAAGCCCCGGCATGCCGTCGGTCGCGGAACGTCGATTCGCCGAAACACCCGTGGAGGACGCCGGCCCGGTCGCCGATGTTGCGGCCTCGTCCCCGAAAGAGACGCCGGCGGAACCACCGGTCGTCGTTGAACCGCCGACCGGCATCGCGACTGCCGCGGGTCGGCGGGAGATGCTTTCCATTTGGACTGCTTCGGAGGGACCCCTTCCGGATACGAAGAACGAGGCCGTCGCCGGCTTTAGCGCGGCCTTGATCCGTGCGGCGGCGGAGCAGTCCGCAACTCGTTGACCATGCCCTGATGGATGCCTTTCCCGAATACGACGTTGCCTTCCTGGCCGGCCTGGCGGCGATGACGGTCGCCGTCTGGATCGGGCGGTTCGCCGCGCGCCACGGTCCCGCCTGGACCGCCGCCGGCGTGATTCTGACGGCCGTCTTCTTCGGCTACCCCTTCTTCCATTGGGACGTCTCTCCGGTTCCCTTGACCATCGATCGACTGCTGTGGGCCGTCATGGTCGTGCAGATGGTATGGTGGATTCGCCCGGCGCACCGTCTGGGAGCGTTCGCGGCGACCTGCCATGATGCAACCTTGGGGATTGCGATCGGAGAGACGCGCCGTGCGTCGTCCGACGTGCAGCCTTATGGTAGCGCGGTTCCCAGCGTACATCGCGCGCAATGGAGCGTGCGACGCAGCCTTGCAGCGGTTCCTGCCGCCGATTGGTTCCCCTTCGTGTGGGTGATCTATCTGGGTGTCTCGGCCGGCGTGACGGCAGCCGCGGGGGGCGGCGCCCAAGCCGCCGCTTCGCGATGGCTGTTCTTCTACGCCTTGCCTCTCGGGGTGTATGCGGCCTTGCGGACCGCGAGATTCGGTCGCAAGCAGGTTCGCGGCGTCCTGATCGGTTGCGTCGTGTTGGGCGGCTATCTTACCATCATGGCCCTTCTCGAGACGGCGGGGGCGCGGGCCTGGATCTTGCCCCGCTACATCGCATCGCCGGAATACGCGGAATTTTTCGGCCGCGCGCGTGGGCCGCTCCTCAATCCGATCGGCAACGGTTTGTTGCTGCTCGTCGCCTGGTCCGCGGCCTGGGCCTTGTGGCCGGACGCCGCTCCGCGCGGCCGCGCGATCCTGATTTCGGCGGGGTGCTGGATAACGGTGGGGCCGGCCTGCACGCTGACGCGAAGCGTCTGGATGGCGGCGGCTGCGGCGGCCTTGTGGTTGCTGACGGCCATGGTTCCGGCACGGCTCCGGCGTCGCACCGCGGCGACGTTCGTCGCTCTCGCCGCCGTCTCCGCCGTCGTACTGTCGGGACGCGTGTTGGAGCTGAAACGCGACCGCGATCTGAGCGCCTCCGCGGCCGCCGAGTCCGTTCGGCTTCGACCGATCTTGGCGGCGGTCGCGCTTCGCATGGCGAGCGACCGACCTCTGTTGGGCTTCGGGTTGGGGCAGTACGATCGCGCGAAGTTGCCCTACTTGTCGGAACGAAGCGGCCCGTATCCCTTCGAGCGGGGACGGCCGTACACGCAGCACAACGTCTTCCTTTCGCTCCTCGTGGAAACCGGCGTCGTGGGACTGGCCGGCTTTCTGCTCATGCTCGCGCTGTGGTTCCGCGACGCTTGGCAGCGCGTCTTCGGCGCGGATTCCTCTCCGCCGGAACGGGCGGCCGCGATGGTCCTGGGGGCGACGATCCTCGCTTACGCCGTGAACGGAATGTTTCACGACGTGTCGATCATTCCGCAAGTCCATCTCTTGCTCTTCGCCGCGGCCGGCTTCTCTCGCAGCGCGATCAGCGGAACAGCTCATCCCGAAAGATGACCAGCAGGATTCCGCCCGTCACGGTCATGAGAAAAAGCACCAGCAGCAATGCCGGCGTCAGCGGGCTTCTCCAGGGATCGGAGCGACGGCGATAGATGAAGCGTGCCGGTTGCGGTTTGCCGGTGCCTGCCGGCGAGGTCTTTTCCGCGAAATGCCAGGGCGCGGTTTCGTCCTCCAGTTCGGCCGCGAAGCGAACGGCCGCGGGGGCAGGAGGGATGGGACGCACTCGCAAGCCCGCGGCTCCCTTGGAGTCATCGTCCGCTTCGGTGTCGGGCGACCAGACCTCGGCGACGGGATACGGCAGTTCCTTGCCCGCGGCGCGAAACTCCGAGAAAAGGCGTCGGTCATACTCGCGCTTGCGAACGGGATCGAGCAAGCACACGCGGGCGGCTGCCAGCTCGTTTAGCAGCTTCTGGCAAGCCTCGGCGTAAGGCCCCGCCTGAAAGCGGCGAACGTGCCCCATCTGTCGATCGGCCGCGTTCTGAATCACCTCCCTGTCCGTTTCAAAGGGTGCAATTCCCAGCAGCCGGTAGTGATGCGGCGGTTGTTCCTGCGGCGGGATGCCCAACCATTTTCGATACGGATCAAAGGACTCGCTCATAGGCCTATTATGCCCTCGCGGCGGGGAATTTTCCTAGCGGTCGGAGGGAGGCGATCGTGGGCGGCCGTTTCAGAGTCCGCGGCGTCAATTCCACAACAGCCCCGCGTAACCGACCACCTCCCGCGTGTCGCCCGAGGCATCCGCGCTGGTGGCATAGCCCACCTGTTCGCAGCGGTTCAGTCTTCCCAATCGCCGCAGGGTCTCCATGACCAGCACGGCGGGGCGGTAGCCGCACATCTTGATGCCGCGTCGCCGCACCGTTTCCCACAATAGCCGCGGGTCCGGACGGCGCAGGGCCTCCAGGGCCTCCGCATCGAGTTTGCGGGTGGTGGCGTCGTCGGAGTAGTGATGCATGTCCGTGGAAACGACTAAGAGCGGAGGTTCCGGGAGCGACTCCAAGAGCTTGGCCAAGGCGTCGGCGGCCCGGCACAGCATGTTGTAGTCGCCTTCTCGAATCACAAGCCCCAGCACTTGCGCGGCCGGGGCCAAACGCGCCAAGATCGGGAGTTGCACCTCGATGCAGTGCTCGGCCGCGTGGGCCATGGCGTCGGCTTCGAAGGGCGGCACGCAGTCCGCGATCCGCCGCGCCAAATCGGGATCGGAGTGCAAGCTCAGTCCCGGCAAGGCCCAGGTGCGGTGCGGCGCCACCGCCCAGTCGGAACCGTGCGGCATGTGCTTCGGCCCGAAGATCAGGACTTTGGCCGGAATCTTGATTCGGGCGAAGACTTGCGCGGCCAGCTTGCCGGAATAGATCCAGCCGGCGTGCGGCACCAGCGCCCCGGCCCAAGTCTCGTTGCCGCGTTCCCTCGGCACCATGGAATCGAGCATTTCGTTCATTTGGTCCAGGTCGGCCGGATAGAATCGGCCGGCGACGGCCGGGCGCCGGACGGATGCCCCGGCGAGCGGCAGACTCGCATTCCCCATTTCCACACTCGGTTCGGTACTCAGGCAATCCAGTCTCCAAACCTCCGCGTCCTCCACGGCGGCGCACCGAAGCCGAGCCAGAGCCCGGCGCAAGATCTCCTCGCTGCTTGCCCGGGGATCATAAACCAAGGCCCAACGGTCCTCCCAAACAGCGCACAGGGTGTGCACTTGCGGATCGTAAGCCGTCAGCTCGCAGGCCGAGCCGGTGCCCAGCAGGCGCGGGTTGCGGAGGATCGTCAACCCGACGCGGAGCGCGGCCACGGACTGCGGGTCTTGACGCACCGACTGGAGTCCGGAAAGGGCGCTTTGCACCAAATCGGCCAGTGTGGCTTGCAGCGGGATTTCGGCGGCGGGCAGCACGCGGCCGGCCTCCAGCACGCGCTCCCCTTGATCGACGGTCTTGATCGAGAGGACCACGCCTTGCACCTCCCCGTCGTAGAGATTGGGCGCATACCAGGTGGGAACGGCCCCGAAGGCCGCGGCCGCCAGATTGTTCCGTGCCAGGGCGGCCAGGCGGTCCAAGTCTCCGCGTCCGGGCCCGGGCCGAGCCGGCGTATCGGCCTGGCCGGAATCCGTCTCCAGAAGATCTCCGAGGCTTGAAGTCAGGGAGTAACCTTCGAATCGTTTCAGGTCCACATCGTCGTCGATCCAAGCGTTTCGCGGCAGCCCGGCCTTCACGCAGACCTGCTCCAAAAAGGTCCGTGCGTCGAAATGGTGCTCCGTCGCCACACTGGGCAGCAAGAGACCGGAGGACGTTCCGCGTGCAATCATCAGCCCGTGGCGCCCGATCTCGACGGCCTGCACGCGATCCTCGCCCGTTTCGCGAATCGTTTCCAATCCCCACAGCAGCCAGACCTCGATCGTGAGGTCGCGCAGCTCCGCGGGCCGGATGGGCGGGAAACGCAGATCGTGTTTGGCGGAAAGTTCCGCCGCAGAGCGCAAGGCCGAGGCCAAGCGAATGCCTTCCCCCAACCTGCCGCAGCAGGCGCGGAGTTTGCCCTGGCGCTTGAGGCTGACGAAAATGCCCCAAACCGGCAGTGAGGCAATTTCGTCCGGCAAAGTCGCGACTTCCGTTCCGGCTTGACCGGTGACGAATTCCGCAACCCAGCGGGCGGCCGCCCGCAATACCGCCTCGCGTTGCGAAGGCGAGAGTTGGGGCGGATTCGGCACCACGCGCTCACCGCCGCTTTCCGCGTTTCCGCTCGAGCCCGATTTGCTATCGAAGTTCATGGCAAACGTCCTTGCTTGTTGGAGAAAACCGCTTTTCCACGAGGTTGCCGCCTTGCGTTCCGGGTCCGTTGGGATCCCCTCGGGCGAAAAAGTGGGAATCGTCGCCCGCCTCCCGACCGCGGCGGCCGAGGCCTTCGGCCGCGGGGCCTACGCCTGCTCGAACAATGCGATCGAAACCGGTTGCCTGCGACTACCCCAATCGCCGGGTCGGCCGGCCGGGTCGAAACGTCCGTGAACCGTCGCCCCGCAATGTGAGCAGCGATTGCCCTTCAGGAAGTATCGGCCGATCGTGTATCCCTCCCGCTCGATAACGCAGCGACGGCAAACGGGACAATAAGTGCTTTGACGCAAAGGGTCGTAACAATTGCCCGTGTAAACATACTTCAAACCCGCATCGCACGCGATATCGTATGCCGCGTTCAAGGTCTCGATGGGCGTAGGGCCGCGATCGCGCAGGCGAAAGTCGGGATGAAAAGCCGTGAAATGAAGCGGGACGTTCGTGCCCAAGTTATGCGCGATCCAGTCGCACATCCTCTTGATTTCGTCGCCCGAATCGTTCGCCTTGGGGATCAGCAGGGTCGTAATCTCGACCCAGACCGCGGTTTCGCGGACGAGGTAGCGTAGGGTATCGAGCACGGGTTGCAAGTGCCCGCTGCAAAGCCCCCAGTAGAAATCCTCGGTGAAGCCCTTGAGATCGACATTGGCGGCATCCATGTAGCGGAAAAAGGCGGGCCGCGCCGCCTCGCTGATGTAGCCCGACGTAACCGCTACGTTCGCGACCCCCGCTTCCCGGCAGGCCTTGGCCGTGTCGATGGCGTATTCCGCGAAGATGATAGGGTCGTTGTAGGTGTAGGCCACACTGCGGCAACCGAGGGCAAGGGCGGCACGGGCAATCGCCTCCGGCGATGCCCTTTCACTCAAGCGCCGCACTTCGCGAGACTTGGAGATGGACCAGTTCTGGCAGAACTTGCATCCCAAATTGCAGCCCGCCGTGCCGAACGAGAGCACGGCCGAACCGGGATAGAAGTGATTGAGCGGTTTCTTCTCGATCGGGTCGACACAGAAACCGGTGCTGCGGCCGTAGGTGGTGAGAACGATGCGGCCGCCCTGGTTTTGTCGCACGAAACAGAAGCCGCGCTGTCCTTCGGCCAAGGCGCAAGCCCGGGGACAAAGGTCGCAGACCAGCCTCCCATTTTCCTCGTGCCACCAACCGCCGGGTTTGATTCCCTGATCGTCCGGCGGAGCTTGGGGAGGATCGGTGATGCGTCGGTTCATGACAAGACCTCCGCAGCCCCTTCGGCAGACGGCGGCAAGGGCGAAAGCCACGGTCGCCGCCGATCCGTGAGAGCCTGCATTTCCGCCGCCTTCGCTCGCCTTCGCTACTTCCATTGTAGAGCGAAGGTCCGGATCGGCCTACCATGTCGCCGGGGAGACCGCCGAGGATTCGACCCGCAAGTGTGAACGGGAGCCGCTTCTAAAAGAGCAGGATCAGGAAGATGCCCACGGCTGTGGAAACGGCGAAGGCCTGAGCGACGTCGCGGCCGAGCTTCCAACCGCCCAGGATGCCCGCGAAGACCGACTTCGCCATCATGTTGGCGATTACCGCGACCACCAGATAGCGCCAGCCGTTGTTCAGAATGGCGGCATCGGTGGAGGCCGTCCGAGCGAGCGACAGCGTAATCGCGTCCATGTCGTGCAAGCCGGACAGAAAGGCCAACGCGAACAATCCGCGATCTCCCAGGCCCTGACGGACGGCGGCCAAGAGGAACAAGACCACGGCGTAGGCGGCTGCAAATAGGATCGCCGTGCGCATTTGCGTGGGGTTCTTAGCGTGAGCGATGAGAGGCGGCGATTGCCGGGCGCGCCGCCAATACGCGAGCGCCGGCAGCAAGGTGGCCGCGGCCATGATCAGCAAGGGAGCCGCCGATCGCAGCAAGAAATCTTGGTTCACCACCAGCATTTCCAAGAATATCCTCGCGAACATGACCGTGGACGCCAAAAGGATGATCACCGCGCCCGCCGGGAGAAGATCGGCATTCTCTTTGACCTGCCGCGCGGCGCTGATGGTGGCGGCGGTGCTGGAGACCGCGCCGCCCAGCAATCCGCTGAGGAGCACCCCCGCGCCCCGCCCCATGAACTTGTAAACGATGTAGCCGCCCAGGCTGATGGCCACGATGAGCACTACCATCATCCACACGTTGAACGGCCGAATGACTCCATAGGGATCGACCGGCGTGTTGGGTAGGACCGGCAGGATGATGCAGGAAATGAGCACGAACTGCATGATGGCGCGGAGGTCGTCCGCGCCCAATTGGTCGGAGAGGCGGTGCATCTCGGGTTTGAATTGCAGGAGCACCGCGATCACGCCGCCTACCACCACGCCGATCTCCATCCGCGCCAAGACGAGCAAGGCCCCTACGCCGTACATCAGCAGTGCAGCCATGCTGGTCGTAATGCCGGGATCGGGTTCCTTCTGACGCATTCTCAGCCATTGCGGGAAGAATAGCAGTCCGACCAAGGCCAGCAAGGCGGCCGCGGGAACCCAGGCCCCCAACATCTTGCCGAGGATCGCGAACACGCCGCCTGCCAAGGTGATGAGGGGAAACGTCCGCAGGCCGGGCATCCCGGTCTCCGTCCGCTCTCGTTGCAGGCCGACCAGAAAGCCCAGCAGCACACACATGCCCAGACGCAAAAAGACGCCGCTCAAATCCGTGCTTTCCGCGGAAAGCAGGGGCGCAAGCCAGTGGGGTACGAATTCTTGCGGAGGCATGGGCAATGATCCGCGCTTGCCGGACGGTAGGGAACGGTCGTTCCGATCGTGCGGCCGGGAGCGGGGTTCCCGGAACGACGTGTGCTAAGATCATCCCAAGTATAGCCTGTACCGGCGACACCGCCCAACCGACCGGCTTGCAAATCTTCATGCGAATCAAACGGCCCTCCTCCGCATGGTAGATTTCAATGGAGCTTTCGATGTGCCGAACGGAGCATCGTCCGGCGATTCCTGCGAGTCCGTACGAGAAAGGTCCGGCGTGTCCGCCGTCGCTCGCGATTCATCCTCGAATACCGGCGTTGCCATCGCGGCCTGCGATCCGTGGGTCGTGCTGATGCCGGTTTTCAACGATCGTTCGGCGGCCGAGAGCACCGTCGCCGCGTTGCATGGAGTGTTTAGCGATGAGGCCGCGGCCGGCCGGCGAGATCACCGCGTCATCGTCGTTTTGGCCGACGACGGATCGTCGGAACCGCTGGTCCCGCCGAACCTCCCCCCGGCGTCCGTAATCGACGAAATCCGCGTGCTCCGACTGCGTCGGAACTTGGGGCATCAACGGGCCATCGCGGTGGGGTTGGCGTACATCGCTGAAAACATTCCCTGCCGCGGCGTGGTGGTCATGGATTGCGACGGCGAGGACAACCCCGCCGACGTACCCCGCCTGATGGACCGCGCTGAGCAAGAAGGGATGACGAAGATCGTCTTCGCGCGGCGGCGGCGGCGCGCCGAAGGAGTGACCTTTCGCCTAGGCTACTTGGCATACCGGGCGCTGTATCGGGTATTGACGGGGCGTTCCTGGCGCGTGGGCAATTTCAGCGTCATTCCGCGCCGGCACCTCCAAAGCCTCACCGCCGCTTGGGAGATCTGGAATCACTACGCGGCAGCAGTGTTCAAGACGCGTCTTCCCTGCTGCGAGGTCCCCGCCGATCGCGTGCGGCGCTCGTTCGGCAGGTCGGGCATGGGGCTGACGGGGCTGATCCAGCATGGGCTTTCCGCCCTGTCCGTGCATGCCGAAACCGTCGGCATTCGATTGTTGCTCGCCGCCACGGCCTGCATTGCGGCGGCCTTCGCCGCCTTGATGGGTGTGATCGCCGTGCGATTGTTCACCCCCTGGGCGATTCCCGGTTGGGCCACGTCGGCGGCCGGCTTGGCCTGCGTGATGATCGTCCAGGGATTTCTCTTGTCCTTGCTGTTTTGCTTCATGACGTTGGCAGGACGGCAAGGCACGACGTTCCTTCCCATCCGCGACTACCGCTGGTTCATCGGCGAAGTGATTTGCCTTTCCCGTTCGGCGCCGCCGCCGACCTCCCCTGCGATCCCTGTTTGCGACGCGGAGGCATGGTACGCCGCCGATCCGATGCCGTCGGCTTGATGGACCTCCCACGATGCTGAAATCGTCCTGCGGCGCACGGCGCGGTCGCGAAACCAATCCTTGAAGCCCAACGCAAAGATGCCGCGGCCAGGTAAGACCGCGGCATCGATTAGGGAGTCGGTTGCGATTGTTCAGCCGTTTTTCCGGGCGGAACAAATCCTTTCAAGGTTGGGAGCTGAGCTCCAGTTTGATGTCCTTGATTCCGCTTTCCGGAATCTCCACCTTCAAACTGGAGGTCGCGATGTTGGCGTACTTCGCAGGGAGCACATTCTTATAGGTGACCGCGCGGAAGTCTTCGCTCTCGCCGGCCGCTTGCGGGCCCCCTTCCATGGGCACCTCCAACGTCTTGGCGACCTGGACGACGTAGCGCCCCGGCACCGCCCCTTTCTTGCCCTCGATTTGCAGATCGAAGTATCCCGAAGCATTCGTGATGGCTTGGGCCGGATTCCCGGATTGAATATCCTCCGGGATGAACACGACGGCCGCCCCCTCCACCGGGTTTCCGTCGAGATAGACATATCCCGAAGCCGGGACCGTAGCGGGGAGATTTCGCGAATCCCCGCCGCCGCAGCCATTTACGAACAACATCGCGGTAGTCAAGGCACACCCAACGAGAAGACCACGCATGCTGGAACCCTCCCCCGGTTCATGAGAAAACTCAAATCCGCCGCGACATGCAGTTGCATTCGGCTAGAACTGGTGAGCGTTTCGCCGCCGGCTTTGGTACCGAGGGCGCCCCAGACTCCGTAGGGGCTGGGACCCGTGGAGGTCGCCGCCGGGGGAACCAACGCGAGATTGCCCGTATCAATGGTCTCGCTAATGAACCGCACGCTGCCGTCGGCCATAGCGACGTTGACGCCGCCTGGGTGGTCGCTGGTGGAATTCCAAATTCCCGGCCCGTAGTGCCCTCCACCGCTTTGCCACGCGGGGTCACCGATGAGGCACACCGACGTATTCGGCGGCAGGATCGTCACTACGGCGTGGAAAAAGGCTGCGCCGTCACCCCAGCGATAGCCCGGAGAGGTATCCTGGCTGAAGGGAACGGCCGCCGCAGAGTATTGATTTCCCACCCAATAGGCGCGGCACGTGAAGGGAATGTAAGTGGCGGGATCCCCTGAGGCGTCCACGACCACCATGCCGCGGCTGCGATTGTTGTTGGGACGCGAACGTTCCGCAAAGGCGATGGTATTGCTTGTACCGTCGGTGATGTGCGCCATCGGCGTAAAGTCCAACCGCCCGAAAATACCGCGGTTGGGAATCGAGCGGCGCTGGTCCGCGAGCGCCTGATCCGTTCTCTCCGTGGGATTGACGACCGAAGATACGTAGGTGTCGCCCGCGCAAAAACCGTAACTAATCCTCCCTCTCGCCGTACCGTAAGGGGGCACGGTGCCTGTATCGCTGGGGCAGCTTAACACCGAAAGAACCGTATTCCACCACGGGTTATCGCTCCAAGGGGCATTGTTGGCGGCGATAATCTGATCGTAGAGTGCTTTTTGTTCAAAATAGGGCGCCATGGCCACGAAGCCGCTCATACGTAAGCGCAACCCGCCCGTGGGAATCGTGCCTGTTCCAGCTTGTCGTGCCGGGAGCCGAGTGAACGTGTCGTGATACGTGTGGGCGGCCAACACCAATTGTTTCATGTTGTTGGTGCATTGCGCTCGTCGAGCGGCTTCCCGAGCCGCTTGTACCGCAGGGAGCAAAAGCGCGATTAAGATTCCAATGATCGCAATGACTACCAACAGTTCGACGAGGGTAAAACCTCGCGCTTGCCCTATCGAGCCGCCGCCTTTTCTGAGAATCGACATTCGCCTCGCCATTGTGAGTCCTCCAATAAGATGAAAAGAGGAAAACCAGGGACCGCATCAGCGAACCACACTGTTGTGTGGAGTATAAGTGAAGCAATCATCTGTGTCAATGATTTTGTGACAAATCATCGGTTGTGGTTTTTTGCTGAAGAATCATTCTGTGAGTGTGTAGTGCTAACCAATCAGGAGAAGGTGGAAACCGATCCGCGCGGACACCAAAGGGGGGGCCATCCGGATGGGGCGAGGAGCTGGCGATGAGAAGAACGGAATAGCTGTCGCGCGTGCGATCGAGCCGGCCATGCGGCGCTATCGCGCGGGGGCGCAAAACAAAACCGCCGACAAGACGTCGGCGGTTATATGGTGTCCTTAGAGTTCGCGGCTCAAGACGTACCGTGTACCGTCGGGTGGAACCCTGCGGTCAGGTCACCGTCAATCCCACCACCAGGTATCGGCGGGCAGGGAGACTTTGACTTCCTCTCGCAACTTGCGGACCTGATCGCCTTCGTCCGGCAAGAGGTTCTCGGCTTGCAGGGCCTCTTCGGCCTCGATTTGTACTCCCCCGCCAATGGGGGTCATGATCCGGCTGCCCTTGATGATGGCGTTCACCGCCGATTCCACTTGCTTCGGGGCGGGATACGTGCGGACGGGGAACTTCGACTCGTCGCCGAGGAACTCCATCTTCCAGCCGGCTTGCGTGTAGAAGTCTTGCTTTTGGATGTAGGCCGCGACGACGGCCAAGTCGATCACGTTCCTGAGTTCGGCATAAACCGGGGATCGGGCGGCCAGCTCGGGATATTTCTTGGTGAAGCTGGTGGTGAAGGCCCGGCTCGCCGCATTCGAGGTCGCCGCTTGCGCTCGGGCGCCGCCGGCCATGACGACTTCGTCTTCGCCCACCAATTTTACACCGTCGCCCACCAACTCCAGGCCGGCTCCGTCCTCAGTCACGCGGAGGCATTGATAATCCGGCACGAAGTACCAGCGGAACAGGGCGTTCGCCGAGACGGCCGACGAGGCGGCTTTTTCCACAAAACTGGTCAAGCGGACGGGCGGCGTCTCCAGGCCGATGCCGATCAGCTTCATACGGTAGTCGGCTTCCACGAGGATGCGGGCGAAGTGGGTGTCGGCCGGAATGCCCTCGATCGTGATTTCTTGCAGGCCCAGGCTATTCTTGACGCCGGTGCTCATGTAACGGGCGGTCTGGAGTTCCTGGCCGCGGGGGAAGGTTCCGCCCATCCGACGCAAGAATTCCTGCATCTTGGCCAGGCCTTCCTGGGTGGGATCGATCGAGCAGCCGATGACGGCCGGGCCTTCCTTGCCGGAGGGATACGCCCGCAGGGCGGTCACCACGTCCTGCAATTGAATGACCGGTTTGCCGCTGGTAATCCCCACCACGCGGCCGGCCGGATCCGGAACCCAGCCTTCGGCCGGTCCGGCGAGGACGATGTCCCCGCTCTCGGGATAGACGAACACGTACCGGACGCGAAGCAATCCCGCCATGTAGCGCATCTCGTCCGAGACCACACCGTTGGCGGCAATGATGGCCCGCTCCAATCGCGGGAGCGAGACCTTGCGGAGGCGGCTGTACCGAATGATATCCGGGGGCAGAGCCTGGCGAGCCGCCGCGACACGCTCCCGCATCACCGTGCCCATGGGGTCTGCCGCCGTCTGCAAACGGAGCACGCCGTCCGGGCTGACGAGCACGCCGGCCGGGGCGTTCGGGGGGATGTTTTGATCCTCCGCCCATAGCGGAGAAACCAAAGTCACCGCCCAAAGTACGGCGGGCAGCAGGCCGCCCAGCCATCGACGCAAAGAACCAGATCGATTCATGAGGAGCCTCTCCATCGGAACGTCTCGGGACCGTTTTCGCTCGACCGACTCGCAGGCCTTGGCCGGGCCGTCAAGACGGTGCAGCCGCATTGCGTTATCGCCTCGGCAATGGAACTACACTCACCCGAAATACACGGAAATCGCCGTCGTCGGTACACCCGGCGGCAAACCGCGAAAACGCGATGCGTGCCGTCGCCGACTGCGGGACCCTCGGCCGCGCCACCGCCGGGGTGGATTGCAGCGGGATGACGACACACTTCGATCTTAATTAGGCAAATTGGGCAAAGCAAGCAAGTGCCGCGAGTTTTGCGGAAAAGTAACCCAGGGCTGAGCCGGTGCGGATCGGCTTTTCGGTCCTGACCTCACTGCGGCGAGGTATCTGGCTGGATGGGCCCCTGCTGATCGGCGGCCTTTTCTACTCGGGGTAGGGAAACCTGTCCCTGCCGCGCCAGGTCGATCGCCTCGGCCAGGATGCGGGCGGCTTCCTGCGGTGCGTGAAAACCCATCGAGTTTTCGGCCGCCACGTAATCCAATCGCCATTGGGATCGCCGGTGCAACTGTCGCGCCGCGTCGAGGGCCGCGGCGTCGGCACCCGACTTTTCCGCCGCAACGATGGCGTCGATCAGGTCCATCACGGCGATTTCGGCCCGCTCCATCAATCCCTTGGTGCGGGTTTGGATCGCCTCGGCGCGCGCCAAGATTTCGTCCTCCGGGTAGCGGTGGCAGGTCTGGCATGCCCGGGAGATATTCAAGAGCGGGCTGCGGACGTGATGGTCGCTGATTTTGACGGCGCCCACGCGGACGTAGGGCATGTGGCAGTCGGCGCAGGCCACGCCGCTTCGGGCGTGAATTCCCTGGCTCCACATCTCGAATTCGGGATGCTGGGCCTTGAGCATCGGGGCTTGCGAAACGGCGTGCTTCCAGTCGGTGAACCCGACTTCGTCATAATAGGCCTCTTCCTGCTCCATCTTCAGCCCGTTGTGCCAAGGATAGGTCAGCAGCTTTTCCGGACCCTTGAAATAGTATTCCACGTGGCACTGCCCACAAACCATGGAACGCATCTCCTGTCGCGATGCCTCGCGGTTGGGGTCGTAGGGTTTGTCTCGGGAACCTTTGCGCCAGCGGGCAATGCTGGGGAAATGCGGGACCTCGTCCTCGGACTCGGCCAAGCGCTGAATGCCGTTGAGGAATCCCGGCCGCGTGACCCGCAATTGCATGGTCGCCGGATCGTGGCAATCCAGGCAGGTCACGGGGTGATCGATGAGCTTGCGGCCTTGGTCATCCGTCAAGTTGCGGGCCTCGTTCCAAGGCATGGCGCAAACGACCTCAAAACCCTTCATGATCTGCTCTTGACGGCGGTCGTCGGGGATGCCGGCGCGGCGGCCCATCTCACGGTAGGCCGGCAGCACGGCCGCATGGCAGTGCAGGCAGGCGCCCGGCTGCTTGAACTGCCGCACCCGCTCGGTCTCCTCTTGGTCTTGCAGCATGTAGGCGTGTCCCCGCTCTTCGCGGTAATCGACGCTGAAGGCGTAACCTTGGAAGAGGACGCGCCAGCGTGGGTCTTCGTCGAGCTTTTGGAAGGCCTCGCTGCCGCCGAACCGGGTCCGCTCGGTATCCACGGTCCGTTTGTAGCTGTCGTATTGTCGTGGGAAGTTCTTGCCCCATTCCGCCGGATCGACGGTGTCTTCCGTCAGCTTGACTACTTCGAAGACGGTTTGCAGGGACTCCTGCTTGCGGAGCGAGATGTTTTGCCATAGGGCCATCACGCCCGCGGTTGCGACGGCCGTGACCAGGACCACGACCACGTAAAGCGCAAGGGCGACGCGACGGAAGGGCGAAGGCGATTGTTGCGGGTGGCTCATGAAAGCGGTTTCCTACTTCGTCGGACCATGACCCACGTCGGCGTGACAGTGGACGCAACTCAGCGAATGTTCTTCGTCGTCCAAGGCGACGATCCAACGGACCATCTCTTGGTGACACTCGATGCAATTCCGGCGGAGCATTTCGGAATTGCTCGGGCGAATCCGAATCGGCTCGTGAAAGTCCTGCAAGGTGAAGGCCTTGGAATGGCGGTAGCCGTTTTCGGCCTTAGCCAGGTACTTGGGGATTAGGGCATGGGGAACGTGGCAGTCGTTACAGGTTGCGACGGCGTGGTGCCCCGCCTTTTGCCAGCCGTCGTAGTGCTCGCGCATGATGTGGCAGTTGACGCAGGCCTGGGGATCGTTGCTCAGATACGAAAGCCCGTTGGCGTAATACGCCGTATAGGCTCCCGAGCCGAGAAGGATCCCAAGCAGAACGGAGAGGAAGATCAGCGGCCAGGAAGACGAGATGAAGGATTTCATACCGAAGCCAAAAGCATTTCACGGCAGCGATCCGGCGTCATCGCGGGAACCGACTTGCATATTAAATTAGTTTATTTCAGAGGCTATTTCAACCGACGCTCCGGCCGGAGGCACGGGCGCGCGTCGGCGGTGGGCGGAATCCTCGGTCGGAATCTTTGGTCCGACCCCGTGGCGGATGCAGCAACCACGCATTGCCCTCGACGTCGGCTCGCAAATTCGGTCCGCGCGGTTTAAGATGTCAGGCGGTTTCGGTTACGGCAGCCGGTCGGCTTAGGGGAACGGTCCCCGAGGCTCGATAACATCATCCGCCGGAGCAATCTGCCGGAGTACGGCGTCATCAGGGGAGGCGCGAACATGCGACTGTGGCACACCTTGGCCGTTGTGGTGGGAATCGTTTGGGCGGGCACGATCGCGGGGGCGACCGGCCCGGACACGTCCAAGATGAACGTGTTGTTCATCAATATCGAGGATTGCAATGCCGCCGCCTTGGGCTGCTACGGCAATCCCGTTTGCCGCACGCCGCATCTCAGCCGTTTGGCCGAGACCGGCATTCGTTTCGATCGGGCCTACGTCCAGGCGGTCTGTTGCAATCCCTCGCGGACGGCCTTCTTGACCGGGCTGCGACCGTTGACCACCGGCGTCACGGCCAACGGCCATGTCATGGACGAGGTCATGCCTCCCGACGTGTCGACGTTGCCCGAGATGCTGAAGGCTCGGGGAATCTATACCGCCGTGGTGGGCAAGTTCTTCCATCGCCTGGACTACGCGGAGAAACAGATCGCGGCCTTCGATCGCATCGAGCACTACCAACGGCCGACGGGCTGGAGCGGGCCGGAACCGGTTTTGAAGTTTCCCCCCGTGCCGCGTCCGGCAGGCTGGGAACCGGCGCCGAAAGATCAGAGCAGCCGCGAATACGTCGAGTGGCGACGGCGGCATTCCGATCGCTACGGCGACTCGGGACTGACGCGGGAGCAGGAGGGCGACTATCGCATGGCGGCCACCGCCGCGGCGCTACTCGAGGAATTCGCCAAGAGTGATCGGCAATTCTTCCTGGCGCTCTCCCAATCGCGCCCGCATACACCGCTGATCGCGCCGAAGGAGTACGTGGCCCTGTACGATCCGGCCGCGCTGCCCGACTTTCCGGCCCCGCCCGACTCGCTGGTCAATTTTCCCTATCCCAAGCGTGCGACAGGGGGCAATCCCGACATTTTCACTCAGCAACAACCGACCTTGGAACAGGCCAAAGCCGCCTTGGCAGCCTACTATGCCTGCCTGACGATGGTGGACGATAACATCGGCATGGTCCTGGAAACGTTGGAGAAGACCGGACTGGCCGAGAACACGATCGTGATCTTTTTGGGCGATCACGGCTTTCACCTGGGCGATCACGGCTTCTGGTCCAAATACTCGATGCTGGAGGCGACGCATCGCGCGCCGCTCATCGTTCGGGTGCCCGGCGCTGCCGGTAACGGTAAGGTCTGCGACGAGATCGTCGAATTCGTGGACTTGGTGCCGACCCTAGGGGAATTGCTGAAGATGGAAGTGCCGAAGAACGTCGAAGCGACCAGCTTCGTGCCTTTACTGGAGGATCCGGGGCGGCCGTGGAAGAAAGCGGCCTTTATCGTGGAAGACGACGGCGACGCATTCGGTCAAGCGGTTCGGACCAAACGTTACCGCTACATGGAGTTCAGCAAGAAGGCCCCCATCCCCGTCGCGCTGTACGACCTGGAAAAGGACCCTTGGGAGACGGTGAATTTGGTGGACGACCCCGCCTATGCCGAGGTTCGCCGGGAACTGGCGGAGCTGCTGCACGCCGGTTGGCAGGCGGCCTTGCCGCCGGGACGGTAGGCGGCGCAGCCCCGTCGCGCGGCCTTGCGACCGATCGCGGGACGCTGCAACGCCTAGCACCCGCCGGCCGTTTGAGCCGCGAGCCGGGATCGGTTTTCGCTCAGGTACCGCGGCGGCAGCCGAACCACTCGATCTGCTTCCGCGGACAAAAGACCAGCCCGTGCTGTGCGCAGTACGGTTCCAGCCACCGGCGTTTGCGCTCCAGTTCCGCCGGGTCCGTTCCCTGAGGCATCAAGAGTACGCGATCCTTCCGAACCGCGGGAAAATGCCGTAGATACGCCGCCACTTCGTCGCAGTCCTCGGGCCGGTCCACGACGAACTTGAGTTGGTAGTCATACTCCGCCGTCAACCGCCGCACGATCTCCGGTTGCCACCTTCGGTGATCGTGGACGGCCGACCAGCGGGGATGTTGCGCGGGATCGGGCGTGGAATTGCTCAGTTTGGGACTGATCGACATCAGGTGGCAGGCAAGGGATAGATACCGCGTGCCGGCGGTCTCGATCGTGATGTGGCGGCCCAGCCGGTCCAAGGCCTCGCACAGCCGGGGCAACCGGGAAAACAGCATCGGCTCCCCGCCCGTGATGACCACATGCCGGGCCGGGTATTGCTTCAGACGCGATACCAGGTCCTCCAGCGTCAGTCGTTCCCCTTCGGGATGCCAGGAGGCGTAAGGCGTATCGCAAAAGCGGCACCGCAGGTTGCAGCCGCTCAATCGGAGGAAGACGCTGGGGGTGCCGGTCAACAGTCCTTCGCCTTGCAGCGATGGAAACACTTCCGCCACCCGAAACGACAGTCCGGCCGCTTCCCCCGCTCTCGGGGCGGCCAAGATCGTCGGTGTGGATGCGCCTCGGTTCACGAGTCGGGTACCTCGGTCGGCAGGATATCGGTAATCACTCTATTGTATTCGTCGGATTCGCCGGTTTCGTGATCGGGCCGGGAATTCTTCCCGCGGCACGGAACGCGGTCGCCGGCTTCCGGCGGCGCCGCGTCACGGCGGGGGAGCGGTCGCGTCATCGGCATACGGGATGGGGTCCGGGATGCCGACCTGGGCGAAACCGCGGCGACGGAGCCGGCAGGCGTCGCATCGTCCGCAGCTTCTACCGTCCGGCAAAGGGTCGTAGCAACTGTGTGTCAAGCCGTAATCTACGCCCAGCTCGAGGCCGCGGCGGATGATCTCGGCCTTGCTCATGCGGATCAAGGGGGCGTGAATGCGAAAGGCGGTCGTCCCCTCGACGCCCGCTTTGGTGGCCAGGTTGGCCAACTGCTGGAAGGCCTGCAAGAACTCGGGCCGGCAGTCGGGATAACCGCTGTAGTCCAAGGCGTTGATTCCGAGGAATATATCGCCCGATCCTGCTGTTTCGGCATACGCCAGGGCGAGTGCCAACAGGATGGTGTTCCTCGCCGGAACATACGTGACCGGAATATCTTGCGGTACGGATTCGCCGACGCGGTCTTTGGGAACGGCCAGGCGATCCGTCAGGGCACTGCCGCCGAAAAGGGTCAAATCCACTTGCAAAAAGACATGCCGTCTTACGCCGAGGGACTCGGCCACCCGCCGGGCGGCTTCCAGCTCGAATCGATGCCGTTGCCCGTAGTCCACGGTCAGCGCGTACAGGTCGAATCCGGCCCGGCGCGCCTCGGCCGCCGCCGTCGCGGAATCCAAACCTCCGGATAGTAACACTACAGCCTTGCCGGACATAGGGATCTGAATGAGGCGGGGGCGAGAATGCGGGCGTCGGGCCCCGCGCCATGGTCTAGTTTCCTTCCCGCCTTTCTCCCATCATGCCACAATGGTAATCTTTGAGAAAGGAGTATTGCCGGTGACCGAGAATCTTCGCGACATCCTCGAAACGTTTCAAAACCAGTACCCCGAGCGCGAGTACACGATCGAGATCGTTTGCCCGGAGTTTACGTCGGTCTGCCCCAAGACCGGCCAACCGGACTTCGGGACGATGACCATCGTGTATATCCCGAGTCAGCTTTGTGTGGAGCTGAAGAGCCTGAAGCTGTATCTCCAAGCCTACCGCAACATGGGGATCTTCTACGAGCACGTGACGAATCGCATTCTGGACGACCTCGTAGGGATTTTGAAACCCCGCTGGATGCAGGTAGTCGCGGATTTCAGACCCCGCGGGGGGATCACGACCAAAGTCACCGCCGAATACCGCGCGGAGACTCTCCGCTCGGTATAGAGCCTCGGTATCGAGCTTGGTATAGAATTGGGATGCCGAAGGCCGCCTTCTTTCTCCGAAGCGTGGGGCGGGGACGGCCGGTTCGTCGTCGTGACCGCTTTTTGCCGCCGGGCAAGTTTCCTGCCGCGGAAGGAGCGGGTTTCGGGACCGGCGCGAGGCGGCCGGCGTTCGAGGTGCTGCGGATTACCGCCCTGTATTTGATCTCGGGGAACGGACTTTCGGGGGATTCATGGAATGGGCAAAGACGGATTCCGGGGACCGCTCCAACGCGTGGATGAGACGACCTGGCGCATTCCCCGGGGTTACAAACCCGGGATGCGGGTAGAGGGGCGGATTTTCGCCGATGAGCGCCTGCTCGACCAGATTCGCTCGGACCAAGCGCCGGAGCAAGTTGCCAACGTGGCCCATCTGCCGGGGATCCAGGGGGCCAGTCTGGCCATGCCCGACATCCACTGGGGTTACGGCTTCTGCATCGGGGGCGTCGCGGCGACCGACCCCGCCGAGGGCGGCGTCATCTCGCCGGGGGGCGTCGGCTACGACATCAACTGCGGCGTGCGGTTGATGCGCAGCCATATTCGGGCGGAGGACATCCGCGCTCGCTTGCCGGAGTTGATCCACGTCCTCTTTCGCCGCGTGCCGGCCGGGGTGGGCAAAGGCGGTCCCTATCTCTTCGCCGGGGCTGAAATGGACGCCCTCCTGGCCGACGGCGTCAAGTATTTGGCGAGGCTCGGACTGGCGACGGAGAGCGACGTCGCGCTGACCGAGGCCGAGGGGGCTTTGCCCGATGCCGATCCCGATTGCGTCAGCCCGGTCGCCAAGGAGCGGGGCGGAGATCAATGCGGCACCTTGGGAGCCGGCAATCACTTCCTGGAAGTGCAAGTCGTCGATGAAATCCTGGACCGCCGAGCGGCCGAGGCCTTTGGGCTGGAGGTGGGGCAGGTTTGCGTCATGATCCACTCCGGATCGCGGGGGCTGGGCTATCAGGTCTGTGACGATGCATTGAAAGCCATGCGCCGATGTCCCGAACGATACGGGATCGAGTTGCCCGACCGGCAATTGGTTTGCGCGCCCGTCGATAGTCCGGAAGGGCGGCGGTACTTGGCGGGAATGCGGGCGGCAGCCAATTTCGCCTGGGCCAACCGCCAACTCTTGATGTGGCAGACCCGCGAGGCCTTTCAGGAGTTCTTCGGCAAATCGTGGGAGGAGTTGGGGCTGGGTTTGGTGTACGACGTCGCCCACAACATCGCCAAACTGGAGCGGCACGTCGTGGACGGCAAAGAGAAGCTGCTTTGCGTGCACCGCAAGGGCGCCACGCGGGCGTTTCCCGCCGGACACCCCGAGGTCCCCGACCGTTACCGGCACGTCGGCCAGCCGGTCATCATTCCCGGGGACATGGGCCGGGAGAGCTGGGTCCTGGCGGGCCTGCCCGACGCCATGGAGAAGACCTTCGGCACGACCTGCCACGGGGCGGGCCGCGTCCTCAGTCGCACGGCGGCTTCGGCTCGTGCAAAAGGACGGCGCATCGAACGAGAGCTCGCCGAAAAAGGCATTGTGGCCAAGGCCCACAGCCGGGAAGGTCTCGCGGAGGAGCACCCCGAGGCGTATAAAGATGTCAGCGTGGTGGTGGATGTGGTGGAAAGGGCGGGGTTGGCCAAGAGAGTCGCCCGCTTACGCCCGCTCGGCGTCGTAAAAGGGTGACGCCGATCTCGCGACGGGCAACGGATCGGGAGGGGATGCCATGCGGCAGCGTGCGGCGTGCGGCTTTCTGGGACCGGCGATGGGGACGGTCCTGGCGGTGATTCTTCTGGCGGGCGGTTGCGGTAAGACGTCGCCGAACGACGAGTCGGGCCGAGCCTTTCAAATCGTCGGTGACGTGCCGCCTTGCTGCCGAGGCGACGCGGCCGATGCGGCGGCGGAACGGGAAGCGGTAACAGCCGACGCCGCAGCTCGTCCCGACGCATCGCGGGCCGCGGCGGAGGGGCTGGGGCCGACCGGGGAAGACTTGGGGGCACAGGCGGAGGACGGCGAAACGGCGGCTCCGACGTCGCCTGATTCGCGCGCCTCGAAGGCGGAAGGAGGTGAGGTCATGGCCTTCACACTGTCGAGTTCGGCTTTCGAAAACGGGAAGCCCATCCCCAAGAAGTACACGGGCGAGGGCGCGGACGTCTCGCCGCCCTTGGAATGGAAGGGCGTGCCGGAGGGGGCCCGGGAGCTGGCCCTGATTTGCGAGGATCCCGATGCGCCGACGAAGGAGCCGTGGGTCCACTGGGTGATCTACAAGATCCCGCCCCAAACGACCTCCTTGCCGGAAAATGTGGCCAAGACGTCGCGGCTCGCGCATCCGGAGGGCGCCTTGCAAGGCAAGAATTCCTGGCCCAGCGGTCAGATGATCGGCTATCGCGGTCCGATGCCCCCGCCCGGCCACGGACGACACCGGTACTACTTCCGACTTTACGCGCTGGATGCCAAGCTGGTGATTGAGCCGGGAGTCACGAAGGCGGTCCTGTGGATGAACATGAAGGACCACATCGTGGGTCAGGCCGAATTGATGGGGACTTATGAGCGCTAGCGGAAGTTCGGCCGTGCCCGATTCACGCCGCCATCGCGGCCCGCATCCCGAGGACGAGCGGCTGTTCGCCGCCGATCAGCTTCCGCGTCTGGCCGAGGCTTTCGCGGACCTTTGCTGGTTGCTGGATCGCGGTTACGCGGTGCCGTCGTCGCTGAAATTGGTGGGCGACCGCTACGGCCTGACTGCGCGGCAAAGAATCGCCTTGGAACGCTGTGCCTGTACCGAGGCGGAGGCGCGGCATCGCCGAGAGCGTCAAGTCGCGCTCGCGGACTTGACGCAAGGCGCCCTCGCCCTGGACGGCTACAACGTCCTGACCACGGTCGAAGCGGCGCTTGGCGGGGGAGTGTTGCTGCTCGGCCGCGACGGAGCCCTCCGCGACATGGCGAGCATGCACGGGTCGTACCGCAAGGTCGCGGAAACCGCCGCCGCCTTGGAGGCGATCGGAAGCACCCTCGAACAACATGCCGTCCGCTCGTGCCGATGGTACCTGGATCGACCGGTCTCCAATAGCGGACGGTTGAAACGCCTGATCGAGACGACGGCCGCCTGCCGCGGATGGCGCTGGACGGTGGAGTTGGTCTTCAATCCGGACACGCTTTTGGTACAAGCGGCGGAAACGGCGGCGTCGGCCGACAGCGCCGTGTTGGATCGCTGCGCGGCGTGGGTGAATCTGGCGTTGCAGGTCGTGGAGTCCCGCGTTCCCGGCGCGTGGATCGTGGATTTTTCCCGCGTCGCCCGGCCGCCTGAAGTTCGGACGCCGCCATCGTCGCCGGCCTGAAACGAAGGTTGGGCGAGGAGCCGAGCTGGCCGCGGCGTTCCCTACAGCGATCGTGGATCGAATCATGAGCAACATCCTGGATCGTATCGTCGCCACCAAGCGAGAAGAAATCGAGCGTGCCAAAGTTCAGGTGCCGGAGGTGGAGCTGCTCCGCCGGATCGAGCATGTTCCGCCGCCGCGCGACTTCTTGGGAGCCGTTCAGCACAGCGCGTCGATCGCCCTGATCGCCGAGGTCAAGAAGGCCAGCCCGTCCAAGGGGTTGATTCGGGAGGATTTTCAGCCCGTGGAAATCGCCCGGACCTACGAGCGTCACGGTGCCGCCTGCATTAGCGTTTTGACCGATGAGCCGCATTTTCAAGGGCGACTCGAATTCTTGGCGAGCGTGAGCCGGGCGGTTTCCATCCCCGTGCTTCGCAAGGACTTCATCCTCGATCCGTACCAGGTCTTGGAAGCCCGCGCGCACGGGGCCGACGCCGTGCTCCTCATCGCCGAATGCCTGGATGACGCTACCTTGGCCGCCTTGTACGAAGCCGTGTTGCACTGGCGCATGACGCCGCTGGTGGAACTGTACGAGGCGAGCAACTTGCCTCGCGTGACGGCCTTGGGCGCTCAATTGATCGGGATCAACAACCGCAATCTGCGGACCTTCGAAGTGGACTTGGAGCACACCATCCGTTTGCGGGCGGAGATTCCCGCCGATCGCTGCGTCGTCGGCGAGAGCGGCATTCAAACCCACGCCGACCTTCGCCGGTTGGCCGCTTGCGGCGTGCAAGCCGTGCTGGTCGGCGAAAGTCTGATGCGTGAGCCCGATATCGGCGCCGCCGTGGATCGTCTGCTGGGCCGAGAGCCGCTCCCGCCGGGGGCGTCGTCCGGGGTGTGATCGGGCCGTGTCGCATGCATCCGCCGCGAGACCGCGCCGGCCGCGATGCCGAATCCTCCGGAAGTCAGTCCGGGATGTATCCGCGGCCTTTCCAGCCGGCCTTGTAGCCGAGTCGGGCTCGGAGCCATGCCCACCACTGGATTCCCAAGAATAGGGCGATGCCCAGGGGATGCAGCATCGTTCCCCGCCAGGGGTGACGGAAGCGAAGGGCCAGGGCGATTCGAGGGAGATAGCTCGTCGCAAGGGCGGCGACGGCCCATATTCCGGCCGGACGCCACAGGCCCTGCGGCAACTCGAGCAGGAGCAAGACCGGCGGCAGCACGTGCCCTAAACCGAGCAGCAAAGTGGCGGGCAAAATCGTCGCAGGGGCCGCCAAGCCTTCGGTCGCGTTCTTGGCGAAACCCCGCCAGACCTCTCCCAGGCCGCGATACATGCGGCAGGTTGCGATGTCGGAAGCGTCGAACACGTCGGTCATCATTCCGGCCCGACGGTATGCCCGAGGAAGTTGCAGCCCGTCGTGCAGCGACGCGCGAATGGCGGCGTGACCGCCTGCGCGCCGGTAGTCGCTCTTTCGCGTGGCGAAGAGCTGGCCGCAACCCGATCCATAGGCCGGGTGAGGGCTTGCCCGCATCCGTCCCAGGGGCAAGAAGCCGAGCAGGACGAAATGGATCAAGGGGACGATCAGTTCTTCCGCGAGGCTGCCCGTCTCTTGATGGGGAAAACCGCTCACCAATTGCGCCTCGGATTGGTGCAGGAACATGGTGATGCGCTGCAAGGCGTCGCGGGCGAGCCGGACGTCGGCGTCGAGGAAGATAAGAGTCTCGCGGTCGGCCAACCCCGCCAGGACCTGGCAGGCGTGTTGCTTGCCGCACCAGCCGTCCGGGAGCGGGGGAGCGGCGGCCAATCGCACGCGCCGGTCGCGATCCGCTATCTCTTGCACCACGGCGGCGGTGGCATCTTCCGAGGCGTCGTCGAGGACGATAACCTCCAAATCGACGCCCTGGTTGGCCAAGACGTGTTCCAGGGTTGTGCGGATGTTGGCGGCCTCGTTCCGGGCCGGAATCAGCACGGAGACGCTCGGCGGCGCATCGCCCGGAGTCGCGTGCTCGGCGGCCGGGGCGAGACGGAATCGCCGCCAATTCGCCAGGATCATCACGGCGGGAAGGAGTGCGGCCAAGAAGCAGAGGATTGCCGTCGCTTGGACGATCATGCCGGCCTCCCGTGATGAGGCTCGAAGCGGGTGCCCGTCACCGCGGCGCGCAAGCGACGCCACAGATCGTAGATTCCGCCGACGCCCGCCCGGCCGACAAGTACCGTCTCGAAGTCGGCGATTTTCCGCGTGACGGCGTCGCCGGCCAGCTCATCCATCGTCGTTTGCAGGGCCGATTCGAGTCGCCCTTGGACGGCCGTCGCGGAGCTCCCGCGAAGTTCCGCCACGGAGAGAGAGGTTCCGAATCGGGCCAAAATCTCGGGCGTCCGCTCCTCCCAAAAAACGTACTCCAGGGCCAGCGGCAAGAGCAGGCCGCGTTCCAGGCGGCGCACGAGGTGCGACAGCCCGGGCGCGAATGTGACGGGCCGCTCGCGGACGTCCGCAAACCGGCCTTGCGGCGTCAACCATAGGATCGACTCCGGCTCGCGGAGGACCCCGGCGGCGGTGCGCAAAAAGACCAACGCCCCGGCGGGGGAGCCCGGCTCGACGCCGAAGATGCCCAAGCGCCGGAAAAAGGGGTAGCGACGGAGGGCCGCGGCGTCCATCGGGGCATACACCGGTCGCCCCGGCCAAAAACGCTCGGCCAAGAGCAAGGCCGTCAGAGGATCCCACCAGGAGGCGTGGTTCATGAACACGATCAACGGTTGGGAGGCGTTTCGGGCGTCGGGAAAGCCGGCGGGCGGCGGTGCGACTCGCACGGCGTGGAAATGCTTGCGAAGATATCCCCGGACGTACCAACAAAACCAACGCCGAAGCCAAGGTGAGACGACGGGACGGTCCATGGCTTTAAGAACCGGCGTGAAGGTCGTGGTGCAGTACGTCGGCGGCAATCCAGCCGGACATGAGCGCCATCGGCATGCCGGGGCCGGGATGGGCGGAACCCCCGGCGAGATAGAGTCCGCGGATATCCGGGCTGCGGTTGGCGGGCTTGAACGCCCCCGCCCAGCGGCCGTGGCTGGCCAGGCCGTAAATCGCCCCTTGGAGGACGGCGTAGCGGCGATCGATATCCTCCGGCGTCAGGAATCGTTCCACGACGATCCGGCTTTCGATATCGGGCATGCCGCCGGTGCGCGCCAGCTTGGCCAGGATCGTCTTCCGATATTCCGGCAGCATCTCCGACCAGCGATGTTGCGGGCGCAGGTACGGCGTGTGGACCAGCACGTACAGGGCCTCGCCGCCGGGGGGCGCGACCTCCGGCTCGGTGACGGACGGCGCGGCCAGGTAGCACGTGGGGTCCGGCGCCGGCCGACCCTCGCCGTAGATCGCCTGAAATTCCTCCTCCGCGTCCCGAGAGAATACGAAGTTGTGATGCAGGAGATGATCGTACTTCTTCGATAATCCGAGATACAGCACCACGCCGGAGCAGGCCGGTTCGTAGCGGCGACGACCCAGGAATCGGGCTGCCGCTTGGTCGGCCAACAGTTCCCGATGCGTTCGAACGCTGTCGGCGTTGGAGATCACCGCGTCCAGCGCGATTCGCTCGCCGGACTCGGTTTCCACGCCTTGCACGCGACCGTTCTCCGTGAGGATGCGGCGGACGGGGCACTCCGTCCGCAATTCGGCGCCCAGCTTCCGGGCCAGTTCGGCCAAGGCCCGGGGCACGGCGCCGGTGCCGCCGCGGGGATACCACACCTTTTCCGCCACCTGCATGTGGGCGATGCCGCAGAGCACGGCGGGGGCCAGGAAGGGAGACGAGCCGACGTACTGCGTAAAGTGGTCCAGCATCTGCGCGGCGCGGCTCTCGGGCACGTGAGCGCGAACCGTGCCCGCCACGCTCCGCCCGAAGCGAAGGCTCCACAGGTCGCGGAGGACGCCGGGCTGGAACGTGCCCCCGAAACGAAAGGTATCCCGGACGGAACCGACGCTGCGCCAAAAGAAATAGCGTTCCGAGATGTCGTGCAGACGCCGGGACAGTTCGATGAAGCGCCGGTAACCGTCGCCGATTTCGCCGCTGCCGCAGAAGTCGCGCAGGCGGTCGGCCATATCGTCCACGTTGCTGACCAGATCCAACCGGCTGCCATCCTCGAAAAAGCATCGCCATTGGGGGTCGAGTTCGATCAGTTCGAGGCCGGCCTCCAAGGGAACGCTTGCCTCGGCGAAAATCCGCCGAAGCACGGAGGGAAGCGTGAGGATGGTAGGTCCCATGTCGAAACGAAAACCGGCCTCTTCCAGCACGCAGGCTTTGCCGCCGAGGAAGGGGTTGCGCTCCAGAAGCAGTACGCGATGTCCCCGCGCCGCCAGGGTGCAAGCGGCGGCCAAACCGCCGAGTCCGCCCCCGATGATGCCCACTCTCGCCTGATCCGCCATGGCTTTTCCCCGAGATTCCGAAGATGCCGAGTCGCCTCGATACGCTGCGTTCCGACGCCGTTCAGCTTGGTATTTCAAAGGCCGTACGGTGACGGGCTGAGCGGAGCGGGACGCAGAAAACCGACGTCTTGACCCAAGTCTTGCAGCACCAGACGCGCCGCGATTCGCGAGGATTCGAAGATCGTCGGTAGGCCGCTGCCGGGATGGGTACCGCCGCCGACCAAATAGACGCCCTCCAACTCCTCGAAACGATTGTGCGGCCGGAAGATCAGCATTTGATCCAGGCTATGGGCCAGGTTGAACGTGGCCCCTTTGTAGATTTGCATGGCCTCCCAATCATCGGGAGTCCAAACCTGCTCCACGCGAATCCGCGGTTCGAGGTCGATGCCGAGGACCCGGCGTATTTCGCTCAGGACGCGTTTCCGGTAGCCGTCGCGCTCGCGCGACCAGTCGATGTTGGGGTGCCGATGGCTCACCGGGACCAAGACATACAGGGTACTCATGCCCGGGGGCGCCAACGAGGCGTCCGTAACGCAGGCATTTTGGATGTAAAAGGCCGGTTCCTCGGACAAGACGTGACGCACCTCCACGTCTTCCAAATGTTCGAAGTAATGATTCGGGACGTAAATGTTGTGATGAGCGAGGGAATCCAGTCGCCCCTCGATGCCCAAATAGAGCATGAACGTCGAGCAGGAGAATCGCTTTTTCGCCAAGCGTTCGTTGCTCCAGCGGCGGCGCAGGTGATTGGGGACCAGGCGCGACATGGCGGCGGCGAAATCGGCGTTGAGGACCAAGGCATCGCAGGGATATTCGCCGGCTTGGGTTCGCGCGGCGACCACCCGCCGTCCCTGAAAACGCAGTTCCTGCACCTCCTCCGCGGTGCGAATCTCCGCGCCGAATTCTTCGGCAAGGGCGGCCATCTTTCGCGGCACGGCGTTGCAGCCGCCGATGGGGTGGAAAATCCCATAGGCGTATTCCAGGTACGACAGAATCGAAAACAGGCTGGGGCAACGAAACGGCGACATCCCCAGGTACTTGGACTGGAACGTAAACGCCAGACGCAAGAGAAGATCGCGGAAGAAGCGACCCAGCTCGGCATGCAGGGACGCCCACGGACGCAGGTGCGGGAGGACGGCCAGGACTTGCGGTTCCAGAAAGTTCCCCCATCGCATGAAAGGGCGTTGCAAACAAGGCAAGGCCGCCCGCAGCTTCGCCCGATTCGCCGTCAGATAGCGGCGGAATCCGCTCACGTCCCCGGGGGCCAGGCGGCGAATCTGCTCTTCCATGCGCGACACGTCCGGCGTCGTATCCAACGTGCCGCGGTCGCCCAGGATCAAACGGTACAGCGGGTCGAGCGGCACCGACGGGACTTCTTCATCCCAACTGCGTCCCACGGCCGTAAAAATCTCGCGCAGGGCGCACGGGTAATGGAGAAAGGTCGGGCCGCGATCAAAGCGAAAGCCGTCCAGCACGACCTGGGAGTTGCGGCCGCCGACGTGGGGCAAGCGTTCCAAAACGGTGACTTGCATGCCGGCCCGCGCCAACAGCATGGCGGCGGCAAGACCGCCCGGCCCGGCTCCCACGATCACGACCTTGCGACGTTCCATGAAGACACAGCCAATCGGTGACGGATAGGTGATCGGCCGAGCCGTCTCTCCCGGAAGACTCCGGCCCGCGGATAAAAAAGGCATCCCTTCCGACGGGGCTATTCTACCGGCGGGTCTCGGGCATCGTCAATGCGGCGAGGAAGGGGCGCCGGAATCCTGTGCCAGATGTGACCGGAGCTGTTCGCGGAGTGATTCCAGCGACTGGGGAATGACTTTGACGTCGGCCAAGACGGGCATGAAGTTCGTGTCGCCGTTCCAGCGCGGCACGATGTGCCAGTGCAGGTGACCGGGCAGGCCCGCCCCGGCCGCCCGACCTAGATTCAGACCGATATTGAAGCCGTCGGGATTCATGACTCGGCGGAGCAAGGCGACCATCCGGCCGATGCTGAGCATCAGGGCCTGGTGCTCTTCGGGGGTGACCTCGGTCAAGTCGCCCACATGACGGCGAGGGGCCACCAGCAGATGGCCGTTGTTGTAGGGATAGCGGTTGAGAACCGTGATCGTCAGCGGATCGGAGATCACCGCCAGTCGCTCGGCCGGTTCGGGGTCCGCCGCCGCCCTACACAGGAAACAACCGGGATCACCGCCGGGAAGCAGCTTTTCGGCGGGGAAGGGTTCTTCGCTCGGCCGGTCTGCCGACTGGATGTAACCGAGTCGCCACGGCGCCCAAATCCGTTCCGTGCTCATAGGGAAATCCTCGTTGACCTCGGCGGTCCGCCCTTCGCCGGAGCGTCGCGGAAAAACGGCCGCGACATTCCAGCCGTTTTTCTAAGCGCCGTCTTTGCCGGCGGTCGCGGGGGCATCGGCCGCGAGACTCCATAGGTGCGGCGCCATCGCCCGCGCCGCCCTGGCGCGGTGGCTGATGCAGCTCTTCACGGCCGGTCCCAGTTCCGCCAACGTGCGGTGATATTCGCGGATCTCGAACAGCGGGTCATACCCGAAGCCGCCCGTTCCGCGCACTTCGCGCAGGATGACGCCGCGGCAGAATCCGAACGTCGCAGCGGCCGTTGTGCCGTCCGGGCGAGCCAACACCATGTGGCACACGAACCGCGCCCCGCGCCGATCGTCAGGCACGTCGCGGAGCCGTTCCAGCAAGAGGGCGTTATTCCGCGCGTCATCGGCAGGCTCGCCCGCGAACCGGGACGACCGCACCCCCGGTTCCCCGCCCAGAGCGTCCACCTCCAAGCCGCTGTCTTCGGCCAGAACCCAGCGGCCGATTGCCTGAGCATAAGTTTGGGCCTTCAGCCGGGCATTTTCGGCGAAAGTCGCCCCCGTCTCCTCCACGGCCGGGACGCCGGGGAAATCGTCCAGCGAGCGCCACGCGATCCCGCCCAGGCCCAGCAGGTCGGCCAGCTCGCGGACCTTCTTCCGATTCTTCGTTCCCAAGACGATCGCGAACGGTTCCATCGCCGCCATGAGCTTTTCGGGAAATGAAAGATTCACAAGTTGAAAAACAGGAGCGACAATACGGGCGTAGGCGGTCCCCGCCGGCCGTGGCCGTTTTCTCAGTGCCGTTTTCTCAGTATAGACCGACCGGGCGGCCGTGTCAGGGTCGCCCGACGTGGTCGCCCAGGCATGCTCACGTTCGTTCGGATCGCGGAGGCTCCGGATTTCGGATTCCGATCACGAGGTCGGCGGTTCGCCGGCGGAGTCTCCCGGTCCTAGGCCGCGTCCTCCCAGACGCCATCCGATCCAACGGGCTTAGCAGGCGGAGACCTCCGGCACCTTTCGGCGAGGGGGAAAGGCGGCACGGAAGATCGCGGCCGTGAAACTCAAGTGCCGCTTGACTTCGGGTCGATAGTAAACTAGAATTTCTGTTGAAGGCGATGGGGTTCGCCTCAAACCGCAGTTGTCATGCTGCTAATGACCCCTACTTGGTTGAGCCGGGTGGGGGTCTTTCCTTATGAAGACCTCGCCTCGCTCCAGCTAGGGCGGGGTTTTTTCTTTAGAGTCTCCCCCCCAAGGCGATCCTGGAACTCGTTCCGCTTGTGAGTCCGGCACCATGAAGGCTTTACGGAGACGCCAAGAGGCCATGGGCATGCTGCAAATTGCTTCCGCGTTGGTCTGGGGTTTGGTCACCAGCCATGTCACGCTGATCGGATTCGGCGGCGGACTCGGCTCCGCCGCTCGGTACGTCATCGGCCGCGCGATTCACGAAAACGGTTGGACCCAGCATTTTCCGCTGGGCACCTTCGTCGTCAATTTCCTCGGCTCGCTCCTGCTGGGCGTTCTGATGGGCATGGTCTGGGAGCGGCAGCCCCACTCCGTGGCCGGCTGGTTCAGCTTCTTGGGGACCGGCTTTTGCGGCGGTTTCACCACCTTTTCGACGTTGCAATGGGAGACGCTCGATTTGGCTCGGCGGGGTCAACACATGGTCGCCCTGGTCAACGTCGGGGGGAGCATCGCGGCGGGGTTTGTCGGCATCGCACTTGGGGTGGCCTTGGGAATTTGGCTGCGGCCTGTTCGATGACGGCCGCCCACGCACCGCGAGGGAGCCGAGCACGGCTTCCTTGGTGATCGACTGTAATCGGAGGTGAAGCCCCGGCGCGAGCCGTTAGCGAGCGCCGACCGCCTCCGCCGGCCCGCCGTACGTCAAAGATCCGTCGATTGCAATTGGCTGATGCGAGCCAAGAATTCCCGCATCGACGGGCAGCGTTTTTCCTTATCCGGCTCGATGCAGGCATGGATCGCCGCAGCCAGGTCGGGATGAATTTGCGGGCGGCGGCGACGGATATCGGCGGGCGGGGTGTTGTGGCTCATGGCCGCCATGCCCGTCGTGCCGCGCTCCCACGGCAACTCCTGCGTCAGCAGCTCGTACATCGAGACGCCGTAGGAAAAGACGTCCAGCCGTTGGTCCTTGGGATAGCGTCGCACCACTTCCGGGGCCATGTAATTGGGCGTGCCGGAGCGATTGCCGGGCTGCATGAAGGGCGGCGTGGCGGGGACCGTCAGGCCGAAATCCGTCAATTTCAAGATCCGCATGTCGCCCGTGAACATGAGGTTGCGCGGGCAAATGTCGTGATGGATGTAACCCATCTCGTGGACCGCCGCCACCGCCTCCGCGGATTGGCGAATGTACGGCAACAGCGGCCGCTCGTGCAGCACGGGGCTGTTCGACACGATGTGGGCGTTCAAAATCCCGCCCGACAGATACTCCATCACCAAATACGGCTCATCCGCGGTGGTCCACCCGTACTCGTAGGTTTCCACGATGAAGGGATGGATCAATTGCGTGGCGATCTCGCCCTCGCTGGGCTTATGGAGTCCGCGGAAGCGGGCTTCGTGGGCGGCCAACTTGGCGGGATCCGCGATCTTCAGGCCCACCACTTGGCCGCGTTCGCGGTCCCGGGCGACGTAGAACTTCGACATCGTTCCGGCCACGCCTTCCCGCAGGATTTCGAATCGCTTGCGGACGTCCAATTTGCGGCGAGCCGCGCCGCGCGCGACGGATTTGCCGCCGAAGAGAGACTGCCAGAATTGCCATACCATGGTTGCTCTCGCCGCTGCCGCAGGCTCGTCCTCATACCCCGTCAAGAGGGAAAAGCGTCGCTCGGCCGCATTTTCCTCCCAATATTAAGGCCGACCGGCAAGACCCGACGATGACCGCCGCGTCGGGCGTTGTGCGGCGAGGGAGCCGCCCCGAGCCGCGGGCAGGCCGCCGCGGGAACGCTCCCGGCCGTCGCCCATCCGAGGAGCGAGCGGCGAATGCCGACCGCCCTCCGTCATTTGCCGCAATAGTCGATCAGCCGGGCAAGCTCGCTCTTCAAATCGGGCCGGCGGACGATCCGGTCGATGAACCCGTGTTCCAGCAAGAACTCGCTGGTTTGGAATCCCTTGGGCAGTTCGATGCGGATGGTGGCCATGATGGTCCGCGGCCCGGCGAACCCGATCAGGGCCTTCGGCTCCGCGATCACGATGTCGCCGAGGGAGGCGAAACTGGCGGCCACACCGCCCATCGTGGGATTGGTAAGGACCGAGATATACAGCCCGCCCGCTGCGCTATACCGCGCTAGCGCCGCCGAGGTCTTCGCCATCTGCATGAGGGAAAGCATGCCCTCCTGCATTCGAGCGCCGCCGCCGGAACCGGAGACGATGATCAGGGGCAGCCCCAAATCTTGCGCGCGTTCCGTGAGCCGGGCCAATTTCTCCCCCACCACGGAGCCCATGCTCCCCATCATGTAGGCCGAGTCGGTAACACCGATGGCCACGCGGCGAGCGCGAATCATGCCCATCCCCACCAGCACGGCATCCTTCAAGCCGGTCCGCTGCTGTTCCCGCCTGATTCGCTCCTTGTACGAAATCTTGTCCACGAACTCGATGGGGTCGCACGGTTCCAGATCGGCGAACCACTCTTCGAAGGTCCCGTCGTCCAAGAGCTGCGCGATGCGATCCCTGGCCGAAACGTACCAATGGTAGTCGCACTCGGGGCAAACGCCCATCAACCGGTCGACGTCTTTGCGAAAGACCGTACTGTTGCAGCCGGGACAGCGAATCCACAATCCGGCGGGCACGCCGCGCTTGGGTCGCTTCGAGACATTTTGCCAGCCGTTGTATTCTCCGGCGGGAGAGGACTTCTCTTGAGCGGCGGAACCCGCAGGGCTTTCCAGTTTGCCTTCGCTCATGTGTCGCCTCAATATGGTCAATTGGACGGGTGGGGATGTGGCGTGGGCTTGAATAACCAGAAGGATTCGGCGCGGACGCCCGTCTTACTCGTTTCGGTCAGGCATCAACGATGAATTTAGCTCTATTCTGCCCGACTTCGCAGCTTAAGTCTAGGCACAAATTAGCCTCACACCACCCATTAGAGTGAAATCACGCGGGATTTCAGCCTGCTAGATTGGCTATCTTCTTGGGTATCTTTCCCAGACTTCCGCGAGTCTCGGTGAGAAAATGCGCTGAATGGGAAAAATCTATGGCGTTCTTGAACCGGCTAACGGGGCGTTGCCGTACCCCTTTGGTTACCGCTTGCAGGGGGTGTGCTCGCAGGGCCCGGCTTGCCCTCTCCCGGCTTTCCTTTTCCGCCTCCTCCCGCCCCCAATAGATCGCCCAACGAGCGTCGCACGCTTTCGGCGCTGATGCCCGGACCGAGGTGGATGACCTCCACGGTTTCCTGAACCGGTTCCGCCGCCTGGTCCAATTCCTGGATCAACTTGCGGATGTCGTTCATGAGGTACACGGGAGCGGACACCAGCAGCGTGTTGGAGAGATCGTCCACCCCGATGGAAAGTAAACCCTTGAATCGGGGGGTTCTAGCATCGCCCTGACCGCCGTCTAAAAAGAGCAAAAATCCCCCCCGGCCGTCAGGGCGGTTTTCTTCCGGACTGAGCAGGTCGCGATAGACCTCCTTCACGGCGGCGGCCACTTGGGACGCCTTCGAATAGCGAATCCGGAATATCTCGGTTACCCGTACCGATTCGGAATCTTGCGGCGGCGGCTGATCGTAGAACTGGATGATCTGCTCGATTTGAGCCAATTGCCGGGCGTCGGCATTTTGGACCAGGACCGAATTCGTGTCCAAATCCGCCACGAATTTTACGGGTCGGCGGCTGGACAGGCGGGACGGTTCCTTCGTCTCGCTCTGCGAAGACATCCACGGATCGTAATAAAACCAAGACGGGAATCGAGACTCGGTCTTCTTCTCCGAAAACAGCGTTTCCAGGACCTTTACGACGTTGTCGGCCCAGGCATAGCGAAGGCGAAAAATGCGGTAATCGGGCTTCGGCGGCACGACGTCGCGGAGCAGAAAATCCACCAGCTCCATCGCCCGCGGGTCTTGACTGGTAATCACAATCCTTCCGTCCGCGGTTTGCGTGACGATCAGCGGCGGTGCCTCGGGCGGGGGCGGACCGGCATCGGGGGCGGGGGGCGGTGGTTCCGTCGCCGAGGGCTCGGTCAGGGTGAGAACCGCCGTCGAAGCCGGGATTTTCGCACCCGGCTCGCCGCGGGGCGCCCAAAGCGGCCGGGGCACGCTCGCTTCGGCGTCGATCTGCCGCCGCAACTCCATAGGCCGATCGCTCTCCGGCCGGGATTCCTGTTCGTCCTTGTCGGGAGCATGGGGCGCGGTCGGCCCCGGCGCCTGCTCGATGCGGATGGGGTTGGGTGCCAGCGCCGGCCATCGGCGACGCAAAGCGTCCAAGACCGACGCCGCATCTTCGGGAGAGAGGCCCTCGAGAACGCGGACGCGATTGGATGCCGTCTCGCCGATCGGCATCTCTCCCAGTTTCACCAACAGGTTTTGCACCTCCTGGATCTCGATCTCATTCGCCCACAGCAGCAGGCGATTGTTCTCCACGTCGGCGTCCACGCGGAATTCGTTGGGGTTTTTCTTCGACTGCCTCTGGCGATCCCGCTCCCAGGGCGGCAGCCAGGAAGGCGTGGAGGAGGCCGTCTCGCGCTGGCCTCCCATCATGAAGTCGATCGTCCCGGCCACGTAATCGGCGGGCAGGCGGCGTAGCTGGATCACCTCGAAGCGTCGGCCGCTGCCGTCCAAACGCTCGATCACCGCCCGAATCGTCACGTGATCGGCCAAGGGGGCGTAGACGATCAAGGCGTTGTTGGCCTTGTCGACCTCGATCCGCGCGGAGGGGTCCAGCCCGCCCAGCTCTTCCAGCGTCTTGGCCAGGGGTTCGGGATCGACGGCCGCCAGGCGATACACCTGCCAGCGCGACATGCCGGCGAGAAACGCCCCGGTATCCGAAGGCACGTCCAGGATTTTCACGGCCTGTTCGATGACGGCCATTTTGTCGGGCGGGGCCTGTGCCACGATCGAGTTGCGACGTTTGTTGACCACGAAGTTGACGTCGGAGGAAGTCTTGAAACCCGGCGGTCCCTTGCCGCCCGGTTGCGGTCCGCCGGGGCCTCCCTGCATCTGCTGCATCTGCTGTTGGGCCGCCATCATGGCCTGTTGCATCTGCTGGATCTGCTGCGGGTTCATGCCGGGCGGTATCGGAAAGCCGCTCTGCTTCAGCCCCATGAGGTCCTTGAGTTGTTCGGCCGTCTCTTCCGCCCGGGCATACTGCAAGACGAACTCTCGAACCAGCCGCTCCTGTCCCTTGGGCGATTGTTCCTCGCGCAGCAGGCGAGCCAAGTCTCGCAGGTTGACCACCGCGTCCATGGCCTCCAATCGGTTGGTGGTCGGGAGCGGGACGAGCTTTCCGCGCGGGCTGAGATACGGCTTGAACTCCTCCGCCGCCTTGTCGGCCAGAATCCAATCCAGAGCGAATGATACCCGCACAAAATCGAAGTCCGGCAGACGATCCAGGTCCTCGAGCGTGACGCGCGGCACCAAACCGGGATCCACCTTTTCCAGATTCACCACCATCAGCACCTCGCCTCGGCGGATCATGGTGAAACCGCGTTGGAAAAGGTGCTGATTGATGAGATTGCGCATTTCCTCGACGGAATAGCTTTCGCGCGTTACCAGGTTGAGATAGTCGCCGGGCAGCTCCCGCCAATCCAAACTCATCCCGGAGATGTCGGCCAGCCACTCCATGATCTTGGGCCAAGGCTGGTTGCGGAAGTTGACGCGAACCCTGCCGGTCTCATCCGGGCGGACGTTCAATTCCTCGGGGTCCGGCGGGGTTTCCGGCTCCGTCGGCCGATTGACGACGCCTCCGGGAGCAGGTTCTTCCGGTTTCTTGCCCGACTGCTCCGACGGCTTGGCGGGACCTCCCGGTGATCCCGTCTGCGAATTGGCGGCAGGCGGCTGGGACGAGGGCTGCGAGCCGGGGGCGGCCGGGGGCTTCGCTTCGCCCGACAACGGGGCGGCCTTGATTTCCCGCCCCTCGACGACCGTGGCGGGACCGGCGGATCCGCTGGGGCCGGCGACGGCGACTTCACGCTTTTCCTCGGCCGGCGCGTCGACCGCCGCCTGCGCGAACGCCGTTTGCCCTGCCGCCCAACTCGCGCCCGCCAGCACCAGCCGCAACAAAAGCGGCCTGAGCTTTCGCCGTCCGCAAAAATCGCCGGCCAAAATATCGATTTTAGCCGTGCCCATGGTTTTGCTTCCGCAACCCCCGCTATGCATCGAAGCCAAAGCCGCTGATCGCGTCCGGCCTCGCCGGGCGCGTCAAGATACGGCAATCCGCATCATCGCGGCTTCCGAGTCTTCGCCCCTTCATTTCATTGTCAACCGGTGAAGAGGGGTTGTCCACGTGAAAAGCGCATTTTCTTCGGCAAAATGATGCCGAGACTGGGCATCCCGATTCCACCGACGCCGCGCGGTTCCCCTGGGTTACTCTTCTTCTTCCTCTTCCAGCGGGAGCTTCAACTCGGGCGGCAAGTCGGTATTCGGGAAACCGGCGGCCTGGAGTTTGCGCAAGGCCCAGGCGGCGCGGCCCGGCCAGTCCGGGAAGTCCTGCGGTTGCTCGCTCAGTGCGGCGCGGAGGGCGGGTATGGCAGCCTCCGCGGCGGGGCCCATTTCGAGCAGCAACGCCTTGGCTTCATCGCGGTACGTGCCCTCGCGGAGGTCTCGGAGAATGGCGTCGACGGCCGGCTCCGCTTCTCCCCGCATGCGCCACAAGGCCCAGTAGACGACCGAGGCCGGAAAGACCGGTCGCTTCTGATGGGACTCGAGGATGGCGGTTGCCGCCCCCTCACCCGCCGCCGGACCGATTCGCCCCAGGGCCTGGACGGCCTGTTCACGGACGGGTTGGACCGGATCGTCCACGGCTTCGATCAGGGCCTGGACGGCGCCGGTGCCGATTTCCGGTCCCAGCCTTCCCAGGGCCGCCGCCGCGTTGCGTTTGACCGAGGCCGCCCCGTTTTTCAGCCGATCAATGAGGTCGGGGACCGCCTCCAGCGCGGCAGGGGTGCCGATCGCGCCCAGCGCACGGCACGACCAGTACTGCGTGTGGAAGTCTTCCGAGAAAAGGTGCTTGCGGAGCAGCGGCACGGCGGGAGCGGAGGCCGGCCCGATGCTCATCAGCGCCCCAATTACCGCCCGGCGATAGCGGGGATCGTCCTTTTCCAACAGCTCGATCAAGCGAGGTACCGCCGGAGCACCGGCCGGGCCGATCTCATAGATTCCCAGGCAACCGTAGGCCGCCTGCTTGGGGTCCTCCGCCTTCAACAAATCCATCAAGGCGGGCACCGCGGCCTCCTTGTACCGTCCCAAGGCCTGCGAGGCCAGGATCCAATTCGGCTTTTGCCACCGCCCGCCGTCGTCGTCCATAGCCTGGATCAAGGCCGGCACGGCGACATCGGCGTGGGCCGGGGCCGTCGCCGCCAAGCCTTGAATCGCCGCGCGGCGGACGTCCGGGTCCTCATCTGCCAGGGACTGGACCAGTTCGGGCACGGCGTCGGCCCCCTTTTTTGCCAGCTCCGCCACGGCGGCAGCCCGCCGCGCCGCCGCTTGGCGCTCGGCCTCCGTGCGTGGGTCTTCGGCCGGGGCGGGAGTCTCCGTTGCGTCCGCCGTCTCGGGCGGAGCCGGCTCCGCGGCCGCCGCAACCGGAACTCGGAGGGGCGGAACGAGCAGCCCCAAGCCCACACAGCACGCAACCACGCCGAAGACGAGTTTCCCGATGAACATGCCCTTGGGAAAAGCTCGGGCTGCCGAAAGACGTGAGGACGGTCGATCTAGATACGTCGGGTGATAAGGCACGATGGCAGTTCTCCGTGAACGAGGAACGGGTGGGGTGAAAAAGGCACCGCCGCGCGGCACCGACGCCACGCAGTCTCATCGTAGCGAAAGGGCGAGCCCTCCGCGACTCGTCCGCCCGCCCCCCTCCGAGAAGCTCAATCGCCGTAGCCGGCCTCTTCGACCTGAAGCTGCTCGGCCAGCCGTTCCACCAACTGTTTCACGGAGTCCTTCTGATCGTAGAAGGCCTTCGCGTAGTACTGATAATTGTTGGGCGGGTTTTCGGCCAGACCTTTGGCCCGGGTGACGGCCCGGCGCAGTTCGTCCAGCGACTTGAGGGCATCTTGCGGCAGGTGGCTGCTCCCACGGAGTGCCTCGAACCGTTCGTCCAATTGGTTGGAGCACGCCCGCACAATCCGCGAAACCTCGGGGCCTTCCAAAACGGACTTCAAGGCCCATGCTTCCGTAGGCGGCATGAGGTCCACCTGTTTGATTTGCCGCAGAGTCGCGGCCGGCAGGCGCCGCAAGCGGATATTCATCTCTTGCTCCCGCACTGCGGACGGCACATTGGCGCAGAACTTGAGAAAGTGAATCGCCCAAAGCGCGGCGGACCGCCGCAGGACCACGCGGGCATCGTGCCAATCCGCGATTTTTTGCAATTCGGTCGGGTTGGGCGACCGGGCGTGCGTGAGCGCCTCGGCGACTACCGGGGCGGGTACCGCGAAGGCAATCCCGCGACCGGTGCTGAAACCGGCCTGCGCGACGACGCTCCGATCCAACCGCATCATCGCCTTGCGTATCTCATCTTCGCCCTTGGCGGTGGCCTTCATGGCGATGATGCCGATCGCCTCGCCCGCCCAATTAAGGACCGGGCCGCCGCTGCTTCCCGGGCTGATCTCGGCATGGATTTGATAGAAATCGCATCCGCCCGTGTGGACCAGCGCGCTGATCCGGCCAGTCGTCACGGCGTCCCGCAGAACGAACCCCGTTTCGCCCAACGAGGGGTTCCCGATGACCACGACTTTGTCCCCCTTTTTCAGTTCGTAGTCGGGCAAGAAGGGGATCGGCGGCGAGGCGACCTCGGCCTCCATCAGGCAGATATCCCGCAAGCTGTCCTCATACAAGATCCGCTTCGGACGAAAGGTCTGGGATCGCTGCGAGCCGAAGACCAATTTGATCTCATCCATGAAGGCCTCGGCCGTGACATGGGCGTTGGTTGCGATGATGTTTTCTCCCAGGACGAACCCCGAACCGGATATCAGCGGCGACTCGACCAGACAAACCGATTCTTTACGCCGTTGAGCCTCTTCCGGGGCGGGTTCCGCGGGAGCGAATCGGGGCGGGGGGAAATCCTCCGCGGTCTCGGATTGCTCGCCCGCCCGGGGCACGGACCCGCGGTCGGGGCCGCCGGGGCTTCCCGGCGACGCATTTGCCGGCGGAGGTCCGCCGAAACCGCCCGGCCAGGATCGCTCGTCGAAAAACCCCGGGGCTCTCGGCGATGGCGGCGGCATCCGCGAGGCCGCGATTTCGTCGCTCGACAACGGTTCCAGCACGACCCGAGAAACCCGAAAGCGCGTCTCCGCCGAGTACACCGCCAGCGAGATTCGATCGCCGGGAATATCGCTCCAGAAGCGGGAATCCAGTTGAACCATGGCGGGCGATCCGCTCCAAGACCAACGGATCCGGTTGCCGTCACACGAGAGCGTCAGCCCGAAACCGAACATGGAACAGGCGATTTCGGTGGGCCGTCCCGACACGAACACGTCTCCCCGAACCGAACTGGGATGCTGGTCGGCCGTTCTTCCCTCGATGAGATTCAGCCCGATGACCTTCTTGCCGAACCCTTCGAGAACGAACATGGCCGGTCGCCCGAAATACGGCACCACCAAATTCAGGGCCTCGTTTCCCTGGATGCGCTCGGCCGTGATGGTCACTTTATATCGGCCTTGCACGCGATGCGGAAACGTCAGTACGGTCAATGCCTGAGGAGGAGAGACGAGCGCATTCCCTTCTCGCTGCCAAATACCGTTTCGGGAATCGCGTTCCGGAACCACCATCGCCAGCAGATCGACGACTTGGTCGGTCGGCGAGGACACCGTCGTACCGGTGGGAACCGTTTCCGGAGAAGCATCGGCGGGCTGGGTCACCGGCGCCGCGGGCGGCGTCGCCGTCATCGGGTTGGATGTCGGAACGTTCAGGCCGCCGACGGCCTGTGCGTTCGCGCCTTGCATGGGCGAAGCGGAGCCGGACGAGGCCGTACCCTGTGTCGGCGGTTCTGCCGCGCCGCCGCTCCCGCCGGCCGTGGGAGACGCTTGTTGGGCCGGAACGCTTGTCTCCGGAGGCGTGCTTTCCGCCGCTGCCGGCGTCTCGCCGCCCGGGTTCGACGAAGCATCCTGCTGGACGATGAACCGGTCGACCGTCCGGGAATTCCCCCCGGAACCGGCCCCGGGGTTGCAACCGATCACGCACCCAAGCGTCAAAACAGCCGCGAAGAGCCCACAAACCGCGAAACGGACCTTCATAACGCCCTCCAGTCTTGCGGGTTCAAGCAGGGCGCATCTTGAAATGCCCGACTGTAACAGGCGAACTCCCCAAATGAGATCTTCGATAAGGCGGCCTCGGTCGTCGGCGAAGCGCTTGAGCGACTGCGATCTGGGTCGCAGCAAACGACGCAGCCTTTTCCCGAGGCTTGCCCCTTGGTGCGTCTCTCGGTGCGCCCCTACATATTATGACACCGTGAATCGCCGTGCAAGCAGTTCGAAGGCGGCGTGCGAAGGGGAGCGTGATTTCGGGCGACCTTTTCCCGCGTGCGGCTATCTGGTACCTTCGCAAGGAAGGCGGATGGCGACGGCGGGAGACCTGGTCGCCGGGGTGATGCGCCCGCCGATCGGCGACCAGACCCTTGCCGACGGTTGCTTCGCCGGCGGCGTTGCCACATCGCCTGCCGTCATTTTGCATGGTCTTCACGGGCGCAGCGGCGTCCGGATGAGGCGGCCCGTTCGTGGGCACGGATGTTTGCTGGGAGTTACCCACCTTGGCCACACTGATCTTTGAGAATCAAGACGTAACGTCACCCTTGCCGAGCGAAGGAGAAGCCGCAGCCGTGCCGCGCGCCGACGACGGTAACGGTACGCCGCGGCGGATCCGCGTCACCGCGGAGTCCATGGCCTCCAAGCAACGGGAAATCTCGGTCAGCGAATTCTTCGCCAAGAACCGGCATCTCTTGGGATTCGACAACCCCCGCAAGGCGCTGCTGACCACCGTCAAAGAGGCGGTGGACAACGCGTTGGACGCTTGCGAGGAAGCGGGCCTGTTGCCGGAGATTTGGGTCCGAATCGAGGCCCTGGCCGAGAATCGATTCCGCGTCAGCGTCCAAGACAACGGACCGGGCATCGTCAAAAAGCAGATTCCCCTGATTTTCGGCAAACTTCTCTACGGCTCGAAGTTTCACCGGCTGCGTCAAAGCCGCGGTCAACAAGGGATCGGGATCAGCGCGGCGGGGATGTACGGCCTGCTTACCACCGGCCGACCGGTGAGTATTGTCAGCCGCACCGGCTCGAAGAGGCCCGTGCACTTCTACCAGATCCAGATCGACACCAAGCACAATCGGCCCGAAATCGTCAACGGCAAGGGCGAGGGCGTGGACATTCCTCCCAACGACGGTGCCGCCGAATTCCTCCGCGAGCATCAGCTCCATTGGCAGGACGTCGATCACGGCACACTCGTGGCCATCGAGCTGGAGGCCAAGTACCAGCGCGGCCGGGGGAGCGTGGACGAGTACCTGGAACAGACCGCCATCGCCAACCCGCACGTGACCTTGCACTACCACGATCCTGAGGGCAGGACGCACGAGTATCCTCGCGTGGCGGAAGTCCTTCCCGCCGAGCCGAAGGAAATCAAACCGCACCCCTACGGCGTGGAGTTGGGCACGCTGATCACGATGCTGAAGGACTCCAAGTCCGGAACGCTGGGGCGGTTCTTGACGGAGTCCTTCTCACGCATCAGCCCCGCCGTTGCCAAGCGGATCGCCCAGGCGGCGTCGCTGAGCATTCGCACGAACCCCAAACGGCTGGGACGCGCCCAGGCGGAAGCGCTGTTCCAGGCCCTCCAGAATGAGAAGGTGCAGTCGCCCGCCGTGGACTGCCTGTCGCCCATCGGCGAGGAGCTGATTCTGCGGGGTATGCGGCAGATGGTGCCGGGGGAGTTCTACACGGCGGTGACGCGGCCGCCCGCCGTCTATCGCGGCAACCCCTTCCAAGTGGAAGTCGGGTTGAGCTATGGGGGCGGACCGGCGACCTACCGCGTTTCCAAGGAACTGCTGGAGGAACTTTTGGCGGAGACCGATGCCCGCACGCTGCGGCAATTCCTTACCACCACCTTCGACGGCGTGGGTCCGGAGGGAGCCGACAAACTTTTGCGGGAGGCGCGGCTGCGGGCCAGGATGTCGCCCGGCCGGCTCAAGGCACGGGAACGGGAGCAACTCTTCGAGGCCCTGCGGCGGGTCAACCTCAGCGAAGGCCAGACCATGAACGTCTTGCGCTACGCCAATCGGGTGCCGCTGCTGTTTCAGGCCGGCGCGTGCGCCATCACGCAAACGGTGATGAGCACGAATTGGCGGGCCTACGGGCTGACGCAGTCGCGCAATGCCTTGCCTTCCGGTCCGGTCACCCTGATGGTCCACATCGCCAGCGTCTGGGTTCCCTTCACCAGCGAGTCCAAGGAGGCCGTGGCCGGCTATCCCGAGATTCAAAAGGAACTGCGTTTGGCTTTTCAGGCGGTGGGACGGCGGCTGGGAATGTATCTCCGCCGGCGAGACCGGGTAAAAACGCAGGGCGAACGCCGCAACATCTTCCTCCGCTATCTCCGCGAAGTCGCCGATGCCGTGGCCGTCATCCGCGGCGTGGATCGCGACGAAATCCACGCCCATTTGATGCAAGTGGCCAAGCGCGTGACCGCGGCCGCCGACATGAAGCTGGATGAGCACGGCAACCCCATCATGGAGGACGGCGAGGAGGATTTCGCGGGCCCCGTCTTGATCGTACCGCAAGAGGAAAAGGCCGTCCCCGCGGCGGCGGAAAAACGGCCGGGCGAGGTTCAAACGCGCTTGTTCACCGACCAGTAGGCCGGCAAGCCGAGGCGGCGCCGCGCTCGACCCGGCATGCAGCGCGGTTTGGGCGACGGCAGGCCGTTACGTCCATCACCCCGCGGGGCGTTCCTTGCGGCGGAACGGAAGAAAGTCCGGACGAGGCCGGGCTTGCAGCGCTTCCGTGTACGGGTCGCAAGCGTGCCGCGTGCGGACGAGCCGAACCGACTGATCCAAATCCGCTCCCCGGACCCAATGCAGATAGCCGATGACCGCGGTGGGTGAGCGATTCATGCCCGCCGTGCAGTGGACGTACACGGTGTGCCCCGCCTCGATCAGCTCGTCCAACCGGGCCACGACCTCGGGAAGGCGGTCGGTCAAATCATCGATGTCGAAATCACGGATCGGCTCGCGGATTTCCAGAATGCCGGCCTTTTCCAGCTCCGCCTCGACCGCCGCCCGGTCTTCGTGGTTCCATTGGATGTCCTGGTCGGTTTGCAGGTTCAAGACCGCCGTAACGCCGGCCTCGCGCAACGTCCGCACATCTTCCGAGTCGGCGGGAAAACTCCCCAGCCAAAGACGATCCAGGATCGGGCTTAATCGCATGTGTTCCTCGTGTCGGAAGGTGCATCGGTCGCGCGGACGGCCGTTGTTTGCGGGCGGCGTTCGGCGGGAAGTCTCAGACGGTCTCCGGAATGACGAACGGTTCCCGATAGGTCCGCTTCAAAAGCGGAGCGGCCTCCGCCGGTTGCAGGACCTGCTCGGTTTGCGGGTCGATCGTCAATTTCACCCCGCCCAAGCGGTAACTGATGTTGGCGTAATGAATCCACAGGGCGCTGAGGTGCCCTTCCTCGACATCGGCATTGGGTCGATTCCGCGAGCGGATGCAAGAGATGAAGTTCTCTTTGTGCTCGGGGTCGGGGAATCGCCCGTAGGCTTGGGCCGCAACCACCGGCCGGCGGTCCTTGGGGCGAATGAAAACCTGCCAGCCGCCCCCGTGGCGACCCACGAACATCACCCCCTCGGAACCGTAGATCTCGATCCGCGTGGCGCAGTGCTGCCAGAGGGGAAACATATCGCTATTACGGACCTCGGGGTCGATCTTCAGCATGTAGGGCGTGTAGAGGGTCAACTCGAAAGAGACGGTCAAGCCGTCGAATTCGTAGACGGCGATCTGCGTGTCGGGCGTCTCGGCCGCGCCCTCCTCGTTGAATCGCCCGCCCACCGAGTAAACGCTTTTGGGATAGGTCACGCCCAACAGCCACCGCGCCAGGTCGATTTGATGGCTGGAATCGTTGGCGATGTCTCCGCCCGAGTAACGCCAAAAGTGATGCCAATTGCGATGATAGTTGCGATTGTACCGGGCCTCGGGAGCGGGGCCGTTCCAGATGTCCCAATTCAAGCCGGGGGGAGGATCGCTATCGGGCACGGCGGGAAAATTGCCCCAGTATTTCTGGTCGAAGATGCGGCAAAAGTGAATCTTGCCCAGCTTACCCGAGGCGATGTACTCCTTGGCCTCGAAGTTGTACGGGGCACTGCGATTTTGCGTGCCGATTTGGACGATGCGCTGGTACTTGCGGGCGGCCTCGACCATCTTGCGGCCTTCCCAGGCGTTGTGCGATGCCGGCTTCTCCACGTACACATCCTTGCCCGCCTGACAGGCCCAAACCGTGGACGGCGCGTGCCAATGATCGGGCGTAGCCGAAACGACGGCGTGCACGTCCTTATCTTCCAGGGCGCGGCGGAAATCGGCCGTCACCTGCGGCGCCGCGCCGCCCTGAAGCTCGGTCAGGGTCTTGGCCAGAGCCTCGGCTCGGGGAAGATCGGGATCGCAGCAATACAGCACGCGGCAATCGCCCCGCTTTACGAAGTCCGGACCCAAGCCGCCGGCGCGACCCCCGCAGCCGACCATCGCCAAGTTGACCCGGTCGTTGGCCTGAGCGGAATATACCGAGCCGGCACTCGGCAAGATCGTTAACCCGGCGGCGATTCCCCCTTGGGCCAAAAAGACGCGGCGCGACAAGCCGCTGCTTTCCGTGCGGTTTGCATGGGATGGGCGGGCGGTCATCGTCAATCTCCTCTTCGCAGGGACGTGGCGGGAAAAACATCGCCTTGCCGGGACGGTTTCGGCTCCGACGACTCCGTACATCATGGGAAACGCCGACGGCCCTCGTCAAGGCGCAAGCCGTCTTGACGCCGGGCACCGGGGCTGATTGCCGGCCGGGGTCACTTTTTTCCCAGACTCCGTTGCCTGCGAAAGAATTCGGAAAGCACGGCCCCGCAGCGATCGGCCAATACACCCCCGCGAATCTCGCAGCGATGATTGAGCCTGGCATCCTCCAAGAGACGGTAGAGCGACCGCACGGCGCCGCCCTTGGGATCGTCGGCGCCGTAAACCACGCGTGGGATTCTGGCTTGGATGACGGCGCCGGCGCACATCGGGCACGGTTCCAAGGTGACGTAGAGCGTACAATTCTCCAACCGCCACGAGCCGAGCGACTCCGCTGCCTGCGTGACGGCAATCATTTCGGCGTGGGCGGTGGGATCGCGGAGCCGTTCGCGCTGATTATGGGCGGCCGCCACCACGCGACCGGCGTGGACGATCACGGCTCCCACCGGTACCTCGTCCTCCGCGGCGGCCACTTCCGCCTCTTGCAGCGCCAGCGCCATGAAGTGCTCGTCGACGGCGGCCGCGGCCGTCTCGTCTTGCGGCGGCAATTCCTCTCCCGGATCGGCGGCGTACATCATCGGCTCCCAGCTTGCGAGATTACGGCGGGGGCGGCGGTCCGGCCTTCGTCCGCACCATGCTTTCTTTTCCCGCCCGCCTTCGATATTCTAGGAAAGTCGCCGGCCCTTCCGAAGGGGCCGGTGCGGCCCGGATCGGACCGCGCGTCCTCGGCATTGTTCTTCCGTCATCGGAAAGGAGGCGTCATGCGATTCGCCATTTGCAACGAGACTTTTACGGATCGCTCTTTGGAGGCGGGCTTCGAAGCGGCCGCTCAACTGGGTTACGAGGGCGTCGAAATCGCTCCCTTCACGCTCGCCCCCTACATTACCGAAGTCTCAACCTCGCGACGCAGTGAGATTCGGCGGGCCGTCGAATCCTTGGGTCTGAAGACGGTCGGCCTGCACTGGTTGCTTGCCAAGACCGAGGGTTATCACCTCACCAGCCCGGACGTCATGGTCCGGCGGCGCACCACCGAGTACCTCCTCGAGCTGATTCGCGCGTGTGCCGAGCTGGGAGGACATGTGCTGGTCTTCGGGTCGCCGCAGCAACGCAACATCCTGCCCGGCGTCACGCGCCGGCAAGCCGAGGACTACGCCGTGGAAGTCTTGAGCGGCCTGCACAAGGAGCTGGAGCGGACGGACGTCATCCTGGCCTTGGAGCCGCTCTCGCCGCAGGAGACGAATTTTCTCAACACGGCGGAGGAAGCGGTGCAACTCGCGCGGCGGTTGGGATCGCCTCACATCAAATTGCATCTCGATTGCAAGGCCATGAGCACCGAGGCGGTGTCGATTCCGGAGCTGTTGCGGCGGCACCGCGACGACATGGCCCACTTCCATGCCAACGACCCGAACCGGCAAGGCCCGGGGTTCGGGTCGCTGGACTTCGGTCCCATCTTCCGCGCCCTGCGCGAGATCGACTACCGGGGCTGGGTATCGGTCGAAGTTTTCGATTACTCGCCCGGACCCCAGCGTTTGGCCGAGGAAAGCCTGGCCTATATGAAGAAGTGCCTGGCCGCCCTGGACGCATCATCCGCAGACGGGTGAGCCGGCCCGTTCTTCCGTCGGAGGCCTCTTCCGCCGAAGGCCGCCGCCCGCGGCTCATCCTGCGTAGGGATGGCGATAGGGTTCGCGATATTCACGCCGCAGTAGTTTGCGTGCGGCCGGATGGTCGGGAATGTCCTCCGCCTTCTCGTCCCAGCGAATCACGCTATCGGTTTCGTAAGCGATCATGGCCAGCTTAACCGTCGTTGTGGAACGGTAACCCTCCTCGATGGGGCAGGCGGGTTCGCGTCGCTGACGCACGGCGTCCAAGAAGTCGGCCATGTGCTTCACGCCGGCATCCGTCTTGGGCGTGTACTCCTTGCGATCGCCGTTTTTGCCGGAGGGAATGACCACCCAGCGGTTATCCGTCACGTAGACGGTGGCCTTAGTCCCGAAGATGAAGAGGCCGTTATTGACCTCGGGAGCATATTCCTCGGCGCCCCACAGGCGATGCCGCCACACGACGGGGCAGCGGTCGAACTCGAAGTGGACGGTCAGGGTGTCGGGCGTGGTGATCGCGTTTCCCAGGCGATAGATGCCGCCCGCCGCCGTCACCTTGCCGGGGGTGGTCACGCCCAGGATCATCCGCGCCGCATCGATCAGGTGAATCCCCCAATCCACCAGATGCCCATGCCCGCTGGTCTTTTCCAATCGCCAATTGAAATGTCCCACCTGCTCGCTGTACGGAATCAGGGGGCCGGGACCGCACCAAAGATTCCAATCCAGCGAGGGCGGCGGATCCTTGGGCGTGGGATCCTTCGTTCCGGCCCGATAATGGATTTGGGCGTCGACCTGAACGATGTCGCCCGCTTCGCCCGCGGCAATGAATTCCCGTGCTTGCTGAAAACTTTCGTGCTGCCGCCGCTGGAAACCGATCTGCACAATGCGGCCGCTTTGCCGCACGGCATCGACCATCGCCCGGCCTTCGCGAATGTCGTAGGCCAACGGCTTTTCGCAATAGACGTCCAAATCCCGCTTCAAACAGGCGAGCAGGTGGAGGGCATGCCACTGCGGCGGGCCGGCGATGATGACCGCGTCCAAGTCGGCTGCGTCCAGCATCTCCTCGTACAATTTGAAGGTCTGAGGGCGTTTGCCCTGTAATTGCTGCAATTCCGCGGCGGACTTCTCCAGGTGTTCCGAATCGACGTCGCAAATCGCGGCGACCTCCACGCCGCCGACTTCGAGGGCGGCCTTGGCATCCACCATGCCGTACCAGCCCACGCCGATCACTCCCAGACGCAAGACGGCGTTTTCCTCGGCCCGAAGGCTCGCCGACGCCGGGCCGGGCACCAGCGAAACGCCCGCCGCAACGGCCGCGGCATTCCCCAAAAAACGGCGACGCGGTAGGGACATCGTCGGTCTCCCTTAACGAAAAAGAGTTGAAACAGGAATCTCACGAAAAAGAGTTGGAATAGGAATCCATCGAGCCTTCACGGCCATACCGCGGGGCGGCCTCCGCCGATCGCCGACGCGAGCCGTCGCTGCCGTTAGCGCCGTCGATGCCGTGAGCGACGATCGGCCGCCGTCGACCCGGAAAAGCCGGCTTGTCCCCGCACCGGCGAAATCATCGCCGAAAACAGCGTTCCATTCTTGCGTGGAAAACCCGGGCGGTCAACGGTCGCCCCGCTCGGCTCGCGTGGATCAGGCCGCCTTGCGGCAGTGCCGCAAGACGTCGATCAGCCGCTCCAGATCCTGGTCGTCGTTATAGCCGTGGGGGCTGATTCGCAGCCTGCCGGAGCGGCAGCTCAGCACGACGCCGGCGGACAAACAGCGGCGTCGGACATCCTCGGAATCCAGGCCGGGCAGCGTGAACGTGACGATCCCCGAGGCCGCCTCCGGCCGACGATCGCTGATGATCTCGGCCCCGATTTGCCGCAACCGGTCGCAGGCAAGATCCGTGAACTGAAGCACGTTGCGGGTCACCGCTTCGATTCCCAAATCGCGGAGTAAGCCCAGGGCCGCCCGCAGCCCGATCATCCCCACCATATTTTGCGAGCCGCCCTCGAATCGCGCCGCCGTCGGCTTCCAGTTCGGCTCGATGCGGTCGAATCGCATGGCCTGGACCACGCTATTCCAGCCGACCCCGGTGGGACGCAACCGCTCCAAGTGCTCACGGCGGCAAAAGAACAAGCCGGCCCCTTCCGGCCCCAGCAACCACTTGTGGCCGTCCGCCGCGAGAAAGTCGATCCCCGCCGCCCGTGCGTCCAGGGGAAACACCCCCAGCCCCTGGATGGCGTCCAAAGCGAGGAGCGCGCCTTTGCGGTGGGCCAAATCGGCCGCCTCGGCGGGGTCGATGCGCCGACCGTTCCAGTAACTGACCCAACTGACGGCCACGATTCGGGTCCGGCGATCGCACGCGGCCTCCAAGTCGGCAAGCTCCAACCGGCCGTCGCGGAGCGGCACCCGTCGAGCCTCCACGCCGCGCTCCGCCAAGGCCAGCCAAGGATACTGATTGGATGGGAACTCGTCGGCGGGAAACACGACGTTGTCTCCCTCGCGCCACGGAAACCCTTCGGCGACGATGCCGATACCGTGGCTGGTGCTACGAACCAAGGCGATCTCTTCGGGTGCGACGGCAACCAGCGCGGCGGCCTCCTGCCGCAGCGACTCGACTTCCTCCGCCCAGCGCGGCCAGCGGAGGTCGCCCTGCTCCGTCGCCTCGTCGCACCAGCGCCGGATCGCCGCGCGGACCGGTTCCGGGAGCGGCGACACGGCGGCATGGTCGAAATAGGCGTAGCGCTCGGCGATCGGCATGACCGCCCTGAATCGTTCCCGCGTCGCGATCGCATCCCGATCCGATCCGTCGCCCATGGCGCGTGTCACCTCAAGTGCGTCTCCCGGATTCCGCCGGCTCACTTCTTGGCGGCTTTGCCGTTCTTGGTCCTCGAAGGGCCGCGAGCCGGCGTCCAGGGCACTTTGTGAAACAAGGCCGCCAGTTCGTCCGTCAACTCGGCGAATCGCCGCATGGCGGCCTGAACGACCTCCGGTTTTTCCAAATCGACCCCGGCATCGCGGAATAAGCCCAGCGGGTCCCGACTATGGCCCGCCGCCAGCAATCGCAAATAGTCGCGCCGCGCCGGCTCGCCTTCCTGGAGCACGCGATCGGCGAGGGCGATGGCGGCCGATAGTCCCGTAGCATACTTGTACACATAGAATGCCCGATAGAAGTGCGGAATACGCAGGCACTCCAATTCTAGAAACGTGCCGATATCAACGTCGGGGCCGAGATAGTCCTCCAACAGCCGTCGATAGATCGACGTGAACAGCTCCAACGTGGGCGGTTCGCCCTCCTGGACCGCCTCATGCACCGCTTTCTCGAACTCGGCGAACATGGTCTGCCGGAAGATAGTCCCGCGGATCGAGTCCAGTTCGTGGTTGATGATCAACGCCCGCTCTTGATCGGAGTCCGCCTGCTGCAAGAGGCGGCGGCTTAGTAGCTGCTCGTTGAAGGTGCTGGCTACCTCGGCCACGAGGATCGGATATTGATAATAGGGATACGGCTGGTTTTTCGCCGAGTAATAGGTGTGCATCGAGTGGCCGGCCTCATGGGCCAACGTGAATACGTGATCCAAGACATCCTCTTTGTAGTTCATGAGGATGTACGGATCGCTTCGGTAGGCGCCGGAGCTGAAAGCCCCGCTTTGCTTGTTTTGATTTTCATAGCGGTCGCACCACCGGCCGACCAGGCCGCCGCGCAGAATACGGCAATACTCTTCGCCCAGCGGTTCGAGGGACTCGATGACCATCTCCACGGCCTGCTCCCAAGTGCGGCGTTTTTTCATCCCCGGCACCAAGGGCACGTAAAGGTCGCAGGGTTCCAAGCTCCGCAGCCGCAAGCGACGGCGGCGGATCGCGTAATAGCGATGCAGGTGTTCCAGGTTGTCGCGGACCGTACGGATCAGGTTGTCGTACACGCTCACCGGCACGTGATCGGGGAAGAGTGCCGCCTCCAAGGCGGTGGCATAATTCCGTGCGCGAGCGTGGTAATTGTCGCCGTGGATCGAGCCGCCCAAGGCCGCCGCCAACGTCCGCTTGTGCTTGTCGTATTGGGAATAGTAGCGGCGGAATGCCTCGCGACGGACCTCGCGATGAGGCGATTCGAGCAAAGAGAGATAATTCCCGTGCGTCAGGGGTATCTGCTCGTTGCGTTCGTTCCGTACCGTGCCGAATTCCAGTTCCGTATCATTGAGCTGCCGGAAGACCTGCCTCGGGGCCTCCAGCATCTCGGTCTGCATGGCCAAAAGCCGCTCCTCGGCTTGGCTCAGCGTATGCGGCCGGTAACGGAGCAGGCGTTCCAAGAACAGGCGATAGGGCTGAAGGGTCGCATGGGCCATGTATTCCCGCATACGCGGTTCGGGGATCGCGAGCAATTCCGGTTGCAGGAAACTGGTCGCTTCATTGAGGCGGCTCAGTTCGGCCATGAATCGCCCGACCATCCGCTGCGGCTCGAAGTCCGCTTGATCTTCGGCCAATCGCAGTTGCGCATACACACCCAGCCGTTCGCCCTGTTCGTCCACGGAGAAATGAAGCGCCAGGGCCTCGGCGATCACCTCCGGCCCCTCGGCCAAGCGGCCCCGAAAGCGCGCGTACTCGGCGAATCGCGCCTTCCACCGATGGAAATCCCTCTCCCATGCCTTATCGCTCTTGTAAAGGCTGGATAAGTCCCAGCAGTCGTCGGGCTTCACGTCTTTCCGCGGGGGTACATCGTGACGACGGGCCTTGCTTCGTGCTTGCGCCATGTTGCGCGGTTCCTCCATGGTGTTTTTTGAAAAGGTCGCGGCGTCGGCCCCGGCACGTTCGAAGTAAAGGGCGGCAGCGCGATCCGGCATTATTACGTAAGCGTTAGGCTAAGTCCTCACGAATTGCAGTGTCAAGACGCCGTGTTTCTCCGGCGTATCGCGGCCGAGGATCGAGCCGGCCGGAAAGCCTCGCCGAGACTTCCGAAGCGGCACGCGGCCCGATCCGATGCGAAGCAGTCGCGAAACCGCCTCCGGCGATTTCCGCCGCAGGTCGCGAGCCGGGCCGGTCGCCCAAGGCGCGACCCTCCGCAGAGGTTTAGAATGGGGGGCGAGGCTTCGCGGCTTGAGCCGTCGTTCCTCTGCACGGCGCGTACGGAGGGCGGGTCTCCGGCGGGAAGCAGCTCCTCCGGCATTCGGTGAGGAACATGTTGCCAACCTTACTAGAGGTGCTTTGGGTATTCACGCAAATAGGGATCACGAGCTTCGGCGGCGCGGCGGCTTCCATGGCCGTCATGCAACGGGTGGTGGTGCACAAACTGGGTTGGCTCAGTCGTCGCGAGTTTTTGGATTTCGCGGCGGCGAGTTATTTGATCCCAGGCCCGATCGCCGTGCAACTTTCGCTGCACCTGGGCTATCGCCGCGCGGGGCTTTGGGGCGCCTGCGCGGCGGTGGCGGGCTTCGTCGGCTCGGCGGCGGCGATCACTTGGCTGTGTGCCGTCTTGTATGTGCGGAACCAGGGCTTGCCTCAATGGGACGCATGTCTCCAGGGTGTTCGACCCGCCATCTTGGCGGTGATCCTGTTATCACTGGGTGAACTCGCAAAGGGCGTGGTGCACGGACCGCGGGATCTCGCGTTGACGGTCGGCACGGCGATCGGTTTTCTCGCCGGGGGCAACCCTTTTTTGGTGTTGATCGCCGCGGCTCTTGCCGGGACGGTTGCGAAACGCATCTTTCCTGGGCCGCCCAGCGCCGGACCACGGGAAGACGGCACGATCGCGGACGGAGAGGCCGAGCAAGACGAACCGTCCGACCGAGAACGGCACGCGGGCATGCCGATCATACTTCCTCCAATGTTAATTAGCCTCGCTCCGGCGGCGGTAACGCCGTCCTTGGACTTTTTCGGTATGTTTCTCGCGTTTGCTAAGATCGGCCTATTCCTGTACGGCGGAGGCAACGTCATAGCCGCCTACCTGAGCAATGATTTCGTAAAGACCGGGATTCTCACGCATCAACAATTGCTGGATGCCTTGGCGGTCGGGCAAAGCACGCCGGGGCCGATTCTCACCGTCGCCACGTTCATCGGCTATTTGCTCGGCGGTCACTTGGGAGCCGTCGCGGCGACGGCGGGTCTTATCACGCCCTGCGTCCTCCTGGCGTCCCTGCTGCATTCCTGGGTGCGGAAGATACGCCGTCAAACCTGGGCCGCAGGGCTTTTCGAGGCCTTGAGCGCGGCCGTCCTCGGCTTGATCCTGGGCGTCTGGTTGGATTTGGCACGGCAGGTCTTCACGCAACCTCTGCCGACGCTGCTGTGCGCCGCGTGCCTCATCCTGCTTTGGCGATGCAAAGTTTCTCCGGTACAAGTCGTTTTCGCTTCGGCCTTGACAGGGTTGCTCCTTTGGGGATGAGGGGAACCCGGTCGCGCGGTTGGAGCGACCGGCAGACAAGCCGTCTTGTCGTCCGAGCCGATTTCCGCAAAACCTTCGGCCGGTTCGACTTCACCCTAAGGCTCTTGTCGTGATGCCCTCCAGCGCCCGGAAGTCGCTTCGCGACCATCAAGGAATGCCCAGCGGTCGGGCTTCCCGTGCTTGCCCTCAGGATCACCCCCTCGCCATACTTGAAGTTGCCGACCGACGCCGGCCGATCGCCGCGCGAGCCGAGTCGGCGGACTCCACGGCGCACCTCCATGCCCAAAAAGCGACCTCAGAAACGATCTCCCCGCCCGCCGCGCGGCTCCGAAAGACGACAGCCCGACCCCGCCGCCTCGCGCCGCAGAACCGGCAAACGCAGGTTGTCGAAGGGTACGACC
>Ga0067045_1027758_pt1 | contig 63119 bp, 56 predicted proteins | sample TerdegcTABiofilm_FD_59184 | JGI IMG/M metagenome (GOLD analysis project Ga0067045, IMG submission 59184) | Combined Assembly of (Gp0054472, Gp0054536) Wastewater bioreactor microbial communities from Singapore -Terephthalate degrading...
AAGCCGGGGTCCATAACATATTGGAAGGACTGGATTCCGGCTTTCGCCGGAATGACGGACAATTGGCCGTTCCACTTCTAACTTAACGCCCATGCCCGCTGGGAGAGGGTGGGGTTAGGGCTCCATGAGCACTATCCTCCCTCACCGTACCACTTTCTCTGCTGTTTCCCGAGTCTTGATACAGTTTGTTCAAGCCCGCCCTTTCCTGAAAGGAAGCTTACGAAAAAGAATGCCGGCGAGATGCCGGCCCGAGGGGATATTTGCACGGCGATTTCAGTGGTAGGAGGGTGCTGCCGATCGAGTGATTTCGTCGCGCCGGCATCTTGCCGGTGACCCTTAACCGTGGTGAAGATGCCGGCGAGATGCCGGAACTACGGGAAACGGCACAGCGTGGTGTTGCGGCCGTAATGTCTCGGCTTGTCCCCCAGGCCGGGATCTTGAAGCTCGCTGCCTCGTCCCCCAAAGATCGAGGTTCTGCTAAGAACTCTGGTACGTCAGCACCATGCCACCGTCAAAGAGTAAATCTCCACCTACTAGATACCGAGAGTGTTTCGAGAATCCGAACATGAATAGATTGGCAACCTCAATCGGTGACATCATCTCCTTTACCCGGGAAGCCCCCATCATTACCTCCCTGACCACCTCCTCTTGTGTGATGCCACGCTGTTGAGCCTGAGCCGGAATCTGGTACAGGGTGAGAGGAGTCTTGACGTAGCCGGTGCTCACGGTAAACGAACGGATCTTTCCTTCGCCCTCAGCGGCAATGGATTGGGTCAGGCCGCGCAATCCAAATTTTGTGATGTTGTATACGGGTTTGTTCTTGGTGCAGATGTGTCCGTGCACCGAGCCCATGTTGCCCACGGCACCGCATCCGTTGTCGGACTTCTTGATGTGGGGAATAGTGAGCTTGGCAAGGTAGAAGGGAGCTCTGAGCATGAGGCGTTGCATCAGGTCATACTTTTCCATCGGGAAGTTTTCCACGGAATCGATGTGCTGAATCCCCGCAATATTGGCCAAAAACTTTATCTGGCCAAGCTCGGCGGCCTGCGAAACTGCCTTGTCAATGTCCTGGTCGTTCGTGAGATCCGTCCTGAGAAAAACCATCCGGCCACCGATCTCCTCCGCGAGTGTCTTGGTCTTCTCTCCTTCCTCCTCATTGATGTCCAGGCCCACTGCTATGAGGTTGTTGGCCGCTGCGGCCACTGCAGTGGCTCGGCCAATCCCCGTTCCCGCTCCAGTCACGATACACACGTTTCGTGAATTGAAGTCTTCGTCCGAAAGAGTGAGTATCTCGTCTCGTCGGATAGTCGGCTCGGTAATATCCATAACAGGCTCCCCTCCAAGGCGTTATGCAGACTTACGTCCAGTCTCGGCCATAGGTTTACACTACAAACGAGTCACCCGCAAGATGGCCGCATTATCATGCCGGGCTGCTACCCTGGACCCGTCTGCATTGGGGCGGCGCAAGGGAATGATGCCGTGTTGAATGGAAGCTACGTCACAGACTCCTGGGCTCGTCCGCAGTGTTCGAGCACACTTGCGGGAAACGAGAGCTTAAAGGCTGCTTTAGTGTCTCCGAGGCGCTCGAATGACAGCTCTCCGTTATGATTTCGCATGATGGTGTAGCAGACGGAAAGATTTATTGGCGATATTTGGGGCCACTTGTCCCCGTAACAAGACGAAACCGACAGGTCTTCCCATGCCGGAGAAAAATTCTCGTGAGATTCGATGGAAATCACCACCTCAATGAGACTGCCGGCGTTCCTCTGGAGAGCAGTAATTTCTCCACCCTTCTCCATTGCGCGAAACGCCAGGTTGAAGATGTTGAGAAACAAATGCTTGAGCTGCGTTTCCTTGCCAAAAACGTTGCCAAGTCCTGCGGCCAACATGTTCCGGACGCCGAGCCTAATCTTATGGTCTTTCGCATGCTGTCGGAGAAGCGAAACAGTATCGTTAAGAATCGAGTCGATGGACAGTATTTCCGGTGCATCGACCGGCTTGCGAGCATACTGTAGCAGGTTTTGAACAATGTCCTTACAGCGGTAAGACTCACTGAGAATGATCTCGAGATATTCTCGAAAAGACTCTGCTTTCAGAGTGCCGCCGGCTTCGTCGAGGCTCTTGATTCTCTTTAGGAGGCCCTCGGCGAATCCCGCAATGGAAGTCAGCGGATTGTTAATCTCATGGGCAATGCTTGCCGCAAGAAGTCCCACTGCAGCCATACGGTCCGCCTGAAACAGGTTGTGCTCGTATTCTTTGCGTCGCGTTATGTCTCGCATAAGGAGTATGATCTCGTTGACCGCTCCGAATGGGCTCACTATTGGAGAAACGGTCCACTCGTAGTGATGTCCTCCATAAACTCCGCCCTTAATGAGGACCTCTCCCCTGTACGTTTCATGGGTTTCAAGCGCCTTGAGGGCAGGGCAGTTGTTGCAAACCTCAGTCTTGCGAAAAAGGGCCTCGAAGCAGCGTCTGCCCACGAGGGCTCTCTCGGGAAACATCTCCCCTTGCACTTTGTTCACAAAGGTGATGTTCAGGTTGCGATCTAGTATCGCCATCCCATCGCTTATGCCATTGATGATCGCTTCGAGCCTGTTATGGCGCATCGCCAATTCGATATTCAGCTTCTCCAGCTCGTTAATTTTTGAGCGCACTTCTTTGAAGTGACCGATCTTGGAGAAGCCTATTCCCTTGAAGTCATACTGGCTGAACCTCATTCTATCAGTCATGAAAAACCCCTACAATGCGGCTCTGTAAAGACGCTCGATTTCCTCCCTTGAATAACAGTACGGATTTGTGAGCATGCAAATATCCTGTTGAGCCATTTCGGCCAGCCGAGGAATATCTTCCGCCTTAACTCCCAACGCGGAAAGGCTTGTTGGCAACTCGAGCGCCTCAATAAGCTTGAGAATTTCTTCGAGAACGCATTCGGCTGCCTGTTCAGTTTTCATCCCTGCAGTTTGTACTCCCATTGCCTGAGCTACTCGAGCATATTTCACTGTTGAATGCTCAAGATTTTCCCGGATGACGCCGGGCAAGAGTACCGAGTTGGCTATCCCGTGATGAATGTCGAACAGACCCCCGAGCGGATGAGCCAGTGCGTGGACCGCCCCGAGTATCGCGTTGGAGAAGGCCATTCCCGATTCAAGGCACGCGATGGACATGCCTTCCAGCGCTTCCCGAGTCTTGAATTTCACCGCTTGTACCAGGTTGCCGACAACGAGCTCGATAGCATGAATGGCGTGAGGATCGGTCATGGCCCAGGCAAGGGAGGAAACATAGGCTTCCAGGGCATGAGTCAGCGCGTCCATTCCTGTAGCTGCCATGAGCTCGGGTGGCTTCGTTTGCAGGAGTCGAGGATCCACAAGGGAAATATCGGGCATGATCGCGCGACTCAAGATTGTCATCTTCATCTTCCGCTCGGTGTCCGTTATCACGGCGAACTGCGAGACGTCAGCGCCAGTCCCGGCTGTGGTCGGAGCACACACCAGCGGAGGTATTGGATGGACCACTTGGTTGCATCCTTCGTATTCCTGGATCCTTCCGTGGTTTGTAACCACAATAGCGATTCCTTTGGCAGTGTCAATGGGGCTGCCTCCCCCCACTGCCACTATGACATCGCACTTCTTCTTGGCATAGAGGTTGAATCCTTCCTCGACCTGGAAATCTCTGGGATTGGTTACCACGTTGTCATACACCACGTACCCGAGATCCTCCTGTTCCAGGTACTTGATAGCTTCATCTACCCAGCCGGCCTCGACAACCCCGGGGTCGGAAACGAGCATGACCCGTTCTCCGCCCAATCTTCTCGCACAATTCCCGATTTCTGAAAGCGCTCCGAGTCCGTAGATGATTTCAGGCACCTCGAATTTGAGCAGTGAATTATCCTGTGTCAACGTCGTCCTCCGCTATCCATTTGTTTTCGAACTGGCGAGGCTCCCGCGTCAGATTGTCGTGGTGCGCATTGAAGATGGCGGCCTGGGCGATGATGCTGAGGTAGGGGAGGCTTTGAACCCCAACCCCATCCATGGAACCTCTATCGCGAAGCTGGATGCGCGGCAGTATACCATGTCTGTCATGCTGAAACGAGCATTACGCTCGCCCACACTCCGTTGCCCGGCCGACTTTCCGCCGGTCAACCGGCCTTCACCCGAAATTCATAGGTCTTTTGCACGAGCTCCTCATAAGTGTGCTCGAGCTCCGTCAGGAGCCGGTACATGTCATCGGTCCCGGAATCAACATGTTTCCGGAGATCAAGGGCTTTTTGCCTGCACTCCTGGAGGAGCTCTCCGCCTTTGACAGTTTTGAGAAACATCTTGTCAGCCAGAGGAACTGACCTTTGAAAGAGCTTTCGGATCCGGTACTCCGCCTCCGAGGAGATATGCTCCGATCGGAGCAGCTTCTCCAACGAGTCCAGAAAATCATGTAGTGCAGCAGTCTTCATATGTCCGATCCGTTCGTCGGTCCCCTCGTAAGGCAGAGGGGAAGAATGGGCGATGTATTCTCAGCACCCAGCGGCTCGCCGCCTCTCCTGATTGTAAACAAGACTGCATGACCACCGAAGACCTTCAAGTTTCTTTGGTTCTGTGAACGAGATCCGCGTTTGTCGGGTTCTCGGTTGCAGCGGGTAGGTTTCCTGGTAGAGATCGCAGGGAGCAGAGCACGCAAACTTCTGCTCAAAAGCGCTGATTCCTCAGATGGGGGAAGGAGATCGCAGTCTTGGGTTAGGGCATTTGTCTCCCGAATCATTGCCGCAATTTCTGCCCGACTCGGAGGGCAGCCGCCCTTACCTCGTCGATGACCTCTTTGAGTGGAACCCCCCTTTCCAGAGCCACGCGTTTGCACTCATCATACTCTGCAGACACGTTGATTATTGTCTTCCCCGCTTCAGCCACCTTAAACTTCATCGGGCCGTGGAGTGTCTCGATTTCGTGGACGGACCGCTCCGCCTTAATCCTGTTGTCAATCCTCCACCGCAAGCCGATAGTGGTAGTCTCTCTCATGAGAAAATCCGATAACTCGCCAAGCATTTCCGTCGGACATATGACCGAGATTTGAATTCCCGGTCGGTTCTTTTTCATGTGAATAGGGAAGAGAAGCACATCCAAAGCGCCCATCTTGAGCATTCTCTCGATGAGATAATCGTAGATCTGGGGATTCATATCATCGATGCACGATTCAATAATGGCAACGCGTTCTACCAGATAGTCTCCCATATCTTCTGCGGTATACCCGATAATGACCCTGAGGAGGTTCGGAAGAGCGAAGTCCGAGCTCCCTGCTCCGTACCCGACCTTTTCCACGGTTAACTGGGGTAAGGGGCCGAAGTCAGAGGCGAGGGTGGTCAGGATCGCGGCTCCCGTCGGAGTCAAGAGCTCTCCTTTAATGCCTGTCGAATAGGATGGCTTACCCTTGATCAGCTCTGCAGTTGCGGGAGCGGGGACGGGTAAGATGCCGTGGGCACACTCTATCGTGCCCGTTCCCACATGGAGAGGCGAACAGTAAACCTTCTCTATTCCCATTGCGTACAGGCCGGCAACCGATCCTACGACATCGATGATAGCGTCCATCGCGCCGACCTCGTGGAAATGGATGTCGTGGATGGATGTGCGGTGCACGGTGGCCTCTGCGTGAGCCAGTCGCTCGAATATCTTCCGACTGTTCTCCTTGACCGGATCGGCCAGGCTGCTGTCTTGAATAATCCGGACGATGTCGTCAAGGTGTCTGTGATGGTGGTGATGATGATCGTGGTCGATATGCACGAGGGCCTGGCTGCCTCCCAGCCCCCTCCTGGTGACCTTCTCGACCTGAAGGTCGTAATTGCTCAAATTAAGCTTGGCGATCTCGCCGCTCAGGGTATCAAGCGGCAGACCGGCGTCCAACAGGGATCCGAGGATCATGTCTCCACTGGCTCCGGAGAAGCAATCAAAATAGGCCACCTTCACGGGTCTCTCCTTATTCTTGAGGCACCTTGTTCAAGGTCGACGTTTTCGTCAGAGGGTCGCTGCGGACTCTCGCTGGATTCTTTCTCGTGCATGCACACTGTGGTCGTGTAATTTCCCGACAGCCAGCTTGTTAATAAGGCTAGCCTGGTACCCTGCGCCGAAGCCATTGTCGATATTGACGACAGATACTCCTGACGCACAACTATTCAGCATGCTCAGGAGCGCTGCAACCCCTCCGAAGCTGGCGCCGTATCCGATGCTGGTCGGCACCCCTATCACCGGACAGGACACAAGCCCGCCAACCACGCTCGCAAGAGCCCCTTCCATTCCCGCTACGACCACCGCTACATTGGCCCGAAAAAGCTCTTCACAAGAATGGAGTAGTCGATGAATGCCGGCCACTCCCACGTCGTACAATCGATGCACGTAGTTCCCAAGCGTCTCGGCTGTTATTGCTGCTTCCTCCGCAATCGGTATGTCCGAAGTGCCTGCGCTCACAACGGCAATATTCCCGATCTTTTCCACTTCCCTCGGGTTTATGATCACCATGCGAGCCTGCTCGTGATAACAATGCTCTTCTGCAACCTCGCATATGGCCCTGTAGACCTCAGGGCTAGCCCTGGAAGCAAGAATGTTGCAATGCTCTCTGCTCATTCGGAGAACTATGCCTTGAATCTGAGATAAGGATTTGCCCTCGCAGTAAATCACCTCGGGCACTCCCTGCCGGATACAGCGATGATAGTCGATCTTGGCATATCCCAGGTCGTCAAAAGGGAGCTTTCTGAGTTTGTGCACCGCCACGTCCAAAGAGACTTGGCCGGCTCGCACCTGCTCAAGCAGGTGTCTGAGTTGAAGTGTATCCATGTTCTTGACCCCGTGCAAGGATGGACCGGTCGAGACCGCCTCTGAAAAATCGCTCGCCGTGAATTGAGACAAGAAGACAGCCGATTGTCCAGGAGTGTCGACTCAGGACAGATTGCTGGGTCTTAAACCTTCCAGAGACCCTGAGCCCGCTGTCACTTCGTTCGCCCTGTCTCTCCCTCCCAGCGGCTGAGAGCCGTGCCGGTTCCGGTCAACTTCATTTATTGCCCTTCTGCTGGGCGTCTCGCGACGGCCAACCGTCACGAACCTGAGTTTATACGACCTGAAATTCCTCCGCACGATTGAGCCCCACAATACCCCCGCTTGATAGGAGATGTGATCTGAAGCGAAGAAGAAGACAAACGCGGGGTACGACAACTTGGGCCTCTTGCGCAGAAATTCCACGAAGGAAGGGAACAGGATCATGGCCATTGCGGCAGGCGCGAGCGACGGAAATACTGCTCCAACCAGGAGAATCAAGATCAGGTAGTATCGAACCCAATGATAGGTCAATTGGAAAAGAAGCTCGAAATGAGTCCCCGCCGTTGAGCGGAGAACCTCCTTTATGGAAATGGGAACCCCTATCTGCAATTCGTAGCGTCTCTTCTTCAGCAACGTGTCCAGAAGAACAGTGCCGGGAACTAACAATGCAGCGAGGAGACTCTGGAGCGCCACCGCACCGATGCAACCAGCAAGGATGACCATGGATGCCGGATTCCACGGATAGCGCTTGGACACATGGGGATGATTGTCGTGGAGCAGAGGTTCGGAGGTACCGTATTGAAATCTTCTTGAAAATGTGGCGGAGAACGAGCTCCTGTGTTTGTGCTTCACAACGCCTTTGGGAACGTAGATGAGCCGGAATCCTGCTTCTTTGAGCCTCCAACAAAGATCGACGTCCTCACCCACGCGCTGGTTTTCCTTGAGGCCGCCAACCCTGAGGTACACGTCCTTCCTCACCACCATGTTGCATGTCGGGACGTAGAAATCCGAGTCCGGCCCCGATCCTATCGCAAGGTCCGAACCCATGCATAAAGGAGACTTCACCTCTTCGTATCTGTCCAACCAGGTGTTTTGGAAAAAAGACGCGACATAACCCCCGACGAGAGCGGTTCTCGAATCCTGAAAAAAGGGCACAAGGTCGCGAAGCCAGGCCGGATCGGCTATGCAGTCACTGTCTATAAATGCAACAAGCTCTCCCGACGCGTGCATCACCCCCACATTGCGAGCGGCTGACTGCCCGCGATTCACGGGAAGCTTGACAAGTCTTGCCTTGTGCTGTGCGGCTATCGCCGCTGAGCCGTCGGTCGAAGCATCGTCAACGACGATCACCTCAACCTTATCGGCTGGATAAACGAGAGCCGCCAGGGAGTCGAGGCACTCGCTGAGCTCTTCTTCACGGTTGTACACCGGAACAATGACGCTCACGGAGGGAAATTGGAGGCATTCTGACGGAGTCCAATCGAGAATTCCTGCTTGGAAGAGACGATCCAAGACGGCTAGAAGCGCCTCTTGAGAGCAACCGGCCTCAGGAATTTGATCGTGGTCCAGGCAGAGGCCGGCCTGACACCTCTGCAAAACAGAAAACGCGGCCGCATTGACCCGAAAGGCCCTCAGAGGGCTTTTTCGCAGCAAGACGCCGCCAGAGCCTTGGGAAATGAGACGGACCCCCTGCTTGAGTCGGAATACCCCTGTAACGAGCTGGGTCATCACACGATACTCGCGGCCACAGTCTTTTCAGAAACGCAGTTGGCGAGACATCCCGGGTCAGGATGTCCCAATCTCTTTTGCGTGTGGTACGCCACTGCAGGACATCCACCGTGGCAGAAATCGAATCTTTGGCAGCTCTCGCACGACTTGATCTCAAGCTTGCGAAAGGCCTGAAAGACACGAGAACGATTCCAGATGAGCGAGAAGGTTTCTTGCGGGAGTCGTCCTGCAAGGAATTCGTCTTCTTGGAGGAAAGCGCACGGGTACAGGTGGCCGGTGGGTGAAATGCAGCACGTGAGCTTGCACGCCCCACACATGTTGAGGCCCAGGTGCCGTCGATCTTCGTGGGACACGGAAAAGAAGGAGTCGCCGGTGGAAACATCCTGGTGTGCGCTGAGCCAGTCGGAGAAAGCAACCATCTGGGACGGTGAGACGTTTAGCCTGGACCAGTTTGCCTTTCCTCTCCCCGAAGGTCTGAACCGGGAGACGCGGAACTTGGCACCGAAGGATTGGGCAAGATCAGACAGAGCGTCGAGCTGCGGCAAGCTGATCCTGGTGAGGACGGTATTGATACTAACTGCAATGTCTCTTTTTCTCAGACATTCGACCGCCTTTATTGCTCGGGAAAAACTTCCCGTTCCCCTGATAGAGTCGTTCGAGTCGGGCGTAGCACCATCGAGACTCACCTGAATATATACGAGCTTGTGGTCGAGTCTCTCCGCCACCTTGTCATCAATGAGAGTGCCGTTGGTGCTTATGCAGGTCAGAATCCCCTTCTCGTGGGCATAATCCATCAAGTCGAGGAAGTCCTCCCGCATGAAGGGCTCTCCTCCTCCAATGCTGAACTGGAACACGCGGTTGGCTGCCATCGAGTCGATGACGCTGCGGCACTGGTCGGTGGTGAGCTCTTCTTTTTCGCGCCGGCCCGAGTCGGACAGGCAGTGAAGGCATGACAGGTTGCATGCGTACGTGACTTCCCATGTCACGTTCACTGGGGCGCGGAGCCCCATTTCAACATATTGGTTGCTCATATATGAGGCCTCTCGACAATAGCATGTCCAGAATTCTCTGTACGTGCCGTCGGATCTCATCCCTCGATCTTTCACCAAATCTGGCACAGAGAGATTCTATCAGCTCTTCCGCCGTGTGCTCCCCAAAAAAGAAGCTCTCTGAAATGAGATCCCGGCTGGGAAGGAAGACGAGCTTCGGACCGCGATAATCGTAGAATAACAGCCCGAATTGCTCCTCTCGGACCTGTACGCCGTCCCACATCCTGTACGCAGTGTTCGAGCCCATGGGCTTTTCCCCGGTCAGGGCCGGCTTTGCAAACCACGCAGGTGAAACGCTATCAGGAAAGTTCCATACCTCAGGAGGTAGGGATTTCCCCCCGCTTGAGCATCCCTTCCATGCGCTGGAAAGAAAGCCGGCCCAAGGCAGTGTTCAGTAGATTCCGCAGATGCCGTCAACAGCCATCTCTTCGACGGTAATCTCTTCCAGAATGGCAGGCTGCTCGGGACACGCTTCTTCAACCTCGGTTACGATATGTTCTTGATTTCTGACTTCTTCTTCCATATGCTTCTCCTTCTTATCGCTGGGCCGGGCAGATTCCCGGCTTTAGTGGGCCAATTCCCAACATGTCTGAAACCGCTCTATGGTGCCCGAGCGGTCCAACCGGCGTCCACTGTCACACATTGACCGGTTATGCACCGTGAGTCCTCAGTGGCGAGCCAGACTACCGCTCTTCCTATGTCTTCAGGCATTATCTCTCTGTCTTGAAATGAGTGCCCGGCAAGAAACTGTGATTTAGCCTCTTCGTCCTCCATCCCGAAGAACCTGGCTATACCCTGCATCATGGGAGTCCAAACCGTTCCGGGACATACGACATTTACGTTGATGTTGTGATCTGCCACTTCCATGGACAGCGCCTTCGTCAAGCCAATGATCCCATGCTTTGCGGCGCAGTAATGAGCCCCCAGCCCGAATCCTCGCTGACCGCCCACGGACGATATATTGATGATCTTTCCGCTGTGGCGCTCTATCATGTGGGGCACGACGTACTTGCAGCAGAGAAACGTGCCTTTCAGGTGAGTGTCGACGACTTCGTCCCACTCCTGCTCGCTCATGTCAGCTACTGCCATCATGGACGAGTTTCCCGCATTGTTAACGAGAATATCTATCTTATCGAATGTTTCCAAAGACTTGCAGACCATGGCTTCCACGTCGGCAGCCTTGCGGACATCGCATTTGATGCCGATCGCTCTGCGACCCAATTTTTTAATCTCTCCCACCGCTGCATCCATGGTCTCATACGTGGACATGGAGTACGGAATGGTCTCCATATCCTCGCAGATATCCGCGATAACGATGTCGGCCCCTTCCTGTGCCAGCAGCCGTGCAGTGGCATAACCGTTGCCTCTGGCACCGCCTGTGACAACGGCCACTTTGCCGTCTAGTTTCATCCGGTGAACCCTCCTTTCCCTTCCTCTTGTGTCCGCTGGGAAGAATGCGCAGATCAACTCGAGGGGAATTTGGTCATTAACTCCTGTAAGCTGCGCATATCTTCGAGCGCGACATTTGCTCCGTATTCCGCTACCTGGAACTCGATTTCGTGCTGAAGTGATGACAGGAGCATCAAAGCATCGAGGTAGTACACGAGGGTCGCATCCTTCTTGAAATCCTCCTTGTAGGCCACGAGTACGTCGTCGACGTTCAGCTTCCTCAGTTCCGCGGCGTACCGGTCAATCTCGATGCGATCCCGGAGCAAGTCGTCCATAAGTGCAACAGCTTCGTTAATCAGAGCTACCACCCGTTGGTGCATGGGGTGATTCATGAAGAGGCCCCCTGTTTTCGCCCGTAACGGCTATCGAGAATCTTGCTTCCTTCCTTCGAGACGATGAATCGTGTGAGAGGATAGGTTCCCTCTCTGGTAATCCGGCGACGGTCCAGCAGTCCTCTTCGCAAGAGCGAGAGTATCCGTTCTTTGACCCCCGAAGAAGAGATCCTGAGCTCCTGGGCAATGGTGTGGCAATGGAACTCTCCTGGCTTTCGGTGATGGCACGATCCGGAACAATCTGTCCCCCCTCGCTCCTTGATGATTCTCAAGATACTTACGAGATCATCCGATAGCCTGTCTTCGGCCATGAAGTACCCCTTTACGTCATCCTCACCACAAAGGTCTTCACCTTGTGGGTCAGGCCGTCAAGCTCCTTCTCGAGCTGATCGAGTTTCGCCAGAGCTTCTGCCTCATTGCACGATTCCACGCTCTGCTTAAGATTCAGAGCCAGCTCTTTGCAGGCCCACGACGTTTCTCCAGCTTTCACGGTCTTCATGTACGCGCGGCTCAACAAGGGCTCAATTTGCTCGCCCTTGGCGAGCAAGGTGGTCTTGATCCTCTGTGCAAGCTCAGGAGACATCGAAGCGTCTCGTTCGTTAATTTCCTTGAACACCTCCAACATCTCCCTGATAAGCGCTGGACCTTTCCCGGTGACGTCGGGCCTCTTGGCATCGGACATGTGATACTCCTTCCTCTCTGGTCTTGTATATTTGCGCGGCGGAATCGCCTCATTCCGCGGTCACTGGTGCGCACTAGCGTTTCGGACAATGGGCACCCTATTCCCTGTTAACCATGTCTCGGACGATGGTGGTCCCTCCCTTCATCCCAGGCATGTTCTTTGACGACGACCTTTTCTCTGGGAGGAAGCCGCTTGATTATTTCCTCAACGATGGTCGACATGGCTTGCGCGGTGAGAGAGTCAGGGTGCTGGAAGACAATGGGGACCCCCGAGTCTGCCGCCTCAGAGTACTGCCAATCAAGGGGGATGCCACCGAGGAATGGGAGCTTGAAGGTTGCTGCGAGCTTCTCGCCTCTCCCTTTCCCAAAGATGTACTCCATACGACCGCAGTCGGGACACTGATATGAGCTCATATTCTCGATCAGACCGATGATTGGAGCATTCAATTCCTTGGCAGCGTTGATTGCCTTGCTGCACACAATGGTCGAAATCTCCTGGGGGGTCGTGACAACGATCAGACCGTCCAGGTTGGGAATGGATTTCATAATGGTGATGGGCTCATCCCCCGTGCCGGGAGGCAAGTCCACCAGGAGAAAATCAAGCTCATACCACTTGATCGAGCTCAAGAATTGTCTGAGCACCCGTGCCTTGTATTGACCACGCCACATGATAGGGGTCATGTCGGTCGGCCATATGAGTGCGACTGACATGACTTTGAGGCCGTGTTCCGTGATCACCGGATCAATGCCGTGGCTTCCATGCAAGATGTCACGCATCTCGGTCTTTATTCCCACCATCTTCGGGACACTCGGGCCGTGCACGTCGGCATCGAAGATCCCCACAGCCATGTCCTTTTGCTTGAGTGCAGCGGCCAAATTCACCACGACGCTCGTCTTGCCGACGCCCCCTTTTCCGCTGATGACGGCGATCTTGTAGTTGATGTGCGCCATGGCGTCACTTATTGGCCCATGCCTGTGATGACCATGGTGACCACCGTGCCCGTGATGTTGCTGCGGTGCCTTTACATCGCTGTGATTCACTGGGGACCTCCCTCTGTTGAAGATCGTCGTCAATGCTTTATTGGGCCGCAACGAAGTCGCACTCTACGCTTCCCAGTCCCAATTGCTGTGCATATTCGAGCCATAGTTCGGGCGTAACTCCGGTGATCGCCGTGATCTTGTCTTCGCCTTTGCCCAAGACGTTCAGAGCCTCAGCCACGGACCCAGAAATGCCGGGGCTTCTCGTAATCATTTGATATGTGACCCAGTCAGCAGCGACGGGATCGTCCGACGCCACAATCCCGAGATCCGGAATGAAGGGTATGTCGGAAAAAGGATAGTCATCTGACTGCGGGGTTACGGATGTCAGGAAATTCACGAAGAATGCAGGTCCCCGCAGGTTAGCTAACGCAGTGTGGGCTGCTTCTACGACGCTCTCCTGAAAAGGAACGATCCCTTCCGGTCTTACCGTCATGGCCGAGTTAGGACAGGAAAAAAAGCACCCCAAACACTTGTTGCACATCTCGGAATCGAATACGAGCGCGTCCCCGTCCATGGATACCGCGCCGGTGGGACAATAGGGCACACATAGTGCGCAATTGTCGCATCGCTCCCGGTGATATACGATTTCGAGGACCGAGTGGATTCTCAGCTTTCCTGTGCCTGTCAGAAGGCCCGCTCCGAGATTGTAAGTGGCTCCCGCAAACCCCATGAGTGGATGGGCAGTTACATGAGACAGGACCATCAGTGCCCCGGTATCGGTCAACAAGCTGCCCAGTTCGACCCCGCCAAGGTTTCTGCCTTCGGCTACATAGAACTTGCCTTCCTCGCCCGTGTACCCGCCTGCAAGCATCATCTGGCTGTCAAAGGTCTCACCGGTACTGAATCCTTGAATCAGAGCGGTATGGACCCAATCGTAGCCTGTGTGGCGTGACCCCTTGAACAAAGAACAACTGTCGGTAATCACTGGCTGAGCGCCGGCCTCCCTGAGTTTCTCGAAGAAGGTGCTTGCCACTATGGGATGGAGGTAATGGCTGTATCCGATCTCGCTGAGATTTATCTTCACGGCCAGGCTTCTCTCTGGGGATATAAGCTTGGCCATCTCGTCGATATCGAGAACGGCGCCGATCTTAGCGATGATGCTCTGGTGAATTCCCTTTGCACGACCTTTGATCCAATAAGCCCGCGACATTTTCATCCTTTGCATGTGTGAGCGGAGAATCCCACCGCGCTCTTCCAGTCTCGACCGACTCCGACTCGCACGAGACTCCAGGAGATGGAGAGCAGGTGGGCGACTCTAGGCCGCCCTCCTGCTGATCGCGTTGACTGTGCGACGCGTCGAGCTTCGCGGCATGCAGGGGCGGGTTTCAGCCACACCCTTTTTCTCGGCATCGTCGGCCGGATCGCAATTCGCAACGCGCGGCACTATGGAGAAACGTTCCTACGCTGTGGGATCGAAGTTTTTCCACTCCCCGATCCAGGTCTTCAGATCTTTGTGGCGACCGAACTCGAACTCTCGTCCCAAATGGTGATTTCGGAATATCTGTCTCATGGGATGTACAGTCATAGGAGTCTTCCGGATCTGCCATTTGCCGATGTTTTCTGGATTGAGCTCGGGCTCATAGAGAATGAGCTCGTAATTCATCGTTCCCATACCAATCCGCTCAGCGGCCTTGAGCTGGATACGCGGGGTGAACGCATTGACCGCCTTGAACTTGTCCTCTCCCGGCTTGAGACCGAGCTCTTCTGCTCGTGACCCCGGCATGATCGGCGCTTTGTCGAGGACGTCGCAGATTGCGGCATCAATGGCCACGGGATCCTTGGAAGCAAATACGCCCACGTCTGGTGCCACCGGCATGCCCCCCCACGGGAAGCAGTCGCATTCAGGGCACATGTCAACCGCATATGCGAGGTAACCGATCTTGCCCGGCTTGAAGGTCTTTATGCATCCCAGCGCAGCATCCGACATGGCGATCTGGGCGAGCGGGAAATAGTCGTCCCGAAATCCGATACCCTCCATGCCGGTAAACATGCATGTCACCTGGCACGAGTAGCACAAGGCACACTTGCTGTAATCAAGTTGGACACCGTCTGGCTTGACAGAGATAGCCTGCTCTGGACAGCTATCCTCACACATCTTGGCATACGGGCACTCGGTTCCTTTGCAGCCTTCCTTGTTCACTTTCGGGTACCCTATTGCGTCGTCGGGATCGCCCCAGAAAGCGAGGTGGGTCTGATACTTGCCTCTCTTGGATTGCGCGCCAATGCCAAAGTTCTTGATGCATCCGCCGTATGCGGTTATGGGATGACCCTTTGCATGGGCGAGGTTGATGCAAGCGTCAGCCTCATATATTCCGCGTCCAATGTACGTTTCCTTCAGGATGTTCCCCTCGGGCAATTCCACTCTCAAGTCGTCTTCCCCGGAGAATCCGTCAGCCACTACGTACGGTGCTTGGAGGCTGGCAAAGTTGAGACCGTGGCGATTGGCTCCTTCTACGAGCAGTTGACCGGTGCACCGGTTATTGTACAGATGGTAAGTCAATGTGGTGGTATCGGTTACAAAGGGCCGACCACCGCACGCCTTAACCTCTTCCACGATGGCCGCAACGAACTCGGGCCTCAGACAGTGTGTTCTGTTCCATTCGCCGCAATGGACCTTGATCGCCACGCTGTCGTCCTTTTCTATGCACTTGTCGAGCTCGGCGAGATAAAATAAGTCTTTTGCCTTGCATATGGTGCTTTCAGTCCAGTTGGTGGCATTAGCCCCCGCGTACCAGACTTTTGAGACCTTTTCCGGCATTATGATTCCTCCTGTTCTGCTCGTGCCCGCTGTTGGACACGATGGGCTTCTGGTTCGACCGAGCTGATTGAGCAGCCCCGCCACTCATGCATCGTACCTCTAGACGCCGCTCTCCCGGCAAATGTGGTCGTACCAGCCCCCTTTCCTGTCCGAATTTGGCGGGATGCCCGATTTCCGTTTTGCGGCATGGCGCAAACAAGCGTGAAGGTTCTTTCCCGCGACGCTTCCCTTCCGCTCCGGGTTTTCATTACGAGACGAGACTCCAGCGGAAGAAAACGGGATCTCCGGCCGTCAGTGCGAACTCGATAGATGCGATGCAATGTTTGTGCCCATACATGAGCACGAAGAAAAATTGGAGTCACATTCCATGAAGGCTCTGCAATATCAGCTACATAAAGGTGGTCCGTGCCACAATTCGCCTCAAGTGGCGCGTTGAGCCCGGCGTCCCTCCCTTTGACGACATGAGGACAGAGCGAAGACCGGGACACCAGGTGAGCCATGCGGGCCGAGGATCATCGTCAACATATCGTTATTGTTTTGTAAAAGCGGCTGTTCGCTCGGTGGGGTCTAATTGGACACCTGGCCTCAGATTATCGAGGGCGGGACCGATTCGGCTCCTGGAGCATCGCGGTCTGTGCTTTCAGACAAACAGTCGATGCTTGTGAATCTTCTTATAAAGCGTCTTCCTGTTGATTCCGAGGATCTGTGCAGCTTGGCTTTGGTTTCCACCTGTGTCTGCCAGTACCTTCATGATGTGCTCTTTTTCCAGATCCTCCAGGCTTCGGGGTTCCTGCGCCACATGTCTTGAGTGGACAAAGACGTGCGACGGTAAGTCATCGGGATCGATCACGGGCGAGCGCGACAGGATAGCTGCCTTCACGACGACCGATCTCAATTCTCGAACGTTTCCCGGCCATCCATACGATTGCAAGACCTGCATCGCCTCACGACTGATCCGCTTGCTTGCCTTGTGGAATCCGTTTTTCTTGAGGAAATGGTCAGCGAGCGCCGGAATGTCTTCCACATGCTCGCGAAGAGCCGGAAGCGCGATCCTGACCACGTCCATTCGGTACAAGAGGTCTTGACGAAGGGCTCCTTTCGCCGCGGCGTCCCGCAAATTCACATTCGTGGCCAGCACAATTCTCGTATCAACTTCCCTCTCGCGTGTCTCGCCCAGCCGACGGAACCGTTTGGTCTCGAGAAAGCGCAAGAATTTCTTCTGCATGTCCAAATCAATATTTCCGATCTCATCGAAAAAAATCGTTCCCTTGTTGCTCTCTTCTACCAACCCTTTCTTGGCGTCGCTCGCCCCAGAAAAAGCCCCTTTCGTATGACCGTACAATTCGCTTCCAGCCAGATTGTCGTTGAGCAGGCCGCAGTCCACTACCACGAACGGCTGATCGCGCCTTGCACTCAGAGAATGAATCTGCCGAGCGAGAACGTCTTTGCCTACACCGGTCTCTCCCTGGATCAGAACGGTTACGTCGGTCAGAGCTACCTGTTGGGCCAGTTCGTAGACTTCACCCATCGCCGGGCTCGAGCATCGGACGAATTCACCATCGTCGTTCGCCGCTTCCCACATGGGCCACGTGCCCAGGGCAGGAGCTTTTGCATTTTCCTGCGTGAACTGCTGGATCAGAGCGAGCAACTCGGATAGCTTGAACGGTTTCGTAACGTAATCTCTTGCTCCAAGCTTCATTGAATCAACCGCGGTTCGAACGTCGCCGTACCCGGTTATCATGACGACGGCAGTGCGAGGTGCCTTCTTTCTGATCCTCTTCAGAACCTCGATTCCGTCCATGTTGGGGAGCCTGATGTCGAGAAGGACGAGGTCGAAATGCTGTTCGTTTACAAGTTTGAGTCCTTCTTCGCCCGTGTCGGTTGTCGTGACCTGGTAACCTTCCAGACCCAATTCATTCTGCAACAGACGCCTGATGTTTTCCTCGTCATCGATTGCAAGAATTTTTCCACGGTGCATCGCTCAGTCCCCTCTCGTTTGCCGAGTCGCACAATTGCTCCTCACAAACAACTCATACAATTTTCTCTGGACCACGAGCTCTCCAAGCGACGGGAAACCATTCGGAAGCAGGTGTGTAGGCCGGCTGAAGATCCATAGCGTAGGGGCAACATGGACAACCGATTGTGGCCGGCCCGATGCACGTCAAGTTTAGCGTAAGAGAGAGGGGGTAAAAAATCAAGCTTTCAAGCATAGTTGGCACGTACTTTTCATTTATGCCACGTTATGACAAGGCTGACATAATTGGCTAATATGATTACTTTTTCCGTTTTCTTTTCTCTTGACTTGCCCATCTGCCAGGGGTATCATGATCTTACCTCTTAAAAGCTGCTCTCACGGCCAGTCGTAACCTCATCACTCCAATTCTCTCATTATACGAGAATAACCCGATTTATCCCCTGCTTGCGAAGGAGTTTGCAGATTATGGACAAGATACTGAGAATTGACATGGGGGCGGAAGGTGGACCCAAAGCCAGCGCAGTTCCGGTGGGACCATACGCTGGACTGGGTGGCCGTGCTCTGACCTCGGCAATCATTTCAAAAGAAGTCCCGCCGCTTTGCCATGCATTGGGCGCCGACAACAAGCTGGTCCTCGCTCCCGGGCTTCTCAGCGGGACCATCGCGGCGGTGTCAGGCCGACTCTCTGTGGGGTGCAAGAGCCCTCTAACAGGTGGAATAAAGGAAGCCAACGCAGGAGGACAGGCTGCCCAAACCTTGGCGAGGTTGGGGTATGCAGCCATCGTGCTCGAGGGAAAGCCAAAAGATGATTCCGTGTACAAGGTTGTGATCAACAAAGACGGAGTAACGATAACTCCGGACAACACGCTGAAATTATTAGGCAACTATGCCCTCATCGATAAGGTTAAACAGGCGTATGGCGACAAGGTGGCGTGCATCTCCATAGGCCCCGCAGGTGAAATGAAGATGAGCTCGGCGTCGGTAGCTTGCACGGACATGGAGATGAGACCTACCAGACACGCAGGCCGCGGGGGCGTTGGCGCGGTAATGGGCGCGAAAGGTGTTAAGGTCATCATTCTCGACGACAGTGGCACGAAGATGCGTGAGCCCTCAAACCCCGCTGCTTTCCAAGAAGCTAACAAGAAATGGGTTGAAGGTCTCAAGCGTCACGCTGTCACCGGAGAAGGACTGCCGGCGTACGGCACGAATGTGCTCACTAACGTTCTCAACGAAGCCGGAGGCTACCCGACTCGGAACTTCTCGTCCGGACGCTTCGAGGGACACGACAAGATTAGCGGAGAAACCCAGGCTGCCTTGGAGGTCAAGCGTCAGGGGTCGGCCACGCACGGGTGCCATCGGGGGTGTATCATCCAGTGCTCGGGAATCTTTAACGACAAGGATGGTAATTACCTCACCAAGCAGCCGGAATATGAGACGGTCTGGTCTCACGGAGGCAATTGTGGGATAGACGATCTTGACGCTATTGCCATGCTGGATCGACTTGACGACGACTATGGCGTCGATACAATAGAAATGGGGGCTACCATAGGGGTTGCGATGGAGGCTGGTGTCGCGAAGTTCGGTGACGCGCAGGCGGCCATCAACTTGGTGCACGAAGTGGGCCAGGGAACCCCACTGGGGAGGATATTGGGAAATGGCGCCGCGGTCACCGGCAAGGTGTTCGGCGTTGAGCGGGTACCGGTCGTGAAGGGCCAGTCTATGCCTGCATACGATCCTCGAGCGGTCATGGGGATCGGAGTGACCTATGCGACGAGCCCCATGGGTGCGGACCACACTTCAGGGTACGCGGTGGCCGCGAACATATTGAATGTTGGCGGATCGGTGGATCCCCTCAAGCCTGAGGGACAGGTGGATCTCTCACGGAATCTCCAAATCGCAACGGCAGCGGTGGATTCAACGGGCATGTGCCTGTTTGTCGCTTTTGCAGTGCTGGATCAGCCGGATACGTTCCAGGCCCTCATTGACATGATCAATGCCTTCTACGGACTCAGCCTGACGGCTGACAGCGTGGTAGAGCTGGGAAAGTCGGTTCTGAAAAACGAGAGAGACTTTAACGAGAGAGCTGGCTTCACATCTGCTCATGACCGATTGCCGGAGTTCTTCAAGAGTGAGACTCTGCCCCCTCACAACGTGACTTTCACTGTCAAAGACCAGGATCTCGACAAGCTCTTCAACTGGTAGACGTTCGTGTGTCCGATCCGGGAGAGGGCCTTTTCTGAAGGCCCTCCTGGACCGGATTCTTTTCACTGTCCCATCTCCACTAATCAGACAGAGGTACCATGTCAGCACGTACAACCCAGACTGTCGTTCGTATTTCGTGGCAGGGTGAAAATTTGGAGGCGTTTTTCCCAATCTTGCGAGAAGGGGTGCTCCTCACGGCTCAGACAGGGTGCAGCATACGGCGCTTGTTGTGCGATCAGCTAGGAATCCCAGGCGAATACGTGGACAACCGAATCAACACCATTTTTCTTGATGGAAGAGCGGTGGACGACGTGGACAGATCAATGGTGCGGGACGGGTCCAGCTTGGCCTTGTCGGCCGCCATGCCGGGCCTGGTTGGCGCGACCATGCGCAAGGGCGGAATTCTTGCTTCCATGCGCGACGGCATCACTCATAGAGGTGACAATCCTTGTACGCCTGGAAAACAAGGAAGCTTGCGGTTGAAGCTGTACAACATGGTGGTCTCCGAGCTTGGTCCGGACATTCTCAAGACGGGTGTGTTGGTCGAAGCCGGAAGGATAGCCCGTCTTTTCGCCGATCAGACGGGCGATTTCTGGAAAGCCTGCGGCGCATGTCGAGTCGATGATCGACAGGTGGAGCCCGCTCATCTGAGCAAAACCCTCTCTCAGGAAGGATCTGATCTCGTGCGCCTCGTTGTCACTCCATAGAGAAAGCTGTCAGGGAGGAACCGATGCTCAAGGCGGCCACAGCGGCATTCAAGGGCGAGTACTCTCGGGAAATCGGTCTGCAATTGGGAAATCGTCTGGTAAGTACGCTCGGGGAAATTCCTGCAGCCTGTTGGCTCTTCTGCTCGACTCAGAAACGCGTGGAGGATCTCCTCCGAGGCGTGATCGAAGCATGCGAGTGTGATAATCTGATAGGATGTACGACAGACGGGGAGTTGTCGGGTGACGGTTTCAGCACGGGATCCGCGGTTCTGGCGGGCATCGCTACCGACGAGATTCAATTTCATCGGGCGCACGCCTCAGGTTTGGCACGGGAAGGTGAAGTGGCAGGCAGACAGCTCGCCGAGAAGTTCCCGCCTCAGGTAACCTATCTGCAAGTATTCTCGGACGGGCTGACCGGAAATGGGTCTGCCATCATTCGGGGGATCCAGTCAGTCCTAGGACAGGGGGTCTGCATCCACGGAGGGACCGCAGGAGACGACGGGCGTTTCGAGCGCACTCTTCAGTTCGATGGAACGAAGATCCTGACCGATGCAATTGTGGGCATGGCGTTCACAGGAGAGTTCAAGTTTGGAACCGGGGTGCAAAGCGGCTGGTCTCCGGTTGGCATTGCCAAGAGGGTTACTCGAGCGTGGGAAAACGTAGTCTATGAGCTGAACGGTCAGCCTGCTCTCGAAGTGTATGAGCGCTTCCTTGGCAAGCACGCAAACAGGCTTCCTGCAGTGGGCGTGGAATATCCCCTCGGTCTGGTCCCAGGGCAGGCAGATGTTGAAGAAGAGGACTTTTTCCTTCTCAGAGCTACCATGTCGGTGAACCGTGACCAAGGATCGATTGCTTTTGCCGGCGAGATTCCGGAGGGATCTTTAGTACGACTGACATGCGGCGATTACGGTTCAATTCTGGCAGCCGCAGAAAGTGCTGCGCACCATGCTGTCAAAGATCTTGGCGATATTCCCATCGGAATCGTCTTCGTATATTCGTGTATGGCGCGCAAGATAGTTCTCGGAAGGCGAACAGGGGAAGAGTTGGAGCGTATCAAGGCCGTCGTAGGCAATACGGTTCCGATCGTCGGGTTCTACACGTACGGCGAATACTGTCCGGTCAAAGGGAGACAAAACTGTTTCCACAATGAAACGGTGACGATCTCGGTGATCGGGGCATGAAGATGCACGAAATAAACGGTCTGAGGGAACGGGTCAAAGAGCTTGGCGATCTTGTCGAAGTGTCGGAGCGAAAGGCTGACATTCTCACAAATCTTCTCAAAGAAGCCAACGCGGAATTTGAGCGAGCCCTCAACATTGTCGCGAGCTCGGAACGAAACTTCCGTACGGTCTTCGAGCATGCTCCTGAAGCAATATACATAATTGATGCAGACACACGACAGATTCTCGACTGCAATTCCTTCATGGTGGACTGGCTCGGGTACTCCCGCGAAGAGCTGCTGACAATGCGGATGGACCAACTGGTATGTGCAGGCGGCCGCGATATCAGCGCCAATGTCCGACAGGCCATGGAACGTGGAATTGTAAGGGTCCAAGAACGGCGATACCGGAAAAAAGATGGCACGCGAGTTGATGCCGAAGTGACGGGCGCGAGCATAGAATACCAAGGAAAGCGTAGCCTTGCAATCCTCGTCCGAGACGTTTCGGAACATCGGCAACTGGAAGAGCTGGCTCGCTATAAGGAGTTGTTCGACACTGTAGGCGACCCGGTATTCATCAATGACTACCAGGGCAGGTTCCTCGAGGTCAATGAAGGCGCCTGTACCCTTTCCGGCTATTCCCGCGATCAACTACTATCGAGAGCAGTCAAAGACCTGATTCCGATGGAGCAAAAGGCTCGCCTTACTATGAGCCTCGGACGTCTTCAAGTGGAAGAAGCGGTGAAGTTTGAGCTGGACATGATAACAAGCGCGGGAGACCTTATTCCCTTTGAGATTCACGCAAGAAGTATTCATTACGGAGGCAATCCTGCCATCCTGAGCGTAGCTCGTGATCTAAGCGTTCGCAAGAAGCTGCAGAAAACGCTCATCAGGACGGAGCGGTTGGCTGCTGTAGGTGAAATGGCAAGTGGGGTGGCACACAACTTCAACAATCTCCTCCAAATGATTTTGGCCGCGGGACAGGCCGCCATCGCGATGCTCGACGCGGGGCGAATCGACAATTGTCGCAAGGCCCTTGACACGATCCTTGGTTCCTGCGAACGCGGGGCAGATATTGTCAAACGGATCAAGGAATTTACCCAAGAGGATGTCGGAGCCGCGCGCGAAGCACAGGTTTTTGATCTGTGCGAGCTGGTTCGGGAAGCGGTGGAGCTTATACAGCCTCTTCTGAAAGATCCCACGGGTTCCCGCAAGTATGAGGTCCGCGTCAGTAATCTCGAGAAAATTTTCGTAAGGGGCCGTCCTTCAGAGATTTACGAGGTGGTAGTCAATCTCTTAAGAAACGCCCTGGAAGCCATGCCCGGTGGTGGTGCCGTGGAGGTGTCATCAAGCAGGGCAAACCACCAGGTGTTTCTTAAGGTGTCGGATGAGGGAGTTGGCATTCCGCGGCATAATCTGCAGAGAATCTTTGATCCCTTTTTCACGACGAAAGGTCTCAAGAGCAGCGGCTTGGGCCTCTCTTCGAGCTATGGCATCGTAAAGAGCCATGGGGGAGACATCCAGGTGGATAGCTCGGAAGGGAAGGGGGCAACGTTTACCGTCCGGCTCCCGGAAGCCGTGAAGGAAGAGGCCGTCCAAGTCCCGCACGAAGCCCAAGGGGAGTGGCCGGAGATCAACCTGCTGGTGGTAGACGACGAGGCGTACATAATCAAGGCAATAGAAATGTTCTTTCAGGATTCCGAGATTCGAGTTCTCGGTGCTTCTTCAGGTCGTGAAGGATTGCGAATTTACTTGGAAGAAAAGATAGACGCTGTCCTGTGTGACCTCGGAATGGACGAAATGAGCGGATGGGAAGTTGGACAAGTGATCAGGGACTCCTGCCGCGACAGGGGCATTCGCAAGACCCCGTTCGTGGCGTATACGGGCTGGGACCACGGCATCGATCCTGAGCACCTGGCAGAATATGGAATAGACAGACTCATTACCAAGCCCATACGAATGGAGCAGCTTCTTGAGACCATCCGAGAGCTCGTTTCAAATCCGTTACCGCGGAGTGCTGCCCAGTGAAAATGGGGCTAGTATGCGGGCCAGTAAGGATTTGGCTTGCTCCAGTCTCTGATCGAAGCCCGATCTGCAACCTGTGGGAAGTTTCCTCGAAAGGCTGCGCGCCCTGTTATTTCTCCGGTTCGCTGATCATTTCCCAGAGAGTGATGTTGACCGGCTCAGCGAGCAACTCATCAGCCTTGCCGAGAAAGTCCTTCAAATAGGGCATTTGAAGGTGCTCATCGAGGTCCTCTTTGCTGACCCAGTTCTCGTACAGGAAAAGTGTCGCTCTGTCATCGAGCGACCGATGGAGATCGTAGTTGATACAACCAGCTTCCTGCCGAGTCGGTCCGACGAGCGCCATAACCGCTTCCCGCACTCTGTCCTCCATGCCGGGCTTGGCCCTGAAACGCGCCAAAACCGTCACTTTCTTTGCCGACATATCATTCCTCCTCTGAGGGGGTCCACTCGCCGCATCCGCCGTGTGGGGGTTTTGGCTTGTTGAGTCTCCCACATTGGCCTCGGGTCGACGTGCTCACCCGGAAGAACGCCTCGTCAACAAGCTGTCGCTTTCCCTTCCAATCTTTGCAGGAGCCACAAACTTGCTCGTCTTTCTCGATGTCCATATCTGCCCCCTCATGCCATCTTCTCAAAAAACTCTTTGCCGACTCCACAGTTTGGACAAAACCAGGAGTCAGGAAGAGCCTCGAAAGCTGTTCCTGGCGGAATATTGTTTTCAGGGTCTCCCACAAGAGGATCGTACACGTAGCCGCACGCGGTGCATTCCCATTTTTCCATAGAAGACCTCCCTTTTTCCTTGCGGACTACGCCAAGCCGCAAGCCCGGAGCAGCGGTTCTTTTCCGGTCTTCTGCATGATGACGCCGAGCCTGAGATTCCTGGTCTGGGGTCTACCGGACGCTGCTCTATAATACTTCAGCAGCTTTTCAACCAGCTCCATGATTTGATCATCACTAAGCCCCTTTGCGATCACTTCTCCCAGCATGGGCTCTTTCCCACCAGCTCCGCCGACCATGACGATCCAGCCATTCTTCAGCCCTATCAGACCGATGTCCTTGATGGCCGGTTCCACGCAGGAATTGAAACAGCCAGCCACGCCAATCTTAACCTTGGCGGTGATTTTGGGAAACGGGTGAAATTCCTCCACCAGACGTTTGGCAAAACTGATCGTGTCGCGCTGTCCTCGCGTGCAAAAGGTGTTTCCCGGGCAGACCTTGACATATTGCTGGCAGAGGTGGGCGCCAGGCTTCGGTTTGACCCCCAGGGCATCATAGACCTGGTCCAGGTGCTCTTCTCGGATGCCTATGAGTCCCAACCGTTGGGCACCTGTTATCTTGAGCGTTTTCGCCCCGTACTGCTCTGCGACTGCGGCTACACGCTTGGCGGTTTCCAGGTCCAGCACACCACCCAAGAGCGGAGCCATGATAGCATAAGTTTCACCGTCTCTCTGAAGGATGGCCGCCTTGCTCGGAATATCGTCTTTCATGACTGGGCCCTTTCTTGCAGGACAAGCCCCATGGTTAACGAGAGGCCATGGTTGTCAACCTGCGACTCATCTTGAATTACGCAACACCAATGGCTGTCTTGAACTCGTCGAGCCCTATCTGGTCGATAACCCGGCCGAGTCGGGTCTTCTTGGCCCAGTCGCATCCCTTAAAGAAGCGAATGATGCGCTCAACTAAGTCGGCAACCTGATCGTCAGTGAGACGCTCGCCAACGATGTCTCCGAAGCGGGGCTTGGCTCCGGCAGTACCCCCTGCGGTCACTATCCAGCCTTCGGGCATACCTCTGAGGCCGATCTCCTTTACCAAAGGGGCCGCACACCCGTATTCGCAGCCTGCTACCCCGATCTTGAACTTCGCGGGAAGCTGGAACCCATGATAGAGCTTGTCCAGCTTCAGGCCCATTCCCATGGCGTCCTGCTTTCCGTGGCGGCAATACGTGGTGCCCGGGCAGAACTTGACCATGCGAACGCACAGACCGATCGCGTACCCAATGCCCATCTGCAAATCGTGCCATGCTGCATCGAGATCTTCTTCCTTGAGCCCGATAATGGCAATGCGTTGGCCTGATGTGAGCTTCAGTGCCTGTGCCCCGTACTTTTCTGCCACATCCACGAGCCTTCTGAATGTGACGACATCGATAAAGCCCCCGGGGATGTGCGGAGCAATGGCGTACGTCTCACCCTGCTGCTGGAGGATTGCTCCTTTGTCTACGATGTCGGTCTTCATTGGGGCTCCTTCAAAAAGTGTGGCGCTGACGGCACGTGCCGCCGCGTGCTGTTACGGTGCTTCGAGCACCTCATCGGCTATATCTTTCAATCCGAGCTCTTCGAGCTTTTCCCTCGTCGGCACGCCGGTGTTCTTGTCCCATCCCCGTAGAGAGTAATATTCGTCCTTCATCTGCTCGAATTTCTCTTTTTCGAGTACCGCTCCCTTGTATTTGCCCTTTTTTAGCGGTTGTTCGAAAAATTTCCTGGGCAGGGCGTCGTCGTCTCGTCGAAGCCCCTGCCGGACGTCAAACATGCGCTCGAGATTTCTGACCCGTTCCGAGATCTTGAGAATCTGAGGAACTTCAAGTTCCTTTCCTGTGACGAGATTGAAGAATGCGGTGACCCGCTCGACGTCTTGAAAAAGGAACAGTCCATACAGCCACTTACAGACTCCCATATTGTCTGGGACCCGCTCCATGTGCTCGGAAATTATCGTTGCAAGGGCTTTTCCCTGGTAGGAAGAGGGAATGGCAGCCTCTTCGCTTCCGAACTGCTGTGCTGCAACTGATTGAAACCACTCGGGTGCATGGTGCCAATCGACCTCAAGAAGGTTGACCCTGAGCGGAAGAGGATCGCCTCGATGTCCCACGGCCTGGCCGAGAGCAGCACTCTTGTAAGCGCGAAATTCATAAGCATGGGGCGCAAGCCCCTTGACCTGGTCCACCTTTTCGATCGCGGCCGACCCGAAGCTCTTCGCTGCTGCCTTCTGCCCCTGGGCCAGCAAATCACCGTAGCCTTCCCGAGCTGCAATTTTCTTAATAGTGGTGAGTATGGCTTCTTTGCTTCCCCGCTCCATCTTCACGCCATCGATATCTTTGGCGGTGATGATGCCGTCATGGTAGAGCTCCATGAGCAATCCGATGGAGGCTGACGTTTCGGTACAGTCGATGCCTAATCGGTTTGTTAGGAGTGTGGCCTCCCAAAAAACGTCCATGTCCAGGTTCCAGACGCCGCCGGTAAAGCCACTCCAGGGCTCGCAGGATGTGAGACCCTTGCCGATGCCCGGAACTGCGAGAAAATTCATACAGCGGTTGGGACAGCAGAAGCAGCCCATGTTGCGGATCTGATATTTCTCCACATAGGCAGCTCCCTGGTAATTCTGGATGATTTCTTCCCAATGAACGTCTTCGAAGTAGCCCACAGGGAAGAAGCTGAAGTCGTACATCATTTGCATGGATCTGGCGACACCCCAGTTGGAAAGCTCCTGATATGCAGGGTGCTCCTTCATTTCCGCGACGGTGCTCAAGGCCAATTCGAGAAGCTCATTGGGTTTTGCGACCTTTACAGATCCGAAGCCTCTAACCGCTATGGCCTTCAAATTTTTGGAGCCCATGACCGCGCCCATGCCTGTTCGTCCCGCTGCATCCCCAGTTTCCGTGATCAAACAGGCAAAGGTGACCAATCGTTCACCAGCGGGTCCGATACACACTACCTTGACCTCCGAATCCCTGAGCTCTGCCTGAATTGCTTTCTGAGTCTCGAACGTGTCCTTGCCCCACAGGTGGTCTGCGTCCCGGATCTCTACGCTGCCGTCGTTGATAAATAGGTAGCATGGCTTCTCGGATTTGCCCGTGATGACAAGGTGATCGAACCCGGCGTACTTGAGCTCAGGGCCCCAGTATGCGCCGAAGTTGGATTTCGCGCGGAGCCTGCTCATGGGCGAAAGGGCTGTGACGTCCACCCTGCCCGAGCCTGGCATCGCGGTACCAGTCAGCGGGCCCACATTGAAGATGAGCGGATTGCCGGGATCGAACGGCTCGGTCCCGGGAACGAAATTGTCGTAAATGAGACGTACGCCGAGACCTCGCCCGCCGATATAGTCGTCCACGTAGGGTTCGGTCGGCTCGGTCGTGATTTTCTTTTCGGTCAGATCGACCCGCAAGATCTTGCCCACCCATCCGAACATACTATTCCTCCACTGCGATAGCTTTTCGCACCAGTCCGGGGATTCGATCCGCGTTTGCGAGAAGCTTGAGGTAAGTTTCCTTTGATACTTCCTCGAAGGTCAAAGCTCCGGTCGGGCACACTTTGACGCACGTGGGGTCGCCGTCGCATAGGTCGCACTTGAGCACCTTCCCGGTGTCCTTGTCTACGAATGTCGCACCGAACGGACAAGCGAAAACACAGCTCATGCATCCAATGCATCGGTACGGATCGACCTCCATGGCGCCGGTGGTGTAGTTGCGGAAAGTTGCCCGTTTTGGGCATACCATCTCGCAGGCTGGCTCCTGGCACCTCATGCAGTTAATTGGCACGAAAAGGCCTTCTTGCTCCCATTTGACCACATGGATCCGTCCCTTGGAGGGAGCACACTCGCCCTCGTGCTTCAGAGAGCAGTATGCCTCGCAGGACCTGCATCCGGAGCATTTCTCCGCGTCTAACACAAGCGTTTTGATCATCATCGATTCCCCTCAGTCATGGGCGGACGAAAAACGAGATTCCGTCTTCGAGTCTGGCTCGAAAGGAATCAGAACGGTAAAAGGCTTACCTCAATCATGGCCTTTGTCCGGTCCCTCTCGACGGTTCCCGATCGAGAAGCTTCGATCACCGCACGGGCAACGGCGCATCGCACCGCGTTGTTTTCGGACGCGGCGTCCAGCACCTGAATGCTCTGCACGAGGCCTTGGTCGTTTACTTCATAGCGATGGGCAATGAAGCCCTCCGGAGATTCCATCGAGGCAAAGCCTCGTTCACCCATGGTGACAGGCACAGAGCGGATTGCTGGACCGGTCAGCTTCTCTTGTGTAAATTGCTCCTTCATGCTTTCTGCCGAGTCAATCAGCTCTGTCACCAGGGACCAGAAAGCCGCTATCAGAGAAAAGTGTGGGGGGGAGCCAAGAGTGCTCAGCAGAAGCTGCCTCTCTGTTTCGGCCAACGAGTGATCGTAGGGCCGGCCGGTATTCAGACGAGCAAGGGATCCAACAACAAAGAATCGTTCCATCCCTTCCTCTGGCCCCTTCCAGTCCTTTTCCAAGAAGTATGCAAACGGCTGGTACGTCCATGGCTCGAAATGGAGACCTACCGTTTCAAACACGGATTCCGGAGGGATAGGGGCCTTCTCGTTTCCTGCTTCATCTGTCACCAGGATGTGACTCATGTCCCTTGAAAGAGCAAGCGAGGCTACGGGCTCTAGATGAAGCTCGAGTATCCCCGTGGAAATTTCGGAACCATTCACAAATCGTTCATGGAAGGCTCGTGCGGCCTCCATGGCTCTCTTCAGGCTCTGTTCCGCGATCTCGGCGAGGCGCTCATAATGAGGTGGCTTGAGGAATCGCCCCACTCCACCGGGAACCACAGACACGGGGTGTTCCGGTCGCCCGCCGAGAATGGTCGCCGCTTCCTCGGCCAGGGCTACACCATGCATCATAGCATCCAGGACCCTTGAAGAAACGAATGGCTTGCCGCTGTCATTCCCGCGGATGTGATACTCCCGGAAGGGATCGATCTCTGAGCAGAAAAGGAAGTAGAGCTTGCGCATGTGATGAACGAAGTACTGCGTCGAGATGAGCGCCTGTCGCATGTTCACCGCGAGAGGAGGTGGTTCAACCTGGAAGAGGCGGTCCAGTGTCATGGCCGAAACTATGTGATGGGCCGGAGAAAGAATGGGCAGGATTCGAGGAATTTCCTCAACAGGCCGTCCAAGGCACATTCGGGAAACCTGCCACGGCACAGTGATTTGATAGTAGGCATTGAGACGGCCGTCGGCCTCTTCAACAGAGATTCTCGCCGGTCTATCCTGCCATCTCAAAGGCTCAAGAACCGTGTATTGCATCGTTTCTTTCCTCGGACGCTCCCGCCAGCAATGCACACTGTTCAGCCAGCGTGTAACGGTAGAACGTGCCCGCCAGGTCAACGAATCGAGCGGCCATTTCCGAAGCTTGCCCCGCTTCGGCTGCATCAAAGGTTGAGCTAATCGCGGAGACCATCTTGGCTCCCGCGTCGTACACCGCTTCTGCCTTTCCGAAGCAACCTCTGCAAGGGACTCCAACGGCCGTGCACAGCCCTCCGCAACCTTCGCGAGTTGCCAGTCCCTGGCAAATCAACCCCTGCTCAAGCAAACATCGGCCGGCATCGGGATCGAGCTCATGGCCGCGATAGAGTCTTGAAAACTTCTTTTCCTCTTTTGCCCGGCAGCAACTTGCGCAAACCGCTTTCTCTCCGGCGAACGTACTTCCGTGCGGCGGCAGAACCCCGGCGGCAACGGCCGTGGAGATGGCCTCGGGAAGCCTCGCCGCGCTGAAGGACGCGCGGATTTGAGATTCGCCTCCGGAAACAAGGGCTTGGAAGCAAGCCCACAACAGAGGCTGTGTCGGGGGACAGCCGGGGACGAAATAGTCCACGGGAACGATCCCAGGTAACCCCGAAACTCGGGACTTCGCTCGGGGCAGAGGTGGCCAGGTATCTTGAGAGCTCGTCGACATCTCAGTTGGGTCGGCGGGAATGAGGTTGACGAGACCGGGTAATCCGCCGAACGCTGCGCAGGCACCGCAGGCCACGAGGACTCTCGCTGCGGCACGGAGCCGCAAAGCCGCGTGCCTGTCCTCTTCAGTCGCAATTGATCCGCAAAAGAAACAGACATCTATCTGGCGATCATCCTCCAGTACCTGCCAGGAATCCCCCCTGAGGTAGGGCCAAAACACTATTTCGGCCCATCCGGTGAACGCTCCCACCTGGTAGTGAAGACCCAGAATGGAGTTGTCACAGGCAGAGCATCCCGTGGCCGAATAGATAGCTACCCTTCTTTTCGGCACGTCAGCTCGCTCCTTTCCGGCTTGCTTCCAGACGCAGGCCTGAAGGGGCCAAGTTTGCGAATCTGCTCTGTCATCTCGTTGACGACCGTCGCATACCTGGGGCCCTCAGATGCGGCAATCCACTCAAGACGAAAACGCTCCTTCTCCACGCCGAGATCCGTTAGGAGCTTGTGCAAGAGAAACGATCGTCTCATGGCTTTTATGTTTCCCGAAATATAATGGCAGTCCCCTGGGTGGCATCCCGCAACCAGCACGGCGTCGGCTCCGCTGGCGAATGCTTTCAAGACGTAACCGGGATCCACCATTCCGGAACAGAACACCCTTATGACCCTGACGTTGGGCTTCTGTACAAGTCGTGCCACTCCCGCAGCATCTGCTGCCACGTAGGAGCACCAGTTGCAGAGGAAGGCGACTATTTTCGGTTCAAACTGTGTCATGCGAGAATCCCCTCGATCTGGGCATAAATCTCATCCGGCGTGAAGTGCTGTACTCTGATGGCAGCTACCGGACAGGCTGCCGCGCATGTGCCGCAACCTTGACAGAGTGCATCGTTGATGGAAGCTGTCTTTCTCGAATCGTCAAAACTTATGGCCGAATATGCACATAGCTCTACGCACGTCCTACACCCCGTACATAAACGTTCTTCGAGCCGAGCCACTGTGGGTTCAATCTCCACCTGTCCAACGCTGAACAGAGTGAGTACCTCTCCTGCGGCTGCACCTCCCTGAGCCACAGATTCCGGTATGTCCTTGGGGCCCTGAGCAGCTCCCGCAACATAGATACCGGTCAAAGCCGTCTCAACAGGGCCGAGCTTCGGGTGGAGCTCCATGAAGAAGCCGTACTTGTCTGTGGCCAAGTTGAGGGCTCTGGAAACACTCGTGTAGTCCTTTTGGGGGGTGAGTCCCGTGGCGAGCACCACCAGGTCGGCCTCAACTTCCACTGGCGCACCCACCAGGCTATTCTCACCGCGAACGACAAGGCGTCCTCCCTCCTGATAAATCTTCGCTACTCGACCCCGAATGTACTGAGCTCCCTCCTCTTCGATCGCTCGTCTTAAGAATTCTTCATAACCTTTCCCTCCGGCCCTGTTGTCGATGTAGAAGACATAGGGCTGTCCGTTCGGGTTATGATGCTTGAAGATGCTCAACTGCTTGGCAGTAATCATGCAGCATACCTTGGAGCAATATTCATATCCCTTTGCTCGGTCACGCGAGCCCACGCACTGGACGAAGACAACATTTTGGGGCACTGTTCCGTCGCTGGGTCTGAGCACCTTTCCTTGAGTGGGACCGGATGCATTACAGAGCCGTTCGAATTGCAGATTGGTTATGACGTCGGGGTATCTTCCGTACCCATATTCCTGGTATCTGCTTGCATCGAAGATGTCGATCCCTGTGGCCACCACGATGGCGCCGACCTCCAATTCCCTCACTCGCTCTCGTTCGCTCAGGTCGATCGCCTGGGGACCGCACGCACGTACGCATTCCCCGCACTGGCAGCAGATTCCGCACTCGATGCACCGCTGTCCTTCTTTTTGGGCCATCTCTTCTGAAAAGCCGAGCTCCACTGGGGCGAAAGAGTTCTTTCTCACCTCAGGCTCAAGCATAGGCATTTGATGTCGAGAGATGGGGGGAGTTCGACGCCGTTCGGCTTCGCTGATTTCGGGGGGAACAGGCTTTTCTTTGGCTTCGATCGGCCTGAGCCCTCCGTACTCGATGTAACTGTGGATCGAGCGAGCTGCTTGCCTACCATGGGCAACAGCCTGCACGAAGGTTGCCGGCCCCAGGACACCGTCTCCGCCAGCAAATACCCCGGGTCTGCTCGTCGCGAGCGTGTCGGGGTCCACCGAGATTCTTCCCCCTGGGGCGATCTCCAATCCGAGCTGATCCAGGAGCAATCGCTCAGAGGATTGCCCTATGGCCACCAGAACAGAATCGCAGGGTAACTCTAAGACTTCGGCTTCGTCGTAGGACGGGTTAAACGCGCCGGATTCGTCAAACACTGAGGTGCACCGCTTGAGCTCGACAGCGCTCACATGCCCATTGCTCTCCAGAAAACGCTTAGGGCCCCAGGAATTATGGATGACCACGCCTTCTTCGACTGCTTCCAGGATCTCTCGCTCCCAAGCCGGCATCTGTTCTCTCGACTCGAGGCAGACGAGCTCTACCTTCTTTGCGCCGAGACGCACCGCGGTCCGTGCCACGTCAACGGCAACGTTCCCGCCGCCGATCACCACTACGGAGCTGCCGACCGTGACATCCCCATCCAGAGCCCATTTCCTGAGGAACTCAATTCCTCCTGTCACTCCCTCCAGATCTTCGCCCTCCACATTGAGCCCTCGGCTTACGTGGAGGCCCGTAGCGAGAAACACTGCCTTGTACCCGTCCTGCTCCAGGCTCTCAAAGGTTACGTCCCTGCCAAAAGCTGTACCTGTCTTCACCGTTACCCCGAGGTCAGTGACCATCCGGATTTCAGCGTCCAGCACTTCCTTGGAAAGCCGGTAATCAGGAATACCCACGGCCAGCATGCCGCCCAATACGGGCAGCTTCTCGAAGACGGTCACCTGATAACCTTCCAGCGCAAGGAAGTACGCGGCGGAAAGCCCGCCCGGGCCTGCACCCACTACTGCCACTTTCTCCTCTCTGGGGTCTTTCCTGGGAGGATTCCAGTCTATTCCCTGTTCCTTCTCATAGTCCCCGAGAAAACGCTTCGTGTAGCAGATCGCGGAAGGGGCGTCCACCTGGCCGCGTTTGCACGCGTCCTCGCACGGTCGAGCACAGATCCGGCCACAGACAGAAGCGAACGGCATCCTCTCCCGCACGAGCGCCAAGGCCTCGCCATATTTTCCTGCGCCCGTAAGGGTCATGTAGCCCTGAACATTCACGCCTGCCGGGCAGGCCGCCTGGCATGGAGGCATTCCAGCACGCCAGATGGAATAGGTATTCGGGATGGCCTGAGGAAACGGACGACTGATGGGGTGCCTGGTTGTCATGCCCAGCTCGAACGGGCTCGATATCTCGACCGGGCAGACTTTCTGACAGTCGCCACAGCCCGTGCACTTCTCGATACTGACGTACCGAGGCTTTTGAAGCACTCGGGCCGTGAAATTCCCGACGAAGCCTTTCACCTCCAACAATTCGGACTTGGTAAGGATTTCGATGTTTGGATGCCGTCCGACCTCGCTGGTCTTCGGGGTCAAGATGCATCCGGAACAGTCGAGTGTGGGAAAAGTCTTGTCAAATTGAGCCATTTTCCCACCGATGATCTCTTCCTTTTCGACCAAATAGACCTTGTACCCCGCATTTGCGATTTTCAGTGCAGCCGTGATCCCTGCGATGCCACCGCCTACCACCATGGCCGTTGGGTTGACCGATTTCGTGGATCCTTTGAGAGGGGTCTGATGAACCACGCGGGCAATAGCGGCTCTGACAAGATGCTTCGCCTTTTGCGTTGCCGCTTCGGGGTCCTCGGTCACCCAACTGCAGTGCTCCCTGATGTTAACCATTTCAAACAGATAAGGATTCATGCCTGCAGCGGAGCAAGCGTTTCGAAAAGTGGGCTCGTGCATTTTGGGAGAGCACGATGCTTCGACCACGTGGTCCAGGCCGAGCTCGCGGATGTCATCGCGAATGAGTTTCTGCCCTGGCTCCGAACACATATACTTGTAGTCTCGGCAGATTACGACTTCGCCTACTTCCTGGCCAAGCTCTTCCGCAATTCTGTGGCAGTCGACCGTACCACCAATATTGGTGCCGCAATGACAGATATAGACTCCGACTTTCTTCATTGCACAATACCCTTTTCTTTGAGCAGCGGGAGCGGATCGATCATGTGGCCGTGCAGGCCGAGAGAGCGGGGACTGTGACCGAAGCTTATGCCCATGGCTTGCGTGAAGTAGAGAATTGGCATGTGGTGCTCTTGCCCGTCCAACGCGCTCACATCAGGCTGTCGCAGGTCGAGATTGGCCTGGCAAAGTGGGCAGGCAACCACGATGACATCTGCCGCGAGCCTTTCCGCCTCTCTGATAAGCTGACCGCTGAGTCTCGTCACCGTATCCGTTTTGTTGAGGGATAGCGCCGCACCGCAACATTCAGCCTTGAAATCCCAATCGACCACCGTTGCGCCCAACGATTCCAGTACCGTGTCCAGCGAAGTGGGGTGCTCCGGATCGTCAAACTGAACGGTCTTGGGAGGACGTACCAGGTAACATCCGTAATACGGAACTGCCTTAAGCCCTTTCAGAGGCTTAGCCACTCTTGACCGAATCGCTTCCAACCCCACGTGTGCGTGAACGTATTCGAGGAGACTGTAGATATGGAGATTCGCTTCGACGTGTGTTTCGATCACCCGTTCCACTTGTGCTCTTAATGTTGAATCATTCTCTATATCTGACTGAGCACTGCGAAGACGCCTGAAACAGAACGGGCAGGGAGCGACCACGTCCTGGATACCCTGTTTCGTAACGAGGGCCAGGTTCTGGGCAGACAGCGACACTGAGAGAAGCCGGCTCATCTTGAGAGCGGGGGAAGCACCACAGCAGATCCACTCGGGGACCGCTTCCAACTCCACATCCAGGTCCTGGCAGACCTGGTGGGTGGAGAGATCGTATGCTCTAGCCGTAACCTCCAGAGAACATCCTGGATAATAGGCGACCTTCATTCAGCACTCTCCCGCTTGATTTGATCCACTCTGGCGAAAATTCGGGTTGTCCGAGGGTCCTTTTTCCAGCCCCTGAGCATTTCGAACGGCGATATGGCTCCCTTAGCCATCAGTCGGAGAGCTTTACCCATATCCTTAAACGGCTGCTTGGCCAGGAGGTTGTACGATGCGACCAAGCGAAGCTCTTTCAGGCGTCCGTACTTCTTCACCGATTTCAGGAAGAGCTCGTCGAGCAAATGAATTTCGGGCTCGGATGCAGGAACATTTTCTTCCTCTGCAATCTCGCACAGAGCAGTAGCTACCTCGTACGCATTGATCTCCACCGGACAACGTGTGACACAGGAGCCGCAGCTCACACAGTACCACCACATCGGATTAGAAAGCGCGGCCTGCTTCATTCCCGACAAGACTTGGGCGATGACGAGCCGCGGTCCCCCAACCGCTGCTGAAGCCACTGGACAACTTCCGGTGCATTTCCCGCACTGGAGACATTCGAGAAGATTCTGGCGGCTTCGTTTAACGACTTCGTCCAGAAAAAGACGTTCTGACGGATCACCTGTTATCCTGAACATTATTCTGGTCCTGAGTGAGTGTAAACGTTTGAACGACCCTCGTAGCTTCGCGCTGCCGTCTCTCCTGCACCATTCTTCCTCTGCTGCCGAAAATGAGCGCACCGGTAGGGCAGGCGAGGGCGCAGGACGGCCAAAGTCCCTCACTAATCCGGTCCTTGCACCCATCACATTTGAAGATCTTGCCCGTATCTGTGTTCAATCTGGGAATTCCGTAGGGACATGCGACAGCGCATGTTTGGCATCCAATGCAGAGTTGAGCATCCGAAAAGACGATCCCGTCCTCCCGCTTCTGCATGGCTCCCGTAGGACACGCAGCTACGCAGGCTGGCTTGTCGCAATGGAAGCACGTTGTCGGGAGAAACGACATGGCCAAAGTGTCGCCGTGGAGAAATGGCCCCAACCGAGTGACAGTGAGCGTGCGGGGTCCCGGCGGCAGCCCATGTTCCAATTTGCACGCCACCTGACACGCATGGCAACCAACGCACCGGTACGCTTCCACTGCCAGAATGTTCTTGTCACACGACATTGAGCTTTCCTCATTCAACGAAGCAATTCCGTGAGAATCGCCAGAGCTTCTTCGGAAGTCTGGTCCGGTGTTCGGACCAGCACTTGGGGACTATGAAATCGTTGGGTGCCAGCGAGCATCCCAGTGGGGACGGCCTTTGTGAGCCGTGCGTATGCCTCGATTTCACCAGTTGCACATTCGACTATAATCTTCGCGCCATTTTCTATTCTCAGCGCCCCTGCAGTGTCGGGATGGATGTGGATCGCATCGCTCTCAAGCTCCGTGATCCAGGGGCACGAGCCAATCAGGTCGCTCGCGGGCGTACCGGTTGATAGGAAAAGCAAGGGAAACCGCTCGCTTCCTGTCGGTACCTCCCACTGACTAGGGATTGGCTCTGGGTCTATCTTTCCATCGGCGGTAAGAAAGAAGGGGGGATCGCGGCGAACGAGCCGTCCCTCTGGAAATGGCCATCGCACCAGATCACCCTTATGATGAGCCTCCAAAAGGAGATCCACGGAGCAGCCTCGGGTCATGGGGCTGCTTCCAAGCAGCCAGTCTCCAAAACTCCGTTGATCCTCCGGCTCGGTGTCGTTTTCAGACGACGCCCATCCGAATCGTTCGGCCAGGCCTATCAAGAAGTCCAGACCTGACCGACAGTTTTCGTTCGGTTCCACTATCTTGCGGGCCCAGTGGATCACCCTGTCGTTGGAGAAAAAAAGACCGTCTCGTTCTGCCCAGACTGCGGATGGAAAGACCACGTGAGACAGATTCAGCGTGAGGGTTGGAAACGAGCCAAAATGCGCAAGCACCTCCAGCTCCTCTGCACAGGAAGAGAAAGGAGCCAGAAATCCGCCAAGACTGTTGCCTGTAGTGATCAGGGCTCTGACCGGAGCTCTTCTTCCCGCTGATGCTTCCTCTATAACCGTCTGAGCCAAACTCGAGTGATCTCCAGCAGACCACTGTACGGATGGGTGTCTATCCTCCCCGGAATCATCTGGTTGAAACGATGGTTGTCCTGTGTCCACAGAATACCAGCCGCCGCCCGGCTGCCTGGTCCAACCAAGGCCAGTGGCCATGGCCAGCCATATTCCATGGCCGGGTCTATATGCCAGAGACGGACCGGTGATAACGGTGACCCTCTCTTCGGACGTCAATAGTGCTTGAAGGTCTTCCAATTCCCGCAGAGAGACTCCCAGCACGTTTTCCAGGTCCACGGCTTCCAGATTGGAAAAGGATGCCTGCCAGGCCGAATGGTCACGAAATGCCTCTTTCAACAAGTCTTTCCTGAATTTTCCCTTATCCAGAGCTATTCTCGATAGAGCTGCTCCCAGAAGATTTCCGCCGCCCGGCATAATTGCAATGGAAGCGTCAGCTTTTGCCATGGATGACGTGAACCGACTATCCGCCACCACAACTTTAGCCCCGCGGTCCTGGGCTTCAGCTACCCACCTCCACGCAACAGGGTGGGTTTCAGCCAGGTCCGATTCCACAAGAAAGAGGCACCGGCTCCGAATCCATTCGGTACACGAGACGGTAGGTGAATGCAGATGAGACGGCAAGCCGTTGCCGGAGGGTCGCTCGCGAACATCGAACACAAGGGAAGTTCCCCACAAGCGCGCAAAACGTCTCGCTCCGAGACTGAAATCCAACCCCGCGTGAGCATCGCACGCGATTGCCAGGCATTCTGGGCCATGGCGCTCCCGTGCTCTCTTGAGCCGATCTGCAAGAAGATCCAGCGCCTTATCCCAGTCCGAGACGGGTGTGAACGTATCCTGAGTCGACTCCCGATACAAGGGAGCGGTGACACGCAGGGGGTTCTCTACTCCCTGCACAAAGGCGATGCCTCGAGAGCACAGCCTGCCCGAGCTGATCGGATGACGCTCGTCGCCTGTCACGTCCACGATGCGGTTATCGTCCACATAGGCAATAATACCGCAACCGACGCTGCATTCCTGGCAGACGGTCCGAATCGCCCGCTCGTGCTTCTTTCGAGTGCCAGAGATCCGATGAAGAGGTGGATGATCGATCATGGAGAGCGGACCCTTTCCTGTGGGTGCATGCATTCGCAGCGCACGCACACCGTAAAGCAACTTGTGTGCCAGGAGCAGGTGATGGATAAGTAGTGGGCGAACTGAGAGCACCGACGCACCGGATGAGTGGCCGTGGCGACCGCATTGGGCACCACGCAGTGGGAATCAATACCCCACGAGTGGGGCAGCCTGCATGAGTAACTAATTGAAAATACAATTTAAGGTAGCAGTGGGGCCATATGGGGCAAATCCGGGTTCTCGAGCTGAATTCCCCCTGAGCTGAGGCATCCTCAAGACTGAGGAGGGCCTGCAAGCGAATCCTGGAGTCACGCACCCGATACAATTTTCGACAACAAAAACGACTAGATACACGACAGTGAAGGGCGTCGGGCCAAATGCCGGATCCCCATGGTAGCGACGAAGTGGCTGGTGCATATCTTGCAAGAGACTATGAAATGATCGGAAACCTATAGCTTGAGAAACTAGTTCATCCACCCGTTCGGCAGACCTTGGTTACATCCGCTATGAGAGGGGGCTGGTAACTTCGACGAGCAGAATGAGGTCGGTCAGCACGAGGGCCCCGTTTGCAAGGGAAGCAAATAGGGCATCTGTATCATCCTCTTTAAGCAAAGGAAGGTGTGAACATGACCTTGGCTGTTCTCGTAGCCATCAGCGTGATGTGGCTGCCTGTCGCTATCTTGTTTCTCGGAAAAGGGGAGCCGAAAGGTACCGGCGCGGCCACGGCCTTCGTGGGGGCCGTGGTAGTGGTCGGCGCCGTACTCCAGGCCGCGGTGTTCAAGGATCCTTTCACTGCGGGACTGCTGTTCGCTCACGGCCTCCTGTACTGTACCGTAGCTTATGCACTGCTTACCGGACTGGAAGATTTGCGCTCCGTTGGCAATGTCAGTCTCACGGTGGCCATTGTATCAATCATTTACATGGTCATTTTCTTCACCGGCGGACCAGTGTTGCCCGATGGCAAGCAGCTCGTAGCCAAGAGCAACTTCTTTGCGCTGGCGTGCCTGGGATATGCGATTCTTACCATCGAAGTGTGGCTTAACTCTTATGGATATTTCCCTGCCAGGGCATTGGCGTGGTCCCTGATCGTGTGGGCCTTTGTGGGGCTGTGGCTTCCCGCTTTCTCGCTGATGGTCACTGGACAACTGCCGTTTTAGGGTCAAGCATTGCGCCGCCTGCTTCCGGTCCGATCCAAGGCGGCGCAATCGTTTCTTGGCTTGAACCGATAGGCATGAGCTATTCAGATTGAGAGCATGTATGAGAGAAGTGACAGCTTATAGAGGATTTCCGCCGCTTCAGAGTACGGACGCTATCGTTGATGCTCTCCTCAACGACCCGCCGGACATCCGTTGGCGGGTAGTGAGGACCTTGTTTCGCATTGAAGAACCGGCCATTGTCGATGAATTGATAGCTCGCCTCCGTCCGCACCTGAGCACCGTCCAGGATTTTCGCGTGAAATTTCGGATCATGCTAGCGCTTCAAGCCCTTCATCAGGGGGACACACGCGATGATTACGTCCTCGTGAAAGGGCGAGGAGCATTCGATCTCTCGGAGCTGGATCCTACCAGTCAAATCGATTCAGACATTCTCAATGCTCGCCCGGGGCTGTTCTCCATCGTGGATTTTCACATCCACCCAAAAGCACCCGATAGGAAGTTCTTTGGGGATCTCAAAGAGGCGGGTGTCAATCACGGAGTGATCCTTGCCACGGACACAGATCCCGCAGATCTGGATCGTCCCGAAATCGTGGAAAATCTGCTGAAGGTTTATAGCACCACGGTTCAGTCGCTCCGCGTTCCCGCAGAAAAGATGCTGCTACATATCAGAGCCAGTCTCTATTCTCCCTCCCACGTGACCAATCAGGATGTCGCAGACTGGGTGAACGACTACCCGGATTTTCTCATCGGTTTTGGGTCAGTCAACCTGTCGAGGGAAAGAGAATATGTTGAAGAAAAGATCCATGAAATCAAGAGCCTTGGATTGAGAGGCATTAAGCTCCTCCCGTACTCTCAGTTTTTTGATCCCTCCAGCAATGAAAACGTGGAAATACTCTTTGAGTACTGCAAGGCAACGGATTCTGTGGTGCTTTCGCATACAGGTTGCGGGGCCGGTCCATTCGAGATACTCGAGCTGAGCAGAAACGCGAATCCTGCGCTCTGGGAGCCCATAGTCAAGAAATTCCCCGACGTCCCGCTTGTCTTGGCTCACTGCGGTGCGTACAGTACTCACATCCCGGGTATCTGGCTGCAGGAGGCTCTGCAGCTCGGCAAACGGTACAAAAACGTGTACGCCGATCTGGCTGCCGTGGACTGGTTGCTGGATCGAGAGATTGTGGTAAAGGAGATCAGAAAGACAATAGGCTTTGATAGGATCTTGTTCGGAACCGATTATCCTCTTCCTCTCACTGCGGGGGTGAGTGTAGCCTATCTTGTTATGAGCCTGAAGGCGAACAGTTTTCTGACTGAGAAGGAAAAGCGAAAAGTGTTGGGCGAAAACGCATGCCGGTTGCTCCGAATCGGATGCACCTGAGAAAGGGGAGGGGACGTGCCGCCATGGTGGGGCCTGAGGACATTACGAGAAGTATGCGAGAGTTGGCTGAGAAGCCGGATCACGAGATTCGGCTCGCACCTGCGGCTCTGAAAATAGCGGCATTCGAGTACCCGCATCTCGACGAAGACGCGTACATCCAAAGGCTCGAAGACCTGGGGGCTCGGGCAAGGATCTCGACAAGCGACCATAGCGATCCTTCCCGAATCGTTGGGCGCATAAATCGGATATTGTTCGAAGAAGAGGGATTTCGAGGGAATTCGGGAAATTACTATGATCCTCAGAATAGTTGCTTGAACAGAGTTCTAGACCGCAAGCTCGGAATTCCTATCACACTCTCTATCGTATACATTGAGATTGGAAGAGCGAACGGCTTGCCGCTGTATGGAGTAGGATTCCCCGGTCACTTCATCACAGGGATGCTTACTGACACGGGACGAATGTTCATCGATCCGTTTTACGGAGGCCGGATCCTGACCGAAGAGTCGTGCCGTCTCATGCTGAAGCATACCGGCATGGAATTCAGTCCTCGTTTTCTCGATCCCATATGGCCGAAACAGATACTGGCTCGCCTGATTCGTAACTTGAAGGGAATATACTGGAGCCTGGACATGCCGTTGAAGGCCCTGCAGACTATTGAATGGATCCTGATTCTAGACCCATATTCTGCTGTGGATTTCAGGGATCAAGGGCTCATTAACGAGCAGCTTGGTGACGGCTATACTGCGCTCATGAGTTTTGAGAAGTACCTGAAGCTGGCTCCTGATGCGGAGGATCATGAGGACATTCTCGCACGGGTTAGCAGGCTCAAGTCCAGCAAGGTTACGATTCATTAGAACGTCTTAGACTGCGAAGCAGGTGCCAGATGGATGAGAAGGAAGTGAAAAAGCTGGAAATGTCCAGTCCTATCGTGAACGTGGCCATTGAGTTGGGTATTAAAGTTCGAGGGAGCGTTGGCAAGTGCTTCCGATCGGACAAGCATACGGATAACGAGAGCAGTTTTACCCTCCTGTTCAACCCTGCTAAGAACACTTTCTCATGCAAGACCTGTCCCGACGTTGGGGGAACCGTGATTGACCTCGTCTCACAGTGTCGTGGATGGAGCGATCAAGAATCAATAGATTGGCTGGCTCACAGGGCTCAATTTGACCGGATGACCCAGAAGCTTTATCATGGCAAGGGGAGGAAGAAGTGAGATAATACTGTGGTCAAGGATGGGACATCATGGAATCCGACCAAAGGAAAAATAACAGCGAAGTTCGGGCTGCTCGGCAGAGAGTGGTGGAGGAGATAGTACGCGCAGCCGAAGATAGCGAGAAACTGGCTGAGCAGCCCAATGCACAGGAGCTCCAGGCCAAGATACAAGAATCGGAACGAAAGAGGCTGCTGCTTGCGGAGGCTCTTCATTCATCTCGAATGGAGCTGCGGAGGCTGTTTCCGCAGTCAGAGACGCAAGGGGATCGAGCCCTCCCCTACGGGGTGTTTGTTCAGCACGGCAAGGACAGTGATACGGTCATAATTCGACATCACGGCAGACTGTACGAGGCTCGAATCCTCTCCGAGGAAGAGGATCAGCGTGGACAGGGATCTCCTTCCAAGAAGGGGACCTTTCATGCCCTTCGTCAACAAGCGGAGAAGCGTTCTCGGCCTCGATTCAAGCGGGGCGAGTGGCTGTTGCTCAACAACGAGCTCCAAGTGGTTGATTCCAGAGGCTTCGACCTTGTTTGCGGTACTCTTGGAACCGTAGAACAAGTTCTCAGTGACCAGAAGCTGCTGGTTAAGACAGTGGGCGATGAAACCCTGGTTGTGACCAGGGCCGAGACGCTGGACCACGTTAAGATTTTGGAAGGCGACAAGCTGGAATGCGATCCCGAAGCGTTGTTCGCCTACAGGCTGCTGCCGAGAAGCGATGTGGCTCGGCTCTCGCTGGAGCATGTCCCGGACATCAGTTATGAGGATGTCGGAGGCTTGGACGAAGCCGTGCAGCAAATCCAGGATGCAATAGAGCTTCCCCATCTCTATCCCCACTACTTCCAGGAACATCACTTGGTGCCACCAAAAGGGATTCTCCTCTACGGTCCCCCGGGGTGTGGAAAGACACTTCTCGCGAAAGCAGTGGCCAACAGTCTAGCCAGGCGGATTTCAGAGCACACGGGGAATAGGGGACAGAGCTTCTTTCTCAATGTCCGTGGTCCCGAGCTGCTTAACAAATACGTGGGTGAGACAGAGCGGGCGATTCGGGACCTGTTCGCACGAGCTCGAACACAAAGCAGCGACCTAACCCCTGTGATCATTTTCTTCGATGAAATGGATTCCATGTTTCGAGTGAGAGGATCGGGGATCTCATCGGATATGGAATCTACCATAGTGCCACAATTCCTTGCAGAGCTGGATGGCATGGAGCCTCTCGAAAACGTCGTCATTATTGGGGCAACCAACCGCGAGGACTTGATTGACCCTGCCATTTTGCGACCCGGCAGGCTCGATCGGAAGATACGAATAGCTCGACCTGACAAAGATGCGGCGAAAGACATCTTCTCAAAGTACCTTACCCCGGATCTTCCTCTGGATCCCCAAATTATGGCTGATTTCGGAGACCCGTCCCTGCTCACCCAGTGGATGATCGGACAGGTTGTAGAGGAGATGTATAGTCTCAAGACTCAAAATGAGTTTCTCGAGGTCACGTACGCAGATGGAACCAGGACAGTCCTCTATCTGAAGGATTTCGCCAGCGGAGCGATCATTGAGCAGATTGTCAGCCGGGCGAAGCTCTCTGCCGTGAAGGACCTTATCAAAAAGGGGGAAAAGGGCATCAAGCTCGATCACCTGCTGAAAGCGCTTCGGGAAGAATACGAAGAGAATGAAGAGCTTCCCAGCAATACCAATCCGAGCGAATGGTATCGGATTATTGGCAAAGGCGGAGAGCGGGTCATCCGAATTCGATCATTGTTTCGTAAGGACCAGGAAAGGATGTGTTCCGAGAGGAAGGCCGAAGAAGTGGTTGAACTGGGATAACATGCGGGACGACTCGGCAGAAAGCGGCCTGAGGAGGCCGGATGAGTGTACCAAAAGTAGTTGGAATCGAACAGGAATATGCTATCAGCGTAAAGGGAAGGGGTGACTTGTCGCCCTTCCACGCTTCCTGTTTTCTCGTCAATGCTCTGGCCCGCGATTTAGGATTGAGAGACGACGGCGTCAAGATGCTGTGGGACTACGGCCACGAGACGCCGTACCATGATATCCGCGGTGAGCTCTTTCGCAAGGTGGTGGGGCAGGAGATCGTAAGCGAGTCGGAGAACCTCCGTATCAATGTGGCCCTTCCCAATGGCGCACGCTTTTACACTGACCATGCCCATCCCGAGTATTCCACCCCCGAATGCATCAGCGCCCGAGATGTTGTGGCATGCGACAAAGCAGGTGAAGTCATTTTGCGCAGGGCCATTCAACTGGCACATTCTGCCGTGCCCGATATGCAGATCACTCTCTTCAAGAATAATGTAGACTACCAAGGTCATTCCTACGGCTCACACGAAAATTACCTCATGGACCGGCAAGCCCACGAAGACCACCTAGTGCGCAATCCTGAAAAGATTGTCTCAACTCTAGTTCCGTTCTTGGTAACCAGGCAGATCTTTGCAGGAGCGGGGAAGGTCGGGTCTGAAGCCCCGGAAACGAGAGACAGCTCCTACCAAGTTTCCCAGCGGGCAGACTATATGGAAGCGGTCTTTGGCCTGGAAACCATGTACGCTCGGCCGATCATCAATACCAGGCAAGAGCACCATGCAGATGAACGGCGATTTCGGCGCCTTCATCTCATTCTGGGCGACGCGAACATGTGCGAGTGTGCTGCGTTTCTCAAGATTGGATCTACGCAGATCGTGCTGCAGATGATAGAAGATGCTTTCCTGGACGAGGATCTCTCTCTCAGAGATCCGGTGAAATCGCTTAAGCAGGTTTCAGCGGATTTCAGGTCTCGGCTTGACCTAGCCGATGGTAGGAGTCTCGAACCGTTAGAGGTGCAGCGAAAGTATCTGGAAAAGGCCCAGCAATTCTCGCTCCGAAAAGATGTCGACCACGTCCCGGGCATTGCCAAGATTCTGGACGTATGGGGTTCCGTGCTGGAGGGGTTGCAGCACTTGAGGATTACGACTGACTTCGCTATTGATGAGGATCCCTTGGACGTCGTGCCCAAACTCGATTGGCTTCTGAAATTATGGCTTCTGAACCGTTATCGAGAAGGCAAAGGCGGAAAGTGGGACCTGCAAGCGCTCCGCGTCCTGGACCTCCAGTATCACAACGTATCGGGCGTCTCGGGAATATTCAAGCAGCTCGAAAGCGAGGGACTTTCGGAGAGAATCCTTAATGACGCAGATATTGACCGATTCATATCAACGCCCCCACCCGACACAAGGGCATATTTCAGAGGAAAGTGCGTTGAGAGATTCCCTCGTGAGGTGTACCTGATCAACTGGGAAGTAGTAGGATTCGATCATGGTAATGTCAACCGGCTGATCCCACTGTTGGACCCCCTGTCCGGGACGCAGAATCACGTGGAAGATCTTTTCGAGGACTGTGAAAATTCGAAAGAACTGATAAAGAGTATTCAATCGAGGGCACGTGCCCGTTAATCAGCATTCACCAGATCGGAGTCGATACATGGCTGAGACCAGGTTCATAGAGAAACCCATAAAAAAGAAGAAGGTGAAGACGGAAGAGAAAGACAGTAGCATCGAAGGCTCCCTGTCCATGACTGAAGAAAAGAGGCAGAAGCTCAAGGAGTTGGACGAATTCATAGACGACGTGCTGGAAAAGGCCGGTGATGATTTTCTCGAGGAATTCCGACAAGTGGAAGGGGAATAATTCGGGTGGACGCGCGGGTTGTGGGGACCGAGTGTGAATATGCTCTGATGCACTCTGGGGGGCGGGTCATCAACACGTCGGGGCTTGATAGCGAGGCTTTGCTCGCTCACATGAAGTCCGTGACCCCGCTGCTTGTCCAGTCTCTTCAGCTCAGAGGCTATCATCATGCCGGCGAATTCCTCGGGAACGGCGGACGGTTCTACATAGACAGGGGGGGGCATCCCGAATATGCCACTCCTGAATGCTCCAGCGTACGTGAGCTGGTGGCTCACGAGACTGCAGGCGATCGAATTGTGCAGGACCTGGTGGAAGAGTCTCGTGCGCTCCTTTCCCGGTCAGGCAGCGTCGGGCGACCCCACGTTTACAAGAACAACACCGACGGGCACGGCTCAACGTACGGTGCGCACGAAAACTATCTGGTAACTCCGCATGGGATGGACAACATCCACGCCCTCATCCCGTTTCTCGTGACTCGACAGATATATGCCGGAGCCGGCAAGGTGCAGCTCGAGGGAGAGGCCGTTGCAAACTACCAACTTTCCCAAAGGGCAGATTTCATCAATCGGGTATTCAGCGATCGCACGTCCCAGACGCGAGGAATCATCAATGTGCGCAAGCGCGAGATACCCAAACAAGGGCAAAGTCGTCGTCTCCACATCATTTTCGGCGATTCCAACCTGTGCCACCACTCCATCGCTCTGAAAATCGGCGCCACGGCCCTTGTCCTGACCCTCTTGGAAGAAGGGCGCCTGAAGAATCCACCGGTTGTGTCCTCGGCAGTGGAAGCCCTCAGGAATGTATCCAGCTCTATCAATGCCCCGATCGCCTTGGAAGGCAGGCGCGGCACGTTCACGGCTCTCGATGTTCAGCGAATGTATCTGGAACAGGTCGACCGGTATTACGGAAGCGGATCGGGTCAAGATCGGGATCGAGAGATGCTGAGGCTTTGGAGCTTCACACTTGATGGATTGGAGCGGCTACGCATCTGCCAGGACGAGGCTCGACTGGAAGACGATCCTGCTGACCTGAAGGGAAGGATCGACTGGGTTCTCAAGCTCTGGCTCATCACGAGGACTCTCGGTCAACAGGGGCCGGGAGAAAAGGGGAGGGCGCTGAAGATTCTGGACCTGCAATATCACGATTTGGATCCCGCAGCGGGCTTGTTTCGGCGGTGCGAGGAGTTGGGCCTCACCGACCGCCTCGAAAATGAGGCTACCATCAAGCGGGCCATGGTTGAACCTCCCGAAGGTACCAGGGCAGCGGTGAGAGGTACCGTTATCCAAATGGCAGCACAGAGGAATGTCGAGGTATTCTGCGACAACTGGGAGCGGATACTCATTACAGCCCGCTCTCCAAACACGACAGCATCATCTCATCCTTTCAATCGAGTGCAGCGCATCGGAAAAAGTCTGGACCTGCGGCTGGATGATCCGTTTATGGCCTGCGAGTCTTCGCTGATTGACAAGGTCAAGGAATTCGTAGGGTTGTGGGACTGACTGTCGGACGAGGAGCACATCATGGATTTTCCGGCACCTCAAGGCCCTGCATCCGCCCAGCGAGCCGAATTGGTCAAATTGCTGGTGAGGCAATTTGAGCTCCATGAAGCCAGTCACCACAAGGCCCCTGAATGCCTTCCGAAACAAGACGCTGCCCCAACCGCTCCCTTGGCTCACGACGTCGCGGACGTGTACAAGTGCCTCCATCAAGGGGAATTTGGGGTCGGCCATAGCATAGATAATCCCGTGAGCTTTGGACGCAGGCTGACCGAAGAGCTCCTTGGCGCAGTCTTGCGAGGAGATAAGCCTGTGCTCGAAAACGTTTCTCTGAACAGTTCAGTGTTTCGGGTGAATCTGGGGCCATATCGGCAGCGATTCATCGGGAACGAAAGCACGGGTGCGGCGCTCCTTTTCAGGGTTTGTTTGCACTCAGCATCCTTGGCCACAGGCAGCATAGGAACGTTTCTTTGCACGCTGGCCGATTTTCGAGATGTCAACTCGGAAGGGGAAATTGTTGCTGGAGGCCGAGTGTTCGCCTTTCCCCCCAAGAGAGTCGATGCATTTCTCAAGGACATCGCGGATTTTATCGAGCACTTTGGCACAGTCCCTGTGTTGAGCCATTCCGAAGCGTACAAGAATCTCAATGCTCCCTCGTATCGGGTTGTCGATCGTAGATCTGTCCAGGACTCTCCTCTCGCATTTCTTCTCGGGGAGGTGGAATGAATGCACCCGATTCTTCCGGAACCCGAAAGCGTTTCGGCCGCGCTTATCCAGCCTCCACCAGGCGATCTGACCGGTCCCTACCCGGCGCTGCCGTACATCAAGGCCTATGCGGAAGCTCACGGTCATCAAGTCCGAGTCCTTGACGTGGGAATAGATGCCCTCTGGTTCTTCTGCCAAGAAGACCGGCTCGGATCGGTGCTTGCTCAGGCAGCCCAACGAAGGGCTCACCTGGAATCCCAGCCGGTCCTCTCACCGACCGAGCAGCGGGAGTATGCATTGTTGGTTTCCCTCGCAGCCTTGGATGGAAACCCGACGGCTCTCTTGCAGAGGCTGGCTTGGTTTCGTAATCGTCGGACCTTTCACGACTACCGGACGTACAAAAGCGCGTGCAGAGCGTTGGATGCCCTATTCGAGCTCCTTTCGGCCGTCCACTTTCCCACGGTCCTCACGGCTTCCGAGTATCCGACTGCCCAGGAGATGAACTCATTTGACCGGGTTCTTTCCCATCGCAATCGCTGGGTCAATCCATATGTTGCTTACTACGAGGACGTTCTGTTTGCCCAGTTGGAGAAACTGAATCCCCTCGTAGTCGGAATCTCTCTCGAATTCGCATCTCAGTCGGTGCAGGCCTTGGCCCTAGGCAACTTGATCAAAGAGCGTTTTCCCGGTGTCCATGTGACCATGGGGGGTGCATACCTGTCACAATGGGTCCTCTTGATGGGCGACGCCCAGTTCGGCCGGCTGTTCACGTGCACCGACTCAGTGGTGTGCGGAGAAGGTGAGGAGTCATTTACGCGTTTGTTGGAGTGTGTTGCCGGACAAGGAGACGTGCGAGAGGTTCCTAACCTCCTCGCGCGACACCCGAGCTCCGGGGAGGTAACACGCTTCAGAGAGCTCGAGTATCCCGACATCGAAAAGCTGCCTGTTCCAGATTTCTCGGATCTCGATCTTGAGGATTATCTCATTCCGACGCCCGTAATTCCATATGTGATAAGTAGAGGATGTTACTGGGGAAAGTGTGCTTTTTGTCAGAATCGTTACGGGGATAGTCGCATGCGGAGGTATCAGACCGTTCCGGTGGAGAAAGCCCTCACGGAAATGTCTGAACTCTCCGAACGTCACGGAACGAACCACTTCAACTTCAGTAACGACGTCTTGGATCCGGCGTATCTGAGGAGGTTCAGCCAAGCCTTGCTTTCGTCGGGCAAGAAGTTCGTCTGGAACACCGATCTGCGCGCGGAAAAGTCCATTACACGCGAGCTATGTCGATCTGCAGCCAAGGCTGGGTTGAACAGCGTGGCTATAGGATTTGAAAGCGCTTGCCAGCGTACCCTGGACGCAATGAACAAGGGTAAACGCGTCGAAGATGTCCGCCGCGTAATGAAGGACCTTTACGATCACGGGGTTGCTGTGCAGGCTATGGGCATCCTGGGCTTCCCGGGCGAGACGGAAGACGAGGCCGAGCTCACGATTCGCTTCCTGGAAGAGAACACCGATCGCATATCCTATTATGTGGTGGGCCTGCTCATGGTTGTCCCCGGCTCACGGATGCATGAAACGCCTGAAGCGTACGGCGTGACGTCTGTCAGCTATGAGGGCAACGAGCTCATGGCGCCGCTCCCGGTATGGAGGTCGGACAAGAGGATCTCCAGCGCTGCTGTTCGACGTCTCTATCATAGACTGGGGCACCTGGAGGAGATCTTTGCTATCAACGAATACCCGTACGCTGGAGCGCTTTCCACGAATCATGGTTTTCTTTATTTTCGTCAGGGCCCGGACGTGCTCAAACGCCTCAGACACGATGAACGTGCCCGGATCCTCAAACTGAGACAATCCTTGATGACGGAAAATCGAAAGTCGAGAAAAAAGGCGATTGAATCGCTGACGCCCAGGATTGCCCCGGACGCGATGGTGTATCGCTCCCCCTTTCCCCTGGAAGAGATGACTAACCTTGACGATTCTCCGAGACCCCTGAAGCGTGCCGACGATTTTCCTCCCGAACACTACCTCGTTTGTCCGAAGCTCTCTCCGATTCGACTGGGGCCTCTGGAGAGGCACTTCATCGAAGGACTGGCCGGACACAAAAGACTAGGCGCCATCGTGCGGCAGCTTCAGGACAATGATGAGGAAAGGCTGCTGGGATTCTTACTCCACCTGGCACTAGCACGCATTGTCTCCCTGTAGGTACGTGGTGCTGTCAGTGGAGCCTTCCCGATCGGGGTCAGGGCAGGATCGCCAGAGGTCCTGGCCCTTGTGAACAGGCCCGGCTTTCGCAAGCTTGGCAAGCGGGCAACCTCTGCCCCATGCTGATGCAGCGTGCTCGGTGGCTCTACCACTCTTCCCTGGTCCAGAATCGTGCCTATTCTTTGCGCGTGAGCTGAAGTAATCCAGCCACTCGATCAGGTGAACACTGGATCGAAAAGGAGTGAAGAAGATGATGTGCTCATTTGCCATGTTGGAGGAGAAGTCTCTCGATGTCGTGAGAGCTGTCGAGAAGGACACGGGAAGAACATTGTTGGCTTATGATTGTTTCGTGCCTGATACGATCGGTGCAGAAGAAATCGAGAAGATACAAGCAGCGGAAAAGGAGTTGTGCCGCACCCTAATAGCAGTCAAGACCGAGCATTCCGCTTAAGAAGGAACAAACCTTGCTCTGATTCGGTTCATTGGAAGAACGCATACAGGTCGCGGGGTTCGATCCGGAAAGGACTTCCCTTGCCCTGGAAGAATCCGTAATTGCGGATCAAGTGGAGGCTCAAGAGAGAGAATCTCAGTTTCTGACCGGTCTTCAGGTTGCGTGCCTCTACAACGATCTTGGGAGCTGCATAGTGATCCATCCACGGGCTGGGGATGATCCCGCGATACTCCAGCACTGTTACTTCATAGGCTTCATCAACTACAACGGGATCCCCCAGGCCTTTTCTACCCTCTTGGAAAAGCCGTTGCATCTTGTCAGTGATCTCGTGAAGATCCATTCCGAGGCGGGTAACCTCGGCTTTGTCGTCGTCGATGATACGCTGCAAACGGCGCTCGTCGCCCCTCAGATAATTCCCGTGGCGCAACTCCTCTTCGATCCGATCCATGTGAGGATCACCGGCGTGGCGCGACTCACGTTTACTCGAACTTGTCATAATAGATACGCTCCTCTGGCATGCCGCTTCTCACCAACATATCAACGCACGCGTTGAGCATCCCGGGGCTGCCGCAGAGATACCCCTCCGCTTCGGCCACGTTGTCAACGTATTTCTCGACAATGCTGGGGATGTACCCTGTCTCGCCCTCCCAGTTGTCCTCCGGCGCCGGGGAGGATAGCGTGGGAATGAAGGTGAAATCGGGATGTTCCCGCTCGAATGCACGCCACTCGTCCATCAGGAAAAGGTCCTTTTTGGCACGGGATCCGAAGAAGAATATCGGCCTTCTCTTGGCGATTTCTTCGGGAGACATGGACTTGAGGATGGACCTCAGCGGCGCCATCCCAGACCCCCCGGCTATGCAGATCATGCGACGGTCGGAATCGCGAAGGTAGAAGTCACCGAAGGGCCCGGTAAAGGTCACTTCGTCACCTACACGGAGGTACTTGAACATGTACGTGGTGCAAATCCCGTCTGGGACGAGCCGCACCATCAATTCTACCGAGGTCTGATCCGATGGCACGTTGCACATGGAATAAGCCCTGTACACGGATTCATCGATGTCTCCATATTCCGGAGCCTGAAACTGTATGTACTGACCAGCCTTGAAATCAATGGTTTCCGGAGTCTTGAGACGAAAACGAAAGAGCTTGATGTCGTACGTGAGATCGTCGATCGCTTCGACCCGGCCTTTGAACTCTTTGATGGAGAACAGCTCCTCAGGGATCTCTATAGCGACATCGTTCTTAACCTTTAATTGGCAGGACAGTCTGATTCCCTGGGCGATCTCCTCCTTGGTCAGCAGCGGCTCCTCGGTCGGCAGGATCTCGCCGAAGCCGCGCACGGCCTTCACCTTGCAATACGCGCACGTCGCGCGCCCCCCGCATGCGGAGGGAATGAAGATGTTTTCTTTCTTGAGCGTGTTGAGCAACGTGCTGCCACCCGTAACTTTGTACTTTCGTTCGTCGTTGATCGTGAGATCCACTTCCCCATAGTCCATGAGGTAATGTTCCACGATGAGGATTATTACGGCAAGGACCGTTGCTAATGCGGCTATTGAGAGTGCAGGCAAGATAATCTGTGTCATCAACGAACGTGTCTTTTTTCTTCAAGAGGATTCCCAGTCGTGCTGCGAATCGATGCTCAGTTAATTTGAACCACCCCGCTGAACCCTATGAATCCCAATGCAATGATTCCGGTAATGATGAGAACGATTCCCGGACCTTCCAGAGCGGGAATGACCGCTGAGCGCCGCGACATCTTCCTGCGAATTCCTGCCAGAGCCATGATCGCAAGAGCCCAGCCGATTCCGCTGCCAGCGCCGAACATGAGCGATTGAACGAAGTCGTATTTCCTAATGACCATGAAAAGGGAGCCTCCGAGAATCGCGCAGTTCACGGTGATCAGAGGCAGAAAAATCCCGAGCGCGGCGTACAACCGATCGGATACTCGATCCACAATCATTTCCACCACCTGCACAAAGGCGGCTATCACAATGATGAATGCGATGTACTGGAGATACTCGAGACCCTGCGGAACCAGGAGGTAGTAGTATAACCAGTAATTCACCGCGGATGTGCACGTGAGCACGAAAATGACAGCGAGTCCCAATCCCCACGCGGTTTTCAGTTCCCGTGATACGGAGAGGTAAGAACACATACCCAGAAAGTTGGTCAGCAAGATATTGCTCGTGAAGATTGACGCGAAGAAAATGACAAAGGGGCTCAGTTCTTCCATGACCTGCCCTCATTTCTTTGACGCGGCCGCAGCGGCTTCGGCCCGAGCGTCCAGCCATCGGCATAGCCAGGTGATGATCCCAAGCATGAAAAACGCTCCCGGCGCCATCACCATGATCGTCCAGTGGGTGAACTCGAAGGGAAGCTGATAGCCCATGATTGTACCGAAGCCCAGGCCCTCCCGAACGACAGCAATCGCCAAGAGGATGAACGAGTACCCAACTCCAGAAGCGAGCCCGTCCAAGAAGGAGGGGATCGGCGGGTTGTTCCCGGCAAAGGCCTCTACCCGGCCCAATATGATGCAATTGGTGATGATCAGGCCCACATACGGGCCGAGCTGAGTGCTGATTTCAGGAAAGTATGCTTGGAGCACATTGTGCAGCACGATCACATATGCGGCAATGATGAGGGTAGATGAGATGATCCGCAACCGATACGGTGTGATCGTGCGCAAAGAAGATGCCGTGAGACTCGACATTGCCTGAGTGTAAATCAACCCGATACACATGACCAAGGTATTGGTTACAAGGTTGGTGACAGCCAAGGTCGAGCAGATCCCGAGGACCTGTCGGAAAATCGGGTTGTTGTTCCAAATTCCGTCCAGCGCTATTTTCTTTGGGGAGACTCCCACTCGATCCTCCGAAATTTGTCTTGGTTCGCGACAAAGGACTTCAAATCGTCATTTACTATTTTTTCCAGTGCAATGGATGTCATGGTCGCACCCGTTATCGCGTCCAGCTTGTTCTTGCCGGAATCGTCAGACTTGGAGATCTCCACATATTTCCCCGGTCGGACAGCGTTAGCCAATTGCAAGCCTTCAAATTGCGCGCGAAACCATTGCTCCTCGATTCGTGCGCCTAGTCCGGGAGTCTCATTGTGGCTGGTGAAGACGATGCCCTTGATGGCTTTTAAGTCATTGTCCAGGGAAAGAAATCCATGGATTCTTCCCCAGAAGCCCTTGCCACTGATCGGAATGGCGTACCCGAGGGGCTCCCCTTTCTCATCAAGGCCACGATAGACCGTAGTACCGTCGAGCCGACCCTCATCAATACGTTTCGCCTCTAACTGCCGCAGGCTTTCGGGGGACGCGTTCTCGGCATACGGAATCTTGAACACTTGCAACAATTTTTTTGTATTGCGAGTCTGCTCGTTGAGCAAGATACGGCCCGAAAGAGCCTGATTTACAGACACGGTAAGTCCTGCAAAAAAGAGAGAGACGAGAAAAATGAACAACAGCTCTTTAAAAAGTCTCATGGGTCACCTAAGCGGGGGTGCGGGCTTTCTTTCTGTTTTCCCACTCCATGACGGCTTCGTCGAATAGTGGAGCAAAGGTGTTGCCCAGGAGTATGGCAAACGCGGTGGCCTCAGGAAAACTCGAAAACGACCTGATGAATATCCACAGCACCCCTATCAAAAACCCATACGCCCACTTGGCTTCCTTTTTCACGCAGCCGGACACCGGCTCGGTTACCATGAAGAATGCCCCAAACAGAAGGCTGCCCGCGAATAGGCTATGGATCGGTTCCATAACGTTCGGAAGCCCCATGAGGAAGAGCGGGGTATTCAGTGCCATCGCACCGAGAATACAAGAAACAGGATACCGCCAATCCGCGGCTTTCTTGTACAGAATGTAGGCTCCACCGATTAGCACAGCAAGGGCAGATGTTTCGCCTATCGACCCTCCTGTGGATCCAAGAAGGAGTGATGGAAGGTCTGCAAACGCCCCCGTTTGCTTGAACGAGATGAGAGGGGTGGCAGACGTGATAGCGTCCGCGTCAGACCACGAGAGCACTCTGCCCCAGGACTCGGTGGGTGGGCTCATCCATCGGTTGGTCATCTCTATCGGAAAGCACACGTACAGGAAACACCGTCCTAGTATCGCCGGATTGAAGACATTTTTGCCGAACCCGCCAAAGACCTGTTTGCCGAAAACCAGTCCCACAACGGTTCCAACAGCAGCGATCCAGAAGGGAGTGTACGGGGGCAGGCTCAGTCCCAAGAGTACACCCGAAACAAAGAGACTTTCGGTGGGGGTTCCTCCCCGGTAGGTCTCGAATACCACTTCAATGAGGTACGCTATGAGACAGCAAAACAGCACCAGTGCCAGGGTGCGCCAGCCGAAGAGATAGACTCCGACTGCTGTGCAAGGCAGAAGCCCAATCAACATGGCCCGCATTGGGGGCTGACGTCGGATAGAATACCTGATATCGCGTATTGTCACAGCATCCTCGGCACTTAGACATGATCAACAGGACACCGACGACATCGCCGTCCCTCCCTGCGCCGTCCCTCCCTGTAGAAAAAACGTTGTTGTTACACGCGAGCTTTCAGGGGACGGGGCACGGCATGTCCTGGCAGAATATCAGCAATCCCCAACCTGTGCAAGGCCGGCTCCCCTCGCGCAGGGCCTCGTCCCAAGGACGCGGCCACGACCCGCCACGGAAATCACACGAGAAAAAAGAGAAGCCTTCAGGCGGAGTGATCACCAGAGCGAGGTTCCGCCAGTTGCACGCTCCCTCCACAGCCGAATGCAGGAGATCTAGTCCTCCTTGAACTGGGCCGCAGGCTCCCCCGACGTTGGGTTCATGTGCCCTTGTGAACTCGAACGGACGAATCGCGACCGCCCTTCTTGATCAAATAGTACGCGACGGCGAGAGCCAATATCACCCCGCCGACATCGAGAAAGGTAAAGCTTGAAAGCGTCTTGTAGTCCAGGATTATCACTTTGCGTGAAATCGCTATAATCGCCACCGTTACTACGACTTCTACCCGGATGATTCTCTCCAGGTAGTAGGTCTGAATAGTCTCAAAAAGCTCCACTCCGATGAGAACCAACAGGAAGAGCCCGAAAAGCTCCAACAATTCTTCTACCTCAAGAAGAATTACAGGAGGGGACATGATATCCTTTACGAGGATCCATCCCAGCTCGATAGTGGCAAGAAGCACCACCACGCCCATCATCACCATGAGTGATGAAACGACAAGCCGTTCGAATTTCTTGACCGCTTCAGCAAGCTTTCCTTTTTCTAGCACCTGTTGACTCCTCTCCAACTTCGAGCTCATTCGTTCAGCATGTGTAATATCCGACTTAAATCATCGGGATACCTCTATCATAGCACGTCACGACGAAGCGAGTCCTCGTCGGATCTGCTCTACTCAATGTTCACGGGACTAATGAATCCTTCGGGCTTGACCGTGAGCATCGAGCACTTGAGCTGGGGGAGGACTTCCTCAGCGGTGCTGCCGATAAAAGTTCCGGCAAATCCCAGAACAGTTATGGTACCCATGACAACAAGGTTCACTCTATGCCGGGCCGCCAGCTCCGGGATGAGCGTGTCGGCGTCTCCCCGGAGAAAATGGATTCTATGATTGAGGTGACCGAGGGAATAGCCACCGAGGAATTGTTCGAACCTTTCTTTATGAGCCTTTTCGTAGGATCGCACGTACCGGCGAAGCTGATCTTCCGGCATCTTGGTCCTGCCGCCCTTAAGGAGTGAAGCTCCAAAGGGCTGCCACGCGTGAAGAAAATGCAGTTGGCCGCCTTCGATCTCTGCTAGTGAAAGAGCTGTCTCCATGATCTTATCGTTGACGGTTGCTGCTGAGGGATCCTCAGGCCGGACATCGATGGGAACGAGGATGCGGTTGAATCGTACGTTCCGCCCAGGCTGGACCACAAGGAGCGGGCACGGACACTTGCGCATGAGGTGCAAGACGGTGCTTCCCAGCAGTCGTTCTCTAATACCGTACTCGCTGCGCGCAGTCTTTACCACGAGATCGCAGTTTCGTTGCACCGCGGTACGAATGAGCTCAATGAAAGGCTTTCCGAACAGCACTTCCGCGCTCGCATCCACGCCCCTCTGTTGGGCCGATGCAGCCAAACGATCCAAGCGTCTTCTTGCGCGAGATTCGGCTATTTGTCGCGATTCTTCGTGCACTGAAGACTGGAATATCCACTGAATGAGGGATGGGGATGGGTCCAGCACATCGACTATGGTCAGTTTCGCCTGGAAAGCCTGGGCCAGGTCAGCCACCCTTGCGAGCGTTGCTGACGCTCCCTTTTCTCCACTCGAGTAAAGAAGAATGTGTCGAAAGCCCCTCATGGTAGCTCTCCTCACTTTTCCGGATTGAATACCCGCAGGGAGATACCTTACGGCAGTCAGGTTCCGGAGCAACGACTGAATCACGTGTCCACCCTTTGTCGAAGTCGGCTGTCCCCGCGATGCCAAGAAACGAGAACTATTGGCCGTGATCCTGAGTCCCACGATGCACAAGCCCGCTGCCATCGACACGTGCCCCACGACCAAACGAGCGGCGAGAGAGGATTTCACCGAGCTCTCCCTTGGATGACCTGCAGACTTCCCACTGCGAGGTGAGCGCTTTGCTCCTTTGAATTACTGCCAAGTTTGCGCAGCCCCATCAATACAGAGCAGCTAATTTCTTGACTACACTTCAACCGGCCTAAGGGTCAAATTGTCCACAGCGTTTCGGCTTCCCGCCACTATCAGGGTGTCACCCGCCCGGATGATTTCCCCCGGAGAATGCTTGTGCCATATTGTCCCAAACCCAGAAGTATTACATCTACCTGCTCATCGGATGGGACGTCTTCGGGCACGCTTTCCCTGTGGGTTTTTTGGCGCTCGAATATGGAAAGCCAGGGCGAGAGAAATCTGTACAAGCTCCCGGAATAAAGAATCATATATGTTGACAGGCCAATCGTGACAATTCCGACCAGGGTTATCAACCCGACAGTTTCCTTGTCGATGTGTCCCAGGCTGAGGCCCAACGATGCCAGGATGAGAGAAAACTCGCTGATCTGCGCTACCGCGAGTCCTGCCAGAAAGCTTGTGCGTCTCCGGTACCCCATAATCCCCATGATGATCATCACTATCAGGGGATTTCCTACAAGCACAAACACGGAAAACACCGCGGCACTGACAAGTTGGCCCCCCAACATGGAGAGATCCAGGCGAGAGCCCAGCTCTATGAAAAAGAAAAGGAGCAGAAAGTCTCTCAGAGTCACAAGGCGCGAACCGATTGCCTCGCGGTAATGCGTTGACGCAAGACTCACTCCCGCAAGAAATGCCCCAACCTCGGTGCTGAAACCCAAAGCGTCGCCGGCGGCACCCAGAACCACGGCCCACGCAATAGAAAAGAGCACAAGAAGCTCTTGGGAACGAGCAAGCTGGTCCAGCAACCGGGGAATCGCGGTTCTCATGAGGATGAGAAGTCCACCGAGAAACAAGCTCCCCGTGCCCAACGCCGTAAGGATTTCCCACAGAAATGATGTCTCCTGACCTCCGGCTCCTCCAAAGGTCGAAAGTGCAATCATTGCCAGAACAACGAGGATGTCCTGAACGATCAGGAAACCGATTGCTATTCTCCCGTGGAGAGAGTCGATCTCCTTCTTGTCCGATAGAAGCTTCACGATAATGATAGTGCTGGAAAATGTGAGTGCCACAGCCGTGTATGCTGCGCTGACCATTGACATGCCAAAAGCCAATGCGATCAGAAACCCGAACAGAGAGGTGAAAATCACCTGGCCGAGACCGGTAGCAAGGGCAACAGGGCCCATCGTGCGAATCAGATGCAAGTCCAGCTTGAGGCCGACGATGAAGAGAAGGATGGCAATGCCGATCTTGGCCAGGAGCTCGATTTGATCGTGGCTGGCAACCAAATGGAATCCCGATGGACCCACGAGAATGCCCACCACAATGAAGGACACGATGAGCGGTTGTCGAAGCTTGGTCCCAATAGCCCCGATGAGCGAGGCAAGCAACAGAATGATCGTTACCTCCTGGAAAGAGCTCTCGAACCCCACTCATACCTCCTTATCGTCAAGAAAATTCCGAGAAAACGGAGCGCTGCCCAAAGCAGCGATGCAGCGATCAAGCACCAGGCGCCCCACAGCTCATTGCGAAGAAACAATTTCCCATGCCCAAAGTTTTCGCGGCCATTGCACCTGTGATTGCGATCGTGCAATCACTTCTACATGTTTCTGGCCGCTGCTTTCGACTTGAATGTTCTCCTTAACCACTTGTCTATTTCTACTACCACTATTACCGTGGCGGAAACCCCGATAATGCTAATCCAATCTTGCAAGAGGAACGGCTCAGTTCGGAACACCCATTGAAGCGCTGGCACATAGATCAGGGCGAGCTGCGCAAACACGGCGGCGAGTAGCGCATAGAGGAGAAACGGATTGCTCGTGGGGCTGATCCGAAATATGGATTGGAACTCCGAGCGACTGTTCCATGCCTGGAAAAACTGGAAGAAGACCATTGTCGTGACTGCAACGGTTCGTGCCTTCTCAAGAGTTTCACCTTGCTGAAGAGCTGTTGCGAAATTGTACACTACTCCTGCCGCTATAATCAGACCCACAACGATGGTCCGCTCGATGAGGACTCGGGACATTATCCCCTCTTGTGGATCTCGTGGCGGCCTCTCTACCACGTCTTTCTCTCCGGGCTCGAAGGCCAGGGCCACGTCTTGCAATCCGTTTGTCACAAGGTTTATCCACAGGAGCTGGGCTGGAACATAGGGGATGGGCAAACCCGCGACGACCGTGCCGATGATCGATAGTATTGCAGCGACACCCGTAGGTATGAGGAAGAAGGTAACTTTTCGGATATTGTCGAAAACGATCCGCCCCTCTTTGACCGCCGCAAAGATGCTGGCAAAGTTATCGTCCGTTACCACCATGTCTGAGGCTTCTTTTGCCACGTCGGTTCCGGTCTTGCCCATAGCGACTCCGATATGGGCTGCTTTGAGCGCAGGAGCATCATTCACCCCGTCACCGGTGACTGCCACGATTTCGCCGTGTTTGAGCAACTGTTGCGTAATGCGCAGCTTATGCTCGGGAGCAACCCGAGCGTAGATGGAAACTTCTTTCACCTTCCGGAACAGTTCCTCGTCACTCATGGTTGCGAGGTCACGCCCGGTGAGCACTCGCTCACCATCCCCCGCGATTCCAAGGTTTTTTGCAATGGCCAAGGCCGTGATCGCGTGATCGCCCGTTATCATCGCGACGCGCACTCCCGCCCGCTTGCATCCCTCTATGGCCTCCATTGCTTCCGGACGCGGTGGATCTATCATTCCTTGAAGTCCCGCTATTGTCAGGTCCGATTCTACATTGTCGTGGGTCAGCTCATTCAAGTCGGCTGGTGCCTCCTTGTAGGCCATGGCGAGCACCCTTAGCCCGTCTTTGGCAAAATTCTCGGCGACCTCCATAATGGTGTGCATTATCTCACCGTCACCGGCCATGCAACCGGTGCACATTGCCATAACTCGTTCAGGAGCGCCTTTTACGAAGATGAGCTTCTTCCCGTCATGCTCGTGAAGCGTGGCCATATAGCCTCTTTCGGACTCGAACGGAACGATGGCAAGCTGCGGGTAATTCCGACCTTCTTCGTCGGGGTCCAAACCGGATTTCATGGCAGCCACGATGAGCGCTCCTTCGGTCGGATCGCCTTGCACCGCAAGTCTGCCATCCTCTTGAACAATCTTGGATTCATTGCACAGCAGGCCGATGCGCAGAACCTTCCGGACACTCTCCTTTTCAGATGGTTTCACCTGGAGCCACTCGGCAAGTATCTCTCCCGAAGGCTCGTACCCGCTGCCGGTCACCTCGTACACATGGACCCCGTCATAGATGAGCTTGACGGTCATCTCGTTCTTGGTCAGCGTCCCTGTCTTGTCCGAACAGATGACCGTAGTGCTCCCGAGAGTCTCCACCGCGGGAAGTTTTCTGATGATAGCATGCTGACGGGCCATGCGGGCAACACTGATTGCCAGGGCTATCGTCACCACCACGGGCAGCCCTTCGGGAATCGTAGCCACCGCGGCTGCCACCGCGGTCATGAACATGTCTTTAAGGCTCTCTCCTATCCAAAGCCCGAGAAGGAGAAGCACGGAAGCTGCAACAATAACGATGAGACCGATGACGTTAGCGAATTTATCGAATTTCGTTTGCAACGGGGCTCTTGTTGTCCCGATCGCCTTGACTTTCTCAGCAATAGACCCCAAAACAGTTCTGGCCCCCGTCTCTACGACCACTCCTCGTGTCCGACCGCTCACCACAATGGTGCCCATGAAGGCCATGTTTTTCTGGTCACCGGGCGTCAGGTTGTCTTGATCGATGACGACCGGCGACTTCTCCACCGGGAGTGACTCTCCCGTAAGGATGGACTCATCAACTCTTGTCTCGATGGTCTTGATCAGCCTGAGGTCCGCAGGTACCTTGTCGCCGGACTCGAGCAAGACGACATCTCCCGGTACAAGATCCTCGCTGTTGATCTGCCTTTCTTGGCCATCCCGCACCACCCGAGCCCGCGGCACCATGATCTTCTTGAGTGCCCTGATGCTCTCTTCGGCCTTGAATTCCTGCATGTACCCAATGATGGCGTTCAGTGCTATGACTGCTATAATTACAAATGTATCTTTGTACTCCTGCAAGAGTGCCGTGACCACACCGGCTACAATGAGCATGTATATCAGTGGGCTAGCAAACTGGTGGAGAAAAATCATCAGCCTGCTGGCTCTCTTTTCCTCGGGAAGCTTGTTAGGGCCGTATCGTTGCAGACGCTCATCAACCTCATCCTGAGCCAGGCCGTTTGCAGATGTTTTTAACTTTTCATATATTTCTTCAATTCCGAGCTTGTACCAACTCATGTGCTTCCTCCTAAAGTCAAGACTGGTGAGTTTCCAGAGCTCCCGCCGCTTCCTGTGAGTCACTGCTGAGAGTAACCCTGTAACCCCCATCGGACGTGTTCATCGCTTCGTGCACCCTTGTCTAAGTTCGCAATCGGAGGGTAAAAGACCTCACGGTTAAAGTCGGTACAGTACCGAGCGCTCCGGTTTGAAGTCCAGCTTCGCTGTCCTCGTCAATCGGCCAGGAATTTCTTCCGCCGGTTTTCGGGTCTGTCGAGAATGTGTCGCCTTAGGCAACCACCGGGCATTCTCTGATGCTCTGCACGATCCTTCTGTATACGTCCGAAAACCTTATCAAACCGACAATCTCTTCCCCGTCTCTCACGAACAGAGAATCATGCCGGCCTACAACAAATAGATGAAATGCATTGTCCATTTTGTCATCAGCATTGACGATATGGTGTGGAGCGGGCATCTTCACAAAACTCTCAATTTTCACGGTGTAAGCCTTCTTGCACAGGTCGGTGAACGGTTCTTGCCACAACCGATACTGTTCCTTCATTGACTCCAGCGTGCTCGCACCAAGATGATAATGGGAGATGTTCTTGAGGCTGTCGATCTTGTCGTAGTTCGGTTCCAATCCTTGGACAACATCCATGGGGGAAATCTTGCCCACAATTCTTCCAGCTTCGTTGTGAACCAGCATTATCCTTTGTGATGACCGGCCGGAGACGAATTCTTCCTGGGCCCTTTCCAGAGCCTCTACGGCCTCACTGAGGGTGGCCTGGCTGGAAATGCGGGGAAATTCCTCGACCAGTCGCATGAGCTCACGGACTTTCATTTTTTCCATCGTTGTCCTCCTGAGTGTGCACGAAGAGCGTTCATCCGGACATTAACAAGTAAGTGCCGTCTCATCCTCAACTGTTCCTGACTCTTCATCCCAAGTACCTGGGAATCGACCAAAGACTCTCGGCAACGGCTTTGAACTGCCGAGGGCGGCACCTGGGCGCCCCGTATTCCGACAGCCGTCAGCCACTCGTTTCCTTCTTCTTCTCGCGGATGTCTATGGCCAGGGTTTCCCCTGGGCTGAGCTCGTAAACCTTGCCCTGGAAGCCGACTTTCGTTGCGTGGAGCTCGCAAGGGCTTGACGAAATGGTCATGGCCTCTGCAGTCGCGGTGATGTCGAACCAGTTGCCACGGTATTTGATTCTCATGGAAAGTTTCGGCAACCCCTCGGGAATGCTTGGGTTTAGGAAAAGAACATCGTCATGGAACTCGAGC
>Ga0067045_1027759_pt1 | contig 63085 bp, 54 predicted proteins | sample TerdegcTABiofilm_FD_59184 | JGI IMG/M metagenome (GOLD analysis project Ga0067045, IMG submission 59184) | Combined Assembly of (Gp0054472, Gp0054536) Wastewater bioreactor microbial communities from Singapore -Terephthalate degrading...
TCGGGCCCGCCCTCGCCGAGTTCCAGAGCCGCCACCCCGCCGTGACGGTGCAGTTGCACCTGACCGAACAGTTGCCCGATCTGGCCGTCGAGGGCTATGACGGTGCCATCTGGCTCTGGAACGCGCCCCAGCGGCGCGCAGGCGAATGGACGGCACGGCGCCTGGCACGCAACCAGCGCGTGCTGGTGGCAGCGCCGCACTACCTGCAATCGCGCGGCGCACCCGCGCAGCCCGAGGACCTGGCCCGGCACGACTGTCTGGCCGTGCGCGAAAACGTCCATCCCAGCAACCCACGCTTCGACGAATGGCGGCTGGTCCACGACAGCAGCGGCCGCCAGGCCAGCGTCGCCGTGCAAGGGCCGTTGAGCAGCAATTCTGGAGAGATGGTGCGCGACTGGTGCCTGGCCGGGCACGGCATCATGCTGCGCAGCCTGTGGGACGTGGCCCCCCGGCTCGCGGCCGGCGGTCTGGTGCGGGTGCTGCCCGCATGGTCCATGCCCGATGCCGATGTCCACTGGCTGGCGCCCTACCGGCCGCAGACGCCGCGCCGCATCCGGCTACTGGTGGACTTTCTGGCGCAGCGCTTCGAGGCCGAGCCCTGGAAGCTCAGCCCACCGGCTTCGGCACGCGCACCACGAGGCTCACGCCGAACGCCGTGAGCGCGATGCCGCCCACCGTCACCACCGTGATGGGTTCGCCGAACAGCAGCCACGCGATCAGCGCCGTGCACGGGGGCACGAGGTACATCAGGCTGGCGACCGAGGCCGCCGCACCGCGCTGGATCAGCAGGTACAGCAGCGAACTGCCACCCAGGGTCAGCCCGAGCACCGACCAGGCCATGGCGCCCGCCAGCTCGGCATTCCATTGCATGGGCTCGGCTTCCAGCAGCGCCAGCGGCAGCGTCACCAGCAGCGCCGCCGCCAATTGCACCGTGTTGGCGGTGCGCACGTCGCACGGTTTCACGAAACGTTTCTGGTAGAGCGTGCCCGCGGTGATGGCCAGCAAGGCCAGCAAGGCAAAAGACAGGTTCAGCCAGTTGGCCTGGTCGCCCGGCCCGCCCGAACCGAATTTGCGCGACACCACCAGCACCAAGCCGGCAAAACCCAGCAGCAGACCGGTCCACTGCCGGCGCGACACCGCCTGCCCACCCACGCTGGACAGCCACACTGCGGTCAGCACCGGCTGGATGCCGACGACCAAGGCCGATAAACCGGAGCCCATGCCGGCCTTGACCGCCGCCCACACGCCGCCCAGGTAGGCCGCGTGCATCAGCACCCCGGTGACCGCCAGGTGCAGGGTCTGGCGCCGATCACCAGGCCAGCGCACGCCGGCCCACCAGATCCAGGGCAGGAAGCACAGGATGGACAGCGCATACCGCACCGCCAGAAACTTCATGGGCGGTGCATAGGGCATGCCGTAACGCGCCACGATGAAGCCCGTGCTCCAGATCAGCACGAACACCCAGGGCATGGCCTGGAGCCACCGGGTGTCGGTTGCGCGTTCGCTCATGAATGCCCGCGACTCATCGGGCCTTGGCGCGGATTTCCGGCAAGGCCTTGCGCAGGTAATAGACCATCGACCAGACCGTCAGCACGGCCGAGGCCCAGATCAGCCATGTGCCCCAGACGTGCGTGTCGACCACGCCGAGCAGCATGCCGTTGAACAGCAGGAAGGGGATCGCCACCATCTGCACCGTGGTCTTGAGCTTGCCGATCATGTGCACCGCCACGCTCTTGGTGGCACCGATGATGGCCATCCATTCGCGAAGCGCCGAGATGGCGATCTCGCGGCCGATGATGATCAGCGCCACGAACACGTTGGCGCGGTCCAGGTGCACCAGCACCAGCAGACTGGCACAGACCAGGAACTTGTCGGCCACGGGATCGAGGAAGGCGCCGAATGCCGAGGTCTGGTTCAGCTTGCGGGCCAGGTAACCATCGGCCCAGTCGGTCAGGGCAAACACCACGAACAGCACCGTCGCCAGCAGGTTCTGCTGCGCGGCGTTCAGACCTTCCCAGTAAAAGACGCCGATGATGAGCGGGATCGCAACGATGCGCGCCCAGGTCAGCAAGGTGGGAAGGTTGAAGAACATGGTGCGTGATTATGCGGGAGCCCGCCCTTAGCGCAGCGCACGGTAGATGGCATCGGCCAGTTCGGCCGAAATGCCGTCCACGGTCGCCAAATCCTCCACGCTGGCGGCCGCCACCCCACGCACGCCGCCGAAGCGTTGCAACAGACGGGCTCGCTTCTTGGGCCCCACGCCCGGAATGTCTTCGAGCTTGCTGCCACCGGTGCGCACCTTGGCACGTTGCGCGCGCATGCCGGTGATGGCGAAGCGGTGCGCCTCGTCGCGGATCTGCGCCACCAGCATCAGCGCGGCCGAATCGTGGCCCAGGTAGACCTTGGGCCGGCCGTCGGCGAACACCAGTTCTTCCAGCCCGACCTTGCGGCCTTCGCCCTTTTCCACACCGACGATCAGCGCGAGGTCCAGGCCCAGTTGCTGGAACACCTCGCGCGCCATCGACACCTGGCCTTTGCCCCCGTCGACCAGCACCAGGTCGGGCATGCGCGGTCCCTTGGGCGGCTCGGCCGATTCGGCGGCTGCCACGCCCCCCGGATCGGGCGCGTCGTCGCTGCGCTCCGGCGCCTCCGCCAGGGCCTCGCCCTGCTCGGCGCGCAAGGCCTCGGCGATCCTGCCGTAACGCCGCAGCAGCACCTGGCGCATGGCGGCGTAGTCGTCGCCCGGCGTGATGCCGTCGATGTTGTAGCGGCGGTACTGGCTGTTCTGCATCTTGTGTGCCTCGAACACCACGCACGAGGCCTGGGTCGACTCGCCCGCCGTGTGCGAGATGTCGAAACACTCGATGCGCAGCTCGTCGAGGTTGTCGTCCGGCAGGCCCAGCGCTTCGGCCAGAGCACGGGTGCGCGCCTGCTGCGACCCCTCTTCGGCCAGCAACCGTGCCAGCGCGATCTCGGCGTTCTTCTGCGCCATGTCGAGCCAGGCGCGGCGGTGCTCGCGCGGCTGGTGCACCGCGTGCACGCGGGCGCCGTTCTGCTCGGTCAGGGCCTCCATCAGGGCCTTGCTGACGGCGTGGCTGGTCACCAGTGTGTGCGGCAGCGCGGTGCCCAGGTAATGCTGGGCGATAAAGGCCTCGAGCACGCGCACGTGCACGCGCTCCAGCGGGTCCGCACAGGCCACCGGCGACGCGCCACCTTCCGTGCCCAGGCCCTCGTCGATCTGGGTGGCATCGTCCACGTGCGCGGGAAAGTAGGGCCGGTCGCCCAGGTGGCGGCCACCGCGCACCATGGCCAGGTTCACGCAAGCCTTGCCGCCGAGCACGCGCACGGCCAGGATGTCCACGTCGCGGTCGCTGGCGCTTTCCATGGCCTGCTGGTGCAGCACCCTGGACAGCGCGCTCATCTGGTTGCGGATTTCGGCCGCCTGCTCGAATTCGAGCCGGTCGGCGTGCGCCATCATGCGCATTTCCAGCTCGTCCAGCACCTGCTGGGTCTCGCCACGCAGGAAGCGCTCGGCCGCCGCCACGTCGCGCCCGTAGTCTTCCGAATCGACCAGGTCGACGCAGGGGCCGCTGCAGCGCTTGATCTGGTAGAGCAGACAGGGCCGCGTGCGGTTGGTGAACACCGTGTCCTCGCAGGTGCGCAGGCGAAACACTTTCTGCAGCAGCGTGATCGACTCCTTGACCGCCCAGGCGCTCGGGTACGGCCCGTAGTAGCTGTGGCGCCGGTCCACCACGCCCCGGTAATAGGCCATGCGCGGGAACGCCAGGGACGGCACGGGCAAGGCACCGGCGGTGCGGTAGGTTTCGCGCGTGCCGGTGATCTTCAGGTAGGGGTAGCTCTTGTCGTCGCGAAACAGGATGTTGAACTTGGGGTTCAACGTCTTGATCAGGTTGTTTTCCAGCAGCAGCGCCTCGGCTTCGGAGCGCACCACCGTGGTCTCCATGCGCACGATGCGGCTGACCATGTGGCCGATGCGCGTGCCATCGTGGTTCTTCTGGAAATAGCTGCTGACGCGCTTCTTCAGGTTGCGCGCCTTGCCCACGTAGAGCACCTGGCCCTGGGCGTCGAAATAGCGGTAGACGCCGGGCAAGGGCGGCAGTGCGGTCACCTGGGCCAGCAACGCCTGGCTGTGCGCGGGTTTGTCGGCGTCGGACGGGGCATCGGTCATGGGCGCTATTGTGGACAATGCGCGCCATGCCTTCGCTGCTCTGGGACGTTTTCTGCACCGTGGTCGACAACCACGGCGACATCGGCGTGGGCTGGCGCTTCTCGCAGGGGCTGGCCGCTCGTGGCCAACGCGTCCGTCTGTGGGTGGACGACGCCTCGGCGCTCGCGTGGATGGCGCCCGAAGGCGACCCGGACGTGCAGGTGCGGCCCTGGCAAGGCATGCCGCCAACCGGGCTGGCCCCCGGCGATGTGCTCGTCGAAACCTTCGGCTGCGACATCCCGCCGGACTGGGTGCTGGCCGTGGCCCCACGGCCCGGCCCCTGGATCAACCTGGAATACCTGAGCGCCGAAAGCTACGTGGCGCGCATGCACCGCCTGCCTTCACCCGTGCTCAACGGCCCCCTGGCCGGCCGCACCAAACACTTCTTCTACCCCGGCTTCACGCCGGACACGGGCGGCCTGCTGCGCGAAACCGACCTGGCGGCACGCCAGGTCCGCTTCGACCGCAGCGCCTGGCTGCATCGGCACGCCGACGGCTGGCAGGGCGAACCCGTGCACAACCTGTTCTGCTACGAACCTGCCGGCCTGCCCGCCTGGCTGGACAGGCTGCGCGCACCCGACCAGCCCCCCGCCCACGTGCTGGTGGCCCCGGGTCGCGCCGCCGCCGCGGTGCGCCAGCACCTGGGCCCGGCCACACAGCACGGCCCGTTGCGCCTGACCTGGCGCCCCCCTTGCAGCCAGGCCGAATTCGACGAAGGCCTCTGGGCCAGCGACACCAACTGGGTGCGGGGTGAAGACTCGCTGGTGCGCGCCCTGTGGGCCGGCCGGCCGCTGGTCTGGCACATCTACCCGCAACACGACGGCGCCCACCACGCCAAGCTGGCGGCCTTCCTGGACTGGCTGGACGCCCCGCCCGACCTGCGTTCGGTGCACCGCTGCTGGAACGCCGACACGCCGCAAGACATGCCCGCTCACGATCCGATGGACTGGGTAGCCACACTGGCCCGCGCCCGGGAACGGCTGCTCGCGCAACCCGATCTGGTGTCGCAACTGCTGGATTTCGTGGCGGCCACCGCGCCCCACTGACCCCGCCGGCGTGGCTCAGCCGGCGCGCCCCTCGCTCAGCGCCGGTGCCACACGCAGGAACGCCTCCCGCAACACCGCGACCGCCGGCAACTCGGGCCCCGACCCCCGGTGCGTGAGCATCATCCCGTGCTCATCGGGAATGCCAACGCGATGCGGATCTGGCGCAACGCGGCCAGCATCGAAGGGCTGGACAGGCGGGGCGCCATCGGGATTGGTTAAAATCGCAGGTTTTGCAAAGGGCCACGGCCCGCTTTGCCGCCGGAAGTTCCGCATGGGGTGGGACCCCTGCCCCGCGGCTGGAACCCTACCTACTCCCAGATTCACCATGAAAATCGCCCAAGAAATCCGCGCCGGCAACGTCATCATGCACGGCAAGGACCCGATGATCGTCCTGCGCACCGAATACGCCCGCGGCGGCCGCGGCGCGGCCACCGTCCGCATGAAGCTCAAGGGCCTGCTGGGCAACATCGGCACCGAAGTCGTGTTCAAGGCCGACGACAAGATGGACCAGATCATCCTGGACCACAAGGAGTGCACCTACTCCTACTTCGCCGACCCGATGTACGTGTTCATGGACACCGAGTACAACCAGTACGAGGTGGAAGCCGAGAACATGGGCGATGCCCTGAACTACTTGGAAGACGGCATGGCCGTGGAAGTGGTGTTCTACGACGGCAAAGCCATCTCGGTCGAACTGCCCACCAGCGTCGAGCGCGTGATCACCTGGACCGAACCCGCCGTCAAGGGCGACACCTCGGGCAAGGTGCTCAAGCCCGCCAAGATCGCCACCGGTTTCGAAGTCGCCGTGCCGCTGTTCGTGGCCCAGGATGACAAGATCGAAATCGACACCCGCACCGGCGAATACCGCAAGCGCGTCTGAACACCGTGCTTGCACGCGCCGGCGCTGCGCGGATCGCCGCTCCCCGACAGGACGGACGGCCTCCAGCGCGCCCCGGCGGGAGGCCGTTGGCGACCTCCCACCCAGGCTCCTGACGGAGCCTTTTTTTCGCCCCCACCATGGAACTGCTGTCCCGCATCGCCGACGTGATCGTCCCGGTCTTCCTGATCGTGGCGATCGGCTACACCTACGGGCGCCGGCACGCGCCAGACCTCGGTGCCTTCAACCGCATCGCGCTGGATGTGCTGGCGCCGCTGCTGGTGTATGCCGCCCTGGCCGACCGCGACTTCCAGCTCTCCGCCCATGTGCCGCTGCTCATCGGCGGCACCGTGCTGATCCTGGGCAGTGGCCTGCTGGCCTGGCCCCTGGCGCGCCGCTTCGGCGCCGAACCGCGCACCCTGGTGCCGGTGATCATGTTCAACAACTGCGGCAACATGGGCCTGCCGCTGGCTCTGCTGGCCTTCGGCACCGCGAATTTCGGGGCCGCCGTTGCCCTGTTCGCGGTCAGCAACCTGCTGCATTTTTCTGTCGGGGCACGCATCACCAGCCGCGTGGCGCGCACCCGCGACCTGCTCACCAGCCCCTTGATGATCGGTACCGCACTGGGTTTCGCCAGCGCGCTGACCGACCTGCGCCCTCCCGCCCCGGCGCTGGCCGGCATGAAGCTGCTGGGCGACGCCCTGCTGCCCATGATGCTCTTTGCCCTGGGAACGCGCCTGACATCGCTCACCCGCAGCGGCCTTGCACAGGGCCTGCTCGGTGCCCTGGCCCGCCCACTGATCGGACTCGCGCTGGGCATTCCGCTGGCCTGGGCCCTCGGCCTGGAAGGTGCGGCGCGGGGCCAGTTGCTGCTGTTTGCCGCCCTGCCACCCGCCGTGGTGCAGTACATGCTTGCCGAACGTTATGGCCAGGAACCCGACAAGGTGGGCGCAATGATCATGCTGGGCAATGCCCTGTCCGTGGTCTTTGTCCCGCTGGCCCTCGCGCTCGGGCTCTGAGCGCCATCCTCCCGTTTCAAGACACCGCTGAAAGGACCCTCTCGATGCAACCCACCCAGCACCTGAGCGAACAGCGCCTGGCCGACGCCTGGGCCGAGCTGCAGGCCCAGTCCAACAACGGCACCGCCCTGACCGCCGACGCCTACCGCCTGGCCTTCGCCGACCCCGAGTTCATGCTCCGGCGGGAAACCCGGGGCATCCGCATCCAGCTGGAAATGCTCAAACCCGATCTGGCGCAGGCCAGCATGGGCGTTCAGCACACCGTCGTGGTGTTCGGTAGCGCCCGCATCCGCGAACCCGCGGTGGCCGCCGAACAGCTCGCCGCCGCCGAGGCCGGGGGCGATGCACGCACCATCGCCAAGGCACGCGCCCTGATGCGCAACGCCCACTACTACGACGAAGCCCGTGAATTCGCGCGCATCGTCGCCCGCTACAGCCGGCACTGCCCGCGCGAGGAGCAGATGTTCGTCTGCACCGGCGGCGGGCCCGGCATCATGGAAGCCGCCAACCGGGGCGCCCACGACGAAGGGGCCCTGAATGTGGGGCTCAACATCACGCTGCCGCACGAGCAGTCGGGCAACGCCTACGTCACACCCGACCTGGGCTTCAAGTTCCACTACTTCGCGATGCGCAAGATGCACTTCATGATGCGCGCGAAGGCCCTGGTGGCGTTCCCCGGCGGTTTCGGCACGCTGGACGAGCTGTTCGAGGTCATCACGCTCGTGCAGTGCCAGAAAGCCAAGCCGGTCCCCATCGTGCTGTTCGGCAGCGACTACTGGCGCCGGCTGCTCAACCTCGATCTGCTGGTGGAAGAAGGCACGATCTCGCCGGAAGACGTGAACCTGGTCAAGTACGTGGACGACCCGCAGACGGCCTGGGAACACATCCTGGCGTTCTACAACCTGCCGGACGTGCCGTCGCGCTGCGGATAAACAGGGTGGCCCGCCGGCGGCGGGCCACCGGGACGCGGCAGACGCCGCGCCAGGGATGCTTCAGTAGCCGCCGCCCAGGGCCTTGTACAGCGTGACCTGGTTCAGGCGCTGCGCCAGCGCGGTCTGCACCTGCGCCTGCCGGGCCGTGAACAGCGAACGCTGGGCATCGAGCACGTCGAGGTAGCTGGCCACGCCGTTGCGGTAACGCAGCTCGGCCAGACGCATGCGGTCGGACTCGGCACGCACGAGGTCTTCCTGCGCCTTGAGCTGTTCGCCCAGGGTGGCCCGGCCGGCCAGCGCGTCGGCCACTTCGCGGAACGCGGTCTGGATGCTCTTCTCGTACTGGGCCACGGCGCCGTCGCGTGCGGCGCGGGCCGCGCCGAGCGAGGCCTGGTTGCGGCCGAGATCAAAGATCGGCAGCAGCGCCTGCGGTGCCAGCGTGAAACCCCAGGAGCCGTCCTTGAACAGCCCCGACAGCTCTGTGCTGGCCGAACCCAGCGACGAGGTCAGCGAGATACGCGGAAAGAAAGCCGCACGGGCCGCGCCGATGTTGGCATTGGCCGCACGCAATTGCTGCTCGGCCTGGCGGATGTCCGGACGGCGCTCCAGCAGGTCCGAAGGCAGGCCTTCGGGCACATCGGGAAGGGCAACGGTTTGGGCCGAAGGCACCTGCGGCAGCCATTCGGCCGGCACCGCCTGCCCCACCAGCAAAGCCAGCGCATTGCGGTCCTGTTCGCGCTGGCGCTGCTGCTGGGCCAGCGTGGCCCGCGCGGTGGCCGCCAGCGACTCGGCCTGCCGCAGGTCCAGCGCGGACGAAGCGCCGTTCTCGAACCGCAGGCGCGTCAGGCGCAGTGATTCGTCGCGCGTGACCTGGGTGTCGCGCGTCAGTGCCAGCAGTTCCTCATCGGCCTGCAGCGTCAGCCAGGTGCTCGTCACGGCCGCCACCAGGCTGGTCTGCGCCGCATGCAAGGCTTCTTCGCTGGCCAGGAAGTTGGCCAGCGCCGCTTCGCGCAGGCTGCCGAGGCGGCCGAAGAAATCGATCTCCCAGGCGCTCACCAACAGGCCGGCGGTGTAGGTGCTGCTGATGTTGCCGCCTTCGGTGGCCACACGCTCGCCCGTCACGCCCATGTTCAGCGTGGGCGCCACGTTGGCGCGGGCGATCTGGTGCTGGGCACGGACCTGTTCGACATTGGCCATTGCCACGCGCAGGTCGCGGTTGTTGGCCAATGCCAGCCGGACCACTTCGCGCAGGCGCTCGTCGGCCACAAAATCGCTCCAGGCCGGCAGGGCGGCGGCAGCAGCGGCCTGTGCGGCCGGCGCACCACTGAACGTGGCGGGCACGGGCGCCTCGGGGCGCTGGTACTCGGGCGTGAGCGAACAGGCGGACAGCGCGGCCAGGGTCAGGGCACCGAGCGCCCAGCGGCCGGAGCGGGAGAAACGGGTCAGGGGGGTAGCAAGGTCACTCATCGCTCTTGGCTCCGATGTGCGAATGTTCGGCCGCAAACTGTTGCTGGCGGGCGCTGCCCTTGAACAGCGAACGCACGACCACAAAGAAGATCGGCACGAAGATCACCGCCAGCGCGGTGCCGGTGATCATGCCGCCGATCACGCCGGTACCGATGGCCCGCTGGCTGGCGGAACCGGCCCCGGAGGCGATGGCCAGCGGCAGCACGCCGAGCGTGAAGGCCATGGAGGTCATGACGATGGGACGGAAGCGCAGGTGCGCCGCCGCCAGCGCGGCTTCGATCACGCTCTTGCCCTGGGCCTGCAGGTCCTTGGCAAATTCGATGATCAGGATGGCGTTCTTCGCCGACAGGCCGATGATGGTGATCAGCCCCACTTGGAAGTACACGTCGTTGGCATAGTTGCGAAGCAGCGTGGCCAGCAGCACGCCGAGCACACCCAGCGGCACCACCAGAATCACCGAGAACGGAATCGACCAGCTTTCGTACAGCGCTGCCAGGCAGAGGAACACCGCCAGGATGGCAAACGCGTAGACGATGAGCGCCTGCGAACCCGCCAGCTTTTCTTCGCGCGACTGGCCGGTCCATTCGAAACCGAAGCCCTGCGGCAGTTGCGCCGCCAGCTTTTCCATTTCGGCCATGGCGTCACCGGTGCTGAAGCCGGGCGCCGCGCCACCGCTGATGCGCATGGACGGGTAGCCGTTGTAGCGCACGGTCTGCATCGGGCCGGTGACCCAGTGGGTGCTGGCGAAGGCCGACAGCGGCACCGCCTGCCCCTTGCTGTTGAGCACGTTCAGGCGCAGCAGGTCTTCCGGCTGCATGCGGGCGGCCGCGTCGGCCTGCACCACCACCCGTTGCAGGCGGCCGGCGTTCGGGAAGTCGTTCACGTAGCTGGAACCCAGCGCGGTGCCGATCGCGGTGCTGATGGACGCGAAGTCCACCCCTTGCGCGTTGGCCTTGTCGCGGTCGATGTCGAGCTGCAGCTGCGGCGCGTCTTCCAGGCCGTCCGGACGCACCTGGGTCAGCACCTTGCTCTGCGATGCCATGCCCAGCAACTGGTTGCGCGCGGCGACCAGCGCTTCGTGCCCACGACCGGCGCGGTCCTGCAGGCGGAACGTGAAGCCCGACGACGCCCCGAGCTCGGGGATCGGTGGCGGGCTCAGCGGAAAGATGAAGGCATCGCGGATGCCCGACAGCGCGCCGAAGGCACGGCCGGCCAGCGCCTGCGCCGAGCTGCCCGGTCCGGTGCGTTCGGTCCAGTCCTTGAGGGTCACGAACGCCAGCGCGGCGTTCTGCCCCTGCCCGGAGAAGCTGAAGCCCAGCACGCTCACCATGCTCTCCACTTCGGGTTGCTGCAACACGAAGCCTTCCACCTGCTTCATCACTTCCAGCGTACGCTCGCGGGTGGCCCCCGGCGGCAGTTGCACGTTCACGAGCATGTTGCCCTGGTCTTCGTTCGGCAGGAACGACGTGGGCAGGCGGTTGTAGACCACGGCGGCGGCGGCCACGATGGCGGCATAGATCACCAGCGTGCGGCCGGCGCGCGGCAACAGCGCCGCCACGCCCTTTTCGTAGCGCTTGGCGGTGCGGGAAAAGCCCCGGTTGAACCAGCCGAAGAAACCCTTCTTCTCGTGATGGTGCCCCGCCTCCACCGGTTTGAGCAGCGTGGCGCACAGCGCCGGCGTGAGCGACAGCGCCATGAAGGCCGAGAAGGCGATCGACATGCCCATCACCGCGGCGAACTGGCGGTAGATGTTGCCGACAGCGCCACTGAAGAAAGCCAGCGGCACGAACACCGAGATCAGCACCACGGTCACGCCGATGATGGCGCCCGAAATCTGGCTCATGGCTTTGCGCGTGGCCTGCAGCGGTGGCAAGCCCTCTTCGCTCATGATGCGCTCGACGTTCTCCACCACCACGATGGCGTCGTCCACCACGATACCGATCACCAGCACCATGCCGAACATGGTCAGCACGTTGATCGAGAAGCCCAGCGCCAGCAGGCCCGCAAAGGTGCCCAGCAGCGCCACCGGCACCACGATGGTCGGGATCACGGTGTAGCGCCAGTTCTGCAGGAACAGGAACATCACCAGGAACACCAGTGCCACGGCTTCCAGCAGCGTTTCGGCCACTTGCTGGATGGAGATCTTCACGAAGCGCGAGCTGTCGTAGGGGATGGCCCACTGCATGCCTTCGGGGAAGTAGCGCTCCAGTTCGGTCATCTTGGCGCGCACCGCCTCGGCGGTGGCCATGGCGTTGCCACTGGGCGCCAGTTGCACACCGATACCGGTGGAAGGCTGGCCGTTGAGACGGGCTTCCGTGGCGTAGGCCTGGGCGCCCAGTTCGATGCGTGCCACGTCCTTGAGGCGCACAGTCGAGCCGTCGCTGCCGGCCCGCAGCACGATGTCGCCGAACTGCTCGACCGTGCTGAACTGGCCGTTGACGACCACGGTGGCGGCGATGCTCTGGCCGGCCACGTTGGGCAGGGCCCCGATTTCGCCAGCCGACACCTGCACGTTCTGCGCGCGGATGGCGGTGGTCACATCGGCCGCGCTGAGGTTCAGGCCCAGCAGCTTGGCCGGGTCGATCCAGACCCGCATGGCGCGCTCGGTACCGAACAGCTGGGCCTGGCCCACGCCAGGGATGCGCTGGATTTCCGGCACGATGTTGCGAGCGGCATAGTCGCCCAGCGCCACCGGGTCCCACTTCGGGTCATCGCTCGACAGGATGGTGAACAGCAGGAAGTTGCTGCGCGACTTGTCCACGCGCACGCCTTGCTGCGTCACCGCAGCGGGCAGGCGTGGCGTGGCCCGCGACAGCCGGTTCTGCACATCCACCTGCGCCAGATCGGCGTTGGTGCCGGCCTCGAAACTCAGCGTGATGCTGCCGGAGCCGTCGGCCTGCGCCACCGACTCCATGTAGATCAGGCCGGGCGAGCCGTTCATCTCGCGCTCGATGACCGACAGCACGCTGTCTTCGAGCGTCTGGGCCGACGCGCCGGGATAGGCGGCCGAAACCACGATGGCTGGCGGCGCCACCGGTGGGTACTGGGCGATCGGCAGCTGCGTGATGGACACGGCCCCGAGCACCATGATGAACAGGGCGATCACCCACGCAAAGATGGGGCGGTCGATGAAAAACTTCGCCATGTCGGGCGCTCCTTATTCGCTCTTGGCCGGGGCCTGACCACCGGCCGGTGCCGCGGCGGCAGCACCTTGCGGCGCCCAGGGAACGGCCTTGACCGGCGTCCCCGGGGGCATCATCTGCAGCTTCTGGAAGCCGTCAACCATCACCTGCTCCCCGGTCTTGAGCCCATCCAGAACCACCCACTGGCCGTTCTGCTGGCCACCGATGCGCACGACACGCCGTTCGATCTTGCCTTCGGCCGACACCACCTGCACCGTGTCGCCCTGGGCCGAGCGCGTGACCGCCTGCTGCGGCAGCAGCACGGCGTCACCGGCCTTGGCCTGCTCCAGGCGCACGCGCACGTACAGACCCGGCAGCAGCACGCCCTTGGGGTTGGGCACTTCGGCGCGCAGCGTCACCTGGCCGGTGGTGCTGTCCACCGTGAGGTCGGAAAACAGCAAGCGACCGACCTGCCCGTATTCGGTGCCGTCCTCCAGCACCACACGCACCGCCGCGGCGTCCTGGCCAGCCGACTTGAGCTGGCCCGCCTCCATGGCGCGGCGCAGACGCAGGGCCTCGGTGGCCGACTGCGTGAAGTTCACATACAGCGGGTTGACCTGCTGAACCACCGCCAGCGCCGTCGCCTCGCCCTGCCCGACCAGCGCGCCCTCGGTCACCAGCGCGCGGCCGATGCGCCCGGAAATCGGCGACGTCACGTTGGCATAACCCAGGTTGATGCTGGCGGTCTGCACCGCGGCCTTGCCGGCCGCCACATCGGCCTCGGCCACCTTCTGCGCGGCCAGCGCGTTGGCGTATTCCTGCTGGCTGATGGCGTTTTCGGCCACCAGCGGCTTGTAACGGTCCGCCAGCGCCGTGGCCTGCACCAGGCTGGCTTCGGCCTTGGCCAGACTGGCCCTGGCACTGGCCAGTGCGGCTTCGTAAGGCGCCGCATCGATGCGGAACAGCACTTGGCCGGCCTTGACGTCGCTGCCTTCCTGGAAACTGCGTTGCTGCAGGATGCCCGCCGCCCGGGCGCGCACCTGGGCGACGCGCGAGGCTTCCAGCCGCCCCGGCAATTCGGTCAGCAATCCCACATCACCCGGCGCCACCGTCACCACACCGACTTCAGGCGCCGGCATGCCCCCACCGGCCGCCGCCTGGGGCGCCTCCGACGGGCTGCAGGCGGCCAGCGCGGCGACCAGCGGCAACAGGAACAAGGGCCCCAACGGGCTCCGGGAAACGGGCCGGCGGCGCGGGTTCTGGCCGGCAACAAGGCAGCTTTGGGGACGTTGAGCGCTGGGCATGGCGATCCTTCGGGATGACGAGGGCGGAAAAAAACCACCAGCACGGGCTCTGCCCCGGCAATAACCGAGGACCCGGGTCTGGCAAAGCGGCGGAGTATACATACGTTCTTGAATGTATGTATATTCTGGGGAAATTCGACGACACGCTGATGACCGATGCAGGAGGTATGCCATGGTCCGACGAACCAAGGCGGATGCCGAAGCCACCCGACACCGGCTGCTTGATGCGGCCGAGACGCTATTCCAGCACAAAGGGGTTTCCAACACGTCGCTCCACGATATTGCGGTGGCTGCAGGCACCACGCGGGGGGCGATCTATTGGCACTTCAAGGACAAGGCCGACCTGTTCAACGCCATGATGGAGCGGGTTTCGCTGCCGCTGGAGGAAGCCCTGGCCTGCCTGGGGGCCAGCGCTGACCGCGTGGACGACCCGGTGCGGGCGCTGCGCCTCATGACGCGCACGGCTCTGCGCCGCGTGGCGACCGATGAACAGACCCGCCGGGTGTTCGAGGTCGCCACCCATCAGGTGGAATACACCACCGAAATGTCCGCCGTCCGCGAACGGCACCTGCGGGTGCGCAACGATTGCATGCAGCAGTCCGAACAGGCGCTGGCCGCTGCTGCGGCCCGAGAGCGCGTGCACCTGGCCATGCCCGTGTCCACAGCGGCCCTGGGCATGCATGTGATGATCGACGGCCTGATCCAGAACTGGCTGCTGCAGTCCGAGGCCTTCGACCTGGTGAACACTGGCACCCGCGTGCTCGACACCTATCTGCGGGGTCTGGGCTTCCGCCTGCCGGACCACGAAACGCTGGCGGACAACGACGACGCTGCGATCAACGCGGCCCCGCAGTGTCCGACCCAGCGCCCCTGACCCGTTCGGGGTCGGCCTCCGGCCGGGGCAGTCGCCAGGCCAGCGGCGCGCCCACCCCAACCAGCCCCCCCACACTCCAGAACACCGCCCCCACCCCCACCAGGGCCCCGGCAGACCCGAACAGCAGCGGCATGACCACGCTGGACGCGTTGATCGCCATCGAACGCAGGCCCAGCGCTTCGCCATGCCGGTGCCGGGGCGTGATCTGGTGCAGGGTGCTCATCACCATCGGCTGCACCGAGCCCAGCGCCAGCCCAAGCAACACCGACAGGGCGGCCATGGTCCAGGCCGACGGCGCCAGGGGATACACCGCGAACAGCGCCGCCGTCGCCACCATGGCCACGGTGATCACCTGGGCCTCGTGCAGGCGCGCCGCGATCCAGGGCATGAGCAGGCGGATGGCGGTGGCAGCGAGTGCAAAGCCGCCCAGAATGCTCCCGATCACCGTGGCCGACAGCCCCCGCTCGTGGCCGATCACCGGCACCAGAAAGGTGTGCACATCCCAGCAGGACGACAACAGCCAATTGACCAGCATGAGATCGCGGAACCCCCGCTCACGCAGCAGCGTCCACGACGACGAGCGCGCGGCCCCGGCCGGGCGCGGGCTGGCCGGCAGCTCGGCGACCGGCCTCACCCACCACAGCGCGAGCGGCGGCAACAGGGCCAGCAGCAGATAGGCGGCGCGAAACCCGGCCGCATCGATCAGCAGACCGGCCACGAACGGGCCCAGGAAGTTCGACACCGACGGCCCGAGCGCCAACCAGCTGAACACCTGGCGCAGCTCGGCCGGGCTGCTGGCCAGCGCGCCCACATGGCGCTGCAGAGCGATCACGGCCAGACCCGCCGCGGCGCCACTGGTGAGCGCGGTCAGGCACAGCACCCCGAACACCGGCCAGGCCACGGCCAAAGCCCCCCCGGCAACGGCCACCACCACGGCCACCCGCAGCGGTCGCTTGAGTCCGTGGCGGTCAGCGTAGCGCCCGGCCGGCAGCGACAGCACCACCTGCGCCAGCGAAAACAGCGCCAGCAGCACGCCCACCGCGATGGCGCTGTGCCCCTCGCGCAAGGCCATGAGCGGCGCGGCCATGCGAAAGCCGGTCATGCACCCGTGCACACAGACCTGCGACCCGATCAGGCGCACCAGCGACGGCAGCAGCGAGCGGCTCAAGCGTCACTCTGCGGGTCGGCCTGCTCGGGCGGCAGCAGTGCCTGCGCGCGGTCCTGCGGCAGCGCTTCGACCGACTTGAGCGCCCGCCCCATGGCACGGCTGCGCACCTCGGCCGCATCCAGGCTGTTGAGCACCGTCTGGGTCTGGTTCTTCACCTTCGCCAAGACATCGCCAAACTTGCCGAATTCGGTCTTGACCGCGCCCAGCACCTGCCAGACCTCGCTGCTGCGCTTTTCCAGCGCCAGCGTGCGAAAGCCCATCTGCAGCGAATTGAGCATGGCCATCAGCGTGGTCGGCCCGGCCAGCGTGACGCGGTGGTCGCGCTGCAGGGCCTCCATCAGGCCGGGCCGGCGCAGCACCTCGGCATAGAGGCCTTCGGTCGGCAGAAACAGGATGGCGAAGTCGGTGGTGTGCGGCGGCTCCAGGTATTTGTCGGCGATCGACCGCGCCTCCAGCCGGATGCGCTGCTCCAGGGCGCGCGCCGCGATCTCGGCGGCTTCGGCGTCGGCGCGCTGCTGCGCATCGAGCAGGCGCTCGTAGTCCTCGTTGGGGAACTTGGCGTCGATCGGCAACCAGCAGGGCGCACCGTCGTCACCGCGTCCGGGCAACCGGATGGCGAAGTCGACCACGTTGCGGCTGTTGGGCCGCGTTACCACCTGGGCGGCGTACTGTTCGGGCGCAAACACCTGTTCCAGCAAAGCCGCGAGCTGGGTCTCGCCGAACATGCCGCGCGTCTTCACGTTGGTAAGCAGGTGCTTGAGATCGCCCACCCCTTGCGCCAGGGTCTGCATTTCCCCCAGCCCCCGGTGCACCTGTTCCAGCCGGTCGGCCACCTGTTTGAAGCTCTCGCCCAGACGGGCCTCCAGCGTGGCGTGCAGCTTTTCGTCCACCGTGGCGCGCATCTCTTCGAGCTTGCCGGCGTTGCTCTGCTGCAGCTGGGCCAGTTGCTGTTCCAGCGTGGCGCGCACCTCGGCCAGGCGGCGTGCGTTGGCCTCGCTCAGGTCCTGCAACTGGCGCGTGAGCGTGTCGCCCAGCGTGCCACGCAGTTGCACCAGTTGCTGCGCAAAAGCGTCGATCTGCGCGTTCTGCGTGCGCGTGGCCTCGGCCGCCTGCTGCGTGATGCCCAGGCTGATCGCCTGCAACTGCTGCGTCAGGGTGTCCCCCAGCGTGCCACGCAACTGCAGCAGTTGCTGGGCAAAGGCGTCGAGTTGCGCGTTCTGGGTGCGGGTGGCTTCCGCCCCCTGGCGCGAGAGGGTTTCCTGGAAGGTGGCCAGGGTTTGCTGCACCTCCTGGCGGCCACCGCGCGCGTTCTCGCCGATCTCGCGCCGCAACTCGCTTTCGACACGCTCGATGCGCTGCGTGCTCTGCTGGCCCAGGCTCTGCAACTGCGAAAGCAGCTGCTGCTGACGCGCGAGCGCCTGGTCGTCCACCGGCGGCTTGCGGAGCCACAGCGCCACCCCGATCAACCCGTTGACCAGCAGCAACGCCAGCACCACCCACAGCCACCACATCTCGTTCATGGGGCGAGATTATCGGCGCCTGCCGCCACCCGCGCAGCGGGTGGGGCAACTCAGTGCCGGCCGATGACCTGCGGGTTCAGCGGGGTCAGCGCCCGCCCTTCGGTCAGGTAGGCGATGAGGTTGTCGGCCGCCAGGGTGGCCATGGCCAGGCGCGTGGGCCGCGTGGCGCTGGCGATGTGGGGCGTGAGCACCACGTTGGGCACGGTCAGCAGCGCGGGATTGACGGCCGGCTCGCCCTCGAACACGTCGAGCCCCGCCGCAGCCAGGCGCTGCTCGCGCAACGCCGCCACCAGCGCATCCTCGTCGACGATGCCGCCCCGCGCGATGTTGATGAGCGTGGCCGTGGGTTTCATGCGGGCGAGTTCGGCCGCGCCCACAGTGTGGTGCGCCGCCGGGGTGTAGGGCAGCACCAGCACGAGGTGATCGGCCTGGGCGAACAGCGTGTCGCGGTCCACGTAGCGGGCGCCGACGCGGGCCTCCTGCTCGGGCGAGAGGGGCGAGCGGTTGTGGTAGATCACCGGCATGCCGAAACCCAGCGCGCCACGGCGCGCGATGGCCTGGCCGATGCGGCCCATGCCCAGAATGCCCAGGGTGCTGCCATGCACCTCGGCCCCGGCGAACAGGTCCAGCGACCACTGCTTCCACCGCCCGGCGCGCAGGTAGTGCTCGCTCTCGGTGACACGGCGGGCGGTGGCCATGAGCAGCGCGAAACCGAAATCGGCCGTGGTTTCGGTCAGCACGTCGGGCGCGTTGGTGCCCAGCACGCCGGCGGCCGTCATCGCCTCGAGATCGAAGTTGTTGTGGCCGACGGCCAGATTGGCCACCACCTTCAACTGCGGGCACGCCGCCAACAGCGCGCCGTCGATGCGTTCGCTGCCGGTGGTGAGCACGCCCACCTTGCCCTGCAGGCGTTCGCGCAGTTCGGCCGGCGACCAGGCCACGCCGTCGGGCGTGGTTTCCACCTCGAAGTGCAGCCGCAGCTTGTCGATCACCTCGGGGAAGACGGCCCGGGCCACGAGGATGGCGGGACGCGCGCTCATGCCAGTTGCCCCCGCATCACAGGAAGAACACCCAGGTCATCAGCGCGAACAGCGGCAGCAGGATGGCGCCCGACCAGAGCATGTAGCCAAAGAAGCTGGGCATCTTGACGCCGCGGTCTTCGGCGATGGCCTTGACCATCAGGTTGGGCGCGTTGCCGATGTAGGAGTTGGCCCCCATGAACACCGCGCCGGCCGAGATGGCGGCCAGCGTGGGTGCCAGCGTGGTCATCAGCACCTGCGGGTCACCACCGGCGGTGTTGAAGAACACCAGGTAGGTCGGCGCGTTGTCCAGGAACGAACTCAGGATGCCGGTGGCCCAGAAATAGGCCGCCGGATTGGGCGACCCGTCCGGGTTGGTCACCGCCTTCACGATGGCGCCGAAGGGCCCTTCCACCCCGGCCTTGAGCATGGCAATCACGGGAATGATGGTCAGGAAAATACCGGCGAACAGCTTGGCCACTTCCTGCATCGGTGCCCAGTTGAACTGGTTGTCCGCGTGCACGCTGCCTGGCGTGACCTGCAGCGAGACCACGGTCACAACGAGCAGGCCGATATCGCGCAGCAGGCCCGGCAGACCGACGTGGGTACCGGCGATGTCGAACACCACGTCGGACTTCCAGAGGCCGCTCATCAGCACCAGCCCCACCACGCAGCCGAGCAGCACGAAATTGATGCGACCATCGAAGCCGAACTTTTCGTCTGCTGGCGTGGGATCGACCGGCCGGATTTCTTCGCGGCGGTGGAAGTACCACCAGTCCATGGCGTAGAAGATCGCCAGCAGTGCACCGACCAGCAGCGCGGTGTCGGGCAGGATGTGGATGAAGGTCCACGAGAAATCCACACCCTTGAGGAAGCCCAGGAACAGCGGGGGATCGCCCAGCGGCGTGAGCGAACCACCGGCGTTGCTGACGATGAAGATGAAGAACACCACCACATGCACCACGTGCTTGCGGTTGTCGTTGGCACGGATCAGCGGGCGGATCAGCAGCATCGACGCACCGGTCGTGCCCATGAAGCTCGCCAGCACGGCACCGATGGCCAGGATGGCCGTGTTCAGCCCCGGACTGCCACGCAGATTGCCCCGGATGTAGATGCCCCCGGCCACGGTGAACAGCGCGGTGAGCAGGATGATGAAGGGGATGTACTCGGCCAGCAGCGCGTGCACGATGCCCGCCCCGGCCACACCCGGGCCGAACACGATGGCGAAAGGCAGCAGGAACGCCAGCGCCCAGGCCGCCGAAATCTTGCCGAAGTGGTGGTGCCAGAACATCGGCGCCAGCAGCGGGAACAGGGCGATGGACAGCAGAATGCCGGCAAACGGCACACCCCACATCACCGACAGCTGGCTGCCGTCCAGGTCGGCGGCGCGGGCCAGCGCCGGCGCCAGCAGGCCCAGGATGGGCAGGACCGCGCGCGGGGCGCGGGAAAACAGGGAGGTCATGAGCGTGTCTCCAGAAGCGGGCCGCGCGGCGATCAGACGGCGAGCAGGTCCACTTCAAACAGCAGGGTCGCGTTGGGCGGGATCACGCCACCGGCCCCGCGTGCGCCATAACCCAACTGCGGCGGAATTACGAGGCGGCGCGTGCCCCCCACGGCCATGCCCTGCACGCCTTCGTCCCAGCCTTTGATGACATGGCCAGCCCCGAGGGGAAACTCGAACGGCAGGCCACGGTCCTTGCTGGAATCGAACTTGGCGCCTTGCACGCCGTCCTGGAACAGCCATCCGGTGTAGTGCACCTGCACCGGGCGGCCGGCCTGGGCCACCTCGCCCTGTCCGATCACGGTGTCTTCATATTGCAGGCCGCTGGGGGTGGTGATCATCACGAATCTCCTTCGTTGATTGTGTTGGGCAAAGGCGCGATTATCCAACCACGCTCTGAGCACGGCCTGACGGCGCCCTGTCCCCGGGTGCCGGACCGTCAGCGACACCCCCGGATCACCGCCTGCCCCCCGATAGAATGGCCCGCAGCCATCGCGCTTCCGAGCCCCGACCGAGGGCGCCCACCGCACACCAGGAATCTTCCATGAGCGTCTACGACAAACTCCACCAACTCGGCATTGCCCTGCCCCCCGTGGCCGTGCCGGCCGCGGCCTACGTGCCCTTCGTGCAGACCGGCAAGCTGGTCTTCATCAGCGGGCACATCGCCAAGCGGGACGGCAAGCCCTGGACCGGACAGCTCGGGCTGAACACCACCACCGAAGAAGGCAAGGCCGCGGCGCGTGCCATCGCCATCGACCTGCTGGGCACGCTGGAAGCGGCGGCCCGCGCGGCCGGCACCGACCTTGACGGCGTCAAGCGCATCGTCAAGGTGATGAGCCTGGTCAATTCCACGCCCACCTACACCGAACAGCACCTGGTCACCAACGGCGCCAGCGAACTCTTCGGCGAGGTTTTTGGCCCGGCCATCGGTGCACACGCCCGCAGCGCTTTCGGCGTCGCGCAGATCCCGATGGGCGCTTGCGTGGAAATCGAGCTGATCGCCGAGTTGGCCTGAACGCGGCACACCGGCGCGGCCCATGGCGATGCATCCCGTTCCCCTCGACCGGGCCAGCCGTCTGCTCAACCACGGCCCCACCGTGCTGGTGTGCAGCCGGCACGGCGACCGCGCCAACGTGATGGCAGCGGCCTGGGCCATGACGCTGGATTTCGAGCCGCCGAAAGTCGCGGTGGTGATCGACAAGGCCACCCTCACCCGCCCCCTGGTGGAAGCCAGCGGCGCGCTCAGCCTCTGTGTGCCCTGCGCGGCCCAGGCCGGGCTGGTGCGGGCGGTCGGCAGCGAGAGTGGTCGGGACCACCCCGACAAGCTCGACCGTTGCCAGGTGGCCTGGGAGCCCGGGCTGCTGACGGGCTGCCCGCTGGTGCAAGGGGCCATCGCCTGGATGGAGTGCCGGGTCCTGCCGGCGACCGCACACGTTGCCGGCCCGCACGACCTGATCCTGGCCGAGGTGGTCAGCGCCTGGGCCGACGACCGCGTCTTTTTCAACGGGCGCTGGCATTTCGAAACCGCCCCGCCCGATCTGCGCAGCCTGCACCACGTGGCAGGCGGGCACTTCTACGCCATCGGCGAGCCGCTGCCCCCGCCGGAAACCCGCTGATCGCGGCCCCACCTCCGTGGTTCCCCCGCCGACGCCCGCCCCATCCCCGGCCGGGTGCGCGCAGTGGGTCTGCGGATGGGACCTGGGCCACAACGCGGCCGGCCGCGCCCACACCCTGGCGGAACTGCATGCCCAGGCCGCACCGACCGGGCTCATGGGTTGCCTGGACGGCGCCACCCACGCCCACCTCTGGGAACCGATCCGCGACACCGCCCTGCCGGTCCAAGCCCTGGTGGTCGATGACTGGAGCGACTTCGTGCGGCAGGCCCGGCATTTGTCGAGCACCACCCCTGCCGCCTGCTGCACCTGTCCAAGCCCCGCGGCCCCAACCTGGTGCTGGGCCTGCTCTACAAGCAGCGCTGGTCCACCACGGTGCTGATGGACATCGACGACGAGGAACTGAGCTTCGTCGGCGACCCCACACCGACCACCTTGGACGGGTACGTGACCACACAGGGTGCGTTGCCCCCATGGCACGAACTGCGCGATGCCGACTGGACCCGCATCGCGGTCGGCCATGCCCGGGACTTCGATGCCGTCACCGTGTCCAATCCGGCGCTGCAGCAGCGTTATGGCGGGCACCTTCTCGCGCACGCCCGCGACGGTTCGGCCGGCCCGGCGGACGAAGCCACCCGCCAGCGCAGCCGCGCCGCGCTGGGCCTGCCCGCCCGCGCACGGGTGGTGCTGTTTTTCGGCACACCCCGGGCACACAAAGGTCTGTTGCACACGGCGCACGCCATGGCCTCGCTGCGCTGCCCGAACGCGGTGTTCACCGTGGTCGGCGAGTTTCCCGACCCCGACCTCCAGGCCGCGCTGCTCGCGGTGCCCGGGATCCGGGTGCACCTGCTGGGCAACCAGCCCTTCGGGCGCACCCCGGCCATCGTGGCCGCCGCCGACGCCTGTGTCCTTATGCAAGACCTGTCGTACGGCCCCGCGCGGTGGCAGATGCCGGCCAAAATCAGCGACGCGCTGGCCATGGGTGTGCCAGTGATCGCCAGCGCCGCCCCGGCCCTGCAGCCCCTGGTGGCCGCCGGAGCGCTGGAGGTGGCGACGCCTGCCAGCCTGGCCACGGTGCTGGACCGCCTGCTGCTGGACCCCGGACGGGCACGCGATCGCGGACTGGCAGGCCGCCGCTACTTCGACGCGCACCTGTCCTTCGCGGCGCAGCGCGAGCCGCTGGACGCCCTGCTGCGGCAAACGGTGCCGAGGCCGCTGTCGCCCGCGTTGCAGGGCCTCCTCGCCCACCTAGGCTGAAGCGCTGCCGGCGCGTAGCAAGCGTTCAGAACCAGGTGCTGACGGCATCCACCACGCAGTAGCCGTCGTCCACCAGCGGCAACCAGCGCCACTTGTCGAAGGTGGTGCAGGGGTGGGATGTACCGCTGGCCACCGTCTCGCCGAGATGTGGCCATTCGGCCGGGGGCGCGCTCGCGTCGAAGCGCAGATAGGCATGTTGGTCGTTGAGCGCGTCGATGCGCCAGTGGGCCGGCACCGGCTGTGGCGCACCGCCCAGGGCATCGGACCGCCACACAGGCTGCGGCAAGTCCAGGTCGTGGGCGACGTCGCGCTTGCCCATGGACAGCAGCGCCAGACCGGGTTCGGGCTGGCTTTGCACGCAGGCCAGCAGCTCCAGCGCCGGTTGGAGGGTTTCCTTCAGGTTCAGGCGCTCGCCCACACAACACAGGTAGCGCGTGTAGCGCTGGTGGTCGTGCGTGAGGTAGCAGCCCGAGCGCAGCACGCCGCGCACCGGGCGGCCCAGGTCGGGCTGCAGGCGTTCGGCCACCAGGTCGAAGATGGCCGAGCCGCCCGCGGTGAGGATGATCTCGTCGCGGCCGAACCAGCCTTGCGCAATGGCTTCGCGCGCGATGGCATCCACCCGGTCCATCAGGCCCTGCACGGTGGCGCTGTCTTTGGCGTGGTCGCAGTGGGCGGTCGTGCCTTCGTAGCACTCGATGCCCACGAGCTGCAGCACCGGGCTGGCAGCGATGCGCGCGGCCGTCTGCCGCGCCTCGTCCGCCGTGCGGGTGCCCGTGCGCTGGCCCGCGATGCCCAGTTCCAGCAGCACCTCGAAGCGGCCCTGGAACGACCGGCTGGCGGCCCAAGCCTCGATGGCGTCGACCTGCCCGACCGCGTCCACCAGGAACATCGAACGCAGATCGGGCCGCTCGGCGTGCAGCGCCGCCAGCGCGTCGAGCTCGGCACGCTGGATCACCTGGTTGGCGATCAGCAGCACCGGCACCCGATGGCGCGCGCCGACGGCGGCCTGGAACACGGTGGCAAAGCTGATGCCCCAGGCGCCCGCGTCAAGCTGCATCTGCCAGAGCTCGGGCGACATGCTGGTCTTGCCATGCGGTGCCAGATGCAGCCCGCGCTGCGCGCAGAAGTCGCGCATCCAGTGCAGGTTGTGCCGCAGGGCGGACTGTTTGAGCACCGCCAGCGGCAGCGGCAGGTCGCCACACAGCAGATTCCAGGCTTGCGCCGGGATCTGCTCGCGAACGAGTGGCGCGCCCGCCGAAGGGAAGCTCTTGAGGTGAGGTCCAAAGACAGGTCGGGGTGCGGTCATTGGCAGCAGACGGTGTATTCAGTCCAGCGGCCACTGCAGGGCCTTGGGCAGGTTCTTGGGCGGGTGATCGGGCTCGGCGGCCGGCACTGGGCCGGCTTTGATCTCGACGCGCCGCCACCACGGGTCGGTGCGCTCCACATGTGCGGGCTCCACCGCCTGGCCCAGTTGGGGCATCAGCAGCGGCGCATCGTGTTTCTCGGCCAGCGCGTGCAACACCTCGGCCGGCTGGTCCCAGGCGTGCATGGCCAGGCTGAAGGTGCCCCAGTGCACCGGCAGCAGCACGCCCCCACCGAGCAGGGCATGCGCCTTCATCGCGTTTTCGGGCCCCAGGTGGATGTCGCCCCAGGCGGGGTGGAAGGCGCCGATCTCCAGCATCACCAGATCGAATGGGCCCAGGCGCTGGCGAATCTCGGCGTAGGCGTCGGTCAGCCCGGTGTCGCCGCTGAAGAACACGCTGTGCCGATCGGACCGGATCACCAGCGAGGACCACAGCGTGGCGTTGCGGTCCTTGAGGCCGCGCCCGGAAAAATGCTGCGAAGGCGCTGCGGTGACGGTGACCTCGCTGCCCGGCAGGCGGTGGCTCTCCCACCAGTCCAGCTCGGTGATGCGTTCGGCCGGCACGCCCCAGGCCTGCAGGTGCGCGCCGACGCCGAGCGAGGTGACGAAGGGCACCCCGCGCTTGTTCAGCTCGCGCACCGTGGGGTAGTCCAGGTGGTCGTAGTGGTCGTGCGAGACCAGGGCCGCGTCCACCGGCGGCAGTTCTTTCACCTTGAGCGGCACGGGCTGAAAGCGTTTGGGGCCAACCAGGGTGGACGGCGAGGCCCGTGGGCCCCAGACCGGATCGGTCAGTAGGCGCCTGCCGCCGATCTCGATCAGCACCGTCGAATGCCCGAGCCAGGTGGCCCGCAGACCGCTCTGCGGGGCCCGGCGCCAGCCTTCGAGCGGGTTCACGGCGGGCAGCGGCGCGGTGGGCACGCGGCGCTCGCCGCCACACAGGAAATCGGTCAGGCCCGGAAAGGGCACACCCGGGTCGCGCAGCCCCGGCGCCACCGGGTAGACGTTGTGAAAGCCCTCGCCGCGCCACTGCGGCGAGCCCTTCATGCGGTCCAGCCGCTCGCCGTCAGCGCGTTTGCCCAGTGATTTCATGGCCGTCCTTTCCGTGAACCACCATTCTGCGGGCTGCGCCCAGGCCCCGCCCGCGTCAGTGCTTTTGTCGGCGCGCGGCGGCCCGCCGGACCTGCCGGCTCTGTTGCGCCAGGGCCTCGCGGGCCTGCTCCGCCGCACGGGCCTCGCGCCGCGCCCTGAGCCACCGGCCGGCAAGCCGCGCCGCCCCGAACGCAAGCGCAAAGCCCACGGCCATGATCACCACGCTGGCACCGCTGAACGCCATGCTCATTCCACCCGGGTGATGCGCTGCGGCTTGAAGCCGAGGTCGGCCGCCTTGCCCTTGCGTGCCCGCGCGGCCTTGGCGTTGTTGAGGCTGCGGATTTCGAGCGTCTCGTCGCGCTCCTTGCCGCCACGGCCGATGCCGTCGATGCGGATGCTGCGCGTGTAGGCACAGGCGCCAGCCAGCGTGTCCTTGTCCTCCAGGTCGATCAGCATCAGGCCACGACCACCCTTCTCCATCAGCTTCAGTTCGCCGATCTCGAAGGTCAGGATGCGCCCGCCGGTCGAGGCGCAGGCCACGTGTGTCGCGGGCACCAGCGGCTGGCTGCCCGAGCTGTGGGCCACGTGCGAGGGCGCACAGATGGTTTCGCCCTCGCCCACGCTGATGAAGGCCTTACCCGCTTTCTGGCGCGAGATCAGGTTCTCGACCGTCGCCAGGAAGCCGTAACCGCCGGTGCCCGACAGCAGCAGCGTGGCGTTGGCCGGGCCGGCGAAGTAGTGCGCGGGCTGGGTGCCGGCTTCCAGATCGATCAGCGTCGTGATCGGCTGGCCATCGCCACGCCCCCCTGGCAGGCTGGCCACCGGCACGCTGTACACACGACCCACACCGTTCTGTGCCGTGCCGAACACGATGAGCACGTCCACTGTGCGGCACTCGAAGGTGCCGTACAAGCCATCGCCGGCCTTGAAGGCGAAGCTGGCGGCCTCGTGGCCGTGGCCGGTGCGCGCACGCACCCAGCCCTTGCTGGAGATCACCACCGTGACCGGCTCGTCCACCACCTTGATCTCCGCCACAGCCTTCTTCTCGGCCTGGATCAGCGTGCGGCGCGGGTCGGCGAAGGTCTTGGCGTCCTGCTCGATTTCCTTGACCATCAGGCGCTTGAGGCTCGCCGGGTTGGCAAGGATGTCTTCGAGCTTGCCCTGCTCCTCGCGCAGTTCCTTGAGCTCCTGCTCGATCTTGATCGCTTCGAGCCTGGCCAGTTGGCGCAGGCGGATTTCCAGGATGTCTTCGGCCTGGCGATCACTGAGCTTGAAAGCCTCGATCAACGCGGCCTTGGGCTCGTCGCTGTGGCGGATGATGCGGATCACCTCGTCGATGTTCAGCAGCACCAGCTGCCGGCCTTCGAGGATGTGGATGCGGTCCAGCACCTTGTTCAGGCGGTGCTGCGTGCGGCGCGTGATCGTGGTCTGGCGGAATTCGATCCACTCCTCCAGCATTTGGCGCAGGCTCTTCTGCGTCGGCCGGCCATCGAGCCCGATCATGGTCAGGTTGATCGGCGCCGAGCTTTCCAGGCTGGTGTGGGCCAGCAGCGCGGTGATGAGTTCGGCCTGCTCGATGCGGCTGCTCTTGGGCTCGAACACCAGGCGCACCGGCGCGTCCTTGCTCGACTCGTCGCGCACCGCGTCGAGCACCATCAGCATGCTGGCCTTGAGCTGGGTCTGGTCCTGGGTCAGTGCCTTCTTGCCGGCCTTGACCTTGGGATTGGTGATCTCCTCGATCTCTTCGAGCACACGCTGGCTGCTCACGCCGGGCGGCAGCTCGTTCACCACCAATTGCCACTGGCCCCGCGCCAGGTCTTCGATCTTCCAGCGCGCACGCACCTTGAGGCTGCCGCGGCCGCTGCGGTAAGCGTCGGCGATGTCGCCGGCCGGGCTGATGATCTGGCCGCCACCGGGGTAGTCCGGGCCAGGCAGGATGCTCAGCAGCTCCTCGTCGCTGAGCCGGGGGTTTTTGACCAGCGCCACGCAGGCGTCGGCGACCTCGCGCAGATTGTGGCTGGGGATCTCGGTGGCCAGGCCCACGGCGATGCCGCTGGCGCCGTTGAGCAGGTTGAATGGCAGGCGCGCCGGCAGTTGCTTCGGCTCTTCGAACGAGCCGTCGTAGGTGGGCATGAAGTCCACCGTGCCCTGGTCGATCTCGTCCAGCAGCAGCCCGGTGATCTTGGACAGGCGCGCTTCCGTGTAGCGCATGGCAGCGGCGCCATCGCCATCGCGGCTGCCGAAATTGCCCTGGCCGTCGATCAGCGGGTAGCGCTGGCTGAAGTCCTGAGCCATGCGCACCAGCGCGTCGTACGCCGCGCTGTCGCCGTGCGGGTGGTACTTGCCGAGCACGTCGCCGACCACACGGGCGCTCTTGACCGGCTTGGCCGCGGTGTTGCCGGAAAAGCCGAGGCCCATGCGGTCCATGGCGTAAAGGATGCGGCGCTGCACCGGCTTCTGGCCGTCGGCCACGTCGGGCAGCGCCCGGCCCTTGACCACCGAAAGGGCGTATTCCAGGTAGGCCCGCTGGGCGTAGCTGGCCAGGTTGTCGTCACCGGCGTCGCCGCCCGCGGGCGCGGAAAGATCGGGAATGAGGGTGTCCATCGGTCAGTGAAGAAAAGCAGAAAGGGAAGCCGCCCCGGCCGGTGCCGGCAGCACCGCGCTCACGCGGCCAGGGCGCTCCCGCAGGGAGACGTTGGTGTCGGCCGGCCCGGTGGCCGGCGGGCGCAGCAACTGGTGCAGGCGGGACACCGTGCGCACGTAGCGCTGGGTTTCGGCAAAGGGCGGAATCTGGTTGCCGTAGCGCTGCACCGCGCCTTCGCCAGCGTTGTAGGCGGCCAGCGCCAGCTCGGTCTGGCCGTCGAAGCGGCGCAGCAGCCAGGCCAGGTAGCGGGCCCCGGCCTGGAGATTGGTGCGTGGGTCGGTCAGGCGCGCGGGCACCGGCTGCCGGGCCGTGGCGTGCACACCGAAACGGCTCGCGGTGTCGGGCATGAGCTGCATCAGACCGATGGCCCCGCGCGGACTCACGGCCTGCGGATCGAAGCCGGACTCGGTCGCCACCACGGCTTTGAGCAGTTCGTATTCGAGCCCGGCCGCGGCCGCGGCTTCGCGCATCAGGTGGCGCACGGCCTTGTAGGCGATGGACACCTCGAACGTGGCCAGCAGGCGCGCCGGGGCTGCCGCAGCCCCCTCGGCCGCACCCACGTCGGCATCGCCCGCGTACAGCAGGGCGTAGCGCGCATCCACGCGTTCACCGGCAAAGTGCGGCACCCCTTGCGGGTCCACAAAACCCCAGACCTGGGCCGACGCCGGTCCGGCCAGGGCCAGCCACAGCGCCAGCAGGCAAGCCCCCGAGCGCGCCAGGTGGCGCATCAGACGTCGACCTCCACCGAATCGCCGTGCAGCTCCATCAGTTCGCGCCGCGCCGCCGCCTCGCCCTTGCCCATGAGCTTGGTGATCAGGGCCTCGGTGCCGGCGAAGTCGAGCGCGCCCAGCGCCACGGGCATCAGGCGGCGCGTGTCGGGGTTGAGCGTGGTGTCCCACAGCTGTTCGGCGTTCATTTCGCCCAGCCCCTTGAAGCGGCTGATCTGGCACTTCTCGCGCGGCACCCCGTCCTTGGCGCACTTGTCGAGGATGGCGTTGAGCTCGCCCTCGTCCAGCGCGTACTGCTTGCTGGCGGGCTTCTTGCCGCGCGCCGGCACATCCACCCGGAACAGCGGCGGCCGCGCCACGTACACGTGCCCGGTCTCGATCAGCTTGGGAAAATGGCGGAAGAACAGCGTCAGCAGCAGCACCTGGATGTGCGAGCCGTCGACGTCGGCGTCGCTCAGGATGCAGACCTTGCCGTAGCGCAGGCCGCTCAGGTCCGGTGAATCGGCCGGCCCGTGCGGGTCGACGCCGATGGCGACCGAGATGTCGTGGATTTCGGTGTTGGCGAACAGGCGGTCGCGCTCGACCTCCCAGGTGTTGAGCACCTTGCCGCGCAGCGGCAGCACCGCCTGGCATTCCTTGTCGCGGCCCATCTTGGCGCTGCCGCCGGCCGAGTCGCCCTCCACCAGGAACAGCTCGTTGTGGGCGATGTCGCGGCTCTCGCAATCGGTCAGCTTGCCCGGCAGCACGGCCACGCCCGAACCCTTGCGCTTCTCGACCTTCTGCCCGGCGCGCTGGCGCGTCTGCGCCGCCTTGATGGCCAGCTCGGCCAGCTTCTTGCCGTATTCGACGTGCTGGTTCAACCAGAGCTCCAGCGCCGGCTTGACGAAATTGGACACCAGGCGCACCGCGTCGCGGGAGTTGAGTTTTTCCTTGACCTGGCCCTGGAACTGCGGGTCCAGCACCTTGGCGCTGAGCACGTACGAAGCCCGCGCGAACACGTCCTCGGGCAGGAGCTTCACGCCCTTGGGCAGCAGCGCGTGCAGCTCGATGAAGCTCTTGACCGCCTGGAACAGGCCGTCACGCAGACCGCTGTCGTGGGTGCCGCCCGCGCTGGTGGGAATGAGGTTGACGTAACTCTCGCGCACCGGCGCACCGTCTTCGGTGAACGCCACACACCAGCCCGCGCCCTCGCCTTCGGCGAACGTGTCGTCCTTGCTGTCGGCGTAACCTTCGCCGTCGAACACCGGGATCACCGGATCGGTGGTCAGCGTCTGCTGCAGGTAGTCGCGCAGCCCGCCCTTGTACTGCCAGCTCTGGGTGTCGCGGGTCTTTTCGTTGACCAGCGTCACCTGCACACCCGGCATCAGCACGGCCTTGCTGCGCAGCAGGTGGGTCAGCTCGCCCAGCGGCAGCGTGGCCGCGTCGAAGTATTTGGCGTCGGGCCAGGCGCGCACCGTGGTGCCCTGCCGGCGATCGCCCTCGCCCTTGGGCACCACCACCAGCGGCTCGATCACGTCGCCACCGGCAAAGGCCAGGCGCGCCACCTGGCCTTCGCGGAAACTGGCGACTTCCAGCCGGCTCGACAGGGCGTTGGTCACGCTCACACCCACGCCGTGCAGCCCCCCTGAAAAGCTGTAGGCGCCGCCCTTGCCCTTGTCGAACTTGCCGCCCGCGTGCAGCCGGGTGTAGACCAGTTCGATCACCGGGGCCTTTTCTTCCGGATGCAGACCGAACGGAATGCCGCGCCCGTCGTCTTCCACGCTGACCGAGCCGTCGCCATGCAGCGTGACCTTGATCTTCTTGCCGAACCCGGCCAGCGCCTCGTCGGCGGCGTTGTCCAGCACTTCCTGAATGATGTGCAGCGGGTTGTCGGTACGGGTGTACATGCCCGGCCGCTGCTTGACCGGCTCCAACCCTTTGAGAACGCGGATGGAGCCTTCGGAATAGTCGCTTGATTGGGTTGCCATGGCGGCGGATTGTAAGGTGCCCCGCACAAAACACTGTATGAAAGCACAGATCAAAAATGCACACGAAAGGCGAACTCCTGCGTTGATGCCGGCGGATCATCAATCGCCCGCAGTGATTTCATGACCCTGAGACGCGCAGGTGCATGCCGATTCCGGACGGATTGGCTACATTTGCCGGCTATGTCCGCCACTTCCGCTTCCTCCGCCGCGCCTCAGCGGCTGTCTGCCATGCAGGTGCTCGCCTGCGGCGCCGCCATCGTCACCCTGTCGATGGGCATCCGCCACGGCTTCGGCCTGTGGCTGCAACCGATCACCCAAGCCCAGGGCTGGACCCGGGAAACCTTTGCCTTCGCACTGGCGATCCAGAACCTGTCCTGGGGCCTCTTCGGCATCTTCGCCGGCATGGCGGCCGACCGCTTCGGGGCGTTCCGCGTGCTGCTGGTGGGCGCGGTCCTGTACGCCTTCGGCCTCATGGGCATGGCCCTGTCGTCCACGCCGCTGCTGTTCTCGCTGACCGCCGGGGTGCTGATCGGCGCGGCCCAGGCCGGCACCACCTATGCGGTCATCTATGGCGTGATCGGGCGCCAGATCCCGGCCGAACGCCGCTCCTGGGCCATGGGCGTGGCCGCGGCGGCCGGCTCTTTCGGCCAGTTCCTCATGGTGCCGGTCGAAGGCTGGCTGATCAGCGGTTTCGGCTGGCAGCAGGCGCTGCTCGTCCTCGCGGCGGCGGCCCTGCTGATCATGCCGCTGTCGCTGTACCTGCGTGAACCCGGCTTCGGCACGGGCGCGGCGCAGCACCGCGAGCAGACCATCGTGCAGGCCCTGCGCGAGGCCTTCGGCTACCGCAGTTTCCAGCTGCTGATGGCGGGCTACTTCGTCTGCGGCTTCCAGGTGGTGTTCATCGGCGTGCACATGCCCAGCTACCTCAAGGACCACGGCCTGTCGCCCCAGGTGGCCAGCTACGCGCTGGCGCTGATCGGTCTGTTCAACGTCTTCGGCACCTATGCCGCCGGCGTGCTCGGCCAGCGCCTGGCCAAACGCCACATCCTGGCATTCATCTACCTGGCGCGTGCCGTGGTCATCCTGGTGTTCCTTTGGGCGCCACTGACACCGATGAGCGTGTATGTGTTCTCGGCCGTCATGGGTGTGCTGTGGCTGTCCACCGTGCCGCCGACCAACGCCGTGGTGGCGCAGATCTTCGGCGTGGCGCACCTGTCCATGCTCGGCGGGTTCGTGTTTTTCAGCCACCAGATCGGCAGCTTCATGGGCGTGTGGCTCGGCGGCCTGCTCTACGACCGCACGGGCAGCTACGACGTCGTCTGGTACATCGCCATCGCGCTGGGGGTGTTTGCCGCGCTGATCAACCTGCCGGTGCGCGAGTCGGCCATCCGGCGCGGCCCTCAGCGGGTCGCGGCTTCCGCATGAAGCCGCGCGCCACCCAGGTGCTGGTATGGCTGGCCGTGGCCGCAGCGCTGGCCGCCACGCTGGCGCTGTACCGCCAGCCGGACTTCATGGTGAACCTGGCCGATCAGCTCTGGAGCTGCTTTTGAACACCCTGGCGGTGCAGCCGCCGCAGCCCCTGTCCCCGCCATCGGCCTGGGTCCGGCGCTGGTGCCACCTGATTCCGGCCGGCAGCGCCGTGCTGGACGTGGCCTGTGGATCCGGGCGGCATCTTTATGCGCTGCACGCACAGGGCCATCCCGTCACGGGCGTGGACCGATCGGCCGAAGCGGTGGAAAACACCCGTCCGCTGGCCGAGGCTGGCGCGCGCATCGTGCAGGCCGACATCGAAAACGGCCCCTGGCCGTTGCCCGGTGAGCGGTTTGGCGGGGTGGTGATCACCAACTACCTGTGGCGCCCGCTGCTGCCTACCCTCGTCGACAGCGTCGCGGAAGGCGGCGTGCTGATCTACGAAACCTTCGCGGCCGGCAACCAGACCGTCGGCAAACCTTCGCGACCGGTTTTTTTGCTGGCGCCCGGCGAACTGCTGCGCGCCTGCGCCGCGCTGCGCGTGGTGGCCTACGAAGACGGTTTTCTCGATCAGCCCGCACGTTTTGTGCAGCGCATCGCGGCCGTGCGGGAACCCCGCACTGCCCCCGATCAGCCCCTGCGGCACGCCCTGATGGGCGCTGGGTAGAATGAGCGATTCGCGCGGGTACCGCCTGGATCCAGTGACCTCCGGCGCCCGCCGCGTGCCACAAACTGACCGCATTCCATGAAGACCATCACCGGCAGCATCGTTGCTCTCGTCACCCCCTTCCTGCCCGACGGCAGTGTCGACTACCCCACCCTGCGCAAGCTGATCGACTGGCACATCGACGAGGGCACCGACTGCATCGGCGTCGTGGGCACCACCGGCGAATCGCCCACGGTCAGCGTGGAAGAACACTGCGAGATCATCCGCGTGGCGGTCGAGCAATCGGCCGGCCGCGTGCCCATCATGGCCGGCTGCGGCGCCAATGCCACCGCCGAAGCCATCGAGCTGGCCAAATTCGCGCGCAGCGTGGGCGCCGACTGCCAGTTGCAGGTCGTGCCCTACTACAACAAGCCGACCCAGGAAGGCCAGTTCCAGCACTTCAAGGCCATTGCCGAAGCCACTGGCGACCTGCCCATCATTCTGTACAACGTGCCCGGCCGCACCGTGGCCGACATGTCCATCGACACCGCCTTGCGCCTGTCGCAGGTGCCCGGCATCGTCGGCATCAAGGAAGCCACCGGCAACATCGAGCGCGCGCAATGGCTGGTGCGTGAAAAGCCCGAAGGTTTTGCGCTCTATTCGGGCGACGATCCCACCGCCGTGGCGCTGATGCTGTGTGGCGGCCAGGGCAACGTGAGCGTGACCGCCAACGTGGCCCCGCGCCTGATGCACGAGCTGTGCGTGGCCGCCATGGCGGGCGATGCGCGCAAGGCCATGGACATCCAGATGCGCCTGATGCCGGTGCACAAGAACCTGTTTGTCGAAGCCAACCCGATTCCGCTGAAGTGGGCCATGGAACGCATGGGTCTGTGTGGCGGTACCATGCGCCTGCCGCTGACACCGATGAGCGCCCACCTGGAACCGGTGGTCGAAGCCGCGCTCAAAGACAGTGGCCTGATCGACTGAGCTGCCCGGCGGCCCGTCGCTCTTTCCCGAACTCACCAACCAGAGCTTTCCATGCGTCTCACCGAATCCCGTCTCCTGCGCAGCCCCTCCCGCCTGGGCACCCTGGCCATGGCCGCCGCGTTGCTCGGTGGCTGCAGCGTGCTGCAGGAAGACAAGATCGACTACAAGTCCGCCCAGCGGGGCAATACGCTGGCGGTGCCGCCCGATCTGACCCAGCTGAGCCGTGACCCGCGCTTCCAGGTGCCGGGCGATGCGGTCAGCGCCAACAGCTACCAGGCTGCGCAGCCGACGGCCGCCCAGGCCACTGCCGGCAACACGGCCGCCGCCAGCCTCGGCGACGTGCGCATCGAACGCGCCGGCACCCAGCGCTGGCTGGTGGTCAACCGCCCGGCCGACCAGCTCTGGGCACCGGTGAAGGAATTCTGGGAAGAAAACGGTTTCCTGCTGCAGCTGGAGCAGCAGAACCTCGGCATCATGGAAACCGACTGGGCCGAGAACCGGGCCAAGATTCCGCAGGACTTCATCCGCTCCACCATCGGCAAGGTGTTTGAAAACCTGTACTCCACGGGCGAGCGCGACCGCTTCCGCACCCGTCTGGAACGCAATGCCAGCGGGGGCACCGAGATCTACATCAGCCACCGTGGCCTGGAAGAGGTCTACACCAGCAGCCAGAAAGAGCAGACCGTGTGGCAGCCGCGCGCGGCCGATCCGGAGCTGGAGGCCGAATTCCTGCGCCGCCTGATGGTCCGGCTCGGCGCCAGCGAGGCCCAGGCCAAAGCCGCCGTGGCGACCGCGCCGTCGACGCCGCCGGCCGCCCGCGTGGTGACGGAAAACGGCGTGCCCACGGTGCAGCTGGAAGGCGATTTCGATCGCGCCTGGCGCCGTGTCGGCCTGTCGCTGGACCGCAGCGGCTTCACCGTGGAAGACCGCGACCGCAGCCAGGGCGTGTACTTCGTGCGCTACATGCCCGCAGGTGCCAACGAGACCGCCAAGCCGGGCTTCTTCAGCCGGCTGTTCAGCGGCACACCCGCTGCCCAGGGCCCGGACCGCTACCGCATCCAGGTGCGCAGCACCGGCAGCACGGCCGCCGTTACCGTGCTGGATGGCCAGGGGCAACCGGCATCGTCGGAAAACGCCCGCCGGATTGCCCAGTTGCTGGCAGACGATCTCAAATAACCCGCGCGGGTATCCGCCGACAAAAAAGCCGCTCAGGGAGCGGCTTTTTTTCTGGGCTCGCAGGCCCGGATTATTTGACGGCGTCCTTGACCGCTTCCACAGCGTCCTTGGTGGCGCCGGCCGCCTTGTCAGCTGCCTCCTTGGTCGCGTCTGCCGCAGCGGCCACGCCATCCTTGGTCGCTTCCACGGCCTGGCCGGCCGCTTCCTTGGTCGCGTCCACGGCCGCCGCAGCGGTGTCCTTGGTCGCTTCGACGGCGGCGGCCGCGTTTTCCTTCACCGCCTCCACCGAAGCGGCTGCGGGCGCCGGCTCTTCCTTCTGGCCGCAGGCCACCAAAGCGGCAGTTGCCAGCAGGCTGGCACACAAAAAAGTGATCTTCATGAGATATCCCTTGGATGAAAAACGCGCTGTTGTCTCGGCCCCTGCGGCGGCAAGACCTGCTTGCCACCGCAGGAGGTCACGCTTCCCGGCGCGCGCGCAACCCGGGACGTGCACGCAATGTACCTCCAGGACGCGGGTTCCCATCCATCGGTAGCCGCTGTTTCTTTTGTTCACACCGCGACGCGGTGCCCACGCCGCGCCACTGTGGGGAATGTCACAGGCCAAGCACCGTCGCCGGGAAAGCCGGACTGCCCTTGAGCCAGAAGGCGTCCAGCCGCTCGCGCAACGCCACCTTGCGTTCGGGAGAGCGACTGGCCACCAGCACCGAGCGCTCCGGGTCGATGCGCTCCAGCGTCCACGCGGGGGTCCAGATCGCGCTGGGCACACCCTCGCCGCTTGCACCCCGGCACGCGCGGGCCTCGACGATGTGCGACCAGGTGGTGCGCCAGCCGACAAAGCGCGGATGCCGCTGACGCAGCGTGTCGAACTCGCGGGCCAGCAGTTGCAGCGTGCGCCCGGTGCGCGACCAGGCGTTCAACGCTTCGACCACCGCACGCTCACCCAGCGGCCAATCGGCAAAGTCGGTATCGCTCAGCAGCAGTTGCTGCCAGCCTTCCGAAGCGGCTGTCTGCAGGGCCTGTCGCACGATCGCGCCAAAGTCTTCGCGGCCCACGATGCGGCCTTCCGGCAAAAGGGGCGGTGACGGGGTGGAATCGGTCGGTGGCATGCCTGCTCCTGCTGCGGGTCCGGACTCGCCATCTGACACGGCAGGGGCAGCGGCGTCAAGCGCCTTGCCGCAACCAGCCGGCTTCGTACCAGTCCTGCAGGATGGCCCGCACCGCCTCGCTCGCACGCAGCACGTCGCCGGCGGCCAGCGAGCGCTGATCGGCCAGTCGCTGCATCAGGCGGGCATCGGCACCGCCAGCGCGAAAGCTCTCGCCGTTGATGAACACGTGGTCGGCGTCATACATCATGCGGGTACGGCGATCCAGCGCCACCGCCCCGGGCCGCCAGTCTCCGGTCGGCTCGTCAAACCAGACCTGAGGTTTCGGCTCGGTCATCGCCTCGCCCAGGGCGCAGGCCAGGGAGCGGCGATCGGCGAGCAGGCGCTGCAGCGCATCGGCGGCATAGGCGTGCAGCGCGTCCGGCACCGCGGCGGGTGTGGGCGTGGCCGCCTGCGCGGGATCGCGGTACAAGGTCTCGTCCTCGAACGCGTCGGCCATGCGCTGGACCAGCTCACCCGCGAGCGACGCGCGCTGCGGCACCCGGAAGCCAATGGAATAGGTCATGCAGTCACCCCCCACGGCAATCCCGTCGTGGGCCCAGCGTGGTGGCAGATAAAGCATGTCGCCCGGCTGCAGCAGATGCTCTTCTTCGGGCACGAAGTGGCTGAGGATCTTCAGTGGCACGTCGGGCTCCAGCGACAAGTCCTTCTGGCGGCCGATGCGCCACAGCCGCTCGCCACTGGCCTGCAGCAGGAACACGTCGTAGCTGTCGAAGTGCGGCCCGACCCCGCCGCCATCACTGGCCCAGGAGATCATCAGGTCGTCCAGCCGCGCGTCGGGTACGAAGCGAAAGCGCTGCATGAGTTCGTGCACCGGGTCGACATGCAGATCCACCCCCTGCACCAGCAGGCTCCAGCGCGGCTGCTTGAAGGGTGGGAAGGCCCCTTTCGCGAAAGGACCGTGGCGCAGTTGCCAGCCCGCGTCGCGGTGCACGATCAGGCGCGACTCCACCGACGGCTGACCCGCCAGCGCAAACAGCGCCGCCCGCGAAAGCAGTGGCTGAAAGCCGGGAATGGCACCGCGCACGAGCAAAGGCTTCTTCTGCCAGTGGCGCCGCATGAACTGTTGGGGAGAAAGGCCGCCCAGCAAAGGGGTGGGCAGCGCCAAGTCGCCGACGAGGCCGGCGCGGGAAAGGGACACAGCTGTCATGGGACAATTGTCCGATGAAAATCACCCCGCAATGTGTCGTTTCACTCACCTGGACGCTCAAGGACACCCTGGGCGAAGAACTGGACGTGCTCGACGAGCCGGTGGAATTCCTCGTCGGCGGCGCCGACCTGCTGGCCCGCATCGAAGAGTCCTTGCAGGGGCATGAGGCCGGCGACGTGCTCGATCTGCACCTCGAACCGGAAAACGCTTTCGGTGACTACGACGACCGGCTGCTCTTTCTGGAGCCGCGCCAGCTGTTTCCTGACAACCTCGAAGAGGGCATGGGCTTCGAAGGCCTGCCCGAAGGCTGCAATCCCGCCGCGCCGCGCGACCGCCTCTACTTCGTGAGCGACATCTATCCCGATCATGTGGTGCTGGACGGCAACCACCCGCTGGCCGGTATTGCCCTGCGCCTGAAACTGAAGGTGCATGCCGTGCGGGAAGCCGATGTGGCCGAAGTGGGCCGTGGCACCCTCGGCGCTGGCTTCTTCCGCGCCCACATCGACCCGCCCGCCGACACGCCCCCGCGCACCCTGCATTGAAAAGAACCCAGGGCCCTCACGGGCTCTGGGTTCTTTTCACCACGGCCTGGCGATTTCAGCCGCGACCGGTCGATCCGTACCCGCCTTCACCGCGCTCTGAGGGAGCGGCAAACTCGTCCACCACGTGGAAACGCGCCTGGACCACGGGCACGACGACCAACTGGGCAATGCGCTCCATCGGCTCGATGGTGAAGGAGGTCGGGCTGCGGTTCCAGGCGCTGACCATCAGCTGGCCCTGGTAGTCGCTGTCGATCAGACCCACGAGATTGCCCAGCACGATGCCGTGCTTGTGACCCAGGCCCGAGCGCGGCAGGATCAGCGCCGCATAACCAGGGTCGGCCAGGTGAATGGCCAGCCCGGTCGGCACCAGTTGCCAGGCATTCGGGGCCAGTGAGAGCGGCGCCTCCAGGCAAGCGCGCAGGTCCAGGCCGGCACTGCCCGGCGTGGCGTAAGACGGCAACTGCCCGGCCAGACGCCGGTCCAGGATCTTCACATCGATCTGCATCAGGGGTTCCAGTCCTTCACTCGGTCTTCTTGAGCGACTCTTCGAGCGCCTTGGTCGGATCTTCGGGTTCCGCTTCCTCGGCAGCAGGCGGGGGCTCCAGCGTGGGAGCCGCGCCGGCCTCGTGGGATTCTTCCTCGCCACCCATTTGCAGATCCTGCATGTTGTTGAGCATGTCCATCACCTGTGCATCATCGACCTTGACCGCCTTGTCAAGATTGCCCAGCACCAGCCCCGGGTTGAACAGGATCACCGACACCATGATGAGCTGCAGGATGATGAACGCGATCGAGCCCTTGTAGATCTGTGACGTGGTCACGGCCGGGATGCGCTCACCGGTCACCTCGTCGGTGTAATCCTCGCGCGCCGCCACGCTGCGCAGGTAGAACAGCGCAAACCCGAACGGCGGTGTGAGGAAGGAGGTCTGCATGTTCATGGCCAGCAGCACCCCGAACCAGATGAGGTTGATGTCCAGGCTTTGGGCCACCGGCACCAGCAGCGGAATCACGATGAACGCGATCTCGAAGAAGTCGATGAACATCCCGAGCACGAACACCAGCAGGTTCACGAAGAGCAGGAAGCCCAGTTGGCCACCCGGCAGCTTGTCGAACAGATGCTCCACCCAGATGTGGCCGTCCGCCGCATTGAAGGTGAAGCTGAACACGGTCGAACCGATCAGGATGAACAGCACGAAGATCGACAGCTTGGTCGTGTTCTCCACCGCTTCCTTGAGCAGCGACACACTGAGCGTGCGGCGGCCGGCAGCCATGATCAGGGCCCCGACGGCGCCCATGGCGCCGCCCTCGGTGGGCGTGGCCACCCCCAGAAAAATCGTGCCCAGCACCAGGAAGATCAGCACCAGCGGCGGGATCAGCACGAAGGTCACCTGCTCGGCCAGTTTGGACAGCAGCCCCAGGCGCAGCAGCCGGTTCACGAGGGCCAGCGCCAGCGCCAGGAACGAGCCCACGGTGATGGACATGATCACCACTTCATCGCCCGCCGGCGGCATCTCCCGGCCGATCATCGGGTTGATGATGGCTTCGTGGTTCATGCCCCAGAACCAGCTCGCGGCGGCGCAGATGGCCAGCAGCACCAGCAGGGACACGTGCCCGGAGGCACCGCTGGATTCGCGATAGATGCGCGCTTCGGGGGGCAGGGCCGGCACCCACTTGGGCCGGAAAATCGCCACCCCGGCGATGAAGAGCAGGTACAGGCCCACCAGCATCAGACCGGGAATCAGCGCCCCCTTGTACATGTCACCGACCGAACGGCCCAGTTGGTCGGCCAGCACGATCAGCACCAGCGAGGGCGGAATGGCCTGGGCCAGCGTGCCCGAGGCGGTGATGGTGCCCGTCGCGATGGTGCGGTTGTAGCCGTAGCGCAGCATGATGGGCAGCGAGATCAGGCCCATGGAGATTACGGCCGCCGCGACCACGCCGGTGGTGGCCGCCAGCAGTGCCCCCACCAGGATCACCGCCACCGCCAGCCCGCCGCGTACCGGCCCGAACACCTGGGCCACCGTGGCCAGCAGGTCCTCGGCCATGCGGCTGCGTTCGAGAATGATGCCCATCAGGGTGAAGAACGGGATCGCCAGCAGCGTCTCGTTCTGCATGATGCCGATCACCCGCAGCGGCAGGGCTTGGAACAGGTTGGACGGGAACAGCCCCACCTCCATGCCGATGAAACCGAAGAAGAGGCCCGTGGCCGCCAGCGCAAAGGCGACCGGGAATCCGGTCAGCAGGAAAAACAGCAGGCCCGCAAACATCAGCGGGACGAACTGGTTGGCAATGAGTTCGGTCATGTCCGTCTCGCTCAGTGGGTGGTCTTGGGTGCCACGGCGGCGTGTTGGTGCTCGGCTTCGGCAATCTGCTTGGCCAGCATTTCGGCTTCACTCGGCCCGGTGTGGTCCAGCGGGTCCGGGCCGGCTCCGGCCAGGAAGGCCAGGCGCTTGATGAGTTCGGAGAGCCCCTGCAGCAGCAGAAAAGCAAAACCCGCCGGAATCAGCAGATACACCGGCCAGCGGATGAGCCCCCCCGCGTTGAGCGACACCTCCCCGGAGGCCCAGGCACGGGCGAACACCGGCCAGCCCTCGATCATCATGAGGATGCACAGCGGGGCAAGGAAGATCACGATCCCCAGCACGTCGATCCAGTTGCGCGTGCGCTGGCTGAACTTGCTGGAAACAAAATCGATGCGGACGTGCGCGTTGCGCAGGAAGGCATAACCGCCCCCGAGCATGAAAACGGCCGCGAACAGGTACCACTGGATCTCCAGCCATGCGTTGGAGCTGGTGCCAAGCACTTTGCGCACCACGGCATTGCCCGCACTGATCAGCGTGGAAGCCAGGATCAGCCACATGGTCAGCTTGCCGACCCAGTGGCTGAAGGCGTCGATGAGCCGAGATAGCTTAAGCAGGAAAGTCATAAAGGTTCCCCTCAGGGACGGGAAAATCGCAAACCCAGCAGTCTACGATGGCCGCGATGTGGGCTGCTGTTCAAAGGCTGACGACCTGCCGTCGGCCACTGCACAAAAAACCCCGCACACGCGGGGTTTGCAGCCAACGGCAGGCGGGACCGCTTACAGCTTGGCCGACTGCATGTAGCGGTCGAACTGGGCATCGGTGAAGCGGAACCAGAGGTTCTGGTCCTTGCGGAAGTTGGAATAGTCCGTGTAGATCTTCTTCCAGTGTGGATTGGAGTCGGTGAGTTCCTTGTACAGGTCCATCGAGTGCTTGAACGCCGAATCCATCACCGCCTTCGGGAACGGCAGCACCTTGGCGCCAGCGGCCACCAGGCGCTTGAGCGCGGCCGGGTTGCGGGCGTCGTACATGGCCTGCATGGTGACGTGGGCGTGCGAAGCCGCGGTTTCGACCATCGCCTTGTACTCGGGCGACAGTGCATTGAAGGCCGCCTTGTTGATGTAGAAGTCGACCTGGGCACCACCTTCCCACCAGCCGGGGTAGTAGTAGTTCTTGGCCACTTTCTGGAAGCCCAGCTTTTCATCGTCGTACGGTCCGATCCACTCGGCCGCGTCGATGGTGCCCTTTTCCAGCGCCTGGTAGATCTCACCGCCGGGAATGCTCTGTGGCACGCCACCCATGCGGGTCAGCACGCTGCCGGCAAAGCCGCCGATGCGCATCTTCAGACCCTTGATGTCGTCCAGGGTCTTGATTTCCTTGCGGTACCAGCCGCCCATCTGGGCACCGGTGTTGCCACCCGGGAAGTTGATGATGCTGTACTGGTCGTAGAACTCGCGGAACAGCTTCAGGCCGTTGCCGTCGTAGTACCAGGCCGTCAGCTGGCGGCTGTTCAGGCCGAAGGGAATGGCCGTGCCCATTGCAAAGGTCGCATCCTTGCCGGCGTAGTAGTACGGGCAGGTATGGCCCGCTTCGACCGTGCCTTGCTGCACAGCGTCCACGACGCCCAGCGCCGGCACGAGTTCACCCGGAGCGTGCACGGTCACGGAGAATTTGCCGCCCGACATTTCGTTGAGCTTCTTGGCGAACACGTCGGCCGCGCCATGAATGGTGTCCAGCGACTTGGGAAAGCTCGAGGTCAGGCGCCAGCGAATGGTGGCCTGGGCTTGCACGGCCGGCGCAACACCGGCGGCGAGCACACCCGCGATACCGGCATGCTTGATGATGGAACGACGATCCATGTGAGTTGACTCCGTAATGGCGTTGGACTTGCTTGCCTGACCGTTGTGCGTTCATCGCGCAACAGCAGACGGGTGACTTGCAACAGTCCGAGGCATTTTAGGGAGCGGGTTCGGGGTCAACTGTCGGGTTTTCCCTCGAAACACACGCCGTCACGGCCAGCCTTCAGGGTTCTGCAAGCTTGGTGAAAGCCCGGCGCAAGCCAACGCAGAAACCTCAACAGGTCATTGAAACCTTCTCACAAGCGCGCTGCTCAGGCCGCTTTCAGATCGTTGGCACCATCGGTCAGCAAGGCACCGAAACGCGCGCGGATCGAACGCTCGATGCCGGCGGCATCCAGCCCCAGATCGGCCAGCAGGCGGCCCGGATCGCCATGTTCCGTGAACACATCCGGCAAACCCAGTGAGAGCACGGGCAGGGACAGGCCTTCGGCTTGCAAGGCTTCCAGCACCGCACTGCCTGCGCCTCCCTGCACGCACCCCTCTTCCACCGTGACCAGGGCTTCGTGGCTCCGGGCGAGCTCGCGCAGCAGGTCGGTATCCAGCGGTTTGGCCCAGCGCATGTTCGCCACGCTCAGCCCCAGGCGCTCACCCACTGCCAGGGCCGGGTGCAGCAACGGACCGAACGCGAGGATGGCCACACGACGCCCCTGGCGCCGGATCTCCCCCTTGCCGTACGGCAAACCTTCAAGGCCGGCCGGCACCTGGGCGCCGATGCCCGCCCCGCGTGGGTAACGCACCGCCACCGGGTGGTTTTGCGCGAACGCGGTCGACAGCAGTTGCCGGCATTCGGCCTCGTCGGCCGGACAGGCCATCGCCATGTTCGGAATGCAGCGCACGAAGGCGATGTCGTAGGCGCCGGCGTGGGTCGCCCCGTCAGCGCCCACCAGGCCGGCGCGGTCCAGCGCGAACACCACGGGCAGATTCTGCAAGGCCACGTCGTGGATCAGTTGGTCGTACGCCCGCTGCAAGAAGGTCGAATAAATGGCCACCACCGGCTTCATGCCTTCGCAGGCCAGACCGCCGGCAAAAGTGACGGCATGCTGCTCGGCGATGCCGACATCGAAGTAACGCCCCGGGAAGCGCTGATGGAATTCGACCATGCCCGAGCCTTCGCGCATGGCCGGTGTGATGCCCACCAGACGCGTGTCGGCCTCGGCCATGTCGCACAGCCACTGCCCGAATACCTGGGTGAAGGTGGGCTTGGGCGGTGTGGCAGGCTTGACCAGCCCCACCGCCGGATCGAACTTGCCCGGTCCGTGGTAGGCCACCGGATCGGCTTCGGCCAACTTGTAGCCTTGCCCTTTTTTCGTGACCACATGCAGAAACTGCGGCCCGCTGTCGTTGTCCATCAGATGCCGGATGTTCTCCAGCGTCGGGATCAGCGATTCGAGGTCGTGCCCATCGATGGGACCGATGTAGTTGAAGCCGAATTTTTCGAACAGCGTGGCCGGCACCACCATGCCCTTGGCATGCTCTTCCAGCCGCTTGGCCAGTTCGAACAGCGGCGGCGCCCCCTTGAGCACGGACTTGCCCACATTTTTGGCCGCGGCATAGAACTGCCCGCTCATGAGCTGGGCCAGATAGCGGTTGAGCGCTCCCACCGGCGGCGAGATCGACATGTCGTTGTCGTTGAGGATCACCAGCAGGCGGCCGGTTTCCACACCCGCGTTGTTCAGCGCCTCGAAAGCCATGCCGGCGGTCATGGCACCGTCGCCGATGATGGCCACCGAGCGGCGGCTTTCGCCCTTCATCTTGGCCGCCAGCGCCATGCCCAGCGCGGCCGAGATGCTGGTGGACGAGTGCGCGGTGCCGAAGGTGTCGTATTCACTCTCATCGCGGCGCGGGAAGCCGCTGATGCCGCCCCATTGCCGCAGCGTGTGCATGCGGTCGCGCCGGCCGGTCAGGATCTTGTGCGGGTAGGTCTGGTGCCCCACGTCCCACACCAGCCGGTCTTCCGGCGTGTTGAAAACGTAGTGCAGCGCGACCGTCAGCTCCACCGTGCCCAGGTTGGAACTGAGATGCCCGCCCGTGCGCGACACGCTGTCGAGCAGGTAGGCGCGCAACTCCTGCGCCAGCGGGCCCAGTTGGGTGCGGGGCAGGCGCCGCAGGTCGGTGGGGGATTCGATCGTGGAAAGCAAGGAGCTCATGTGGTTTTCAGGGACGCCAGCGCCCCTCCCTGTTCAGTGCGTGCGCCGACCCACCCAGTCGGCCAGCGCGTGCAGATGGTCGGCCTGCGGCAGGCGGCTCTCGCGCAGCGCGGCGTGGGCTTCACCCAGCACGCGGTCTGCGTAGGCCTGGGCCCCGTCCAGCCCCATCAGCGAAACAAACGTGGGCTTGTCGGCAGCGGCATCCTTGCCTGCCGTTTTCCCCAGCGTGGCGGAGTCGGCGGTCACGTCAAGAATGTCGTCAACGACCTGAAACGCCAGGCCGATGCTTGCGCCATAACGGCGCAGCGCCTCCTGCGTGGGTGCGTCGGCCAGCCCTGTGGAAGCGCCCATGGTGACGCTGGCCTGCAGCAGGGCACCGGTCTTGAGCCGGTGCATGGCCTCCAGGGCCGGTTGGTCCAGCGCCAGGCCCACGCTGGCCAGGTCGATCGCCTGCCCACCGGCCATGCCCTGCCCGCCCGCAGCCCGTGCCAATTGCCGGCACAGCGAGGCCGCCATGGCGGGCGGCAAAGACCCGTCGTCGGGCAACATCAGTTCAAACGCCAGGGCTTGCAGCGCGTCACCGGCCAGAAGGGCCTGCGCCTGGCCATAGCGCACGTGCACGGTGGGCTTGCCCCGGCGCAGCACGTCGTTGTCCATGCAGGGCATGTCGTCGTGCACCAGCGAATAGGCGTGAATGAGCTCCACCGCGCACGCGGCGCGCAAGGCCGCTTCGGGCAACCCACCGACGGCCTCGGCCGCGGCCAGCACCAGCAGCGGACGCAGACGCTTGCCACCATCGAGCACCGCATAGCGCATGGCGTCACCCAGCCCGGCGGGTGCATCGGCACACACCCAGCGGGACAGCGCGGCTTCCACCGCTTGTTGCTGGCGCTCGCGCCAAGCCCCGAAGGTGGGCCAGGACAGGTCATTCATCACGGCACTCACGCAGCATCCCAGGGTTTGAGCTGCCCGTCGTCGAGCACCTTGATCTGGTTCTCCACGGCGTCCAGACGCTCGCGGCAGAACGCCAGCAGTTCGGCCCCCCGCTGGTAACGGCCGAGCAACTGGTCCAGGGGCAATTGCCCGGCGTCCAGATCGGCCACGAGTTGCTCCAGTTCCTGGAGAGCGGCCTCGTAGCTGGCCGCGGGCGGGGCGGCCCGGGAACGCGGTGTTTTGGAAGGAGAGGAAGTGGTCATCGGGAGACGGTTGGGGTCCCGGCGCAGCGCGTCGGCCAGCGCCCCGGCACAGCCGCCAGGCGCGCCGCAAAGTGAAAGATTTTAACTGCTGCCCCTGCGCATCCCGCATCGCAAAAACCCACGCTGCGCCAGGCCTTCAATGGGAGCCCCGGGGTACAATCGCCGGTCTTTTTTTCAACTGACGGGCCTTACAGCCCGGAGGGACGAACCCACCCACCCATCCCGCGCCGATCGTTCACTCGTTAAGCGCTTCACCCTGCCCCTTCATAGGGGGAGTCTTTAGGTCAGGACCGTCATGTCTGATTTGAGTCTTCAATTGCAGCAGGCCGCAAGCCAACTTCCGGTTTCCAGCTACTTCGACGAGGCATTGTTCCGCCAGGAACTTGAAACGATCTTTCAGCGCGGGCCCCGCTATGTGGGGCACTCCAACGCCGTTCCCGAACTGGGCGACTACTTCGCCCTGCCCCAGGAAGATGAAGGCCGTGCGCTCGTGCGCACCGCCCGCGGGGTGGAACTGGTTTCCAACGTGTGCCGCCACCGGCAGGCCGTGATGCTCAAAGGCCGAGGCAACCTCGGCCAGAACGCCAGCGGCCATGCGGGCGGGCACATTGTGTGTCCGCTGCACCGCTGGACCTACAACGGCGGCCAGAGCGCCGGCACCCGGCTTGGCAATCTGCTGGGTGCCCCGCACTTTTCGCAGGACCCCTGCCTGGACCTCAAGCGCTACCCGCTGCGCGAATGGAACGGCCTGCTGTTCGAAGACAACGGCCGCGACATCGCCGCCGATCTGGCGGGCATGGGCCCTGCCGCCACGCTCAATTTCGACGGCATGGTGCTCGGCCACGTCGAGTCTCACATCTGCCACTACAACTGGAAGACCTTCATCGAGGTCTATCTGGAGGACTACCACGTCGAGCCCTTCCACCCGGGTCTGGGCAACTTCGTGACCTGCGACGACCTGAAGTGGGAATTCAAGCCCGAGTTTTCGGTGCAGACCGTGGGCGTGCAGAACCTGCTGGCCCAGTCAGGCAGCCCCGCCTACCAGCGCTGGCACGAGGTGCTGATGAAGTTCCGCAACGGCGAATTGCCGGCGCACGGTGCCATCTGGCTGACCTATTACCCCCACATCATGGTGGAGTGGTATCCGCACGTGCTCACGGTGTCGACACTGCACCCGCTGGCGGTCGACAAGACGCTGAACCTGGTGGAGTTCTATTACCCCGAAGAGATCGTCGCCTTCGAACCGGAGTTCGTGGAGGCGCAACGCGCCGCCTACATGGAGACCTGTATCGAGGACGACGAGATTGCCGAGCGCATGGATGCCGGCCGCAAGGCCTTGCTGGTGCGCGGCGACAACGAGGTCGGGCCGTACCAGAGCCCCATGGAAGACGGCATGCAGCACTTCCATGAGTGGTACCGGGAGAAGATGAGCTTCCCCCCCGCCGCCTGAGGGGCGCCACCTGCGGCCCGGCCAAGCCGGTTCCGCGGTGGCCCAGGCCAGACACCCCGTCATCCACACCGCTTCACCGGACTTTTTCATCATGCAGGCTTTGTGGATGTTGCTGGGCGCATTTTTCTTCGCGTCCATGGCGGTGTGCATCAAATTCGCGTCGCCACACTTCAACAGCTTCGAAATCGTGGCCTACCGCGGGCTGATCGGCATGGTCCTCCTGCTGGGTCTGACCCGCGCCCGGGGCATTTCGCTGCGCACCCGCTATCCGATGATGCACGCGTGGCGCAGCCTGGTGGGCACCATCGCGCTGACCAGCTGGTTCTACGCCATCGCCCACCTGCCGCTGGCCACCGCCGTCACGCTCAACTACATGAGCAGCGTCTGGATCGCCGCCTTCCTGCTCGGTGGCACCATCATCACGCAAGGTTTCGGCATGCCGGTACGCCGCCAGTCTCCGCTGTTCCTGGCGGTGATCGCCGGCTTCATCGGTGTCGCCATGATGCTGCGCCCCACGCTGGGCCCCGATCAGTTTCTGGGCGCCCTCGTCGGGCTGTTCTCGGGACTCTTCTCCGCACTCGCCTACCTGCAGGTGGCCGCACTGGCCCGGGCCGGCGAACCGGAGAGCCGCACCGTCTTCTATTTTTCGGTGGCGTCGGTGATCGCCGGCCTGCTGGGCACGGCGGTGGCCGGCATCTCGCCCTTGACCTGGCCGGCTGCGCTGTGGTTGCTGCCGATCGGCCTCCTGGCCGTCTTCGGCCAGCTCTGCATGACACGGGCCTACACCCGCGGCTCGACCATGGTCGTGGCCAACCTGCAGTACTCGGGCATCGTATTCGGCGGCATTTACGGCCTGACGCTGTTCGGCGACCGACTGCCCCTGATCGGCTGGCTCGGCATGGCGCTGATCATCGTCAGCGGCATTGCCGCCACGGCCCTGCGCGAGCGCGCTGTGCCCAATGCACCGGCCGAAGAGCATTGACCTGAAGCGGCCCTGAGCCCCGCCCAGGCGGGTGATGGCCGCCTGCCCGCGACTGCGACAGAATGCAGCCATGTACCAGACCCTCATCACCCCTGCCCAACTGCAGCAGCTCATTGCCAGCGGCGAACCGCTGCGCCTGTTCGACTGCAGCTTCGAACTGACCGATCCCGACGCCGGCCACCATCAGTTTCTGACGCAACACATCCCGGGTGCCACCCACGCGCACCTGAACGAGATGCTGAGCGAGATGCATGGCCGCGATACCGCCAGCGGTGGTCGGCACCCGCTGCCTGCGCGCGAAGCCTTTGCGAACCGTCTCGGCGCCGCCGGCGTGCGACCCGACATGCAGGTGGTGGTTTACGACCGCCAGGGTGCCAACTACTGCGGACGCCTGTGGTGGATGCTCCGCTGGTGCGGGCATACGGCCGTGGCGGTGCTCGACGGCGGTTTGCAGGCCTGGGTTGCGCAAGGCTTAGCCACCCGCAGCGGCCCGGCAGACCCTGTAGCCCCCGCCAGCCAACCCTACGGGCTGCGCGCACCGCTGGTCCCGATGGTCACCACCAGCGAACTGATGGCCCGGCTGGGCCGCGCCGACACGACCGTGCTGGATGCCCGGGGCGCGCCGCGCTTCCGTGGCGAAACCGAGCCGCTGGACCCGGTGGCCGGCCACATCCCCGGCGCCCTCAACCGGCCGTTCCCGAGCAACCTGGGCCCGGATGGCCGTTTCAAACCGGCCGAGGTCCTGCGCGCGGAATTTCTTGCCCTGCTGGGTGCCCGCGCACCGGAAACGGTGGTTCACCACTGCGGCAGCGGCGTCAGCGCCATCCCGAACGTGTTGGCCATGGCGGTGGCGGGCCTGGGTACCGGCAGCCTGTACGCGGGCAGTTGGAGCGAGTGGTGCACCACCCCCGGCGCCCCCTGTGCCAGCAGCCAGGCTCAACCCCCTGCCGCATCCGCCGATACTCCTCTCAAGCACTGAGACGGCGGCGCCCGGCTTGCCTTTCCGTTCACTGGCGCGCAACTTGAAATTATTCCCCCGCACTCCGGCCGTTCCCGCGCGCCATCTGCACGCCGACACCGAGCGCCTGATCGCCCTCGTGGTGGGAGTGTTCAGCTCGGCACTGGTCCCCCTTCTGTACGCGCAAAAACCGATCGATGCCGCCGCTCCGGGGCTCATCGCAGTGTTGGCCTGGGCCTGTGTGGCCCTGCTGCATCTGGGCTACCGGCGCTATGTCGTTCACGTGCTCGTCTTCGGCACACAACTGGCCGCCATGCTGGACGCCGTGGCTTACGGCTCACTGCGTTCGGCCTCGACCAGCGCCATGGTGGCCGCTGTGGCCGGAGCCGGCATCTTTCTCAGTCGACGGGCCCTGGTCGCGGCCGTGTGTTTCGCGCTCGGGGCCATGGCGCTGCTCACGCTGGCCGAATGGCACGGCCACATCCGCGTCGAGTCGCTCACCATCACCCTCAACACCTTGCTCACACACGGGGCAACCACCATGGTCGTCGCCCTGGTGGTCTTCTACGCGCGGCGCCAGAACGACCAGGCGCTGCACCGGCTGAGCACCGAGCTGGAAGCGCGTCGGGCGAGCGAACGCCAGCGCGATCGCAGCATGAGCCGGTTTGCCCGCATCTTCCGCAACAGCCCGAGCCCGCTGGTGGCCCAATCGGCCCGGACTGGCCGCATTCTCGACGTCAACCCGGCCTTCGAACGCCATTTCGGCTACAAGCGGTCACAAGTGCTGGGGCATGACGACGCCTTCCTGTGGGCAGAACCGGAACACCGCGAAGCCTACCTCCACCGCCTCTGGCACGAGCGCCGCACCGAGAAAGTGGCCGTGCGCTGCCGACGAGCCGATGGCAGCACCTTTGAAGCCGTGATTTCCTCTGAGTTGGGTGACGCCCGCAGCGACCAGCTCATCATCACCACGGTCGACGACGTGACCGCGCAGAACGCGGCGATGGAACAGTTGCGCCGCTCCGAAGAACGCTTTTCCAAGGCCTTCAACTTCAGCCCGCTGAACATGACCGTCACCCGCCTGTCGGACGGTCAGTTCATCGAAGTCAACCGGGCCGAAGACAAAGTCCAGGGCCGACCGCGAGACGAACTGCTGGGCAAGACCTCCGTGGAAATGGGCGTGTGGCCCTCGCCCGAAGACCGCGCCGCCTTTGTGGCCCGGCTGCGGCGGGACGGTCACGTGCACGGCTACGAAACGCGCATGCGGCACAAAGACGGCCGGCTGGTCGATTCGCGCCTGTGGGCGGAAATCATCGACATCGACGGCGAACCCTGCGTGCTTTCCTGCACCGTCAACGTCAGCGAAGAAAAGCGGCGCGAAGCGCTGCTGAGCGAGCTGGCGCGCGGCATGGCCGGCCACACCGGTGAAGCCCTGTTCGACAGCCTGACACGCCACATGGCCCAAGCGCTGGGCGCCGACATGGCCGGCCTGGCGGAAACGACCGACGACCAATGGATGCGTACCCTGGCCGTCTATGCCGACGGCGCGCGGGCCCCGGACTACAGCTACCTGCTGGCCGGGACCCCCTGCGAACAGGCCATGCGCCACCCCTCCCTGTGCATCTTCGCCCGCGACGTGGACCTGCTGTTCCCCAACGACGCCGAGCTCAAAGGCCACGGCTTCAAGGCCTATGTGGGCCAGGGCCTGTTCGACGAAGACGGCCAGCCCATCGGCATCCTGCACGCCCTGTGGAAAGCCCCCATGGCGCTGGACACCCAGCGTCAGACGCTGATGTCCATCTTTGCCGGCCGGGCCACCGCGGAGTTGCTGCGGGCCCGCCGTGAACGCGAAGTCCGCCAGCTCAACGCCACGCTCGAACAGCGGGTGCTCGAGCGCACGGCAGAACTGCAGAAGCTCAACGACGAACTCGACTCCTTCGCCTATTCCGTCTCGCACGACCTGAAGTCGCCGCTGCGGGCCATCGACGGCTTCACCCGCGTGCTCAACGACCTGCTGGCCGAAAAGGCCACGCCTGAAGAGCGCCAGTTGCTCGATCGCGTGCTCGGAGCCACCCAGCGCATGGGCATGCTGATCGCCGACCTGCTGGCCCTGGCACGCATCAGCCAGGGCGCGCTGGAGCGCCAACCGGTGGACCTGAGCGCCATGGCCCAGGAGGTGCTGGAGCATGAACAGGAACGGCAACCCCAACGCACGCTCCAGTGGCGGATCGCCCCGGGCCTGCAGGCGCACTGCGATCCGCGCCTGATACGCATTGCCCTCGAAAACCTGCTCGGCAACGCGGTGAAGTACACCCGGGACCAGCCGCAACCGCTGATCGAATTCCACAGCGAGCTTCCCGCCGACGGGGGTGCGCCGGTTTTTGTGGTGCGCGACAACGGCACCGGATTCAACATGGCGTATGCCGACAAACTTTTCAAACCGTTCCAGCGCCTGCACAGGCCCGGCAGCGGCTTTGAGGGCACCGGCATCGGCCTGGCCACCGTGCGCCGTGCGGTCGAGCGCCATGGCGGCACCATCAGTGCCTGCGCCGAACCGGGCCGGGGTGCCGAGTTCCGGTTCACGCTGAGCGCGCCCGACACCCCCGGCCCGGAGACGGCGCCATGACCTTGCCACCGGACGATGGCGCCCCGCTGACCGCCGCGCAGCCACCCGGCATCCGGCAGTATCAGGAGCGGTCGCTGTTCGTGCTGCTGCTGGGCATCGCGCTGTCGAGCCCACTGGTCACCGGCAGCGTTTTCGCCCGTGAAGGTCTGACGCCGCTGTCGCTGGTGGCCATGGCGCTCACTGCTGCCGTCTGGCTGCTCCTGGGGCTCTATCACTACGGCCAGCGCCAGCGCGTGGCCAACCTGCTGGTCTATGTGCTGGTGCTGGCCTCGGGCGCGGCCATCGCCGCCCAGGGCTCGGTGCGCAGCTCGGCCTCACTGGTGATGCTGGCCGCGGTCGTCGGCGCCGGCACCTTCCTGCCACGGCGCAGCATGCTGTTGTGCGCTGCGCTGGCCATCGCCCTGCTGGGCGCCCTCAACCTGATGGAAAACCGGGGCCTGCTGCCGGTGACGGATATGGACACCGGGTGGGCGGTCTGGGTCACGCAGGCGGCGGTGCTGCTGAGCCTGCTCGTGGCCGTGAGTTTCGGACGCCGCCGCATGATCCACGCGTTCCAGGCCCAGAACCGGGCCCTCGAAGAAGTCATCCGAACGCAGGACGAATTGAAGGCCAGCCAGGCGCGCCTGCAGGCGCTGTTCCGCAACAACCCGGCGGCCTGTGCAGTCCAGGTGCTGGCCTCTCGCACTCTGGTGGAAGCCAACGAGGCCTTCATCCAGATGTTCGGCTACCCGCGCAGCGAACTGCTGCACCAGACCCCACCGACGCTGTGGCATCACCCGCCAGACCGGCAGGCCTTTCGGGCGGCGCTGCACGCAAGCGGACGGGTGCGAGGCATGCAGGCACAAGGCCGGCGCAAAGACGGCACCCTGTTCGACGCCAAAGTGCATGCTGAGGTGGTGCGTCCGGGCGACGAGGACCTCGTCATGGTGATGGTGATCGACGTGACGGCCGAAGTGGCCTCGCGGCGCGAACTCGAACAATCCCGTGACCGCTTCTCCAAAGCCTTCAATTTCAGCCCCCTGGGGATGACGATCACGCGCCTGTCGGACGGCCAGTTCGTCGAGGTCAACCCGGCCAACGAGCGGGTGCTGGGCTGGACCCAGGCCGACTTTGCGGGCCGCAATGCGTTGGAGGCCGGCGTGTGGCCATCGCGCGAAGACCGTGACCGCTACGTGGCCCAGTTGCTGCACGACGGGCGGCTGGCCGGCTACGAGACCCGCATGCGCACCAAGGCGGGCGAGGTGGTCGACGTAAAGGTCTGGGCGGAAAAGATCGAGCTCGATGGCGAACCCTGCATCCTCTCCTTCACCCTCAACGTGGCCGAAGAAAAGCGCCGCGAAGCCATCCTGCTCAACGTGGCCCAGGGAGTCTCGGAAGAAGTGGGGGAAGCCTTTTTCCGGTCGTTGGTGGAGCACCTGGCCCGCGCCATCGGTGCCGACGGCGTGATGGTCGGCGAAGTCGGCGAGCACCGCCGGCTGCGCACCCTGGCCACGATCTGGCAAGGCCAACTGCTGCCGCCGCAGGAGCACCCGCTGCACTTCACACTGTGCGAGCAGACCCTGCAACAGCACCGGCTCCTGCAGCACGAAATCCCCGAGCCCGGCCCGATGCCGCTGGTCGCCCCGTTCCGCCACGCCCCCCTGCGCGCGTTCGCGGGCATGCCCCTGCGAGATGACGACGGCGCGCCGGTCGGTCTGCTGATGGCGGTCTGGCGCGACCGTCCGCCGCGCCAGCACGACCTGCCCTCCCTGCTGACCATCTTCGGCAGCCGTTGCACCGCCGAGCTGCAGCGGCTGCGGCGTGACCGCGAAATCGCGTCGCTGCACGGAACGCTGGAGCAGCGCGTGGCCGAACGAACCGCGCAGCTGCATTACCTCAATCGCGAGCTCGACGCCTTCGCCTACACCGTCTCGCACGATCTGAAGTCGCCCCTGCGCGCTATCGACGGCTTCATGCACCTGCTGCAGGAACAGCTCGATGACCGCCTGCAGCCGGACGACCGCGACCTCATGCAGCGGGTGCAGGATTCCGTGACCCGCATGGGCAGCCTGATCACCGATCTGCTGTCGCTGGCCCGGGTCAGCCAGGGACAGCTCCAGCGCATGGACACCGACCTCACAGACCTGGCCGAAAGCGTGATCCGCCGCGAGCGCGATCGCGACCCCACCCGCGAGGTGCGCATCTGCATCGCCCCTGGCCTGCGTGCCAACTGCGACCCCCGCATGGCGCAGATCGTGCTGGAAAATCTGCTGGGCAACGCCTGGAAATACTCGCGCCAGCAGCCTGATGCCATGATCGAGCTCGGTCTGCTGGCAGCCACGCCAGACGCGGCCGACACCGCCGTGCCGCAGTTCTACATCCGCGACAACGGCGCCGGCTTCGACATGTCGCGTGCCGACCGCCTGTTCAAGCCCTTCACCCGCCTGCACTCACCACAGGAGTTCGAGGGCACGGGCATCGGGCTGGCCACAGTGCGCCGCATCATCGAGCGGCACGGCGGTGAAATCCAGGCCCAGGGCGCCGTCGGCGCCGGAGCCACCTTCCGGTTTTCCTTCGGCCGGCCTGGCATTGACGGCTGAAGGCGCCGCAAGGGCGCATCCGGCAGGCCGGGTGCTTCAGTGCGCGTGGTGGGCGAAGCGGCTTACCAGGGTCACCAGCCCGATGCCGGCCACCAGCCACAACACCTGGGCCACCGTCTGCCCCAGGCTCAGGCGTTTTTGCAGTTGCGGGATCAGGTCGGCCAGTGCAACGTAGATGAAGCTGCTCGACGCAGCCACCAGAAAGTACGGCAGCCAGTCGGCAAACTGCGACAGCAGAAAGTACCCCGTGACCCCACCCAAGGCCGTCACGGTACCGGCCAGCGACACCTTGAGCAAGGCCGCGCGCTGCGTACCCGAGGTCGCACGCAGGACCGCCAGGTCGCCCATGTGGTGCGGCACCTCGTGCGCCAGCACCGCCAGCGCCGCCACCACGCCCAGCCGCATGTCCGCCAGGAACGCCGAGGCGATCAGGATGCCGTCGCCGAAGGCGTGCACGCTGTCGCCGGCCAGCACCGTCCAGCCGCCAGAGCGCAGGCCCCCTTCGGCCGCTGCGTGGTGGTGATGTCCCGCGTGATGGTGGTGGTGACCCGCGGCGGGATGGTGATGGTCATGACCACCGTGCCCGGCATCTGCCGCCATCCCGGCCTGGCCGTGCTCATGGCCGTGGTGCCAGAGTTCGGCCTTGTCCAGCAAGAAGAAAAACACCAACCCTGCCAGCAACAGCGCGAACAGCTCGTGCGCACCCGCCGCGCTCTCGAACGCCTCGGGCAGCAGGTGCATGAATGCCGTGGCCATCAAGGCCCCCGCCGCCAGGCTGAGCATGTGCTGGGTGAAGCGCGCCAGCATCGCGAACCCCAGCACCGCCGCCAGCCACACACTGCCAACGCCGGCGGCCACCGTGCCCAGCAGGATCGCAAACAGGGTCATCTTGTTGTTTCCATCCACAAAAAAAGGGCCGCTCCCGCGGCCCTGTGACAGAGAGGTTCCGGCCCGGTTCAGGCCACGCCGTGCTGCTGGAACCAGGCCAGTGCACGCTTCCAGCCGTCTTCGGCGGCAGCCTGGCGGTAGCTCGGCCGGTAGTCCGCGTGAAAGGCATGGGGAGCCTCGGGATACACCACAAAGGTCGACGCCTTGGCCGCCGCATTGCCGGCCGCCAGCGCAGCCTTCATCTTATCAACGGAGTCCAGCGGAATGCCGGTGTCGGCCTCGCCGTAGAGGCCCAGCACCGGGCCATGGAGCTGCGCCGCCACGTCGATGGGGTTGCGCGGCGTCAGGTCGTTCTGTGCCCCCACCAGGCGGCCATACCAGGCCACGCCGGCCTTCACCGCCGGGTTGTGGGCCGCGTACAGCCACGTCTGACGCCCACCCCAGCAGAAGCCCGTCACACCCAGCTTCCGGGTGTCGCCGCCATGGGCCGCCGCCCATTTCACGGTGGCGTCCAGATCGCCGAGCACCTGCGCGTCGGGCACCTTGGAGATCACCTCGGCGATGAGCTTGGCCATCTCGCCATACCCCTGCGCGTCGCCCTGGCGCACGAACAGCTCCGGCGCAATGGCCAGATAGCCGGCCCGGGCGAAACGGCGCGCGGTGTCGGCGATGTATTCGTGCACCCCGAAGATCTCCGACAACACCAGCACCACCGGCAACCCGGTCTTGCCCGCCGGCGCGGCGCGGTAGGCCGGCATGGAAAAGCCGTTCACGTCGATCATCACCTCGCCGACCGTGAGGCCGTCGGCCGGGGTCTTGATCGCCGTCTGCGCCAACGTCGGCAACGTGGAGGCCGCATAACCCACGCCCAGCGCGGCCTTGAGCGCGGTGCGGCGGGTGGGACCGGCCTCGGTCGAAAGGCCGGGCAGCAGAGCGGAAAGGTCCTGAGTCTGCGATTCGTTGAGCATGGTGGTCATCTCCTGTTGTGATGTGAAGCGAAGGGCGCCGCAAACCGACGCTCCCGACGGATCGAGCCAAAGGCAAATAGTTCTTTTCTGAAACCAGAAAAGACGAAGGGCCGCATGTAGCGGCCCTTCCATTTGGTGCATCTTTCAGCTTGTTAGCGTCCAGAGCTCATATCCCAATCGAATAGAGGCTGCATGGTACACCACACAGCGCCTGCCGCTTGAGGAGCCCTGGCCGGAACTAGGGACGCACAGCCTGGTAGCTTGCGAACCTACTGCGAAGACAGTATATTACCTCATAGGGACGCACCATATGTGCTGCAACACATTGGGTGCCTTGCCCTCCATGCGTCTGCACAGACACGAAACTGGCAATCGTTGCGCCAGAGGAAGGAGTTACCGCCTTGACCAGCACTCAGGAAACCAGAAGAGAAGAAGCAAGGCCGACGGAGCCCCCTCCGTCGGCCTTGCCATTCTGACGCATGGAGTACAGTTTTCAACGCATTAAGGGAGCATCAACATGAAATACCGCCTTGCACTGGACTTGGGTAGCACGTCGCTCGGTTGGGCCATTCTTCGACTCAATGCCGATACACCGCCAGCCCCGGTCTCCGTCATCAAAGCCGGCGTCCGCATCTTCAGCGACGGACGCAACCCCAAAGACGGATCGTCACTGGCCGTGACCCGGCGCGAGGCCCGCGCCATGCGCCGCCGCCGCGACCGCCTGCTCAAACGCAAGGCGCGCATGATGCGCACGTTGATCGAGCACGGGTTCTTTCCCAAGGACGAGGCAGCACGCAAGGCACTGGAAACCATCAGTCCCTATGGCCTGCGCGCCAAGGGCCTGGACGCAGCACTGATGCCGGAAGAGTTCGCCCGCGCCCTCTTTCACATCAACCAGCGCCGGGGCTTCAAGAGCAACCGCAAGACGGACAAGAAAGACAACGACAGCGGCGCGTTGAAGTCGGCCATCAAACAACTGCACGCAATACTTGATCAATCCGGTACAGATGGAAAGCCCCGCACGGTGGGCGAATACCTGTATCGCCGAGAGCAAGCCGGTCAGACCGTGCGCGCGCGCTTCCGTCAGCAGCGCGTGGAAAAAGAAGACGGGAAGACGCGCATCGACAAGAGCTACGACCTCTACATCGACCGCGCCATGATCGAGGCGGAGTTCGACGCGCTGTGGTCCAAACAGTCGGCACTGAACCCGCAGCAGTACAACGAGAAAGCTCGGGCAGAACTCAAGGACTGCCTGCTACACCAGCGCCCCCTCAAACCCGTCAAGCCTGGGCGCTGCACCTTGTTGCCGGAAGAGGAACGCGCGCCACTCGCGCTGCCCAGCCAACAGCGTTTTCGCATCTACCAGGAAGTCAATCACCTGCATGTGCTTCGTGAAGGCCTGAAAGAAGAAGCATTGACACTGGAGCAGCGCGACCGGTTGGTGGAAGCCCTGGAGCGCAACGGCAAACGCAGCTTCATACAGATCAAGAAACTGCTCGGCCTGGGCGGTGTTGTTCAGTTCAACTTTGAAGACCCCAAGCGACAGGAACTCAAAGGCAATACCACCAGCGCCATCCTGAGCAAGAAAGAGCATTTCGGTGATGCGTGGTTCGGTTTCACGTCCGAGCAGCAGGACAGCATCGTCAGGCAGTTGGTGACCGAAGAGAACGAGACCCGGCTGGTCCGGTGGCTGGAAGCAGAGGCAGGTGTGGACGAGGCGCGGGCCGAAGCCATCGCTTCAGCTGCCCTGCCCGAGGGTTACGGCAGCCTCAGCGCAAAAGCGCTGGCGCGCATCCTGCCCGAGCTGCAACGCGAGGTCATCACGTATGACAAGGCCGTCCTCGCCGCCGGCTTTGAACACCACAGCCACATCAGTCACGCGGCGACGGGCGAGATCCTTCCCGCCCTGCCCTACTACGGCGAATACCTGCAACGACACGTTGGCTTCGGCACGGGCAACGAAAAGGATGCCCCCGAGAAGCGCTTCGGCAAGATCGCCAACCCCACCGTCCACATCGGTCTGAACCAGGTTCGCGTGGTCGTCAACGCGCTGATCAGGCGCTATGGACACCCGGCAGAGGTGATCGTGGAAGTCGCGCGCGACCTCAAGCAAAACCAGGAGCAACGCAAGGAAGACAACGAGCGGCAAGCGAAGAACCAGAAGCGCAATAAACGCCTTCGCGCTGAAGCAGCGTCCATCCTGCAAATCGCCCCAGAACGCGTGCGCCATGCCGACATTCAGAAGCTGATCCTCTGGGAGGAACTGAGCTTTGACCCGGCTGATCGCCGCTGCCCTTACAGCGGCGTCCAGATCAGCGCCAACATGGTGTTGAGCGATCAGGTCGAAATCGAGCACATCCTGCCGTTTTCGCAAACACTGGACGACAGCCTCAACAACAAGACGGTGGCCATGCGGCAAGCCAACCGCATCAAGGGCAACCGCACGCCCTGGGATGCCCGGTTGGACTTTGAAGCCCAAGGCTGGTCCACGACAGCCATGCTGGACCGGGCTGAACAGATGCCGAAAAACAAGCGCTACCGCTTTGGGGAGGACGGTTATCAGCGCTGGCTGCGCGAAGACAAGGACTTTCTCGCCCGCGCGCTGAACGACACCCGTTACCTCAGTCGTGTGGCTCGCGAATACCTCAGCCTGATTTGCCCACAGGCCACGCGCGTGATCCCTGGCCAGATGACGGCGATGCTGCGTGCCAAGTTCGGCCTCAACGACATCCTGGGACTGGACGGAGAGAAGAACCGCAACGACCACCGGCACCACGCGGTGGATGCGTGCGTGATCGCCGTGACTGACCAGGGGATGCTCCAACGCTTTGCACAGGCCAGCGCCAGCGCACGCGAGCGGCAACTGAACCGGCTGGTGGACGACATGCCGCTGCCATGGCCAACTTACCGGGATCACGTCGCACGTGCCGTGAACCACATCTGGGTCAGCCACAAGCCGGACCATGGGCACGAAGGCGCTATGCACAACGACACGGCCTATGCGCTGCTCGGCAATGGCCTCGTGAGCGTGCGAAAGTCGGTGGACGGTGTTCGCCAGAAAGAAACGGCTGCCCTCAAAGTCATCGAGTTTTCGAATACCAAGGCGAGCACACGACATGGCGTGCTTCCCGACGGCTCACCGCGTCCGTACAAAGGCTACAAGGGTGACAGCAACTACTGCATCGAGGTCGTTCGGAACGAGAAGGGCAAATGGGAAGGCGAAGTCATCTCGACATTTGAAGCCTATCAACTGGTCCGGCGATTCGGATTGCAGCGTCTGCGGCACCCCACGCTGAGCGTGAGTGGAAAACCGTTGGTCATGCGACTGATCAACGACGACACGGTCCGTCTTGAGCTTGATGATGGGCTGCGGACACTGCGGGTCGCAAAAATCGGCGGAAACGGGCAGGTCTTCATGGCACCTCACAACGAAGCGAACGTGGACGCACGCAACCGAGACAAAGACGACTCTTTTCAATACACATCGAAGATGGCCGGCTCGTTCCAAAAGGCACGCGCCCGTCGAGTAGCAGTTACCCCCATCGGGGAAATCCGCGACCCCGGCTTCAAGGAGTAGCCAACATGATCGGCCGCATCGTCGAGGTGGCCGATGACCGGCGCCACCTGTTCATGCACCGGGGCTTCATGGTGGTGCAGGACACCGAGGGAGAGCGTAAAGAGCTGGGGCAGGTACCGCTGGACGACATCGCAGCGGTCATCGCCAACGCGCACGGACTGAGCTACACCAACAACCTGCTGGTGGCCCTGGCGGAGCGCGGCGCGCCCTTCGTGCTGTGCGCAGCAAACCACAACGCCGTGGGCATGTTGCTGCCGATTGAAGGCAACTTCGAGCAGTCACATCGCATCGAGGCACAGATCGCAGCCAGCCAGCCGACCCACAAGCGCATGTGGGCAGCAGTCGTCAGATCCAAGCTCGAACAACAGGCCGCAGCCCTGGAGGCAGCAGGGATGCCAACGGCACCGCTCACGGCGCTCGCGACAAAGGTCAAGAGTGGCGACCCGGAAAACCTGGAGGCACAAGGTGCCCGGCGCTACTGGACGCTGCTGTTCGGCACCGACTTCCGGCGCGACAAAAACGCACCAGGAACCAATGCACTGCTCAACTACGGGTACACCGTGCTGCGGGCAACCACCGCCCGCGCGGTGATCGCAGCAGGCCTGCACCCCAGCATCGGTCTGCACCACAGCCACGACAACAATGCCATGCGTTTGGTCGACGACCTGATGGAGCCTTTCAGACCGGTCATCGACCTCAAGGTCTGGCAGCTCAAGCGCAATGACGAAGACCATGTGAACCCCGACACCAAGCGCGCCATGGTGCGCACGCTGTACGACGACATGCAAAGCGATGTGGGTGCTACGCCGGTCATGGTGTGCGTGCAGAAACTCGCCACATCGTTGGCGCAGGTCTATCTGGGACAGCGTGACAAGCTGGACTTGCCGCTGCCCGGTCTGCCCTTGGCGCTGGCGTCGGCCTTGCGCGACGAATGAAGCCATGGACCAACCACCATGCTCACGGGATACCGGCTGATGTGGATGGTGGTGATGTTCGACTTGCCCGTGGTCGAAAAGGCCGAACGCAAGGCCGCCACCGAGTTCCGCAATGCCCTGCTGGATATGGGTTTCGAGATGAGCCAGTTCAGCGTGTACATGCGTTTCTGCACCAGTCCTGCGCAGGTGGACACCTACTGCAAACAGGTTGAATCGGCGCTGCCCGAAGGCGGTAAAGTGAACATCCTGCAGTTCACCGACAAGCAGTACGAACGCATTATCAGCTTCCACGGACAGGCCAAGCAACCCGCCAAAAAAGCGCCCGACCAGTTCGACCTCTTCTGACTTTTGCGATGTTTTTCAAGTCCCAGAAATCGAAAAACCCCTTGACGAATCAAGGGGTTATCGAAAGCTGAGTCTAGGCGATTGGGATATGAGCTCTGGCCGGAACTGCGAGACGGTGTAGGCGAAGGCGTCGAGAGTCTAGGCGATTGGGATATGAGCTCTGGCCGGAACGACCGGCGCATCACCCGCCGTCGCACCGTGAGTCTAGGCGATTGGGATATGAGCTCTGGCCGGAACGGTGAGGAAGGCCCGTATCCGGCAGTACGAAGTCTAGGCGATTGGGATATGAGCTCTGGCCGGAACTGCGGACGGCAACAGCCGAGCCTTCGTAGCAGTCTAGGCGATTGGGATATGAGCTCTGGCCGGAACCAGGAGGCCACCCATGAGCACCACCGTGCTAGTCTAGGCGATTGGGATATGAGCTCTGGCCGGAACAGCGCCAACCACGCCCGCTTGCGGTCCTGCAGTCTAGGCGATTGGGATATGAGCTCTGGCCGGAACTGTACTTCGGTGCGGCCGAGGTTGTAGATGAGTCTAGGCGATTGGGATATGAGCTCTGGCCGGAACCAGGGCACCCATGGCCGCCACCCTCCGCCAAGTCTAGGCGATTGGGATATGAGCTCTGGCCGGAACCCGCCATTCGCGGCGCCGCCAACGGCTTGAAGTCTAGGCGATTGGGATATGAGCTCTGGCCGGAACCGCCCTGGTGGACACGCTGGTGCCCTGGGGAGTCTAGGCGATTGGGATATGAGCTCTGGCCGGAACCATCAATGCCGGCCGGTGCGCCGGTCTGCGAGTCTAGGCGATTGGGATATGAGCTCTGGCCGGAACTCGGCCGCGGTGAATGTCTGCACAAAGCGCAGTCTAGGCGATTGGGATATGAGCTCTGGCCGGAACCAGGACAACGCGCAATTGCAGTAGCTCTGTAGTCTAGGCGATTGGGATATGAGCTCTGGCCGGAACTTAAAGGCGGCAGCGTCAATGGCGCGCGCCAGTCTAGGCGATTGGGATATGAGCTCTGGCCGGAACGCAGCAGACCAAGCCAGCAACGTACTCGCAAGTCTAGGCGATTGGGATATGAGCTCTGGCCGGAACAGCACCACCGCGCGAGCGAGCTGGCCCGGGAGTCTAGGCGATTGGGATATGAGCTCTGGCCGGAACCAAGGATGACCATAGGGAATGACCGACACAAGTCTAGGCGATTGGGATATGAGCTCTGGCCGGAACTACCGCACTGATTGGTGCCAGTACCGTAGGAGTCTAGGCGATTGGGATATGAGCTCTGGCCGGAACGGTGCGCACGGACCCGAGCGAGCGTGTGCAAGTCTAGGCGATTGGGATATGAGCTCTGGCCGGAACTTGGTCGGTCGCCTGCTTTCCCTTTTCTCTAGTCTAGGCGATTGGGATATGAGCTCTGGCCGGAACCCGTCGGCGTCGCGGGCCAGTTTGAGCGCGAGTCTAGGCGATTGGGATATGAGCTCTGGCCGGAACATTACGCTATTTGTAATGTCTGGTAGGCTTAGTCTAGGCGATTGGGATATGAGCTCTGGCCGGAACAGTTCGCGCCGCTCAATGATGGCGGCCTCTAGTCTAGGCGATTGGGATATGAGCTCTGGCCGGAACCGGGCGTTCCGTAGACCCGCGTGACCTGACAGTCTAGGCGATTGGGATATGAGCTCTGGCCGGAACAAAAAAGACCGCATCGAGAACTACGAGTCCAGTCTAGGCGATTGGGATATGAGCTCTGGCCGGAACGAGGTCAACATCCGCACGTGCCGCGCCGTCAGTCTAGGCGATTGGGATATGAGCTCTGGCCGGAACTGGGCGGTGCCGTGAGCGGTGCCGTGCGCGAGTCTAGGCGATTGGGATATGAGCTCTGGCCGGAACTGCCCGCCGTCTTCCTTGATCTCCTTATCGAGTCTAGGCGATTGGGATATGAGCTCTGGCCGGAACTCTCCGAGGGGCAGGACGAAGCCACGGCGGAGTCTAGGCGATTGGGATATGAGCTCTGGCCGGAACTGAGCGATATCGCGGGTGTCGCGGGCCGGGAGTCTAGGCGATTGGGATATGAGCTCTGGCCGGAACACCGAGTTTGCGGTGGCGGCCGTCATCGGCAGTCTAGGCGATTGGGATATGAGCTCTGGCCGGAACACGGGGGCCGTGTTCACCACGCAGGTGAAGAGTCTAGGCGATTGGGATATGAGCTCTGGCCGGAACGCGCACGGGCGTTGGCGGCGGCGCTGGTGGAGTCTAGGCGATTGGGATATGAGCTCTTGGAGTTGACCCAGTTCCGTGGACGGGTATTGGTTTGATTCTCAAACCGTTTCGGATGTTGTCTCGGCATGCACGACGGCATCGTCGACAACATCAAACAGGGCCTGCTTGCTCCTTTCAAAGTTCAGC